>Ga0247758_1001631_pt1 | contig 15555 bp, 23 predicted proteins | sample UWRJL156409C4_FD_180950 | JGI IMG/M metagenome (GOLD analysis project Ga0247758, IMG submission 180950) | Plant litter microbial communities from Arlington Agricultural Research Station in Wisconsin, United States - UWRJ-L156-409C-4 | ecosystem: Environmental > Terrestrial > Plant litter >...
GGTGGTGGAGTAGTTCCAGGTGACGGGGGGGCCGGAGTGGTCTTGGAGGTTGGAACCTACGCCGGGGAGGTCGAGGACGAGGGGGATGCCAGCGCGGGCGAGGAAGGATGCGGGGCCGATTCCGCTTCGTTGGAGGATGGTGGGCGTGTGGAAGGCGCCGGCGGAAATTATGACTTCGGCTTTGACGGAGATGTTGAAGGTGTTGCCGGTGGTGAGTGATTTGACTTCCACAGACGGGGGGCCTCCTTGGTTAGGTCTGTGTGCGTAGATAACCCGGATAGCTTGGTGTTGTACCAAGAGGTCGTAATTGGGTCTTGGAAGCACGTTAGTGTAATGGCCAAGTCCGGAATGAGAGCGCTTTGCGGTAACTGGGTGTTGCGAAGCAGGAACCCAGCATATCCCCTGTTTATTACCGTTAGCGCACTCCTTGACTGGCTTGATGCCCATCTCTTTCCATGCTCGTTGCAGAACATGCTGGTCGGCCCACTGGAAAGACGCGTAGCTGGCGTGAATGGGGCCCGTCCCGCCGTATGCCGATAGATCCCAGGTGTAGTTGTACTGCTGGGCGATTGCTGGATTCGGCGGCGTGAAGGTCACACTCTGTCATATGACGATGTCAGTCCGAATCCAAACCAAACCATCACGCGACTCACCTTCTTGAAATACGGCAATATTCCTTTCCAATCCCACTTATCCTTACCTCCACCGGCGACATCGTTCCAAGCATCGTAGTCGAACTTGCTCCCCCGATCGAAAAACATGCCATTGACCGCACTGCTCCCCCCAAGCACTTGGCCGGCCTGCACAAATGCCGATTTGTTCCCCATATCGGGACTCGGCAGCGCTGAGAACGTCCACACAGGCGGTGCATCCGGGTTGGGCGTGATCCAATTCGTCGGCGGGTCAAAGGTTCCTGGCGTGTTCTGCGCGATATCGCCATACTCAACCACCAGCACGGTTTCTGCCTTGGGTCAGTCAAGCGCCCACGAGCCTACCTACCCAATTTTTGGAAGACTTACTCGCAGGGAACTCGGCACTTAGCCGATCCGCAACCGTCAACCCGCTTGTCCCACCCCCCAGAATGACAAAGTCATACTTGTCCCTGAGTTGCGAAACCTGGCGCTTAATATTGGCAGACGGCACACTTACGGCGCTGGAGAGCGTGGCGAGCGAAACGACAACAGCACCCAGAAAGCCCATTTTGTCCATGGTCCGATGAACTCTTTGCACCAGCTGCTGGGAGGATCACCCCAGCTTTAAACCCCGCAATCCCCCCTGCCATACACCAGGCAGGGGACGCACCGTTTCCGCCAAGGTCGGTAATGAATGCATGGTGAAATGAGTATCTGCGCATCCCAGGATTTGTTTGCGCTTGCAAGGGGAGCGAGGTCACCTGCGTTTACCCGCTTGCTGGAAGTCCCAATTCGGCGGCCTGCATCTGGGGCTACCTATGTTCAGTTCGAGGGTTGCACAGCTTCTACGCAGGTAAGCACTCAGCGTCCTCGCCCAGTATTTGGTCAGCGGCGGTCCAAGAACCCCGGTTCGTGCGGGGCAAAGCTGGCCATGTTCCGCATGTTGCCGCGGCCAAGTCCTGCAATAAAAGTGACTGAGGGTGGAGCCTTCAAAACCACGACCACGTGTTCGATTGTTGGGTCCGTTTGTGGTCTAATAAGCTATCGGTCAAGGCTAGAACTTGGACGGTGCAAATCACCAGTTGTTGGAAACATGTCATACTGGATTGATAGGGTTGTACATGCGTGGCCGGAAATCCTTTCCTGTCCGACGGCTTCCTCCGACCCGATCTGAGGAGGGTGAGAGTGGAGAGGTGCATTGTGCCTAGTTTTTGGGTAACTGGTGAGTTATTTGATGATGGGGGGTGCTGTATTGACTGATGTGATGTATGTTCGGCGGCTTGGGTGGGAGGGTCTCATCCACTAACCTAGAGCTCTGTTATGATAAACACCATAGTGTATTTATCCTGAAATATTTTCAATAAAGTACGCTGCTGAAGGTCGGGACGACTCTTGTAGGTCGCTCACGATTACCAGTGTGTCCTACTAGTCCATAATCAGCGTGGTTTGTCCCTCTCCCAGTGGTAAATACAAGCGTTACCGATCTCAAATCAGCCTAACGACCTTCTTGTCCTTCTTGTCAGCCGCTTTGAGCCACTTCACTATCTGTGGAACACAAAACAGAGCGGTTTTCTGGCCGTTCGGCAAAAGAGGGATGGAATTGCTTATTCTAGATAAAAAGGAGAGGGTGGCAGAGAGCCAGTAATATAGTGGTGGAAGGTGGCGAGTCACGTGGCCAACCAGGTGACCATATTGTATCACACTATCTCCTTTATAGGAGCTGTTGCCGTACTGTCTGGAGCCAGCCCGTCCCTTTTCTTCTCGATATCGCAATCAAAGAAGCCCACACGCCGAAACAACAACTCCTCGCTGACCTCAGCAGCCACAGCCACAGCTTCTAGCACTAGGCCTAGGGCTGCGCGACCCTGTTCGTCTACGAAGTCGCCGCGCCTCCAGTAGCAGACACCACAGCGATGCATCACACGCGCTATTATGACTATTATCATCAACCCGAGCATTTAAAGGAGGCTCTGCACCGTCGAAGCGGACCGTCCCGTAGTGAACAAAGTCGCCCTCGGTCGATTTCTTCTGTTCATGCCCTCTTTGAAGGAATACGTCAGACGGCAAAGGCCCATCGTTGATTTTAAATGCCGCAATTGGCATTAACGGACCCCTTATCTCGATATACGCACCGCTTTTTATCCCGCCGAGAGGGTTGTTGGCATTCTCGGGGTGCACATGATACTTGGTAACCCTCGCGGCGAAAGCATGGGGGCAACTCAGGCGGGGATTGCTGGAGTTGTTGAAGGACTCCCACTGAAACCGGCAGTGGACGAATTGCACGGGCGCGTTGGCGGAGGCCCAGGACCAGGAGGGGGCGATGAAGGTGCCTGGATCATGGGGGCTCGTTGTCCTCGAGCCGCCGGAAGCAGTCCGATGCCACAGCAGGTCGTGGATCATGTCCCGCCCGGCCCAAAGGCCGGCAACGTAGGGCGGGGCAGGTCCTGCCTTGCCGTCGCGCCACAGCTCCGAGGCGATCCCGGAGAGCGCAGGGAAAGTGTCGGTCAGGTAGCAGAGAGTGCGGCTGGTGAAATCTCCGACGACTTGGTACCAGCAGAGGCGTCGAGACGTATGGGGATCATGATTGAATCTGTCCTTCGAAGCGTGGATATTGTCGTAACCTTCAAAGTAGGTGATGTCTTCCACGTCGTTGGTGACGTAAATCTCTCCAGGCGATTTGAGCCTGCTGCAAGTCAGGACGGTGTTGCGGTACGTCCGGTCATGGTTGAACTGGAATTGAATGGTCCGCGGCGCAAGACGTGGTTCTTGCAGAATCCAGCCGCGTGCCTTGACGTAGTTGTTGTAGTCCTCGGAGATGGGGAATTTGAGCAGAATGGGTATGGGGCGGCCATCGGTATCCGGACAGCCAAGCAGGGATAGCTCGCATGTGGCAGCTCCGCCGGAGCGCAGCGTTACCAGCATGCCTTCGGTGCTGTCCTTCGCCGAGGTTGCAGAAAGGCAGACGGTGGCGTGTTTGTAGATGTCAGCCATCTGCGACGACTGCTCGGCCCAGTCGTCGGGCTCATCCTGGATGATACAGAGCGAATCAATCCAGAGATATCGCAGATGGAGCCGCCTTGTTACAACGACAGCGTCAGCAAAGGTCTTCGGCATTGTCTCTAGGGGCATCTCATGCTGGTGTTGCGCCACAGTCTCCTCTGTCGTCCGCATGGGAATTTTGTCGCCCCAGCAGTGGCTCAGCACGGCGTATTCCCCGTGTCGCTGATCCGCATCGACAAATAGGTAAGGTTCCTGGTCTCCGACGTCAATGACGCGGCTTGGCAAGGCATGCCCGTCGCTGGAAGGACATCCTGTATGTGATTCGTTGCATGTCCGCAGCCAATGATTAAGCAGCTTCGTGTTCGTATCGGAAAGAGGATCTGGATTTGGACGCTTTGCCGCGATGTCGCTGCAGCTCGGAATCTCTGTTATCCGATAGAGTCAGCACCGTCCCCGACTGGACAAACGTACTCCCTACCTTCATTCGAATACATGCCGACCTTGAAATCGAGCTCGAAACCTGCTGGGCCATCGAGGTACAGAGTCAATGTCTTGTAAATAGGGGGCTGGCGCCAAAACTGCCTCTTTATCCCGAGCCATACCCGACTCTCGCCGGTCACAAGATCCTCCAGCCCTAGCTCAGTCATTTGTATCAGGGTCACACGCCACAGGAACGTGCAAAGTCTGCAGCCTTGGAGCTCCGCAGACAACTGCAGCTCACACAGGTTTTTACCGTGTGGCTGGCCCTTTCCAGAGTCATCAGTATCCTTTAGTTTTTCGTAATCAAGATTGCTGCAATTGTCACAGAGATGGCTCATCGAAGCCAAGTCTGGAGTCGCGTAACTTACCCCACACTCAATTCAGATGAGAGCACCACAAAACGCACCTCGGTGAAGCTTGGAGATTGATGCGTCATACTCAGAGACTGGCGGGTCTGACATTCTGGGCGGCCTGTGTAGGTAGGTAGTAACCTGGGATAGAGTGGGATAGTGTAGATAAGATATTTCGACAGCGAGAGTTCTCAAAGCGGGGTCGGGTTGATGTTGGGCACCTGGCAATCACGTGGGCTTGCGATCAGAAAGATCCGGCAAGATGCTGTCAGAGCTTGGTGCCTAACGCAGGAATCTGTGCTGGCCGCTGGGCTATAAAACCAGGTTCACTGGCAAGGAATCATGCATCTTTACCAGGCCCGGCACTGCCTAAAAGAAAGGGCTTTTGCTCTCCGTGCGAAAAACACGTCGTTGGAAACCTCACACAGTTCTGTTTCGGAACGGCAAGGCCTAGGCTTATCACATCAAAGGCCTTTCGGAATGCTAGATACATTTTTTTTAAAATGCAGGAAAGCCGTTTTGGTATTCATGGAGGGGTTCTCAGAATGGGGGATTGCCTGTAATAACGAGAGCTATGGGTGGCCATTACAGTAGGAGGTCTTTCTTTGCACTAGCTAAGGGGTCCCTTTCTTTTGGCCCGAGCCTTCGCACTCCCATCACAACTCCTAACTCGATGTGCAATGCCTTGCTTGAAATTGATGGATGAACAGATAGAAAAGTGGATACTTATACCCAGACGGAAGTGTGATGCTTGAGTTTTCATACCAGGATCAGCCAGACGAAGGTTTCGGTCGGCCCACATGAAGTTTGTCAAGGAACTCAATCTAAGCAACGGCGGAACTCTGCCAGGACGGCTTTAAAAGGAAAGGCTGCACGCAAATAACAAATCGCCCACCGCCAACTCTCTCACCCAAATTCAGCCTCAAATCTGTCGCCATGGTTCGAGTCCCAACCGCTTGCAATGCCCCGCCTATTTCAAGCCGGCCAATCCCGCCGTTCCCAAAGAACGATAATGACTTTAGCGATGATGTCAAAAGCAATACCACCCTCAATATCAAGCTCAACATGGACCTAAGTCTCCACACAGGGGTCGAAAAGACGACCATTCCGCGAGGGGCCAGCACTTCCATCGCCGCTTGGACGGGACGCAAGCCTCAAGCACGCCCACGGTCAGACATATATATCGACCCCCTAGTGGCAAAAATCCGACACAACATGGAATGCTGCGCCTTGTCCAGATTACCAGACAAGGTGCTGCTCAGGATCATGGGGCAACTTGATCTAACAACAGTACAATGTCTACGGCGGACCTGCCGCACTTTTCTCCGTCTGTCTTCATCCCAGAAGTTTCGAAACTACCACACTGATGACGGCGACGGTTTCCGTCTCCCCTGGCAGCCGTTTGCGTTTTGGATCAAGGACAGCGAGCTGATTCGCCGCCTGAAGCAAGACTCGTCCAACCGCCGATGCTCAGAGTGTCGGGATCGTGTTGAGCGATGGAGTTGGCACGCATACCAAAGCGTCCAAAGCCTGATGCAATCCACACCTTGCGGAGCATGCAAAGCAACACACCCCCTGGCTTATTTCCCACGCGCCGAGCGTCGCCACAAGCGACCCCGGTCCTGCATTGGACGTGAGGGTTATGTACGACTCTGCGAGCACAAAGTTCTGCGGTGGCATAATGTGATAGCTGCCGTGCACCGGCTTCGAGGAACTGATTCCCAGGAGCCGACTCGCCTTACTCTCGTTACATGTCGACATGCGAGCCATCTACCAACCCACCACAACTCAGAAGACCCCGAGCTCTATCCCTCCATTGTCATCGAGTACAGCAGCTCGAGCAACATTCAACTTGCAATGGAATGGTCAGGCCACATGCACCTACCAAAACTCCCTTACAACCGCAAGAGATTCACACCGACTGAGATCGCAGACCAGCTGAACGACTTCCGCTGCGGAACCCCAGCCGAGTTCATTGCCCCCCAATCCGCCCCGGGTTGCCCCCCAGAGATGAAGTGCTTCGACCCCAACCGCTGCCGCTGCCTGCACTACGTTGGCTCCGACCACATCTCCCGCGGCTGGCGGCTTGCACGCCCAACTTCTCCCAGAAACAACTTCACATCCGGCGAGACCACCAGATGCCGCACCGACGACAACGCACGGCTCTCCGCGCTAATACCCCCCAGCTCCCGCTCCCACCACAACACAAATATCAATGCCCTAACTTCAACATCCACTCACACCTCCCAAACCCTCTTAAACCACTCCCTCCAACCCCGCTACGGAATCACCATCTCCATCTCCCCCTGCTCAACCCCCGACACCCAACGATGCCTCAAAATCACCTACCGACGCACAATCCTAATTACCTCCCACCCCTCCGGACCCAGAGGACCCCCCTACAACCTTCCCATCTCCCACTCGTGGATGGAAGCTATCCACCCTGATTCATACCACCGACTGGTGGGTGAGGATGGCAAGGAGGCCTGGGATGGTCTTGCATGTCGGGAGGACCCGAGCTGTGCGAATTACTGGGGATATTTGGAACGGCCGGTGCTGAGGGGGTGTGGGAGGTTTAGGATGGAGGGGTTGAAGGGGGTGAGGGTGGGGGTGCCTGTGGGTGGTGGGTTGGGGGTAGAGACGGGGAGGAGGGTGAGAGGAAGGACGGAGATAGGGCAGCTGGGCGAGAGGATGGCGGTGGATATGGAGAAGAGGAGTAGGGGGAAATGGGAGTGGGAGGATGAGCATGAGGAAGAAGAGAAAAAGAAGAAGGGGGGAAGTAAAGAAAGGGAAAGAGTGGGAAAGGATGAGTCTCTAAATCTGTGGGATCTGTTGTTTTTCCTCTTCGCAGTATGGTGCGTGTGGTATCTCTGGCCCTTTTAGGCACGTCAAAGAGGAGGGTTTGCTGCACAATCTTCAAAGTGCCTAGAGTTAGAATTGCTGTGAAGGATTCGATGGCCTAAACAGTTAGGGAATGCACTGGGGAGACGTTTTTAATTTCGATCCTACACCAGTTTCTCATCATTATTCCTCAGTACTCCAACATATCAGCCTGGTTGCTTGCCCCGTGTAAGAATATGAGATTCCAGCCATTTTTCCAGTTGAACCCTTAACGCACATCACTTAAGACAGCCAGATAAAAGGGTTCAATACTTGATATTTTTGGGCTGGCGCCGAGACAGTGAAACATTCGCACCCGGTAGATGAGGTTGGAGAGGAGTTGGTGCATTGTTCGGCTCCTCATCGTGAGCCTCCCGCGCATTCACCCTGCTCGCATGAAGATCAGGGTCTCTTGGCGGGTGACATTTCTATGATGGAATGGTCATAAGGCAGGATAGGTACGTACGAAGTGATGGGTCGCGGAGGACACGATCTCGACTTTGGTTCCTTCCGTCTCAACCTTGGTTCCATCCATCTCATCGGGGAAGAAGGGAGGAATAATGAACATGATCCTCTCAACAATGACCATGATTCGCTCAGCAAGCCGGCAGGCGCGAGGACTTGGAACCCCATGTAGGATAAAATCATGCACACCCCGCGACGCCGATGTCATCCGATTTTGATCCCCAGCAACGAGTGCGCTCATACCCGGCGAGCAAGAGATTTTCAAACCTTTCTGCCTCTGTTCTCAAAATACAAAATGCGCTCCCACATCCCCGTCGCTCTTGCCCTGCTTGCGTCCTTCTTCCTCGCTGTCTCGACAGCCATCTCGCCGCCGCCTGATCTCGCTCTCCCGACCCTCCCCAGCATGGTGACTCAGCCCACGCCCGCCAAACCCATCGCCGCCCGCACCTTCACCACCACCACCCGGCCCAAGTTGCCAGTGCCTTCGCTGCCATCGTAGGTTTTCACTCCAATACTTGCATTTCAAACATATGCTGACTTGTGAAGCATGAAAGATATATCCAAGATGCTGGAGGGCGATCTGGAGGGCCTGAACAAAGCTCTCAAAAATACCGCCGCCCCGCTCAACGACACCAAACTTGTTGATGAGATCCAGAAGGCACTCCCGAGGGTCCGCAAGGACGGAGCTGTATAGCAGTGTTTTTGCCTCTTCTTCAAAAAGGTCATATATGGTCTGCTAGTCAGCGAGGAGAAGGTGACGGAGGCGCGCTGGGCCAGTAGGCCTAATGGGAGAGTGCTGGGGAAGAATCCGGAGGGTGAGAAAAAAGAAGAAGAGAAGGTGGTGGAGTTGACAAAGTAGGAAAAGGCAGAGATCAAGAGATTGGCGCGCTGGGATGCCAGGGGTGAGGGAAGGGTGTTGGGGAGTGCCAAGAAGAAGGAGTGAACTTGATTTTGACCTCAGATATATTTATCATGACGGAAGTCTTTGTTTTTAGTTGAGAAGGAGGAGCCCGAAGGAAACAACGTTTATGGTATACCTACCCGACCCAAGTCACGTCTGATTGGGAATCATCATCCGAATACCTAGGTACCGTCAGAGCCTGCTCCGCTACGAATGATTTGGTGGTGGTTTTCGTCTCGAGACGCATTGCAAGTCGCTGACTGGGGCGCATCTCAGAGTAGCAACTCCAGCATTGTCAGCCGATGTATCGGACTGATAGATTTGGAGTAGATAGTTTTGATTGATTGGCCATGGAGATGTGCGTCATGGCATTTGGTCCTTTTCCCCGACTTTCTCACTCGCAGCTCCGGGTTGCTTTCTCGGTCTTAGCATTTCATTTGGCTGTTTAGCCGAATACCGGGGTAGCGGATTTCAGCTGCAACCAGGGAGCCAAGACACTGTAACGTTTATCCATACACCAAATTAGGACTCGGCGCGCTCGAGTTGGCCCGGTTAAGCGGTTTTATATTGCCCCTTTCCGCGCCAATTGACTCTAATAGATTGCCTGGGGCCACTCACGAGCGGTTCTCGCATTCCGAACTCCTGGGATTCCAGCAAATTATCCGCGCCTTCTTATACTCGAGCCATCCCAGGACAAACACATGCAGCTTTTCAAAGGCTTGTTTGGTCATCCGTCAGTGTCGTCGGACAATCAACCAAGATGAAGATCGCGATTCTCACGGGCCTCGTGGCAGGCCCCCTTGTGGTGTTTGGCCAGCTCCACGCGCTCGCCAAAGATGCCGGACTCCTCTACTTCGGCACGGCGGTGAGCCCCAGCGATAGCAGCGACTCGGCGTACTACAAGCTCTCCAACGACATCAAGAACTTCGGCCAGTACACGCCCGACAATGCGCAGAAATGGGACGCCACCGAGCCCTCGCGTGGTCGGTTTTCGTACGGAGCGGCCGACGCCATCGTTAACAGGGCTATCAGCAACAAGATGCTCATGCGTTGCCACACGCTGGTGTGGTACAGCCAACTGCCAGGATGGGTATCGTCTGGATCGTGGACGAAGGACAGCATGACTTCCGTCATGCAGACGCACATTTCCAACGTCATGGGCCATTTCAAGGGCAAATGCTATGCCTGGGATGTTGTAAACGAGGCCCTCGAGGACAACGGTACCTATCGCAACAACCCCTTCCTGAAGGCGCTCGGTGACAGCTACTTCGCCTTGTCCTTCAAGTTTGCTGCGGCTGCAGACCCCAGCACCAAGCTCTACTACAATGATTGTATGCACCACCTGAAAGCCAGTGAAGACCATCGCTAACACCCCCCAGACAACCTCGAATACTTCCCCGTCAAAGCCGACGGTGCCGTCCGCATCGTCAAGCTCGTGCAAGCCGCCGGCGTCCCCATCCACGGCGTCGGGCTCCAAGCGCACATGACAATCGGACGCACCCCCTCCCGCGAGAACCTCACCTGGACACTCAATAAATACACAGCTCTCGGCCTCGACGTCGCCTACACCGAGCTCGACATCCGCATCAAGAACCTCCCTTCCAACTCCACCGGACTCCAGATGCAAGCCAAGGAGTACGTGGACATGGTCGGGTCGTGTCTCGACGTCCCGCGATGCGTTGGCATCACGGTGTGGGGCTTCGGTGATGCCCATAGCTGGATTCCGCAGACTTTCTCGGGCGCAGGGGACTCGTGCCTATTTGATAAGCAGAGCAGGCCGAAGCCGGCGTTTACGAGTGTCTCGGCGTTGTTGGCGAGTGCGAGTGGGAAGAGGGCGCCGTGGAATACGGCTGCGCCTACGGTGATGGCGACGACGACAAAGCCGGCGACAGCAACGCCGACGGCTTGAGGGTGACGTTGGAGAAATGGGGGATGTCACGAGTGGTGGGGGAATGGCTCCAGGCTCTACGATAGGTAGTAAATTGATCATCTTGCAGCCACGGGGGCCAACTTGGAGCTTGTGTCTTTGTGATTTTGACTGACTGGCCCTCTGCCCTGAGCATAGCAGAATAAGTGAGACTGTTAGGTTAGGAGAAACTGTGATTTTCAACGTTATATCTGACGTTGGAAAACTTTCTTGAGGGTTTTGATACTGTAATGTGCGACGAATCTGCGCACATAAAGTTTCCATTTTCGTACCGAGCATATGTGGCGTTGCTCACCTTGGCTCAGGATCAGCTCAGTCGATGCTCAGAATTTATTCATTCTGGCTCACCTTTACCCACCCTAATTACCATTTTCGGCAGGCTGAGGCGCAGTCTGCCAAGTCACTTCAACTCTAGTTTTATACATAAAAATGGCCAAAATGGGTCCCATTTTTGAAAACTAGCAGTCTCGACTCTATTTGCATTTTCATATTACTTACCTGACCGCTGGAGACTTGAGTCGGCCTCTGTCTAAGGGCCATAAGTGTGTGTACCTGCGCATTCCCTCCGGTCAGCTCGACGCCAGTCCCCCGCTTTTTCACTTTTCCAGAGGAAAACTTTAGGTCACAATGGCTTCATTTCTCCTGAAATGCAGTCTCGCCTTGGGAATTTTCCCCAGTATCGCCCTCGCACTGAGTTTCTTCAACCGCGTTCAAATTCACTCAAGCCGTTGCCCGCCTTTTAATAACGGCACGCTTAATATCCACCAATGGCAACTCTACCCCGATATGGCGCGCTTCGACCCCACCACCTGCCTCCTATACATCAGGTCCCACCCCCTTTTTCTCCTTAAGTTTAAACCTCGCTGAAGTTCTCAACTCTCTCTTTAGCGGCACTACCACAACCTATTCCCCCTACACTAATACCACCCTCTCTATCACCTCTTTCCCCGGTATCTCCGATATTTTCGATGAACACGCCTCCGGCCTGCACCTCTCCCCATCCTCTGGAGTCCTCTCCTTAGTGTTAGACTCCTAGCCCGCCTTCCTTGCGGGCAGCGCTAACACCACAGGAGACTACTGGCTCGTTAAATATTTGACCCGCTCCTATCACGAGCTGTGATGCGTGAATCTAATGTCTGTAGCTAACGTGAAACAGTCTAAGCTTCAGGATGTGGCTATTGATAAGAGGGGGAATTCGTACGTGATAGGGACGATCTTTGCAGGTATGAAAGAAGGGAACCAGAGTGATTGTCCGTTTTTCGATATCACAGCGCAGGCAGAGGCATTTTTAGTTGGAGAACAGGTGTGCTTCTCAATACCCACCACCAATCAGTACACCTAACAAACATGTTAGATTACTTGCCCTTTTATTTGAACTTGGAATATTCGGCATTGCAAAGTATGCTTTCGTTCCCGGAGAGCAGTCAGGACAGACGTACCGAAGAGAGAGAACGCTATCCAGTTGGCGACTAGCAACCATAAGCTCGGCGGGGAGTACCTGTTGTCGAGTTCGTCAAACCAAAGACATTATATGGATTCAAGAGGCGGATAAGCATACCGATCTCCCATTAGCTTTACAAACCCCGTCCAGAAGAGCCACTGCGCAATCCAAGCGACCAGCAGCGCCGGCAGGAGTACCCAGCTGATGGTAAGAACGGCCTTTCGTTTCCGAATTAGATCGCCCAACTCCTTGCATTTCGAAATGTCTTCCTCGCACTGCTTTGCAAGACTGGCGAACTGGGAGCTGTAGTGATACTTCGCCGTGGCGCCAAAAATGTCCTCCGTGTAATTGTGAGATATCCAGTTAGGATCCTGCGGGTCCTCTCCTCCAGCATACTTGGCTTCCTCGAGCAGAGTCTTCGAGATCGACTCGCACTCGGTGGCCAGGGACTGGAGGGTTTCGTGCCAGATGGATACCTCCTTGGCCGAGTCATAGACACCGGAGGGATCAAGGCGCGCTAGCCCGTCCTTTATTGCTCCCCGCGTCATCCTGCAGTGCGATAAACGATCTCGGATCCATTCCGTGCCCGGTGTCTCCACAATCGTTGGAGTTTGGATATCAAGGCCGTCCACTCGTCGCTCGCTGCGTCTGCTGACGTTTTGCTCGCGCTGGCCTCGCTCTCCATTTCGCCGCTGTTTTGCTACCCACCCGGGCCAATTCCTTCGAACTAGCTCTAGAATCCGCGCAAACTCCCGATAGTCTCCTCTCAGGCTGTCAAATACGTATTCATAGATCTCCTTCACCGGCAGAAAGCATGCCGCGAACGCAAATACCATCACAACGAGCCATAGGATCGCTCCAGCATACATCATTAGCTCGTCGATGCCCTGCGGGTGCGTTTGCACCCGTCCGTCGCCGGTATAGAACCCCTGTAGCCGGGCATGCTGCGCCGTATATCCCATTGCATACATGGAACAAAGCTGCATGATCAGCTCCGCGAGCATTATGCTTGCCCCGGATGCAAGGTATAGCTGTTGAGGAGATTGGTACCCAGTGAGACCGAGGGCTATGAACCATCCAAACCGCGGTCGGGTAGCCCAGAGGAAGATAAGTTCAGCAACCTGCTTCGAAGAGAGGCCCGATGTCTTGTTAACGAGGAACGCGCCCCCTTCTTCCCATGTAGCGTTCCCCCAGGTTTGGTTGAACCATTGCAAGAGCAGTGGTCGTTCGCGCGAGAGTGCAAGACTCACTGCACGAGGTCGTATAGTTGAAGATATCGCCACCCTCAGCGCAGGTCGAGTTGATTAAAAACGCCTGCGACAAGCAGAAGGAGCCCCAAAATATCGAGACGGTGCACTGCATCGAGTCGCACTTTTCTGCCAGAACCTCTGCATTAAGACACGCGTCGCTAGCGCATTCCGGCAGTTGGAGGGTATTGCGGAGGCCGTATAAGGTCCACCAGATGCCGTCTGGTACGGCGCCTCTGGGTAAGAGTTCGGGCTTTGTGGACAAAGTGTCGTGTTGTGAACGACGCTGTTGTGCGGTGAGCGAAAGCGCAGCACAGAGCTGCGGAATGAAGAGGAGCAAGACAAGGATCATAATTGCAACGCTGAAGATATTAAGAATCACAAAATGAACATGAATGTCAGTAAAACGGACTGGGGACTGGTGAGGGATTTTATTCACCGATTATGAGCGGGGAAATCAGGCGCCATACAGTGGAAGTTATTTCTTCTGGCGAGGCTCTGGCCCTTATCTTCTGCTGGGCCTGTTCTGAGACATCCGGAGATATCCGCTGTAAAGTCGCGCCAAGATCGAGCCATATCTGGAGGCAACAGCGGAGTCAGTTGCGGCTGAGAGACTTGGCTTGACACTACATTCAGCGACAAGCTGCATGGCTTTGGCTGCCCCGGTGGGTATTGTCGGGCTTGGCTGCATGTGGGGTCTTTGATTTGTTGATGGCATTACGTACTTAAGCTTTCCTCGGTAGTCTCAGACTAAAAAGAACTGGATCCCGTTTGAGCATGGCTAGCCTGAAATCAGGCTCGCTTCACTCTCAGCTCAGTGCCGGCTCACCATTGCTCAGCCGATGCTCACCCTGCCATGAAAGTTGGTAATTTTACGCTACATGGGACCGATTTTGGGCCTCGCCTCCGACAAAAGTGTCTAGATAGGGGTTTCCCAGAAATAGGACCCCAGTCCCCCTTCACCTCTCTTCAAAATAGAGGCCAAGAAATGGGCTTGGTGGCTAACGTTTTCACTCTCCGTTTTACACCCACCGGCACCGGGCCTGGTATCGATGTCGGTGTCGACAATTGGAGTGGCGCCTGGAAAACCCCCAAGTCTCAAATGGCCTTGCAAACTGATACTGAGTCTTCATTCTTCATTCTGGTTCTATTGGGGCTGGGGAGATGAAACAAAAATCAAACTTTTGTTTTTCTTTGCTGAGGAGTGACCGAGCCGGTTCCCGCACAAGATGATGCCTTGAAGGCTATGAAGTCATCAGTTCACCTCAAGCGCCTCAGGCACTAAACAAACGAAACCGCAGCGCCCTCCCTCGCCTGGGCCTTGGTGTAGGCCACACCATGGACCTTGAGTCCTCCAGCATTGAGAAGCGTGATGGTTCCGCCCTGGTTGGACAAGGGGACGCCCACAACTTCCGTCACCGATGCTCCAGCGGCAATGCTCAAACCCGAAGGGAGTGCAGCGATCTGGTCAGTCTTATTTCGAATGCTCCATCCCGTCAAGTCAACCGCGGCAGTCGTGCGGTTCTTTAGCGTCACCGTCTCAGGCTCGCCTCCCGGCTGGCCGTCCGGACCCTCGGGGTTCACAACCGCGGAGACAATGAGGACGGGAGTATCGGCGAGATCAACGCGGCCTTGGTCCTCCTCTTCGCCCTCGGGGAGGAGAAAGTCGGCCCAAGTCTGGTAATCTTTTCTCGGCAAGGGGTAGCCGGCATCCTTGGGGCCGTTTTCTGTGTGGATGGCCTGGGATGCGAATCCGATGAAGATGGCGGCCCAATGGTCCTCGAACTCGATAAGAATGCCACCGTCCTGATAGATGCCATTGTCCTTGGCGTATTTCTTGGGGTTGCCCTGGTTCTGGTGGTTGTTGTGGATACCCTTGCCGTTGTTGAAATGGGAGCCGAAGATGTAGACGGTGGCCTTGGCGGCGATGGCCTGGTCAAGAACAGGCTTCAGCTCGTCGAGGATATCATTATCTTGACCTGGGATGTCGTGAGGGAGGATGCGGCCCTGTTTGCGTTGGAAGAGGTTGCCGCGGATATAGTCAAGGGCAAAGCCATCGGGTCCCTGATCGCGAGTGCCGGCGAGGAGATGGAAGCCGACATCGAGTGGGGTGAGTTTCTGGGTGATGGGGTGCTGGAAATCAGTCAAGATCCAGGAGGCGAGGCGGGATTCATTGGGGTCGCCCGACTTGATGTTAACAGTGGCACGGCCCTTGCCGCTCTCGTTGTCGGC
>Ga0247758_1001633_pt1 | contig 15538 bp, 14 predicted proteins | sample UWRJL156409C4_FD_180950 | JGI IMG/M metagenome (GOLD analysis project Ga0247758, IMG submission 180950) | Plant litter microbial communities from Arlington Agricultural Research Station in Wisconsin, United States - UWRJ-L156-409C-4 | ecosystem: Environmental > Terrestrial > Plant litter >...
GCAACGTTCTCAAGGACGACGGGGTCACGTACCACCAGTACGTCACCGAACTGACCTACCTCCTCTTCCTCAAGATGGCGAAGGAGACCGGCAACGAGGACCAGATCCCCAAGGGCTACCGCTGGGACAATCTCGAGAAGAAGGCTGCGCCCGATCGCCTTGAGCACTACAAGGAAGCGCTGCTCCGTTTGGGATCAAAGGGCGGGCCTGTCGTGCGGCAGATCTATGAAAACTCGAGCTCATTCATCAAGAAGCCCGCCACGCTATCGATCCTAGTCGCCGAGCTCGACAAGCTCGATTGGTACAACGCCCGTCAAGAGGGACTCGGTGACTTGTACGAAGGCCTGCTTGAAAAGAATGCCAATGAGAAAAAGTCTGGGGCTGGGCAGTACTTCACCCCGCGCCCGCTCATTGAGTGCATGGTCGCATTGAACAAGCCGGACATTACTGACGTCATTCAGGACCCTGCGGCCGGGACCGGTGGCTTTCTCATCGTCGCAAACAACTACATTCGGCAACACGGTGGTCTTGACGGATGGTCCGAGGCACAGCAGCGAAAGTACCGGCATCGAACCTTCTATGGGATGGAGCACGTGCAAGATACGCATAGGCTCGCCCTCATGAATTTGATGCTCCATGGTTTGGATTCGCACGAAGAAGGAGCAGGTATTCGCTACGGCGACACCCTCTCGTCCGAGGGCGAGGCGCTCCCGAAGGCGAGCCTCATCCTTACGAACCCACCGTTCGGCACCAAGAAGGGCGGTGGCCTCCCGACGCGCACCGACTTTACTTTCCCGACCAGCAACAAGCAGTTTTGCTTCCTTCAGCATATCTATCGCGGCCTGAAGCCAGGCGGCCGCGCCGCGGTCGTGTTGCCCGACAATGTCCTTTTCGAGGGCAATGTCGGGAAGCAAATCCGCGCCGACCTGATGGATAAGTGCAATCTGCATACGATCCTGAGGTTGCCGACCGGCATCTTCTACGCGCAGGGCGTAAAGACGAATGTGCTGTTCTTCACTCGCGGCGAAAAGGACAAGGGCAATACCAAAGATGTCTGGGTCTACGACCTACGAGCGAACATGGCGCAGTTCGGGAAGAGAACGCTTCTTACAAGGAAGCACTTCAAGGAATTCGAGGTCGCCTTCGGCAAGGACCCGCTAGGCAGCCCGAAGAGCCTTGTCAGGCGGAAGGACACTGGCCCGGACGGACGTTTCCGGAAGTTCACGCGCGAGTGGATCGCCGAGCGTGGTGAGAACCTTGACATCGCCTGGCTCAAGGACGACAACGAAGGTAGTGGCGACGATCTCCCCGAGCCGGCCGTCCTCGCACGCGATGCGATGACGGAGCTTGAGGGGGCATTCGAAGAGCTGCGCGGAATCCTCGCTGAACTGGGTGAGGACGTCGAGGAGGCGGTCGCACAGTGAGCGAGCTTCCTCCAGGCTGGTCTTCGGTCGCGATTCGTGAAATCGGCGACGTGCGGCTCGGTCGCCAGCGTTCGCCGGATCGCGCGACTGGTCCTCATATGCGCCCGTATATGCGCGCAGCGAATGTCACGTGGAACGGCATTAGCCTTCATGATGTCAAGGAGATGGACTTCTCGCCGCAAGAGTTTGAGGGCTTTGCACTGCGCCCCGGAGACGTGCTGGTTGGAGAGGCCTCTGGGAGTCGACTCGAAGTCGGCAAGTCCGCCGTTTGGCGGGGCGAAGTGCCCGGAGCGTGTTTCCAGAATACGCTGATTCGAGTACGCGTGAACGAGGCGGCGCTCCCAGAATACCTCCAGCGGCATCTAGCCTACGACGCGCGCCGTGGTGCACTCGCGGACATCTCCAGGGGGATCGGTATCCACCACATCGGTGCTGCAGGCCTAGCCGACTGGCAGATCTCCTTGGCTCCTCTCCGCGAGCAGAAGCGCATCGCCGACAAGCTCGATGCCCTTCTCGCGCGCGTGGACGCCTGTCGCCTCCGACTCGATCGTGTGCCAGCCATTCTCAAGCGCTTCCGCCAGTCGGTTCTTGCTGCAGCCACCAACGGCGAGCTGACACGCGAGTGGCGGGAGCAGCGTGGTATCGACGGTGAGTGGCCGGTCACAGACCTCGAGAGCGTGGCGCGTGACTTCTCTTACGGATCAGCGGCCAAGTCATCCAGGGTCGGCAACGTCCCCGTGCTGCGTATGGGCAACATCCAGGATGGTTTGCTGGATTGGGGCGACCTTGTCTTCACCTCTGATTCCGCGGAGATTGCCAAGTACAAGCTTTCCGACGGCGACGTCCTGTTCAATCGAACCAACAGTCCCGAGCTCGTCGGTAAGACGGCCGTTTTCCGTGGAGAACGGGAAGCGATATATGCTGGATACCTTATCCGCGTTCGATGCAGTGATGCGCTCCTCCCTGAGTATCTGAACTACTGCCTCGGTGGACCCGCGGGGCGCGAGTACTGCTGGCAGGTAAAATCGGACGGGGTTAGCCAGTCCAACATCAACGCACGCAAACTCGCCGCATTCACGTTTGGCCTGCCGAGTGTTGAAGAGCAGCAAGCGATTATCGGCCGCGTTGCGGAGTTGCTCGCGCTGAACGTCACGCTCGGCGCCAAGAGCGGACGCGCAAGGGGGCTGGTAGAGCGCCTCACGCCGGCAGCTCTCGCCAAGGCTTTTCGCGGCGAGCTAGTTCCACAGGACCCAAGCGACGAGCCCGCCGAGGAACTCCTCTCCCGCATACGCACTCGCCCTGCCTTCCTGGACGACGCGGGCAAGCCAAGGCGTGACGGCGGCGCGCGTGACTCACGCACGAAGGCCAGGACGGACACCAACATGCTCACACGCAAAGATGTCACCCCCGCTCTCCTGTCGATCATCCTGAAGGAGCGCGGCGCCCTCACAGCTGAGGCGCTTTGGACCGCCTCTCAGCTTGAGATCGATGACTTCTATGATCAACTTAAGGACGAGGAGAGTCGCGGTCTCTTGCGCGAGAGTCGGGGTGACTCCCCCACATCGCAGCGCCTACTGGAGGCAGCTGCGTGAGAATCAATCGGCTGATTATCCCAAGCTACCGGAATCTCCGGTCGTTCGAGATCGACTTCGATAAATCACAGTCGACGACGGTTCTGCTCGGTCGGAACGGCTCGGGCAAGTCGAACCTCATTGAAGCGATCGTAGAGATCTTCCGAGAGCTCGAGCTCGGCGGTGCGCCGGACTTTAACTACACATTGGTATACGAGTGCCAGGGCCACAGCGTCACCGTAATGCATGATCAATCGAAGCCGTCGCGGCGGCTGAGCGTCGACGTAGATGGGAAGCGCCTGACAATGAAGGAGCTCGACGCCCGCGGGCACGAGTTCCTTCCGGCGCATGTGTTCGGCTACTACTCGGGGTGGAGCGGACGGCTCGAACGAACGTTCGAAGCGCCCACGCGAAAGCGATATCGAGACCTTCTCGCTAACCCCGACGACGACCTTCCGTTTCGGCGGTTCTTCTTCTGCCGACGCGAATACAGCCAGCTTGCATTGCTAGCGTTTTTCCTCTCTGAGGATCCAGAGGCGTCCGCGCTGATGGAGCGCTACTTAGACATTGTCGGCTTCGAGTCCGCGCTCTTCGTACTCAAGAAACCGTGGTGGGGCGGCAAGCGGCAGGGCCGAGCTGACGCCGACGTTGAACCAGCAGCTTGGAACGCCACTGGAGCATTTCTGCCATTCCTCCGCCGGCTATGGGGTGTCGCCCTCGCTCCGATTCGACACGACGAGGAAGTCGCGCGTCCCATTCCTCGGGATCGAGAGCGGACCGAGCGCATCTACCTTTTCGTCAGGGACGCGGCGGCACTTCTCGGACTGAAAGCCCCCCACGAGAGTCCGAAGGCGGTGTTTGCAAACCTCGAGGCCTTGTTCTTGTGCGATCTAGTTGACGAGGTCCGGGTCGTTGTCCGGAAGCGCGACGGGACGAGGGTTCGCTTCACTCAATTGAGTGAGGGGGAGCAACAGCTTCTAACCGTACTCGGGTTGCTTCGTTTCACGCAGGGCGATGAGGCGCTGTACCTGTTGGACGAACCCGACACGCATCTCAACCCCGTCTGGACGTATGACTTCCTCAAACTCCTCCAGGACAATATTCGCGCAACGAAGGGACAGCTCATCGTCGCGACGCATAATCCGCTGATGATCGGCAGCCTCCGCAAGAAACAAGTTCGCCTCCTGTCGGTTACGGAAGGAAGGAACGCGGCCGTTGAGCCAGAGCACGATCCGCTCGGTATCGGCGTCGAGGGGCTCCTCAAGTCGGAGTTCTACGGGCTACGTTCGACGCTCGCCCCGGAAGTTCTGTCTCGCATTGACCAACACTATGAACTCCTCGGGAAGGAGAACAAGACCGACGAAGAGCAGACCAAGCTCGCTCAGCTAGCGAACGAACTGAACGCGCTCGGTATCGCGCGAACACATCCCAACCCATATTTCGAAGCGTTTGCAACGGCGCTCGCGCGTCGCGCGCCCCATGCCGAGCCGATCCTGACCGACGCAGAGATCGAAGAGCAAACGAAGCTGTCAGACGAGATCCTGAACGAAGTCATTGCGGAGGAGGAACAGCAGCTACGTGACCGAGAGGGTCTATCGTGAGGCGAATTCCGTTCGGCAGAAAAAAGCCAAGCCGACAATGGATAAAGAAGGCTGAAGGCCTGCTCGCGGAACTTGAGGCAGCTGTAGACGCCGACGCACGAAACAAGATCATCGACCAGAACAAGGCCGTGTGGGGCGAGCTAAAGGAATGGCTACTGAAGCACTCTCACGGCAAATGTTGGTTCTCCGAGGTCAAGGAAGGTTTCAGTCACTGGGACGTTGAGCACTATCGGCCAAAGAAGAGTGCGCGAGACGAGGACGGCACGGAACACGACGGGTACTGGTGGCTTGCGTTCGATTGGGAAAACTTCCGAATATGCGGCAATGCAGGCAACAGAAAGAAGGGGACCTTCTTTCCACTTAGACCTGGTTGTCCTCGAATTGGCCCCAAAGGAGATATTAGACACGAAGAACCCCTACTCCTCGACCCGGTCGATGACCACGATCCAACGCTCCTCTTTTTCAGTATCGAGGGCCGCGCCGTTGCGGCACCTCATGTCAAGGACGACTGGGAGAAGGCTAGGGTGCAGTACTCGATCGATCGCTACAACCTCGATTTCTCGCAGCTTATGGACAAGCGCAGGACGGTCTGGGACACATGTTGGAACACGATCCGCGAGTATCGCCGCGAGCTTGCACTCTATCACAAGGATCCGCGCAATCTAATTGCTCGAGATCGCGCGACCCAAGCCTGCAAGCAACTTAGAACAATGGCAAAGGATGACGTGGAACTATCTGCTGTTGCGCGGGCATGCATGCAGAGCGCGGGTGACAAGTATTTGGACGGCATACTCCGCACACTCTAGCGCTGACAAGGCCTTGCTTTGATGGCTGACCTCGCGTTGGCAAGTTCGGAAAGTTCGGCGCCACGTTGCGCTAACTATGTCGTGTAACAATGGGGCCGCCCGCACTTTATTGCTCCGGACTCAACATCCTAGGGACTGTTCGACCAGCAGTTTCGTCCAAATTCGATCTACCTCGCTCGATGAGGCCGACAAGGACGTCGGGAGGCGCTACAAGTTCTCGTTTCACGAATCCGGCAATCGTAAGTGCCATTTCACGCGCGTTCGCGTTCATGTGGTTTGCTAAGACGACCACCGCAAGTTCATCGTCGACGTATCGCGCAAACTCCGCCCGAAAGCACCAGAGGGTGCCACCGTGATGAACCAGCCGCCGACCGTTAATAGATGCTAACTCCCAGCCGAGGCCGTAGGGTACAAGCGTTCCATCATTCAGTGCAGCGGGGCTTTCCATCGCTGCGCGGCTCTCGGCGCTTAGCACCGTGTTTGCGCGAAGCACCGTATCCCAACGAAGGAGGTCATTGATATTTGATGTGAAAGCCCCACTAGCCCGCACGGAGAGAAAGTCCCCAGCGTTAGTAAGGCGCCCAGATTGGTCGAGATAGCTCGCACTCCGTCCGCGCACAATGTCAGCAATGCTGCATGTTCGGGTTGCGCTCAGCCCCGCGGGTGTGAACACGCTTTGCCGAATGAACTTGTCAAACGCAATGCCACTCATCTTTTCGATGAGCTCCGCGAGCACAGAGTATCCGAGATTACTGTACCGCCAATTGTCACCCGGGCGAAAAAGCAGGCGCAGGGGATACGCTGCGGCGACAATTTCATGGTTCGGACGAGGCACATAAGGGTCGAACCCGGGCGATTCTCGCTGCAGTCCCGAGGTATGAGAAAGCAGATGGCGAACGGTAATCCCCGACCAGGCGCTCGGAATCCCGAGCAGATAGCACGAGATTGGATCATCTAGATGCACGAGTCCGTTTTGCACGAGCACTAACACGCCGGTCGCCACGAACTGCTTGCTGATCGAGCCGATCTTGTAAACCGTCTCTGCTTTCGTGCGGCAATCGTGTTCAACATTTGAACAACCGTAGTAGCGCGCAGTGACTTCGCGGGTCCCGCACGCGATCCCCACCGATATGCCGGGGATGTTACGTCGCGCCATTTCGCCCTCAACGTAACCGTCCAGGGATGGGAGCTCGTGGATGCTTTTCAAGCTCCGGATCCGATCGGTTGGATTGCTATCGCTACGCTTTGCGCCACGATCCTTCCTTAAATTCTGGTCTCTTTAGCCCAAGTCGCGTGAGCATCGCCTCATCTGGCTCCGGCAGTTTCTTCGGCGGAATGTACATTGTTGTAATACCCGATGGCTTCGCCGCGACCAGATCAGAAATAGGGATCTTCTTGATCTTCGGCTTACAGACGGGATATTGCGACGCCTCGTACAGAATAACCTCGTAGTCACTGCCATAGAAAGAGGCCAAATAATCAGCGAGCACCGGAACGTTCCGTCGATCGTAGCCACGTGAGTTGTAACCGAGATCACCGACACAGCCGACCTGGAAGATAACAACCGAGGCGCCGATGTCTGGTTTGCGATCTCGGACGAGAAGATCGGTCGCCTCGACGATCTGACAACTGTATCGGGAGGGGTCGAAGCCCACATCGGCGAACAGACAATCAAGCGACGATACTGCGGGAAGCATGTAGGCGCTGTGCCCCTCGCGTCGAGCCAGTTGAATAGCCTTGTAGGAGGGCCACACGAAGATACCCGGATGACCATAGAAAACGGCGCACACGTGTTGGTGTTCCTTTAGCACCTCAAGACAACGATCGACCATCTGCTCATACGTTTCCCGTCGGGGTTTATCATCTCCGTAGAAGACATAAAGATCTTCGGTGTTCTTATTGAGCAATTGAATACGCCGCTCGATGGCCAAGTCCGCTACACAGTAGAGGATACGGTCCGCGTTGGCCAGGTGCGCAACTGCTTCCGAGCTGAGGTGGTTGGCACCGTTGATCCCTGTCCCGATAAACACGAGCTCATGCCCGCCGGGCTTGACGGAATCATTCTTGAACAAGTGGTCATAGTAGTAACCAGAGCTGTATCTCGCACTGAATTCTGCGATGTCGTCACCGAGATCATGTGTCTGAACGATGTTGTGATCATGGTCAACGTTGTGATCTACGTCGTGATCCACGTCGTGATCTACGTCGTGATCTGGCACCCCTACGGGAATCTCGTCACCGTTTAAGATCTTGCCGTCGGGATCGTATTCGGTGAAGATCTTTAGCAGGAGCCGGGCGTGCATCGAATCCTGCTCCATCTCTTCGGCCGAGTACCTGCTGATCCTGTACCGGTCTGCATTGCGCACCGCTTGCTTCTGCTGCGGTGATAGCCGAGAGGCCGCCATGTACCGCTCAGGGTCCTCCCTAAATAGCTTGAGCTTCTCCGCGTCGGCGAGCGAGATCAGGAAATCCGTAAGGTGATACGCCATTGCTTTCCTCCAGTTCAGCAAACCGCTTTAACCGTGTGCGAATCAACCTTGCGTGTCCGCAAAGTGACCCATGAAAGTGACCCATGCCGCAAGCATCGTCGCGAACGTTGCCCCCCAAACCTCGCGCGCGCGACAGCTCCAGCGCAATGGTAACTATTACAGCAACTGGAACTGGGTCGAGACTCGGCAAAGGGTCAGCCTCCCCGAACCTTGGGTAGGCGAGAGCGAAGACTCGATGCGCTCAAAGTCTTGGAGGTCGGCCCCCTGGCGTCCAACTCGCTTGCGATTTGCAAAACAACATCCCACCGCTTTGCCTCCGCCGCCAAAACCAGCGCTCTCGCCAGCGCCGTCTCGACCACATTCGACAGTTCGTATTCCTCGGACGATTCCGTCACATCACGACGATCGATCGCGCACTTAGATGCGCGATCTGGCACGTTGGCCGAAAGCGGTCGAACGCCAATCGAGCCTTTTCCCTGCTCGTCCGTGTCCACCGCCTGCCTCTGGTCGTTTTCAATTCCCGGCGCCTCCACTGAAAACCCCGGCACACGCTGGGGTTTTCGACTTTTTGTGGGCAAGGAAAATCGCGAATCGCAGCCGTTTTCTCGGGGCGAGAGGCGCGTTGTACCCGGGTCCGCTACCCCTCTTGCCAGGATGGGCGCCAACCGTCCTTTCGCCCTGGGCCGAACGTCTCTGGCTGGAATTCGCGTGGGTACTTGCTCTCGTTGTTGCCCAAAAGCGCGACTCGTACGCGGAAGCAGTCCGGGTTCCCAGGGGACGGAAGATAGTCCGCTCGCTCGAGCACGCCCGCTTCGCAGAGCGCGCGATAGGCTTCGCTCGTCTCCGCACTGGTAGCGTCGATGTCGCTCGCCAACAGCCTTCGCGAAAGCGTGACGGCATCGACGAATTCGCCGCCTTCGAGCCTGCCCATGATCCAGAGCAGAAGGCGCTGAGCAGTCGGCGCTGGATTATGCCGGAATAGCCATGCCGCGCAGTTGCTTAGCAGACGCGCCTGAATCGAAGCCCGATTCGCGACGTCCGATGGGATCGGCGGCTTCTCGATGCGCTCTGCGCGATCGTAGGCGATGGCATGTGGCGTTGAAAGACTCGGTCCGACCGAGCTCACGCAGTCGCCAATATCGCGCTCGAGGTCATGCTGGGCGATCCATGCCCGGAGCGCTGGCGTCCCGCCTTTCGCGATGGGCTCCCACTTGTGCGGCTCGTTGGCAGTCTCGGGGCGATCGCACAGGACTGCGACAACGGGTGCGAGGCGCGCGATCATTGGTAGTGCAGCGGCCTTCAACGCTTCGCGGTACCAGGCATTGGTGTCTGGCTCGTTTGCAAGGTCAACCAAACGAGCGGCTTCCCCAAGAGCGATGGCCGTCTTTTCAATGAGCCAGGGGACGGGATTTTGTTGCCCACCACGATTCTCAAGAGAATTCAGGACGGCCTGATAGCTCATGCTGGATTCGGCCATGAGCTGACGAATGCGACGCTTACGATTGCTTGGCATGATCACGTTCCTTTCCGGGTATGCCTCGCTACTCAACCTCCCCCGCAAGGTCATGACGAGGCACCGAAACGAACGCTTCCGTGGCCTGCTCGCGCGGTGTGACCCGCTTCGTTCCACTCTGGTTGGCCTCGGGGAGGGCCAAGTGGAACCGGCGCCGAACGACGCCACGGCGTTCTAATTACCCCAAGCCGAAGGCACTTGGCAAGGCGCCCCAGCCGCGGTCTTCGTTTTTAGAAACCGAGCACGTCGAGGAGAGCGGTTTTCACATGCTCCCATCGCGCCGAAGGCAACGTTGCAATGAGCGGCCCCAGCTGCGCCGGCTCGACGATCCGAATCCACTCGACCTTCAGGACACAGGCACTCGGAAGCCCGTCGGCCTCGGAAAGGCCGACCTCCCACGCCAATCCCCTCGCCTGCGTCGACAGCGGGATAACTGGGACCTGCGACAAAGACGGCAGAACGTCGTCGCGGCCGAGCACGAGCACAGGGCGCTTCTTGTCAGGCGCGCTGAAACGGAACCAGCGGATGTCGCCGCGTCGAATCAAGGAAACTCCGGCTCGCCGTCATTCTCGATCGGCCCCTGAGGACCACCCGTGATCCACTCTTTCCAAGCCTTCGCCTGCTCGCCGGGTGCAAGCTCGACCTCTTCATCCATCAGGGCGATCACTATTCGGACGCGCTGGCCTTCGAGCGGGGGGACCGGCCCATCCAACGTGATTGTATTCCCGTGGAGGATCCCGGTAACTGCAGCGCTAGCCATGTCGGAGAGGGTAACGCGGCGCCGCCGTCTGGGCGAGCACTACCCGATTTATCGGCGCAATGTGAAGCAGCTGTAGCTAGTGCGTGCTTGAACCGCGCGCGGCAGGCGGGCTTTGTGGTGTCCTTGGGTGCGCGTCTAGGCAGCCCTCAGTAGGATCGCCCCAACCTCTAGAGCGAGGCAACATCCCCAAGAACGCTACGAAGCGCCCTCGCCTTGCCAAGCTGGTAATCGAGCTCGAACCGCACGAGCTCAACGATAACCTCGTCAAGCTCTCGCGCGGCTGCACGTGCGGGCCCGTTCGGGAGTGCGCGGAGGAATGTCTCGACCTCGCAGAAGAGGCCGTAGTCTTCCCACACCGCGAGCTCGAGCAAATCGCGCAGTAGGCCGGGAATTTCACAGTGGTCGCGCAGGAGCGCGAGGTAGGCGTGTTCATGCTCTCGAAAATGCTCGGCGAGCTCTGTTAGGGAATCGTCGACTTGTGCCATGGCCCCGATCGCGGCCGAGAGCATTGCGCGGTGTATCGCCAACCGTTGCAGATCGCTTGTTGAGGACGACATACACCGTGCACCTGTAGTTTCGAGCGAAAGCACGACAATCGCGGTGCCTCGGTAGTCGTAGTACCCCTCCCCGACTGCGGACTTTAGCGCAGCGTAGTCGGGCGCAGGCGACTCGGGAAATGCACCCCAGTTTCCGAGCAACGCGCGCTCTTCGAGGACCCGTCTCGGGGTCCGCGCCATCGCCTTGGTACGGCGAATTGTGCTGGCTTCCCAGATGCGGCGAGAGGCTTTGCGTTGCAGCCACTTGCTCGTGCGCTCCGGCTCGTCAAGCACGGTGTTAGGTTCGGCCCCAATTTGGGCGAGGCGGACACCAAGGTCGTCGAGCTGAGCGAGCATCGCTTCCGCAATCTCGTCTATGCCCTTCTTCGTTCTCGCGCGCGCTCGAAACTTCGACGATATCGAACGGAGTCCTTCGGGTTCGTCCAAGGCGAGTCGTAGAAGCCAGCGATCCCAGTGGTGAAATGGAACGCCATCAACCTGTTTCCACTCGTCCGTCCCATCGCTCGCGCCCTGATCAAGCGGAACCTCGTCCGGCGGGATCACTCGTGGCTGCCGTTGGCGCTTCAGCCTCTCAGTCACGGGGTCGACCTCCCGGGCGCTTCGGGATCTTCGATGAACTCCTCACTCCGGTGGGTCGCAGACTCGTGGTCAAAGGCGCGAAGCACGTCCTCATCATCCGCTTCGTTCGGTTCTCCATATCCGAGCGGGGCCTCGCCGCGCGCGTAACCGATTGCGCGATATCCGCGAAGCCTCTTCTCGAACATACGCAAAAGCACTGGAACGCGAAGATCGACATAATCGAAGATTCGCACCTCGCTTTTCCCAGGATGCAAGCGGTGCAGACGGCCTGTGTATTGCACGAGCGTGCCCTTCCACGACACGGGCAGTGCAAGGAACAGGGTATCTAACCGTGGGTCATCGAATCCCTCGCCGATGTATCGTCCAGTTGCGAGCAGTAATCGCGGCTCGTCCGACGGGATGCCTTCGAGCTGTGCTCGCGTGGCGCGATCCGCTTTCACCCCCATGCCACCTTGTAGTACAACAAGGTGTCGCGCGATGCGTTCGAAGCGTCGAACGAAGTAGTCCAGATGTTCCTTGCGCTCAGTGATCAGAATCGGCGAGCGCCCCTCTTCGAGAGCACGAATGACGTCATTGGAAATGACTACGTTCCGCGTCTCATCCCTGGTCAGGGCCGCGTAGATTTGCTGAATGCTCGTCTGCTCGTCAGAAGCGGGCATGCGAAAAGTCGTCTCACGTACCACCAACCGGTGTTCAAACGGCCGCGCGGCGATCTGCGATTTGGCGGCGACTTTGAAGCGCACCGGGCCGAGCTGCATCGCCGCAATCGGCTGGTGCCCGTCACGGCGCTGCGGCGTGGCGGTGAGTCCGACGACATAGCGAGCCTTCACCTCACGTAGCACGCGCTCGAACTGCACAGCGGGGACGTGGTGACATTCGTCAACGATGACCTGACCATAGCCGGCTATGAGATCCGCGACGGAGTCCTTGCGCACGAGGCTCTGGATCATCGCGACATCGAGGCGGCCGGTCGGAGTGCGCTTCGAGCCTGCGATTTGACCGATATCCTTGGTTTGCAGACCCAGAAAGTGAGCGAGCTGCGCGAGCCACTGATCGAGCAATGGACGACGATGGACCAGAACCAGGGTGCTGCATGCGCGCGCCCCGACCAAGTAGGTGCCGACCACCGTCTTGCCAACACCGGGCGGAGCAACGAAGACGCCCATGTCGTGCGCGAGGAGGGCCGCTGCGGCGGCTTGTTGAACAGCCGTGAGTGAGCCCTGGAACCGTACGGCTAGCGGCGCACCGACGACACGCTCGTCGACAACGTCGAGGGCGACGCCGTTCGCAGCAAGCAGCTCCTCGAGCTCAGTTCTGCAACCTCTCGGGAGAGCGACGTGCGCCGCCAATTCCTCGGCGCATTCGATCACCCGCGGAGTCCTCACGGTGGAGAGACGCAGGCTCTGCCTCTTGTAGAACTCCGGGTTCTGAAAGGCCGCCAAGCGCTTAATCTGATTCAGGAGCGGCGACGGGACGCCCTCATTCACGACGAACAGCCGTTGCGCCAGGACCGCCGACACGCGCGCCGGCATCGGCCCCGCTAGGCGGTGCGTGCGTGGCATCCCCGAAGGAGGGCGCATCCAGGGTGCCGCCACCTGCTCCCCATCATCGGACGCCTGCACGCTGCGAACACCGACGCTGCCTCCCGCACGTGTCGCTTCCGCCGCGATGCGTTCCACAACTGGGGCATCGATCCGACGTACGGATGCGAGGACAGACCATTGCTGGTCGTCAGAATACGCTTGCAGATGTTCGTCAAGGAACACGGAGTTCCCGGCTTGACGAGGGCCGCGTTGAAGCGGCAGGGCGATCAGATTTCCAAATCCGCCGCGCGGCATGGTGTCCTGACTTGGAAATAGTCGATCGTAGGAATCCATGCTGAGCTCGTGACGCGAAGCCATGGTCTCCGTGAGGAGATGGCAGGCCATCTTACGCGCGACCGCCGCCGGAACAGGCTCCGAGAAGAAGAACCAGACATGCGCACCGTTCCCAGATCGCGATCGCTCCACCAGGAAAGGTAACCCGCGCCCTCTAGCTGTCTCCGCTAACGCGCGAACATCATCCTTCCAACTGCTCTTGTCGAAGTCGGCAGCCAGAAACCAACAAGTCTCATCGGGGAGCATTGGATAGACTCCCATCACTTGTTTTCCCTGCAGATGTCGAAGCACCGCGTTATCGTCAACTGGACGGAACGCCTGACTCTTACAATCACCACACTTCACCGTCGGCAACTTGCACAGGCCAGCCACGAATTTGTTCGAGCATTCGGGCGCATAACCGCCTTTACCAGTCTTCTTACTAACGAAGCGGACTGGATAGAGATCCTCCCGCCCCCGAAAAAGCTGCCGGAAGAGCATCACTTTCTCGAACGCCGTGCGTGGAGGATTGGTAGGTCCGCCCGACTCTACGTCGCGATCTAAGGCGAACGTGCCTAGCTCGCCGCGCAGCGCCTCAACGCGAGCCTTCGCTTCCACGCGCTCAGCTTCCAGGCGATGAAGCCGCAGCATCTCCTCGTCCAGCCTCGCTCCGATCAGCGCTCGTTCTGCTGATGCGGTCGGCGAGTCGTGAGATGGCTTGGGCGGCGGCGACTTTCCCATCGACCTAGGTGGGGAGCAGCACCGTAACCGCGATGTCAGTGCAGCGCGATAGAGCAGCATCCCCCGTCCAGAACTCCGCGGCTGAGGATTCGAGCGCAGTCGCCAGGTGTATCGCGTCCGGCGTCTTGAACCCGTGTCGTGCTCGCAGGTCCGTTGCGCGATCGATGACTTGCTCGCTCACGTCCAACACCGCGACACGGTCGGCTCCGAACAGCGTGTCATAGCGCTCGAGAAGTGAGCGATTTCCATCTCGCATTGGCTTCGTTCGACATTCGAGCCGAGCTAGCTGCGACGTGATCAGCTTCGAAAGCGGTTCGAGGCTGCGGAGCCGTTGTTCGACGACGGTCCGCCACTCTGGCTGCCCCTCCACAAGGTAGATGAAGCAACAGGCATCCAGATAGATGTCAGCCACGACCCGACCAGCCCGCTCGGTCTTCCGCGAGTTGGTTATCGATATCGCCCTTGCTTCGGGTGCCTAGGGGTAGACTCGCGATCACTTCGAGCACGTCCGGTGGACGTGGAGTGCTACCCACGGCACGAAGAAAGACTTCGACCTCTCCGTCGAGCTCGTCGACTCCCTCATCGAGCTCGATGTGCCGGCCGCGCAACCTTCCGCGAACCACGACGCCACGTTCCATGCGGGTAGCATAGCTCAAATGCCGCAAAAGTCGCCGGGCAATGCGGAAAAACCGCCCGGTGCCAGGTCATAAAAAGGCTGCCCCTCGCAACTCCGGTCTGCAATCCACGCGCCGTGCGTCCATTGGCCAAAGTGCCGGGGTGGCAAGGGGCGCGGCGACGCCGGTTCGCTCCGAGCGAAGCGCTCCCGAGTTCGAAGCAACGCACTCCGGGTGGGCGCGCCCAGTCACCGCGAGCGTTCATCAGCCCGGGGGTAACACCAAGCGGCGTCATTCTCGGCACCGCGCGCGGCGTCACGGAGCGCGTCCCCATCGATCGGATAATCGGCTGGCAAACTTCCGCGCCCGAGCGACAACGCCGTGGGGCATGTTCCCGAGGTAGCGGGGGTCGCTCGCAAGTCGCCAATCTGGAACGAAAAATGCTGCTGAGACGTGGCCGACTCGGTGTTGAAGGTGCGTGCTCGGGCGAGCGAGCGCGAGACATTCGTGATGCGGAGCAACTCCTGCGCGCCCGTTCCCTCGACTGATGCCAACTCGGGCGGCGATGTAAAGAGCGCACACACCACCCGCTCGGCGGCATCTGGAGAGTTCCAGTCGAAAGACAAAGGTTCGTTCGAAGTGATGCGCAGTTCGAACTCCGCGGCCTTGAAGCCCGCGATCAACGACGCATCATCGATCCGAGGAAACGTGACGACCTGGCATGCGCCGTCCACACAACTCGACCCCAGCGGACAGGCGCCGGGCCTAGTCGACAAGCTGTCTGAGGGTTCAGAACAGCTGATTGAATCTAGACAGGCGCTGCGCTCGCACTTGGTGGCTGGGCAAACATCGGGCGGCTCGTCCGTCGAACAGCTCGAGAGCAGCCCGCCGATGAATAGCAGGCAGAGCAAGCAGTTGATGCGTGCCTCTGAGCGCAGCCCGCGTACGTCGAGTGACACACCACCAAACTAGCCGTGCCCTAGGCGAGTCGGAATGGTCATTTCTTGATGCCCACGCTGCGTTGGCA
>Ga0247758_1001634_pt1 | contig 15537 bp, 16 predicted proteins | sample UWRJL156409C4_FD_180950 | JGI IMG/M metagenome (GOLD analysis project Ga0247758, IMG submission 180950) | Plant litter microbial communities from Arlington Agricultural Research Station in Wisconsin, United States - UWRJ-L156-409C-4 | ecosystem: Environmental > Terrestrial > Plant litter >...
AAACACAACCAAACAACTTCAAATTAAAAACATGCATAGATCTATCAATATTTGATAGGGCCACCCTTCGACTGCCTGAGTAGGTCCATCCGTTTTGGCATAGAGTTAGCCAGTTTCACGAACACCTCGACTGGAATTTGTCCCCAGGCCTCCCTTATTGCCTCTGCCATTTGTTAAACGTTTTTAATCCTGTGCCTCCTAGCACCGATCCGAACCTTCATGTAATGCCAGATATTCTCAATTGGGCTTAGATCTGGAGATTATGGTGGCCATTCCAATACCCTGATCTCTGCTACCTTCTTAACCAACCCAACAAAGCCACCATAATAATAAGATGCCCCATCCTCTTAAAGCATCACACCATAACCGTATATAACCCTTATCTTGTTATAGAAAGGCAGAAAATGAGGAAGAAAGATCTAATCTGTGTATTCTTGCCTGTTAAGTCGTGTTCCTTATGGTAGTATAACTATAGGCCCACGATGTGGCCCACAGAAACAACCCCAAACACCAACTTTAGTTCTTCCACTTTTAAATGTTAGTTATAAACACTCTGGGAGGTATTCTTCTCCAGGGGAGCGCGTTACATAAACGGAACGGCCATCCTCGCCTACTTCAAAGTAAGCCTCGTCCGACCAGCAGATCAAGACCCAAAGTGTGTATTTATTCCTCCGCCGGAAGATTAGACGTTTTCTCTTATTAATATCCAAGATCCACGGCTTCCTGCGGGCGTGGTGACGGGCTTTGTTAGCCGCTTTCAGGATCGCTCGTACTGTCTTACGATTCAGGGACTTGCCGGATTTCGATGGCGTTGCAAGCTCTGTAAGCGTAACTTTTCTCTTAGCTGTTGCTTTACGAACAAGTTGTCGTTTAGCTCTGTCGTCAAGCTTATGTGGTCGCCCTGCTTGTGGTGCAGATTGGTATGGGTTTTCAGCTCCATCGCGGATGTTCCGCTCGATCAGTTGGATGGTTCGTCTCACGGTTGTAGGTGGGGTTCCAGTCTGTGCTGAAATTGACTTCTTTGAAAGACCTGCAATATATAGGCCATAGATAAAGGCCCTCTGAGTATCAGAAAGTTCCTTTCGAGCCATAACTGATCACAGAAGCAATGAGCAAAAAAAAGATGTTGAAAGGATAAAAAAGCGGTCTGGAAATTGAAGAATGGAAGAGGGGTGTTGGGTTAGCGGGGTATCCAAAAATGGAATAGTTGGGGCGCAAGGGGGGCCGACACTTTTTGGCTCCCATTGTACCGAGAGCTGTATTTCTTTCAGAGGCGAGACGACATCAGGTAGCTTTCGAGTCCGTAACAGGCGCCGATCAAAGGGAGAGAGAATCGAGTCGCGACCTCTTGGCCCGTCGCTTACTGCAAGGTGCGGTTTCCCGTGTCCACGGATAGTTGAGGTCGCTCCAGGACGCTGAGGGGCGGCCATGCTGGGCTAGACGGCAAGGAGCTGAAGCCAGCCACACGGTCAGGCCTAGATGTCCTCAGCTTTCCTGTTGGCGAGACTCCCGGGCCTGCTAACCACTTGGTTTCGCTGAACACTGACAACTGCCGGCACGCAGCGGCTTGAGATCAGGTAGGAGCTGGCATGCGTGAATGACACGAATGGCTGGGTGTCTTGACTCGATCGAGGTGGGGTGGGGGTGCTCTACGTCTCGGGCAGCGCAAAGCTCAGAGTCGTTTTAATTGGGTGGCGTGGAGCTTGGGGTAGCTTGAAATCCGTGGCAAGCTTGACAGGGTGGAGGGTTTCCGATCAACGGCTGGCTCGCGCGAGTCCACAAACACCCGGCTTCCATCATCTTTGAGTGGCAGGGTAGTTAGCCTCCGATTTCTGTGTTCAGTGTCCCTGCGCGCTCGAGACCTCGAAATGTGAAAATCAATTCAATTGGTACATCGGGATTGTGAGAGTGTTCTCATATCCTTCGGCCACCGGATAGACGGCGCAACGGACCGCGGGGTTCCATCACAGGTCCTTGCACCCCTTTCACATGTCGCGACGGACAGTTAAAGCTCACGAAGCAACGTGTATCCGCAACTTGGATTATTCGAAAAGAAAGGAGAGGGAGCCTAGCTTCAGTTGATACTCATGAGCTCCGTCTCCGGAAGTTGCTGTCCTCCATGCGACACAGCCGGGCGAGTCGGTAGCCGTTATGATTCGACGGAGCTGCCGAGTCTCTCTTCCCCCGCCTTTTTGAGGACGGTAACCCGGGAATCCGGTGGCGACCGCCCAGTAGTCTATTTTCGTCCGAAGCGGTGAAGATAAGAAACGACTCGGTTGTATATTACTTCCAGGCGGCCATGCTCAGTGTGAAAACACTGGAAGAAGATGGCTTCGTAAATGGGCGCAGGGCCAGCTCCTGAAGTGACTGCTGTTTCATGCAGACCCGCTCGAGCGGCCAGGCCCTTCCATTGCCACAACCGAAGACTGTTCTGTAACATCCAGAATTGAGCCCTGTGTCCAAGATCTGCTCGGCAGGGGCCGGGCGACGATTCGAGATTGGCGATGGCAAGACACTTGGGGACGAGGGTGGGTACTGTGTAGGCGTGGTAGGCTAATGCCAGAACTGCTGGCCGATCATTTGAAACGCTCGAACGCGTGTGCAATCCACCGGTAGGTACTTGGAACTTCCAAGTTGTCGTTTTCGATGTGCCCAGGGCGGATCCCGCAAAACCATTCTCTGCTAGGTGGTGTACCACATAATTCGAATGCTGCCCTAAGCCTGCTGTGCAACTTCCTAAGATAGCGGGATTGACTGCGTGCTAACATTTTTCGCGCGTCACCTGTGGTTTCCTGCCAACTGGCAGGGCACAAAATAAGCTCGCCAATAATTTGTTTCTTTCTCCCCGTCTCGGGAGTGGCTCTTGAACCGCATACAAGGGTCCCGGAAGAAACGAAATCATACATGCCGGAGCCATCAGAATGTCGCACCAAGTGCAACTGTTCGCGAAAACCTTCCATAGGGGGAGGATAGCCAAGCGCCTTGCTCGCATTGTTTCACTCGTTCCGCGCCCTTAACTACGGCCGTCCCCCGTCATCATGCTCACCAGATGGGAGAGACCAGGCACGTCCTAATCTTTCCCATCCCAGAGCCAACACGTAGCCCTGGTACAGCCTCTTGATATTGATGCCAGAGGCCTTGGTTGACACGATGCACACCAGGCGTGTTCCTTCGCCCTCAACCGCCGCTCCACCATAAGCTTCACCGCTATGGCGCTGACCATCACGCAGCTCAATGGCGATGCTTCATTCCTACTAGCTCTGGAACCCCTTGGATCGGCTCCCACGTCGAAGCCATTCTACATCGTCTTAGACCCATGGATCACAGGTCCCTCCACTATCCTGCATTCCAAGATTAGTATCACAACCCATAAAGACAGGGCTTGTATCTCGTCGCTGCTTGAACTGCCTGATGAGCCCGATCTCGTCATCATATCCCAAAACAGGGCAGATCATCTCAATCCAGCTACGCTACGGCAGTTACCGCCATCGGGGACAAAGACGACTATTCTCGCAGAGCCGGGCTCGGCTCGCACTATCCGCAGTTGGAAATACTTCGACGACGGAAAGGTTGTGACGATCCCGAAGTGGGACAATCGCGGAGGGCCGGCCGTGATACGCATACCCGTTCCGAACGGTGACGTCTCGGGGAAGCCGGGGGAGATAACCGTTGCATTCATCCCACAGCGGCATGATATCCTGGGCCTTCATTCGGCGGTTGCCATCACATACCGGCCACCACCAGTCATCCGCCCTCGTGGACGCGGCACTATCCTCACGCCTCCAGCAACCCCCGGTTCTTCTCCGCAACTCGTCCAGCCAGCCACTGGCTATTTGATGTCCCCAACCCCCACGAGGTCTTTGTCAACACGACGGTACAGCTGTCACTCAATCACGTCGCTACCGGCGCTGGACCGGCCTCTCAGCGTCATATTCTCCCCACACGGAATCCGATACTCGTCACTACACAACTATGTCACGCGGCATCTTGTTTTGGAAGCTGCCTTGCCCCTCACGGCGCTGCTTCACTGCTTCGATTCGGTCAGCAGTCGTTGGTTAGGCAACATTCTATCAGGTGCCCCGCCAGGTGAGTACCTAATCGTAGAAGGTTTCTTCCCTTTTTGTCCATTTTGCTCTTGTCCCGGAAATCATGAGAAAATCACTCCTCCTCAGACATTGGGAATATCCCAAAATGGACAATATTCACTGATACCCACCATAGGAGTAGAAATTGCGGCGAAGCTGGGAGCGAGGGCTTGGTTCAGTACTCATGATGGCGGAAACACGATAACGGGTGGAGTAGTGACCAACTTCTTGAAAACGACTCGATTCCGCCGTGAAGATATACTGCAGCAGCTTGGTTCAACAGAACCCTCCGTGGCAAGCAGCACTACCCTGAGCAAATCTTCAAGTGGCGCCCGGCCGAAAACCACCGAGCTTTTTGCCCTCGCCATCGGCGAGACGATCACCGTCAGCAGTGAGGTGGTACTTGACCCGACCGCCGAGAATGTTTTGCCACGAGTCCATGAGAGGCGAACGAGGCACCAGCGCGGTGAGAGCTGGCTGGATCTCGACGAAGAGGACTCGGATTCTACGAAGCCACCATCAGTAGAGCTGCCACGGGGCATGTCGTCGAATTGAGAGATCCGCCAGTATTAAGGGGTACTGGATACGGTTCCACAGCTTGAATAACCTTTGTTTCACATCTCCCAACTGTAGATATTACTTAGCCTGGTGGTGAGGTTGATACAAAGGTGGCACGAGGTCAGTGCTTCCCGCATAGAGTAATTTGGGATATACCCGCTGCCAATTTGTCGGGCTTCTGAACATTATTAATCCAGTATGCACTGAACTGCCATGATTGGGGAAGAAAGGGGGTTCACGCTATGTTATCTAATTCCACTCGCAATCTGGACACAGTATTTCCAGGGGGGTATTCTCCATGATATTTCATCGCCGAGGTGGACATCACCGCATTTCATGCCTTCCATCTATGGGAGCTCCCAAAGAGCTGTACATTTCTAGCAAATTATCTTTTCCCCTCTCCCACCGAAAAAAAGAACAACGCAGGCCCAAATGCAGGGAGTAAAACACGCCCTCTTTCCTCTTGGGGAAAACGACCGCCGTCGAAACATGGCTTCTTTGCTCAGATGATGACGCTGCAGATTCCTCTTCATTTCAACTGGCGCAAGATCTCAGTCAGGAAATCCTCAAAACTGAGCGTAATGTAGCCATCGCGGTCTTCGTCGTACTTCTTGAAGACGTCAGTCATCCGCTTAAGGCTGATGCAAGCCTGAACAAAGAGATCAAAACTCATGGCGCCCTCGTTGCGCTTGTCGTAGGTTCGAAACAAGATCTCAACAAAGCGCTCGGTCAAACGGTAGCGGAAGGCGACGAGGGCGCGGCTGAACTCATCGAGGCTGATATTGCCGCTATGATCAGCGTCGAACTGGTCGAATAGAGTCCTCCATGAAGCGAGGAACGACCACAAGCCGCAAAATTCCTCGAAGCCGATGGTGCCGCTGCGGTCACTGTCGAACATGCGTATCATCATGCGCACAGTTTGAGGGTCAAACGCAGTCCAATCACCGTTGACAAGCGCCGCCGAAAGTTCCCTCTCTGAGAGTTGCCCCGTGCCTTGAAAGGAGGGAGAGAACGTATTAGTCAAGGCCACCCACCTGTGCTGAAACCAGGGAAGGAAAAACATACCATCCTTGTCTACGGCTCTGAATAGCGGAAGAAGGGTGGGGTCGGCACCACCATCGCGGGGGCCGGGGCCGGGGCTGGGCGGGGGTGCTGATTTTGCTGGCGGTAGATCATGTCGTTGGGCCGGGCGGCCGGTAGCTGTTGGCGGTGGGCTCATGCCGTAACGTTCGGGCGGTGTTCCCGGGTTAGGTCTCGGCGATAGCCGGCCAGCTTGTCCTTGCGCGTTGTACCGATCAGAGGAGCCTCGGTGCTCCAAAGGCCTCGGCGGCGGTGGCTTATTCTCGTAGCGCGTTGATGAAGTAGGGGCGTATGAGCTCGATGAAGCAGGCTGTTTGCTGCCGCCCTTCTGCAGAGAGATGTTGGTAAGCTGTTCGAGGCGCGCCAAGAGGGTGCCAAAAGATAGGATCCTCCTTACCTGCTCCGGTTCCGCAAACCTTGAAATCCAAGGTGGTCAAATGTCAGCAAAGAACTGTCGAGTCGCTCGAGGGGGTAATGGTGATTTCAGGATGCGCCGCGTGGCGCGTGGAGCGGGGCACCGAGATGCGCCGTCAAGGAGGAGAGGACGCTGAACGAAGAACTCACCTCGGAAGCTCGTCCGGGTTGTAGGGTCTATTGTATGCCATGTCTTGCGATCGAGGACTTTACCAAGTTGAACGTGGCGACTCCGAACACAGATCGTCGTTAGTCGTTGTCCTGAATTTCCAGCGCGGGGCGGATTGGAAGGAGGGGAAGCGAGAGGGGTTATAAGTGCACCAGGGGGGCGGGTTGACAATTCCCAAACGACCTAACCGTCTGCTCAGCCGCACGCCTCGCCTCACTCGCAGGAACCGTCGCAGGGCAGATCCGGCAGTGAGTCGGATTGAAAACGCCGCCTTGGGGTGATTGCGCGCTCGAAACGAGCCTGGGAATGAACCTAACAATCTCAACTCGCCAGCTGCGTGTTGAGATACCAGGCTCTTGGAAGGTAGGTAGGTAGACACCTACCGAGTGGATGTTCGACCATAACAAGGGCTGAGGTGTGACGCGAACAGGAAGGAAGCTAAGTCGAGAAGCAACTAGAGCTAGGCGGTGCTAGAGTACTTTTGATAACCGCATGCCCTTTGCAGTTCTAATCGTCCAATATCCATAGGTGCTGCCGACGAGTTGTCATCCATGTAACCAGCGCTGGCTGCAGCATCTGCATCATTGGCAGTTCTGCAGACATGAGTTTGGTGGAGCAGGTGACCGCAATCAGGGTCATTGCGTAAGTAGTACTGAGGTGGGTTGAAACAAAGGACAGTGCGAGCCACCTGTGCACGCAACAAAAGAATATATGTCACGGCCTGGAAGAGACGAGATGGACGAACCACCGGCAGCCTGCTTCAAATCCAGGAAGGTGACGTGAAGAGCCTGGCCTTGACGGGGTTTCACAGGGCGAATCCGAAAATCAGTGCACATAGAATCCCTGATCCCCCGTTTCGTAGCCCTCCTGGAGGTGTCACTCAGCCTCAGGCCGGCCAGTGCCGCCCCGCTCCGGACGGTTCGGGGAGCCTTTGGAAATGAGCTGGGCGGCACGGGCTTGTGGCTTTCCTGTGCTTATGTGGACCGTATTCAAGTGGCTCGGAGGCTTTGCTTAGTGGGACCGTTCAGTTTAGGTAATCGTCTTTCAGTCTTCCCCCAATGTGCTTCACGCATTCCACATCGCTGATAGACAACAAACCGAAATCCAAATTTGAGCTGCGCCCTAAAATCGAGATCTCGTAGCTCTATTTCCTGCGATCCGGGTGTTTGACGTCCTCCTTTGGAAGCCAGATCATCGAATCTTGTTTGACCTCGGACCTTTTTGGCCGTGCATATATCCGTGAAGCTTGAGTATCACCACGTCGATCAGGTCGCCACCCCTCTTGGGAAAAGAAAGAAGAGCACAAACAAAGTGCCTCCAGGGGAAACAAGACAGAAACGAGCGAGGCCCATAAAATTAGCCGATATTTAATCGATGTCTGCCGAAGCCACTCTGGACCAGGCCGATGAGTTCTGGCTATTTGGATACGGGTAAGTCTTGGATTTGAACGTTGTTGTGTCGTGAGATGAGTGGCCGAAGAGGTTGGGAGGTTGGAACTGACAATGTTTGCCCGGCTTCAAGGAGCCTGATATGGAAACCTCCACCGCACTTCGGTAGGGTGTCACGCAGCCCGGCCTCCTGTTGACCTCCCTAACCCGGACTCAAAACAGACCGAAGGATCCCAGGCTTTGTTACGGGATATGTTAGACGGTTCTGGCAGGTATGTACCGCCCGTGCAAAAGCAACCTTCAAGAGAACCCCCATTCTGCTCTCTAAATATAAGTCGCGCCTGCAGCTCTGCGGCCGGCCTCTCATTTTACCCCCCCTCAACCCTGGCACCCGCCTGGTCTTTGCTTAGCAAGTCCTGCCCACCCCCTGAGTGACGTCCGTAATGCGATTCCCGCCCCACGTCAAGCACTCTCGCCGCATACTAACCATGATATAGGCAAGGTATCTCAACACCCTCCGCCCCTCCCATATATATGGTCTGGGATCTCCACCCTCCCCTTCCGCTGACATGTTGCTTTCTCCTCCCTAGCCAGGACCATCGTGGAACGCCTGAGGCCCCAGGACGTGTTGTGACACTCATCGAGCGATCTTACTGGGAGCAGCTGACGGATCATCACGACTCGGCAGCAGATAGAGTCTGGGGCGTTGCCTACCGCATCATTCCGGACCATGTCGCCGAGGTGAAGGACTATCTCGACATTCGCGAGATTAATGGCTACACAATTCACTACACGCCGTTCCGGCCGGCCCCCGGTCTCGACCCTGCCACTCTGCCTCGGCGTCTCCCGATACGTACTCTTGTCTACATTGGTACACCGGAGAATGAACAATTCGTCGGGCCCGAGGATCCCCAGCAAGTGGTAGACGTGATTTACCGGAGCCACGGACCAAGCGGGCCAAATCCGGATTATCTGTTCGGCTTGGAGAAGGCCCTCGACGACCTCAGTCCGGAAAGCGGGGACCAGCATGTCACAGACCTATCGCACCGTCTCCGGGAAATCATGGCGTCTCGGCGACTGGAAAAAGGAAGTCTGGAGCCAGCGTCGGATTCACCTCAGCAGCACCACTTCAGAAGGGCAGCCAGCATAGATGAGCAAGAAGAGACAGAGAAAACTTCCTGAAGAACATCAAAAGACGAAGCAGATACAACCTACTCAAACCCCCTCCCCTCCCATTCCTAGTGCTACCCCTTCCTCTGCTTTTTTCCCTAGTACTCTCATCTGAGCGCCGTCGTCAACATCCCACCCTTCTCACATGAGGATGGTCCCGACGTCTATGTCTATACACGCAGGCATAGAAAGATATTCGCCGCTGTATAGTTCCTCTGCATTGAAGCCTCCCTAGCCCTGTCCGCACCCATGGGTCACTTGCCCTCGTAACCTCTCCTTCCCAACACCGAACGCATGAAGAAATAACAAAGACTTTTCTTGAAAATCACAAACATCAACATGGGAACATCAATGACGACAACAGCGTCACCTAAAACATCAAGGAAACAAGAAATAGAAGGCAATAACCAAAAAGCAAAGAAGAAGAAAAATGCCAGAGACGCTGAGGATATTTGACCTCTCAATGCATCTGGGTTTCTGTCCGGTGACCATAGCTTATAAGGGAAAAGCAAATCAGCCGGTCCAGCAAGAAAAATAACACTGCGCGCGCATGGGGTATATTGTGGCGGTCCTCACAGAGCAACAAAGCCTGATCGTACAGCAGGGTCAACGGGCCATACTCGGCGATCCACGGTTCGCAGGAAGAAGGTTATGGCGTGGAGGTAGGTACGTCTCCTGTTTTTTTCTCGTTTAATCGTTCCTCGTCCTAGTCGACTCGACATGGCGATATCACCGTCCTTGGTGGAAAACTGTCCCGGCTGCCCTCATCACGGCTCACAACACCAACACAACCCGGGCATTCTTTTAGTACCCACCCTGTCCTCCGCCGTTCGGCGGCTGATGCTGCTGAGGCTGCTGAGAAGGATCGGCGTAAGGGTAGGGGTTGGCCCAACCTAGTTGCATGTTAGCAGCGATTCGTATTCTCTTGGATTTGCGAATGGGACGATTTCTTACCTTGCTGAGGAGGTGCAGCATAGCCCGTGGGGGCTGCCTGCGCATAGCCCCGGCCATACGACGGGTTGTACACGTTCGGCGGCATTCCGTACTGTGGCTGGGGAGCGCCATAGGCAACGGGCATGGGGGAACCTCCCACCGGCATCGCGCCGTATCCGCCTCCGCGGCCGCCGAAGCCTTGACCTCCGCCTCTACCACCGCCTCTCGGGCCAGTGTCCGAAGCCTTGTCAACACGGATGGTACGTCCGTCGAACCTGCAGTTTGGTTAGCATCCGAGGGCCACCGGGGTGGCGAGGGTGGGGGGGGATTCTTACTCGATGTTGTTCATCGAGTTGATGGCCTTCTGTGCGTCATCATCGTTGGTGTACCGAACAAAACCAAATCCACGGCTGCGGCCAGTGTCGCGGTCCTTGACAACCACCTATTGCGCGGACGGCCAGCACGTGTCAGATCGATATTCTTGCAGATGTAGAACGTGACACTTGGGGGTGACACTTTGGGGAAGGGGAGGGGGCGGAACACTGATGGCAAGGCGATCGATGCCATGTTCAATCCCGCATCAAATAAAAAGCGCACGGCAACAAACATACAGCTTCTTCCACCACGCCGAACTCCTCAAACTTCTGTCTGAGAGTGCCCTCCTCAGTGTGCCAGGCAAGGCCGCTGTGCGCATCTCTGTCAGTCGCCGCGGCATGGGTGGTAATCGCTCCAAAAGCCGAAAGATTTGGAAAGACTTCTTACCCAATGAATAGCTTCGACATTCTGCTTGGTGGGTCTGGGGCGCGTTTGCACTTTCCGCGTTTACAAGCAACTAAGGGCTGGTTCTGGATTTTCTGGGGTGTTGGTTGTCAGTGGTGTTCGGCGACAGGAGAGGTTTTTTTTATTCCCTCTTTGGTTATACGAAAGTACAGGGGGGAGGAAAAGCAGGTAATGGGGCTGATCGAATATATGCGCGAGGCACCAGCACTGGTTATTTCCTTGGGAGCGTGCAGCACCGAGGATATGCCCAGGACAGGCAGCGGGGAGGAGGGGTAAGAGGCTCGCAGGGAAGATGACAAAGTGCGAAAGAGGAAGGCGGGTTTTTGGACTAACACTGCTGCCGGCGCGTAACGGGGCGAAAGAGGGGCGAATCTGTTGATGTGCGAGCTCCTCTTTCTTATCCGGGAATGACTGGAGATGTTGTTCGGCGGACGGGTTGGTGACTTTTGCCGAAGGGAAGAGGGACTGGCTTCGATAAAATCACAGAGCCCTCAATATTTATTCTCCAAGCGAGGAGGGCAGTACTTCAGATGAAAAGGTCGGTCGGAGAGGGCAGAGGGCAGAAGTCGGTCGGTTGGTGGGGTGTTAGTGTCGCTGTGCTATGGAGTAAGGATCAAGGGTTCCTCTACCGTGCCGACTTGGTTGGCGGGATATCGAAGGTATAAATTGGCTCGATGGTGAGACTGGCTGGGGGCTGGAGGAAGAGAGCCCGCCGCGCCCTCGAATGCTTTCTGCTTTATATGCCAGTGGATATTCCCGGGGAAGGGCTCGGGCATCGTTTCCAATGCCTGGATTCGGTGATACAGTGATGGGCCTTTCTGGGGAGTTCCCCAAACAGGGAAGTTGATGCCCCAGGCGATGTTTCGACTAGGTAGCATGAGCGTAGTAGCATGGTGAGGCGCCCAAACAAGCATCAAACGGGCAGAAGCCTGCCTCGACGCCCTGGCGGGGACCATTCAACTTGATTCAAGGCACAAGCCAGGGCGCACCGGGGAGGCTGCATCGATGGCGGTGCCTAGGCTGCAGAACCGCTCTAGAAAGATCTCGGGATTGTGGGATTGGTCAGAGCTCAGTCGCGAGATCCTTGATCAACACACCTTCAGGGACTTGCAAAGATGACCGTTTCGTGCCCGCCACGAACCCCACACCCACTTCCTCCACACCGATTGCCTGCTCTGCACTTCTGCACTCTGCACTCCTCCAATGTTGCACCGCGCCGCCGCTGGCCCACTTAGCGTTCGCCATCTCAGCCGGCTGCGCCGTCCTAACACCCGCTCATACATAAATACAATAGAAACGCACATATATGCCCGCAGAAGAGTCCAGCTCCCTCTATCTAGTCATCCTCCTTCCTTCTGGGCGTGCTCTCTCACCGGTCGAGAAACGCCGTTTTGGCTGTTAACGCCAGACGTACCCAGGAAAGGGGGCTCTAGCCTTTGATCCAGGTTTTCTCAGATGGCGCCCGCGCTCCCGTTGGACCCTAGCGGTATTAAGAAACGCCAATATGCTCAAAGGCATTGGGAAATGATTTTGCCGGCATTGGCAAATATGCGAGCTAATCATGCGACAGCGTCTGTTTTGTGGGCTTTCCCCGAGTCGGCCGACCGATTTCGCCTCGTCGCCGACCCCAGGCTGGGCCCCGACCATGGAGCGAGACGATCGGGTGCTGAACACGGGTGCTGGACACGGGTGCTGGACACACGGATCCAGCAACCGTTCCCCGCAAGGCGTGGGCACGGTACAAGAACCGCCCCGGAAGGTCGAGCCCGGTGCTGATCCGCAGACTAAACGCCAAAAATACCATCAAATTCTTCGCCCAAGCTTCACGGAAGTTTCTGGCGGCGGATGACATGTTCAACTAGTCCAGGAAGGCAGACCAGCCTCACGGCACTAGCTCGGTACGAGTGAATATCTACTTGCCAGAACATCACATCTAAGAATACATGCGTTACCTGCCTAACGTTCCGCACGGAACACAGCGCCCCCCAAACATAGATACATAGATTGCCAAACCGCCATAAATCAGTGCCTACCTACCTTACCTACTCTATACCTCACACACCACAAAGTCTCGTAGCTGCAGCACTGGCGAGCTCGGCAGTATGGCCGGGATATACTTGGATCGAAGGAGAGGCAACCGTGGAGCAAACAAGGGGCAGCGGCATAAAATACACTCGAAGATCCCAACGACATACGAAACCTTACAAAGCGTCCTCAGATGTCGTGATGACCTGGACAAAATATGAAACTCACTGCGCCAACCGGCTGGCCGAAGCTGGCCTAAACCACCTGTTCCTGGTGTCCGTCCGTCACATTTAACAGGGAGGGGTTAGCGGCAGCTTTTCCCACGTGTCCATACCACCTCAGGGTCACCTGTAGACGATCCAGAAAAAGATCCTGACAGTCGATCCCAGTATTCGTACGTATTCTGCATTCTGGAACAAAACACTCGGGAGGTACATCCTGCCATCAATATGACGGGAATGGCCCGAGAAGCGAGTAGCTCGAGCAATCGTCGCAACGCTACATGCGAACCCCCGTGTGCTGATGACAGGAGGTGTTATCCTTGATCAGGAGCATCGCCTTGCAGTTGACGCACCCTACATGCAATCCCATAATCCAAACCATCGCAGGGAGCACTGGTTCTCACGGGGGGGGGGCGACGACTTGCATCTGCAAGGGATTCGACACGCAATGTGTTCCGCAGGATCTGAGCCAGACAGCAGAACGCCATGCCATGGTGCGACCGCCTCAAAGGCGGTCACGCACCCATAATTCCGTCGTCGATCAGCTAATTAACCGCGTGCATACCCACACGAGCAAGCCAAACAGCGAGCTTGGGCGCCGGGCCTAAGCACGTAGCATCAACCCGGAAGTCCCCAAGCTTCAGAGCTTCCTTACAGCTTCAGTCGGCGGGGTATGTACACGACCTCATCGCCAGTCCCAAGCGACAAGCGCTGAGTCGGTCTGGCGCCCATGCTCGGGCACTGTCGATTGAAACACGATCGACTCGGCGTGGTATTACATCGCGTCGGCGAGGAACTAGAGCACCGCTCGTCCGGAGCATAGTGCCAGTGACAAATAGGCCTTCATGGTTGAGAATTGCCCTGGCGATGAATTCGCGGCATGCTTCGTGCGGGGCACGGGGTGTGACGAGGGTTGTGGAAACCGAAAGTCAACCGTGCTCAACGGCAGGGCAGAGGCGCTTCGGGTGCCTCCCGCCGTGCATCTTGATCTGATCCCCGGCCAGTTGCTGCATGACCCTCGTCTCATGTATGGACGGATTGCGTGAAGTCGCACAAACCTCGGGCTTCCCATCAAACCTGCCCAACGAGCCTCCCCAAAAAGGTGCACTCTGAGGTACACCTCAGGCGTCTTTGGTAAAGGAGATTGATCTTGCGTTCATATCGAGTTCATTTACCCGTGCTGCCAGAATATACTGCTGCAGTGTCTATCAGATTGAGTCCGGCAGCTCAACAAGAGTCGCCGACTGCTGTTGGACGAGAATACACGGGCCTTGGCAGCCGGAGTTCATCGGTTCTTGGGCGCACGGTCGGGGTTGCTGCGACATTGTAGAGGCTGTTGGACAACATCGTCGGGCCAAGCTGTGATGGAACGTAGGGAGTCGCTAGTAGATCTACCAAAAAAAAATAAAAAATACTTCGTTGACACCGTTCTTGGTGTTTAGGCTGCTGAAGGGACATACACCCGCGCCTGCCCTTCCGTTCGGGCAAGTGTGGTTTAGGAAGCTGGGAACTCCGTGTTGGGCAGGAACTATCAGGGAGCATGGGGATAAGTCGTGCAAGACAGAGGAGGCCCGGCGAGATGCTGAGTGTCATACAAAGCCATTTGTTGTTGTTTCTTGCATAGCGTCCCCACCGATAAGAGCTGCCCCCCTGAGACTGTACAGAGCAATGCAACCATACACCAAGCACCGCCAGCGCCCAGATCGGCGTCATAACGAACAACGAAGCCATGGCCAGAGCAGTCGGCGTGACAGATCCGGCAAGGACCATTCCCATCGTGCCCGGCATCCTCACAGACACCACAGTCTCGAGGGCGACCTGGAAACATGTCAGGCACCCCCAGGTACCGACGAGGTTCAGGGTGAGGACTATGTCCAATCATGGCTAAGAAAGACGCAAGAACAGCAAACACGCCGCCGTCATTCCGAGCATGATGAGCAGCCACACCAAGAGGTGTTGCGGGCTCCTCTTGAGGCGCTCGGAGGCAAGCTGAAGAAGAGGACGAGGCCAGGTCTCAACCCCGCCGGCTCAGCTTCTGGACATAGCAGGCACTCAGACGAGCACCGGTTTGAAAAGAGGGCTCGACACAAGACTCTTGGCAATAAGTATGATTATAGGCGCGATAGGGAGCGGGTCACGGAAGATTCCCGGAACAATAGAGCTGCGAGAAGGACTGAAGCAGCAGGCAATCCTGAACCTCTCGTCAACAGAGCGTCAAAGACGAAGGGGGGGGATGGCGGTAGGAGAGCGCATGGTAATCAGGGAGAGTTGGACGAGCTCTCAGACTTCTTCCACGACGTCCACGGCAGGAAGAGTTCCCCGCATAGACGACATCATCGCCACTTGCAGGGCAGCGCTACATCCGACGGCGCCCCGAGCAATGAAAACCCATACAGTGCTGCAAAGAAAGCGAGAGACGGGCGACGTTCGCCAGCTAGATTACCACGGTCAACTCAGAGTCTTGCATCGGTCCACCAGCAACAAAAAGGCTACAAATCTGGCAGTTACTTCTCGTGGTCGACCAGCCACCACAGCGAGGCCAACGACGATGAAGGCAACGACCCATCCTCTCGCGAAATGAACGTACCGTCTCGAAACAGCGCAAAGACCGAAAGGAGTGGGCTTACCCTCGGCAGACACTCGAGGGCTAGAAAGCAGCCAACTCAGACCTCTCGCCCGGCGAAGGGAGGGCACAGTTACAAGGATGCAAAAGT
>Ga0247758_1001636_pt1 | contig 15504 bp, 19 predicted proteins | sample UWRJL156409C4_FD_180950 | JGI IMG/M metagenome (GOLD analysis project Ga0247758, IMG submission 180950) | Plant litter microbial communities from Arlington Agricultural Research Station in Wisconsin, United States - UWRJ-L156-409C-4 | ecosystem: Environmental > Terrestrial > Plant litter >...
ACTGTTCGCCCTGGTGTCCCTCCTGCCCAAGACCCAGGGGATGGAGCACTTCCGGCCGGACTACACCCTGTCAGTCAAGCATGTCATGGCCGGCGCCGGCGCGTTCTGCCTGCTCAACCTCCAAGAGCCGAGGATCCTGAGCGCATCGACGGGCCTGGCGGGCGGTGCGTCCGATGTCACCTGGCGGCCGAGGCTCGACTGGCTTGTTGATATCCAGGAGTAGCGGGGGATCGCCCGGGAGGAGATCCGTACCGAGCTAGGAGTGGATGTTGTCCAGTGCGATATGGCCATGGGGGAACGATGGGATCGGGGCATCGCCGTAGATGCCTCAACCGGTGCCTTATCTCTCTACGTGGTCTGCTTGCTCCGCCTCAGGCGGCAGCCAGAGCACCTCCTCACCTCCGCGGGGCTCTACGCGTACAAAATACAAGGCGAAGAGTGGTCGCTAATCTTAGTGACGCGCTGTGAGCGCTTGGACAAGCTGATACTGCCGGGACGAGACAGCTTGTACATGCTTCCCGTCAAAAACTTCCAGGAACAAGACCACCCTGTCTTTCTGATTCTTCGGGACGGAGAAAATCCCGGGACTTTCCACGTCGTTACCGCCTGCTGCGATGTTTATATATCCGGGCACGCCGCAAGCACCGAGATCCAGGCAAGTTCCTCAGCCAGAACCGCAGGTTTAACCCACGGAGCGTTGCCCCTCCTAGCCATGAGCCAAGCGTTTCTCGGACAGGAGACACCAGAGATACTTGAAAGGGTCATCTGGATCAGCGCCAAGAAGAAGGCGAGAGAATCGGTCGGCGGCGGCGGCGGTGGTGGCGGCGATTTCGTGACAGATTACCTCAGCTGTATTCCCGCTGAATTTGACCCGCGAAGGAGGGGCCGATACGTCAAATTTTGGCTCGAGCACGGGGTTGGGAGCGTGATGATCTTAGACCAGTTCAAGCGCCTGTCCGCAACGCTGTTCGGGCCCAGAGGCGGGCAGATGGATGACTTGATGAGTTGGAGTCTGGATAGCATCCGGCTTCGCTTCAGCGGCGGCGAATGGATGAGGTGGCACGTTCTTTTGGCCAAGATCTTGCGGAGACCGGATCTGCGCACGCAGAGGACGAAGGTTTCGATCTATGTTGATGACTTGGAGGATTTCTTCGAGCTGTTCCTCTCCAAGGCGGGAAGATACGACCATCGACCGGTCGAGTATCCTGGAACCGTGGATGGTATACGGTGGCTTGCGGGGCGGGACGAGGGCGATGAGTACTGGGCTGGTCGATTATCCCTCAGCGGTCATACGAGGGCGCTGTGGCTTGCGTCTGAGAACGGCTTGGCTGGATTGGAACTGGAGGATTTCGTTAGGGAGATGCAGCTCATGGGGAACCTAGGGTGGCCGTAGTCTTTGTTGAAGGAGTTTTAGGTCGATGGTAGTACGCGGAGAGTGGTTATCTGCTAACTAGTACCTAGGTATAAAGTGTAGTAGGCTGAGGCGGTTCGAATGTGTAGCGTGTACAAAAGCTGGAGTCTTTCGTATCCAGACACGGACAAAATCGTCGCCTTCCCTTGTATTTCTGAGGGGTTTGCCCGGGAGATGGGACCCCGAACTGAAGCTGGGCGTCAATGGAGGCACATTTATTTTACCCCAGCTTTCGCCTTCATACGCGCAAGGACGAAATCCCTCATCTCGGTGAAATCATTCACCCTCAACCTCACCAATCCTTGTTGGAATATAAGCTCCTTGCTCTAACTGGTAGCAATCAATCCACCATATGGAGCCACACTCTTTTGTGTCCGACAATTTTCAACACCAGTTCGGCCCAGTCCAGTCCACGGCGCTGACAGTTGAGTGTCGCCCCTTCAGCCTTCAGTGGGAATCTGACGAGGTCAACGACAGCAACAGCAAAAACAGCAACATGGCTGCTGCTGCCCTTATATTAAGACGAAGGAGCAGTCAAGTCGCTGCTGGTGGGGTCTACGTGCGCTAGGGAAGCCTATGGAGTTTGAAAAGGTAGGGCGCATTAACCTCAAAGGGAGAATGCTATGGCGGTCGCGAAAAGAGGTACTCATCCTGGTATAAGATGGATACTGGGTAGTCAGTACGGGTTTAGGTTTTCCCATTCACATCCATGCATCAGTGTGCGGGCTCTCGAGGAAACAAGCGAAGGGTTCAAGGTCTGCCTCCAGTGCGCTCAACACCGATAATCTCCGGGTGTCCGTCGTCTTCGGGGTTTCAACGTGGATCCAATTTCACCTTCGGCCATTCACGCGTTTCTTGTTTATGAGAGGCACTCGCTAGAAGGCCCATTGGCCATGCGTAAAATCAACAATGCTGCCTAGTTGGCTACAAGACAGTAAGATACACGCTACACGCTAGTGAGTGACCAAGCTAAACAAGTCGCGGGGCCACGGGAAATGGCAGCCTGCGATGCAAACGCGTCTCGATCTCAGCGTAGTCAGGCTCGTCATCCACAGTAATGAGCCCGTGTCTGATGAAGAAGTTGATGAACACAGCGGACGAGCAGCGGTCGTACTCCCCCCTGAGCAGACCCTCCTTGATATGCTTGGTCAGCGCAGCCCCGTATCCCCTGGCTCTCTTGTCAAGATTACGCCTGGGGACGGCATCTTCAAGGCTCGCAACCTCCATGTCGTACACATGGACCATTTGGGGCATAACAAGACCTCCGACTTCCCCTGCCTTCTTCTCCGCTATCGACATAAACGTGAGGACCCCAGCGGAGCGAATGTGTCGCCGGACAAGGTCACTTGGGAGTGACGCTTCCTCCTAAGCCTGGCGGACGATGGAGTTGAGAGGTGTCTGGTGAGCGAGAACATTACACCAGACACTACTGGTTAGAGAGTAAGGGTATATAGACTCTTCCCACGGATCACGCAATTGGAGCCAGATCTTGAAGTCGCCGGAGGTTGTTCGGGTGTATACGAGGAGATGAGCTCTTTCGATTATGAAACCACAAAGCGCCGCGATGAATCGGTAGACGCGAAGGGGGTACGGGACACCTACGACAGTGAAGGGCCCGCGTGGTTGTAATACGTCTTTGGGGTTGCAGAGGCTCGGAAATCGTGGCAGGCAGATGTCACCCAGCTTCTCGAAGGCGGCGATGACAGATTCGGAGGTACTTTTACCTTTGGAGCTGTCCAAAACGTCGACTCTGCGGGGCCGGCTGTGGGTGAGTTTGAAGTCCTTGGTCCAGCGCATTTTCGCCACGAATTCTGGCATGAGATACCCGTAGGGACGGTCATCATTCGGGAGGTAGAGCTTGTAGAGTTGCTCGATATAAGGAGAGTCGTACGGGCAGCTGTAATCAGAATGGTCAGAACATCAGGATCGAAATAGCGACAGCGTCACCCACGGAGGAGGGCTCGGGGAGCCGAGGGGTCTGGCTTGGGGGAGGGCTGTGAAGGGTGATTGTTCGGTGGCTACAATCGGACACATACCTGTCGCTGTCTGCAACGATATTTAGCAACGTCGTCTTGGTCACCGCCGCCTCTAGTGCCGACTCTCGGGAGGCAGTCGACTCTCTTTTTCTCTTGAACGGTGTTCTGGTTGTCTCGTCCTCAATCGTTGTCTCTTGGGAGTCAGTCGTCTCGCTCATCACCGCTATATCGGTTGGCTCGACCTCCATCGTTGCCTCTCGGGAGTCAATCGTCTCGCTCATCGCCGCTGTATCGGTTGCTTCGGCCTCCATTGATGTCTCCTGGAAGTCAGTCGGCTTGGTCTTCACCACTGGCTCAGTCGTCACCTCCATGGCGTGATGCGCGCTCTGGTGGGATATCGTTTCGTGGTCAGCTCAATTAAAGAGAGGAGAACAAATTTGAGGAGGCGTGGAGATGTGCAAAGCACCGGAGAAATTTGGGCACTGCCACGAGAGGACAGGGAAACGACTGCGTTCGGTTGCCTCACGTGGAACCCTCCCTCTTGCCTGGTTGGATTACGGCTCGCAGGGCTTAATCCCGGCCTGGGCTCTTGCCTTCTTGGAAATGAATGTCTATTTTCACCTCTGGCACTGTGCAAATTTGTCAAACCGCAGAGCAGCATGCCGCGAACACTTGCCCGATCCTTTTACAGAGCTTGCCACGCCGACACAGATCAATTGCAGCGCTTCTACTTACCGGTTTCAGACCCATTTTTCTGGTGCCACGCCGGACTAGGACTCGCGCCACTGCCCGTGTGCTGTCATAGCACGCATGTGTTCCCCCAGTTACAGTCATGCCTGCCGTCACCCGATTGCTAACCGAGGCGCCAGACTTCTCATTTCCAGCCCTTCACACCAGCGACAGTGCGCGCCCGCGTTCGGCGGTCGGTCGGTCACCCTGAGGGGTTAACCGCTCTGGTCGATGCATGTTTCTAGCCTTGTTTGCCTTGAAGTGGGCCGATGGTGTGGAAAATCTGCGACAGACATGGGATGGCCAAAGCACGCCAACCGCCCAAGTTCAATCAGCCCGTGGTTTGCCTCGAGGTCCCAGCTGTGTCACGACATTCTCTACGCAGCATGCGGGAAGGAGGTCAGCAAGGGGTGAAAAACACCTACATCAATTCTGAAAAGTCCTTCCTGCATTACCTTTGTGCATCTACTTTTTGTATGTGTTTGGTTGGGGTTTGGCCCCTGTCTGATGCAATCTTCTTTAGTACCTGGCAACTTCCCCAGGTACCTTATCATTCAAGTTCCTTGGTGGTACTTTTTGCTGTTTGTCAATCAGCCAAGCAGTAATTCCATATTTACTCACATTGGCGTCAGCGTCCTGCCTAGCACCCCCTCTTTGTATAAATCAGTCACTGCTGACGCATCTTCACTTTCCCAACCATGATACTATCCTGATCTCCAGCATACGGTATCTATCTTCAGCTGCGGGCTCTTTCCTTCCATGCTAACCTCACACAGGGCCTGGGGTCCCGGCCGGACACTCCGTAGACGGATAGAGCCGAAAATGATTCTCCAAATTCCCCTAGAGATCATTGAGCTTATTCTCGAGCATGTAATAGATAGACCGTCTTCCTCTCCAACTCGCAAAGATTGCTGACCGTTGTAGCTTGAACCACTGGACCGCAATGCCTTTGCTTGCACTTGCAAGACTGCTCGAGCAAAGGCCAGCGGCATACTCTACCGCTCTCTCAAACTGACGTTGACTCCCGACGACAGATTCAGCCTGCGAGATTCTCCCCCGTGCAAGCCCCAGTTTCTGCAATGCATTCGCCACCTGGAGATATCCATGCCCAAGTACTCGCAAATGTGGCGAAAAGGAGGTAGATGTGCTTTGTACAACGTCCATGAGCTGAGACCTGGTGTCATGAGCAGTAGAAATATCACATCGGAGAAGTACTACATGAAAGGCGTCACAGACTTCGTGCTGTCTATTCCCCAAGATTTGCTGCGAAGCTTCAGGTCATTCAACGGTGTTCCAACGTCGTGTACCAATACCTGCGGTGTATTTGGGCTAATCGGGCATATAAATATTAGCTGGCACATGGGGACTTGCATGCCGCTCGTCCTTAAATATTTGGAAAAACGCCAGACCCAACTCGGGGTCCTCAGCGTCATCACAAATCCTCATTGCGATCATTACCATCAGTCATGCGCCATCGATATTTGGAGGTTCCCGAAACTGAGACACTTCTCTTGGATGGGCATTAATATCCAACAGTGGGTGGTGAGCGCAGACCTGACGTTCCTAAGGCAAGCGTTAGGCAAAGTTGGAGACCAACTCACCCAATTACAACTTGGCGCAGACCACCGTTCATCATCCTCGTCGCGATATTCGTATAACAAGTACAACATACCTATAGGCGGTATACTGGGTCTTATCTCAGACGTAGCACGATCAACGTTTCCTAAACTCCAGCACTTAACCCTCAACAGACTAGATCTCGACCCAGAGACAGAGTACCATCAGCTTCTTTACCTCGAAAACCTTCAATCTCTGAACCTCACTAACTGTTCCGGCTGGGATAAGTTCCTTGCGGCGTGGAAGGAATCTCAACGGATGATTGGGCTCAAGCACCTTGAAATCGCCTTCCCAGCCCATAAGCAGACGCGATTATTTGACTACCTTCAAGTGCTACAGGGCTTTCTGGGGTGTTTCTCTGGCCTTGAGAGCCTGTACCTGGTGTCTCCGGATTTGAACGCGCAGCCCGTAATCCAATTTGTATTCCCTCCTGCGGTTAGAACTCATGCCCGGTCCCTACAGGAGTATGCCTACAAAGCAAATTTGTGGACGGCAGATACGCGGCTCTACAAAATACGACGACATATCTTAGACGGGATAGGCTGCCCCTCCGCCAAGGGTGTTTGTTTTCCACTCCAATTAGAAATTATGGTACGTCTTGGAAGGGCAAACGATGGTGCAGAAGATATTCCTAACTATCTCTCAGAGACATGTATTAACGAGACCACTGGTGTGTTCACAATCCTGCCAACTCGAACTCATCCAAATCACAGGCAATTGCCTCGTCTCGCTCCGCAGCACCTCAACCCCGCCCCCCTTCTCAACAAGAGAACCCGTGAGCACACCAGAACAAATATCCTCCGCCAAGAAAACCCTCGACTCGTACCTCACCAAGCACTCAACCCAAACCAACTCCACCCCTCCGCTCAACACCCCCTCAGCCACCTTTTTCTTCTTAAAACCCCTCGTCAACACCACCACGAAACAAAAACGAAGCCCCAGCAGCCGGGATTGGTTCATCCTCCGCGAGGATGTAAAACTCTTCGCGGACTGGCTGTTCTCAGAGTCTGGAATACCATCCGTTCAAGTCCTGGCTCTGGGATGTTTTTCTCGGCGGGGGAAAGGGGCTGCGCCTGCGGTTTTGTGTCGGCGGGAGAGGGATGGCGATGTGAATGGTGAGCTACTTCCCTATAGGGTGTTTGAGCCGTTGACGGAGGAGGTTGGGAGTCGGGTTAAGCGGATTGTGGAGGAGCGGGCGGCGTTTTTGGAGGCGGGGCTGGTTACGGATGAAGAGTTGGAGACTGAGCGGCAGAGGTGAGTGTGGGGGATTATTTGACCGCTTGTACCTTGGACTTGATGGGTGGGTTCAGATGGGTGGACTGTGAGTTGGATGACTGCAGCGGAGCAGGAGTGATTTCGAAGAGAATGAAAACATAGAGAGGTAGACATATCCGACGACACATCACTAGCAATGATCGCTCTCAGGTGGGGCCTCTTCCAAAATGAAACACTGAGTGCGACGGATTTCAACATTGCACAAGCCGTTGGGATGGCGTTGAGAAGTAGATGGGAAATCTCCGAACTTGAAATGGGTCTGGAAATATCCGAAATGGAGCTCACAACTTTTTTGGACAGCAACATCTCAGCCAGCGTGGACTTTTGCTGCAGGCAGCTCGTCAGATTTCGAGAAGAGGGCCTTGAGCTTGTGCAAAGTAGTCTCAAGACGCACCTAACGACTGGAAAGAGTGATTTCAAGTTCCTGGCAGAGGAGGAGCGCACCCACGGAGACCTAGCCTGCATCTGTATCACGTACTTGCCCATGTCCTGGTTCAAGAACCTTTCAAGCAACATCCAATCCGAGGGAGAAAAGGGAGGATGGGAGAGAAGACCAAGAGAACAGCTCAAAAAGCACGCTTTCCTGCGGTATGCGGCCCTGTACTAGTTCGAACATTGCACAGCCGCTAGCGAAACATGGCGAACGATGCCATCGAAAGCTAAGCAAAGACGGAAATTTCTCGACCCTGGTCCCGCTCAGAAGGGAGACAGAGATATGTACCCCTACGCAGAGTTTTGGGCTAGTACCTGGTGGCTCGTGACGCGGAGACCTGCCCGGGGATACTACCCCCATGACTGCCCGGCACATGGAATCGTGGCAGAGGCTGCCGGGAAGATGGCGCATCTCAGCTGGAAGAACAAACAGGGTGAACTATCCACATGGGCAAGTCCAAAGCCGATAGTACATCTAAACAAGGGCAAGGAGCGAGGCAGGGCCGCAGTTGTCAGCCGGCAGAATAATATTTGGCAGCGGCACAATCCGGAGCCGAATCGCGTAACGGAGTCGACCTGGGAGCCCAGCACAGACACTACACTACGGGTTGGCGCAAGGCCCCCGGTTAAGGACACACCCACGATGCAATCGGTTGCTGTTTCCCGAAAAGAAGATACTGAACGAGTGGGTCAAGCTGTCAAGCGAAAGCCCGATCGACCGACGAGGTGGATTAAGCGGGTGAGAAAAGCGGTACGAAACGTGGGTAAGTCCGGCGATCCATGACCCCATATTTGCTATGAACCTGGAAGTTGAAGATTTGACCATTTACTTCTTACATGGCAAGAACTCATCATGTCTGATGAAGAAGCGGCTAAGGCAGAAGGCCAATCGCGAACTGAGTCGTTCTGAGCAAGAGTTTGGAAACATAAAGCAGCTTCGACCAACTTCCCCCCCCCTCGCCGACTATTCAACGAATGCCTCTGCATTGCGGATAGGTTCCTTTCATTATTTTGTCTACTCGGGACTATCTAACCAAAGGTATTACTGCTACGAATACAGCAACCTCCCCATGCACCTCAAACCATTCTACAACCTCCACAACCTCTTTCTCTCCCAGCAACTCTATCCGCCTCCGTCCTCTAGCACCCCCAAGGCTCTCACGGCTCCTCCGCCAACAGCATCGTATCCATGCGATACGACTCCCTCCCGTCATCACTCCTCCCCCTCCTCCTCAGCGTAAACCCCTTCACCAACCCCGGCCCCTCCCCATCATCATCAATCACACACCTCACATTAATCCCCTTTGACTTCTGATGCATCGCCGAGATGCTCACATCATTCGGCACATCCCTCCCCGTAACGCCCTTCTTCCCAAAGCCAAAGAACATCATCGGCAGCGGATCCGACTTCCACAGCGGGATCCTCTGCTCGGTATAATTCTTCGTCACCGTCCACACCAACAACGCCGTGCTCGTCAACAGCATGATCCCCGGCGGAATAATCCACTTCCAGTTGAAAAACATGCACATCGTCGTCACCATCACCGTCCCATTCACCCCATACCCATTCCCCTTCCACTCCAGCACCCCCGCATGTCCCGGCCCAACCTTCACCGGCCGATGCTCATTCGGGCCCCACCCCGTGGTCCGCAACCGATTCGTCACCACCGCCGTCATATTCCCAAACAGCCGATCCAGCTGCGCAAAACTCGCCACCCCGCCCAGATACATCTGGCTCAGCCACCACTTATCATTGCACTGCAGGTCATCCCCCTGGCCGTTCGAATACGTACAATTCCCATTCAGCAGCGTCAGGAAGAACTTGGACAGCGCCTTGCCATACTCATAGTCCAACTTGTACAGACAGGCATTCGGCACCCGCGACTCGGTCGTGTGCCCCGGCAGCACGAAGGTCCCCCACGTGCGGTAGGGGTGGGCGTCGGCCTCGGTGATGTTCTCGGCCGTGAACCACTTGGCTTGCTGGTCGAGGTGGAAGGTGTCGACGACGCAGGGCAGGCGGATGGCGGTGTAATTCCCGTCGGTGTAATTCCCGTCGGTGGGGGTGCGCATCTGCTTCACCGTGGGCACGGTGGTGGTCACGCGCTCGGACAGGCGGCCGTCGAGCACGTGGCCGGTGTAGGTCTTGAGGCAGGGGTAGATGGTGCACGAGGTGGCGATGTGGGTGGCGCGGGTGGTGGGGATTCCCCCCGGGAAGGAGCCCGTGAGGATGTGCACGGTGCCGAGGGCGGTGGAGCGGATGTGGGCGTCGGCATCGGTGGAGTGGTTGGGGATGAAGGAGGCGCCGAGGAAGGGCTGCGCGGGGAGGTCGAACGGCCCGGTGGTTTTGATTTGGAGAGGGGGGGAGGTGCCGCCGGGGATGGACAGGGAGACCATGCCGGCCGGGCCGGGGACGACGTCGGCGGTGCGGTCGCGGCAGCGCGAGCACAGGCCGATGGAGGCGTGGGTGACGCCGGTGCCGTAGTCGGGGAACACGCACCGCCCCGTGGTGCAGTTGATGGGCTTGACGTAGGCGTCGAGGTCCTGCGGGTTAGTGAGGGCTTCGACGATGATGCCTTTCATGTCGACAGTGGCTTCGACTTCGGTGCCGACGCGGTAGAGGTCGCCGATGGCAAAGTTGGCTACGGGGAGCTTGGCAGTCGTGTTGAGGGATTTCTTGTCGCAGTAGCGCAGGCCGAAGGCTTGTTGGGTTGACGGGCCGAAGGCCGAGCCCATGAGGACGATGGCCACGGCCGTGAGGGCGTATCCGGCGAGGCGGGAGCGGAGGTTTTTGAACAGCATGGGGAGGATCTCGAGGGAGCCGATGATGCCGCGGCTGGCTTCGTCGAACTGGTAGAGGTGGTAAAGCGGGCGGGAACGGCGCGTGAACCACGTCCATTTGATCTGGCCGATGATCTCGGCGATGGCGAAGAGCATGCACGAGCGCGCAGCGGTCGCGAGGGTCGCGATCACGGTGCTGAAGCTGATGGGGATCTTGCTGGTCCAGTCCTGGTAGTAGTCCTTGCCGTCGTAGTACCACAGCAGGACGATGGTCGCGGCGTACATAAGGAGCGCCCCTGCGATGCCGGCGATTTCGAGCGGCCAGTACCGCATCACGTGTGGCCGGCCGGGGTGTTCTTTGAAATGCCCCTTTTCCCAGTGGAGTTGTTGGTAGGGTGTCTGGTCGGGTGCCGCGTGGAGGGGGGTGTCTTCGGGGGAGACGCGGCCGGAGACGGGCTCGGGGTTGCGTCCGCGCAGGGCGGGGTTGGGGGAGGGTGTGCGTGATCGTCCCCACTGGTCGTCCCCTTCGGAAATCCGGGGGGACGGGAGCGGGAGCGGGCCGGTCGACATGTTGGCGACGTCTCCCGGGGAACCAGGGGCGGTGTTGGTGGCCGTGGCTGTTTATGTGGGGATGGACGGAACGGCTTGTACTCGGTTTTGTAGCAGGGCGGAGATTCAGACCGGGGCGGGAGGGCTAGCAGTTGTTAGGCGAGATATTGGAGCGTGTGTTGGGTTATATGACGAGGACGCAACACTGACTTATTCAAAAACATCGTTTTGTGCTCAGTCGGACTCGGCTGGGGGCCAGAATGCGAGAGCGTGGTACACAGCATCTTGCGGCCTGCTACAGCCCATGGAACATAATACGAGGTCTCACGACGGCTGACTGGATGTGGTCGCCAGCGGTCGGGCCTGTGTAACGCGCTGCAGCACAAGCTCATCGCTGCCGGCGCCGCTTGCCGGCAGAGCACAGGGGATGGCTCAGACAAGAGTCTTGGTGCATGTCCCGTCGGGGCTGTACCGTACTCGGACTTGCTGACATCCATGGCTGACAAGATACCATACATCCAGCAAAAGGAGCGTTGTGTACCCCCGTGTGGCTTCCATTCTGTTTCGGCCAGATCCTCCGGGTGGCTTCATCGAGGAGGGGGATTGCTCTGTGTCGTACAGACGCCATTTTCTTCGGGTATCGCAGACTAGGAATGGTGCATTACCTACAGCGGTCTACTACTAAGCAACCGCAGAGTAAGACAGCATAGGGCGCTTGATACTGAAGCGTTCAGGGAGCACGCGACCAGTTGCTGGTCCGAACCCGGTCGTACTCGGGTGTCGCAATTTAGAAGATCAGCGCCGGGGAGCTGGTCTCGGAAGCTATTTCCCACAGGATGAGGTACAGTAGGAGTTCACGGAGATAGGTGAGATTTTGGGGGTGTGTTGGTGGTAGGCCAATCTAAGAGCCTAGTAATCTGCGACGAATCTGGGCACACGGAATTTCCTTTCTTGTTCGTCGTCCTGAGCTGGGCTGAGCCGTCGCTGATTTATCCTGAGCGTCCCCTGATTCTTCCCTGAGCTAAGGGGGATCCCATAGACCGCCGCTGCACAGCCTCAGAGGCCCCCTTTTCAGTCCCCCGACTAAAGTTTCCTATCGATGTGTATAGGTACTGTGTTTCCGCGGCTGGTCAAGCTTGGGCCGCTATGAGCTCTTGCGATGTTCCCATGGCGAGAGCGAGCGTTGAGCTTGCCAGTCTTGGCATATTGAAGCGCCCAGGTCAATGGAGAACGTCCCATTGTGTCGAGAGCATTGGGGTGTGCCCCGAAACGTATCAAATCAGCGGCTAGAGCTGGCGGCGCTATGTGAAGCGGCCTCACGCCGTAGCGGACATGTTTATCCCGTGGGCGGACAAATTTCGGGATATAAACATTTGGATTCTGTTCCTCGGCCAGGACCCGGACTGCCACAGTATGAAGGATTCGGTTCGGTATCCTCTCTAAATCCTTGAAACGGCTCCTCGTTTATTAAGCATCAAACTCCTTCGTGACTGGGCAGGCTATGCCGTTAAGTATGTTCCTCTCTATTTTAAGTACCTTGACGTAGCTAATAATCACTACCTAGTGTTCATCTAATAATTAGGAATAAAATTTCCTCCACTTTAGAATATCTACTCAATTAATGTTAGATTAGTTTGATATCTCTCAGAACTGAAATCTCAAATCCTTTAGCTGCGGCAAACCCAAAGAGTTTTCCCATCCCTAATCTTTCAAAGCTGTCTACAATTTGTTCACGTCGCCGTAAATACAGCACATTGAACACATTGCAACCTTCTGAAAATCCCAAATATGCTTTTCTTTCAGTCCATTCACGTGGAGTTGAGACTAAGAGTGCATATATCATAGGATTTGGCGTGAAGGCGGACTGCTGCTGAAACTCCGGATGCTCCAACGAAGCCCAGCCGCTTATAGCGCTTCGTGATTCCGGCACTGCAACAGCTCGTCGTGCGCTTGGGGATAGTCCAACTTCCCGAGAGCTATTCCAATTGATAGTGGTGTCGGAGGTTCCGGTAAGGTACTCACCGACTATGACGGGCTGCAGACAACCACGGACATGCAAGACGTCAAGATTGGACACTAGATTTTCACTGCTCAGGCAATGGCTCTGATTTTGTTGCTGTATTGTCCTTGACATCATGCCATCCTCCACCCGTGAGGAATCAAGAGTGTCGGTGGATGTAGCAGCGACCAAGACAAGTTGACTCCCGGCATTGCACCGCCACCAAACCTTCGGCAAACCGTCCGCCGGCAAATCGAAAGTTTGTAGCAAGAGGGAAGCAACACGATGTCGAGAATGCCATCTGATAGCTGTGTTGACAGACGCCCAAGACCAGGTAGGGTGTTTGGCCAACCGCTCGTGGGTGCCGGGGGCGGCTTGTTCCCAGAGTAAGCCCCGATGTAAGTCCCCTTTCCAAAGTCCCGCCATGAAGCCATCCTCGACGGACCCGATACCTTGGTGACATGGTGTGCGCCCCAGCGCTCTCGCGAATTCATTTGCCACACCGAGAAGAGCCTTAATCCTGTCCTTGCCCGGGTACGAGAAAGTCAGACTGCTATACTGCTCGACAACGGCTTCCCATCCGCAATAAATGTCCTCTGCAGTTCTGAGCTCTAAGCGGAGTGACGCTTTGGTCGATAGAATGGCCTCAGCTGAATAAGCAAGGGCGGCCGATCCAGCCATGTCGCCGAGCTGGTTGTTTACGGTCTCGTTTCGACACTGGCATTGCATGTAGACCCCGGATTGGGTGAAGCAAACGATCCGCCGACTGAGAAGCCACTCTTGGAAGATCCAGCCACGAGTCAATAGTTGGCTGGTCTTGAGATGCTGCTCAAACACGCTCCCCAGCTGTGATGCGCTAGCTCGGGGATAAACGTAAAAGTGGCCCTTTTGCATTCCGGCACTGTCTCGGTATGGCAGTCGAACAAGAGGGAATGGCTTTGGAGGCGAGTAGTCCGCATACGACGAGTCATTCGAGGGGAAGGTCGAGATGACGGTGAAAGCAGCCAGTTGATAATAATCCCCCATTTTTGACGACTCTTCTTCCCAATCGCCAGCGGAGCCCTGGATAACACATAGGCTGTCGATCCAAACATACTGGATTCCAAATCGAACCGCCGTCAGAAACACGTGTTGGAAGTTGTGGGGCATGGAGCTGAAATCGATAGCTGAACTGCGACAGGCATAATTCTGGGTAGTTGTCGAGAGTGCTTCCGTCTGCGGTTGAACCCATCGATGGGAGAGACAGATATAACGCCCGTTCCCTCCATTCGTCTCTTCTAGCCTCAGCTGCACATCTTTTGAATTGGCTGGCAAAGTGACCCGGATGCATCGCTTTGGGAGCGCAGTTTGGTCCGAATCAATGGTTCGGCAGCCCGACAATGTCCGACAACACATGGTATGCGCTTCGCAGCTAATCCACCAATCCTTGACAAGTTCAATACTGTCAAGAGGCGATGACTCTTCTCTGTACCGGCCGGCAATGTCACCTGAGATGGCTGCCGGCGTGCCTAATAGGTAACATCGATGTCAGCTCTGAGGTTTCGCTCCGCCAAGAAGCTCTATAATGGAAAGTTACAAGTCCATTGATATAACTCACCATCGTCGGCAACAACATGAAGATCGCAAATCGCCGTGAGTGAGTAGTCGATCGGTTTTGCTGTCGAGGAGACCATGGCATGCAGCCATCTGATTCCCAGCCCTTGTCCTGCTCTGTTTCCTGGCGGTTGTCGTTCAAAGAGTATCCGGACCCAGGAGTTTTTGTCGCTGTGCATTATTTTCCGAGCCCTCTTTGCCAAGAGGGCCACAATCAGCCCACAGAACGAGCAGCCCCCCTGAGCCGCGGCTAGGACTAACTTGGACGAGAAGTTCTTCCATTGGTGTTTGGTTTGCGACAAGAACTGGATATCGAATTGTCGGCAGGATGAACAGAGACTCATTGTTTTGGCGGTTAATTTAACCGCAGCAATCCACAATAATAAGTGCCTACGGCTTGCGTATGCCTTGAAATCGACAGAGAAAAGAACCAGCGTCGCTGCTTGGCACGGCCGGAAAAGAGATGAAAGGAAAGGGTCGTGGGATGCCTGGATACCTTTGCGCGGAGACTGCGCAGAGACTGCGCAGCGCCGTCATCTCAATCTCGCTTCCCAACGCCACACAATATCGCCAATGCCATGTCAAGCATTAACGCGCCCACTAACACGGCGCAACCGCGCGGGCGGACTGGGGAGCTCGACGATCGCGTTAACTTACTGGGATTGTTTGATAATCTTATACCTAGGTAGGTCCCAACCTCCATGAACCCGTGAGCTGTCGCTTCACTTTTGCAACAGCATGCCCGACAAAGAGAATTTTCTCGTGAAAACATTGAGTCTGCGTCGCTACGAGCCTCTGTCGACGTCTGAGAATATAGTACGGTGATAACGGAAACAGTGGAAGATACCAGGCACCTCGACCACACACGAGCATCATAACTTATCCCAGCCCAACCACGCCTTGATGTGCAGAAAATGCGGCAGCCCCGGGGGCATGTTCCCCGACTCCGTTCCGCGCCGATCCGAGTGGTTGCGCAGTCAACTTGTGTCCTTATGGATACTCTGGGAAATCGTGGCAGCGAGCCTTCTGACCTGCGTTCAATTCTTCTTTTTGATACTTTTGACCATCCAATGTCGAGACGGGATCGGTTCACGGCCGGACGACAACATGGACCAGGAAGACTTTTCAGTATACAAATACCCCTT
>Ga0247758_1001638_pt1 | contig 15465 bp, 17 predicted proteins | sample UWRJL156409C4_FD_180950 | JGI IMG/M metagenome (GOLD analysis project Ga0247758, IMG submission 180950) | Plant litter microbial communities from Arlington Agricultural Research Station in Wisconsin, United States - UWRJ-L156-409C-4 | ecosystem: Environmental > Terrestrial > Plant litter >...
AACTAATTCACCACCATCCTCCTTTGTGAGAGCGAAAGGGAGAATATGCGCCACCTCGAGAATATTATAATTGTCGGTAGATGTAAGCTCATTCACATCGTCATCAATGGCAGGAGGTTGCTTTCGCCTCTCTTTAAGTTGCTGTCGATCGAAGACACGCGTGATAACGCAACGGTGGCGGTCGCGGGTGAGGCAGTAGCCCCGCAAGGCCGCTAGACGCTCAGGGGTTCCCACAAAATCTTCTTTACGCTGCTGCTCCTGTTGGGTTTGGACTTGCTGGACCGCATTCTGGTAGGTAGGAGTGGGCTGAGGTGTTTTACCCGTGGCAGCCCGTACTGTAAATTTAGGTTATGGGAGCAGGAGGGTTGAGGTTGCCGGGATGAGCATACAAGGGAGGAAGAAATGGTTGATGAGGGTGGTCGGCAAAACTAAATAACGGCTCGCTAAAAGCAGCAACCTTTGTGTCGTCATCAAGCTTAATGCCATCGTCGAGCATATCGAGGTCGAGACATTGGAAAAAAGCCTTAAGAAACTTGTCCTGGGATTCGAACGAGCGCGCATATTCGAACGTAAGGCGAACGACGGCTGGGCGATTGTACCCATCGCCGTATTGAGCAGGTGGATTTTCGGTGCCCTCGATATACTTGACGATCCGGAGGAACCTGCCGACTGCCTGGGCGCGTTGCTGCTGGTTTGCGAAGACGGGGATAACTGCGGAAAATTCGAGTCTGCCCTCCAATGACGACTGGTGACGGTGTGCCATGAGGTGCGAATTGGAATGGCAGTCAGCGGACGAACCCGCAGGGCCTGCGTTTGGTGTTTCTCGGGCTGTGAAGCGATCTGTAGTCTCTGGTAGAAGAACAAAATGGGCCCTGGAGGCTAGGATCTGATTGGGCGAGGCAGGTCAGCGCACGGGCCAAATTCGACCCGGCCAAAAACGGCAGCCCCGACAGCGACACAGGAATTCTAGGCTCTGTTCTTGGGTCTTGAGGGGTAACCCCTCAGTTAACTCTCACTTTTCATCAGCGAAGAGAGAACACAGACAGTGACTCCAAAAGAAAAGAGAGAATTTATAGCGACGGACACGATGGCAGGAGACCCGGAACCCGAAGCTACGATGGGCAACCCGACAGAGAACAAGCCCCATCTGATCGTGTATTCGCTCGACAGAGAACACACAACATACAGCATGTCAGTGTTTGTCACGAAGCTGCACCTGCGGCTTCGACACGGCGGGGTTCGTTATGAGAACGCACTTGGGTCGCGGGAGCAGGCGCCCAAGAAAAAGCTACCCTATGTCAAGTTCGTTGAGACCGGTGAGCTCATAGGCGACTCGGCGCTCATTGTTGAGAGGCTTGTCAAGGAGGGCAAGCTCCCAGATTTGGATAAGGGGCTGTCGCCTGAGCAGAGGGCGACTGATTATTGTTTGAGGGTGATGATTGAGGATCGTGTGTATTATTTGGTGGTAGGTTGATTGACTGCGACGAGAGCGGCTGATGCATGGCTAAAGGATCGCAGAACTACGAGCGCTGGTATGGGAATTACTACGCCATGCGCAACAGACTATACGGCCACCTTCCGTTTGGAGTCCGACAGGTTATGGGTATCTTGACGTTTCAGTATCTGAAGTTGATGCTGTACTTTCAAGGGACCGGGAGGCATAAGCCCGACGAAGTCCGGCACTTCGCCGAGGAGGCCATCGGCGCTATGGCTTGCTTCGCCGAGGCGGCACTTCAAAAGTCCGGGAGCCAGAGCTCGGCACCGTTCTGGATACTGGGAGGGGAGCAGCCGACGGAGGCAGATTTCACGCTGTTTGGTGCTCTCTCGGGATATCTGGTAAACAGCGAAGTGTGAGTTTCGGGCGTTTCACTTCCGTGTTGCTCTGTGCTGATGAGGATGAACGTAGACAGCCAGAAACTACGGCCCTGATAAAGAGTCACCCTGCGCTGGTGGACTACATCGAAAGAATCCATGGGGCGTACTTCTCTGACTACAGTCACCTCCCATGTAACGTTGCGAGTTGGCCGTCTAATATGTGAAGGGGCTTGCTGTCTGGGGGATTGCTCTGCTTTCATCGCTGTACGAAGGCTCGGGCAAAAAAAAGGGTCCCCTTAATCAGTGCGAAAATGCCTTTTTGGAATCTTCACACACTCCTCTTCTGAAACGGTAAGGTCTGAGCTTATCGCATTACAGGCCGTTTTAACATGCAGGATTCCCTCATAGGAGCAACCAGCCCGAAAACCTACAGTCTCGAATGGTCACATCTGTCCTACAAGAAGAGGATGTCTATTTGTACCGTAATACTGCAGGGTATTTTTATGAAATGCGTTAAAGAAACACTTAAACACTATGAGTTCTTGCACCAGAGGCTTTTTTTGGCATTATCAAAGGGTAATGCATTTCGACATTGGGGGTACGGCGCAAATAGACATTCTCTACAAGAAGGGCGGTGTCAATGAATAACATATGTCTATTATTTGCCCGATCGCTACAGCTATAAGCTGCCTACCTACCAAAGCGCCAACCGATTATTCCTACTAGCTAATACCTTTCCAACGCCTAGAGGAGATGATATCCGATATTGAGACGCCGAAACCAATGTCAATGTCCTATATCTTATGGGTCGCTGCTCCTATCAACAACCAGCGGATGCGTTCAATCGGTCTTAAAATACCGTGACCGCGCTCACATATCCGTTCTTTAGCACCTCGAAGACCAGCCCAGGGAACCCGTACAGCGTTGTTGTGGAATCCTCGCTGCCGTCGAACTTCTTACCAACGCCCGGCGTCGTTGTGCTGCCGCTTTCCTCCCACCCCCCCAAGAGTTCACAGCTGCTTCCTGGACTATCTCCCCAACCCCGATTCAGCACCATGCCGCGTTGCTTCTGTCTCGCTTCCTCTTCCGATGCGTAGATTGACTTCCACTCTTCCCGAAGGCTGGTTTCAATGTCCGGGAACGAAGTCTCTGAGTCAATCGCCGCGTTTGGGTTCGTATTGGAGAGATACGGAATTTCCCAACGGCAACGGCGATGTCTGTTGAAAGGATATGAGCCCGGCACGTTGGCGTGCAGTATTACCTTCGTAGCCACGAGCCGGTCCGCGGAAAACGACTTAAATTGCACTTCAGGGATGCCAGAGTTTGCACCCTGAGATGGCGGCGGTTGCGAAGGGTTCGTTGGCGTTGACACGAGTATGTCAAAGCCCAAGTGGAAATAATTCCAAAAGCACTCCCCTGACACATTCGCAACTAGATCATCCTCAATAGCATCATCGTTGGAATCATAGCCATCCGATGTTGTATGTGCAGAAGACTGATCGGTGTCGGTGAGATCGTCGAATCGCTTCAGATCGTTACCGTTTGGCCGCTGAGCCATGGTGTTACTCACAGCCCGCAGCTTATGGATGTACATCCTCTGGTCGTTCTTCCGATAAATAGCATCTGGAGGGCCGAGCTCTGTCACAAGCTGCTGGGGCGTGGTGTCGCCCAGATGGATCCAGAAAGAGCTGTTAGTCCACCTACGGAACAACTGGACCTTTCCCCCGCCATGAATTCTGACAAGAGAGACCTCGTCTGGGCAATTGTCCTTGCCCTTAGAGAGAGGCGCAAACGTCTTGATGCTCGGAAGAACCTCTGTCCAGAGTTGGTTTTGCGCCTGTGTCCATGAATCGCCCGAAAACACTGCCATCGCCGTAGGGATTGCCGTGGAGGATATTAGCGACACAACGTCCTTCGAATGTTCGTACTGCGATGCCCGCATCGGAAACGTGAAGGCGACTCCGGGATATGATAGAACATAGTCCCCCGAGCCATCCCGACTCTCTGCATTCGGGATATATTCCCCGTCGTACGTGGGGCCCAAAAAACGCTGGTAAATGTGGCGGAATGTCGGGCCTGCTGCAGCGTCGTGTTGCTGGGCTGCTCCGTCTTGCGTGCTAGGGGGTCGGACAAGATCACGCTCCTTATCGTTTGCTGGCTTCAGAAAGATGTGATTTTTTGTAAAATCAACCACTTCGACCAGTCTCAATCGCTGTTCCGCACCATCGAAGCGCAGGCGTAGCCCGTTTGCTGGCAGTGTGAGGAGGACCGGCTCCTTCACCGGGTCGCCATAGTATCCGAGGTCGAGCTTGGGAAATCGTTGCGGTTCGGCCTTGAGACGGGTTATGATATCGTGGAGCGACGCGCCGAGCACCAGGAATCCCAGTGCCCTGCCTGGATAGAGCTGGGCGGAGAAGAGCGACATGGTGATTGCTTCGCGGCGCTCGCTTGCGGGGTAGCGAGTCGCGACAAGACGGGTCACGGCTATGCTGTCCTTCTGGAACGAACAGCAAAGGTATATAAATCTGGCAAAAACACGTATAGCTAGACAATGGCGGATAGAAATAGAACGGTTGGCGAAGACAAAGGACAGAACTTGATCGTGGCGCGTGCTGAATCGATTCCTCGTGATCGCTCCGAGTGAGCAACCGGCCGGGGATGGCGGGGTGTGCCTGGGGCAGGCGAGACGTCATCTCGCGGCAGGCAAAAATGGTGGGGTTGGGATGCCAAGAGCGGGTGGGTCTATGCACGCTTGGGAGGTGGGTGTGGTTGCTGCGGCAATGGAGTCTCTGCGGTGTTTTTGTTGCGCTTGCCGCGCTCCCGAAAATCCCTGTCAATCCCATGCACTGTCCTCAATCGTGCTGGCGCTCCACCGATAACCCTGGACCCAAGAGCACAAACCCAAGCCTTGACCTCCTACCGCTTGAGCGGGATTACTTTTGGATCGGTTTCCTTCGATTACGCCAACTGCTCCATACATCCACGTTATCCCGAGTTGTTGACATCGAGCGACGCGACGCGGCTCCGCGATGGAGCGAAAAAGGACATCGATGGCGCCCCCGGGGCGAAACGGCACAGGGGCGCGTTCTAGCATCCGCCCCCCGACGAGGACGACGTCGAGACAAGGCTATACACGACAAGGTTCTGTGGCTCCACGAACCGAACGAACACGCGCGGCATCGCCCGCAGAATCCCTAATGTCAGTCGCCACTTCAGCTACGGCGGGCATGAAGCGTAAGGAGCGCGACTTCGACCCAGACGAGGGGGGAGAGGCTACCAACATCAACGTCGTCGTACGGTGTCGAGGCCGCAACGAGCGGGAGGTTCGGGAAAACAGTGCCGTCGTGCTCAGCACCGAGGCCGCAATGGGAAAGACGGTCGAGCTTTCAATGGGCCCCGCGGCGCTCAGTAACAAGGCGTACAACTTCGACAGGGTATTTTCGCAAGCTGCAGATCAGGCCATGATATTCGACGATGTTGTGAAGCCGATATTAGACGAGGTAATTATTTACGGCGCCATTCTCGAAGGCCAGGTGCTGACTCTTGTAGATGCTCACGGGGTTCAACTGCACCATCTTCGCCTACGGCCAAACCGGCACGGGAAAAACGTACACCATGTCTGGTGATATGAGCTGCGCGTTGGGTCTGCTGTCGGACGAGGCAGGAATTATTCCCCGTGTGCTCCAAGCACTGTTCAACAAACTGGAGGTCGACGAGACAGACAACTGCGTCCGCTGCTCCTTCATCGAGCTATACAACGAAGAACTGCGGGATCTGCTCTCTCCAGAGGAAGGGGCCAAGCTCAAGATTTACGACGACAATTCTAAAAAGGGCCATTCCGCAACAATGGTGCAGGGCATGGAGGAACGGCACATTACCAGCGCAACCGACGGCCTGAAATGGCTCCAACAAGGCAGTCTCAGGCGGCAGGTCGCCGCGACAAAGTGCAACGATCTCAGCAGTCGAAGCCACACTGTTTTCACCATCACCGTCCATGCGAAGCGAAAGACCGAGGACGGCGAGGAGTATCTGATGCAAGGAAAGCTGAACCTGGTGGACTTGGCTGGAAGCGAAAACATCCAGCGATCGGGCGCCGAGAACAAGCGGGCCGCTGAGGCGGGGCTCATCAATAAGAGCTTGCTCACCCTTGGGCGCGTCATCAACGCCTTGGTCGACCGAAGTGCTCACATTCCCTACCGGGAATCGAAGCTCACACGCCTTTTACAAGATTCTCTGGGAGGACGGACGAAGACTTGCATCATTGCCACGGTGTCACCAGCGAAGAGCAACCTCGAAGAGACGATCTCCACGCTGGACTATGCTTTCCGGGCCAAGAATATCCGGAATAAGCCCCAACTCAATGCACTGCTCAACAAGAAGACTCTCCTGCGTGAGTTTACGAGCGAAATTGAAAGACTCAAGAGCGAGCTCATCGCTACCCGCCAACGCAATGGAGTATATTTGTCGAATGAGGCATACGAGGAGGTCACAGCGCAAAATGAGTCGCGCCGGATACTCACAGAAGAGCAAGCTGCGAAGATAGAAACACTCGAAAACAACCTCCGAAACAAGGTGCAAGAGCTTTTTTCTCTGACATCGAGCTTCATGGGTCTGAAAAAGGAACATGAAGGGACGCGGATGCAGCTTGATGAGACCAAGGAGGTCCTGGACCAAACGGAGCTGGTGCTGGCAGCCACGAGGAAGACATTGGCTGAAGAGACGCATATCCGCAAGGCTCATCAAGAGACAGAAGAAAAGCTTGCTGCTGTCGGCGGGCAACTGTTGAGTACTTTGCAAAGAACAGTGAGCGATGTCGGTGGGCTACACAAGAAAAATAAGCGGAAATCGGATCTCCAAAGCATGAACCGAAGCACCTGGGGCATGTCGCAATCCCAAGTCTCGGACGTCACTGAGCTTGTTGAGGGACGTATCGAGGACTTCCGAAAGGCCCAGGAGGAACACATTTTTGGCGTTTCTGAACGGATGCAGTCCTTCGTGCAGGGAGAGCTTGAGAAGCTGACGTCGACGCAAGCCTTCTTGGATGAAAATCTTGCTCAGATCGGCGAGTCGAAAACACAACTGATGGAGCAAAAGCAGAAATCCAAGGAGGAGATGGACGACGTACTGGAAGAAATCAAGGTTGTTAGGGATAACGTGAAGCAGCGCGTCGGGGAAAGTCTCCAGGCAATTGCGGGCGCAGCAGAGAGGATAGCAGAAGACGTGCTCAGCGAACTAAGCACGTTCCACAGCCAACTGCACGCCTCCTACAGTTCACTCGGGAAGGACTTTAAGTCGCTCTTTGAGGACCTGCTCCGACACCTGGGTTCTCAAAAGGCCGAGTCCGATAGGCTTAGGCAACAGTTGGAGGGCGCCAGCCAAACGATCGTACAGTCGAACGAGTCTGTGGCTGCCCGCATCCAGGATGTGCTAGAACAGGAACGGAGACAAGCGGCTGCTGAGCGTCAGCACCTGCTTCTCCAGATTAGCTCACTCATCAACTCTCATGCGGAGGCCCAAGAGACTCGTCTTGCTGGCAAAGCCGCGCTCATTCAGCAGACTGTCGTCGACACCAGCAAATCATTCGAGGGCGATGTCGCCCAATTCTCGGAGGGCATGGATGCGTGGAATGCCAAGGACGGCCAGCTTCTGGAAGATGTTGCCAAGTCGCGGGAGCTGCTGAAGGTCAAGTTGAAGGATGAGTGGACTGTAAGTCCATAGCGTTCCAATCGTGTCGACCTCACTAACATCACCACAGGCTGCAAATGACTACAGCAACTCGATCCAAACAACAACGAAGTCGGTCCACGCGGAAACCGTTCGTGTGGTAGACGAGCAGATGAAGGATTTGGATGTGCAAATGAGAGACTTGGACGATTTTGTGTCGCGTGCCAAGTCGCAGAATGCTGAGCATCACGAGCAGCATGCCGGCTCTGTTCGCACGTTGACGAATGCTGTGGACAAATCGTTCTCGAATATCATGGAGCACTGCAAGGAAACTGTGGACAGAGTTCAGGACATCGGTGAGGAGATGGAGGCCGAAACCAACAAACTTCAACAAAACCTCGATCCTCTCGACGAGGACGTCTGCCAGCCGCTGTCCAACCTCCGGGACGACATCAAGAGTATAGTGCTGCAAGAATACCAGCCGACTGGTGACACGCCCCAGAGGATACAGTACCAGTATCCAACGAGCCTGCCGCGCACCCACGCTCCCGAGGTATTACTCGCAGATATTCGAGATAGCCCAACGCCTAGCAAGGCGGCACCGGCTGTCTTCAGCGACCCAAATCTCTCGCCGTCCATAGCGTCACCCTCTAGGCTCTCCATTGCGTCGGAACAAGCTGAGATCAGGAACCCGTTGAGCATGAGCCTTAGAGAGATGAACCCGAATGTGACGACGGGCTCGCTGATGTTTGAACCATCTGCGAGCATGATGTCGCTGCCGGTAGTGAACGACAACACGGTACCAGCTGCCAAGCGCAGTACACGGAGTAGGCTGGCCAAGAAAAAGGTCATCAGTACAGTGGCGGAGGGACTGGAAAACGTGCCGCCATCGGCGTTTGCGCAGAGCTTGAACAAGAGGAAAAGCCCGCGTTTGAATTGAGGGTTTGCAATGGATACTCATTTAGCTTGGAGTTTGGTGTATGGACATGCGATGAGCATGGCACTGTTGGTTTTCCAAAGGTTTAGGATGTCTATTTATGGTGTACTCTTAGTGAGCACTGATACCCAAGTCGGTTGTGGGAGTTTAATATATGCTTGACGCCGTCTGGTTGTTTGGTGTGTGAAATTTGTGCCTTAGTAGAACCTGTGACGTGTTAAGGTGTTAGTTTCCACAACCGGGCAGAAACAGAAGTTCAGCATCGACGGAGCAATACGAAGGTACACGGTGAACATATGTCAGAGTGTTTTTGTTGTGTCTTCATTAGATTCCATGCTGTACATTGTTATATAGAAGGTGTCGCTACATGAATTGCAGCCCAAAAGCAAACGCTAGCTGCCGTCCAATGCTATGTGCGTAATAAGCCGGTACGCCGTGACTACCATACCCGAGAGAGAAAAAGTCGTAAAGCTAGGGCTTAGCAGCAGCCGCCGCCGTGCCCGTAAGTCGAGGTCTCATCGGCCTTGGGCTCCTCGGCTTTGGAGCCCTCAGCCTTAGGCTCCACAGCCTTGGGCTCTTCGATCTTGAGCTCCTCGATCTTGAGGTCTTCGACCTTAGGTTCCTCAACCTTTGCCTCCTCGACCTTGGTCTCCTCTACCTTAGGTTCTTCAACCTTGGGTTCCTCAGCCTTGGTCTCCTCGACCTTGGGCTCCTCAGCCTTAACCTCCTCGGGCTTGGTCTCCTCGACCTTGGTCTCCTCAACATTGACCTCCTCAGCCTTAGGTTCCTCAACCTTAGGAGCTGCGACCTGAGCATCCTCAGCCTTAGGCTCCTCAGCCTTGGGCGCCTCAACCTTGTCCTCCTCAAAGGTAGAAACAATATCCTTCTCGTTAGGGCCAGCGATCAAGATCTTGATGACCTTGCCCTCCTTAACCTTCTTGAAGGCATCCTCGGCCTGCGAGAACGGCACAATACCGTCGACGAGCTTGTTCACGTCGATCTTGCCGGCGGCCACCAGCTCAATGGCGAGCTTGTAGTCGCCGCTGCCGTAGCGGAACGAGCCCCGGGCGGTAACCTCCTTGATGCACAGCGCGGCGATGGGGAAGGTGATGTTATCCTTGCCCATGCCGGCCTGCACGTAGCTACCTCCAATGCGGACGGTGTGGACGCACGCCTGGATAGACGGCTCCGCGCCTGAAGCATCAATGACCACGTCAGCGCCGGCACCGAGGTCGGCGAGGGCAATGATGTTGGCCGCATTCTGCTCGGGGGAGACGCGCTGCGACATGTAGGCGTGGGTGGCGCCGAAGCCGAGCGCAAAGTCCAGCTTGGCCTGGACGATGTCGACCTGCACGACCTTGGTCGCGCCGAAAGCACGGGCAACAGCCGCGCAGAGGAGACCGACGGGACCGGCGCCCATTACGACGACGGTCTGGCCGGGGGAGACCTGAGCCTGGCGCACGACGTGGACACCCACGGCGAGGGGCTCGATGAGGGCGCCCTCCTGCAGGGAGACATTCTCCGGCAGGCGGTAGCAGAAGTCGGCGGGGGCTCTCCAGTAGCCGGTCAGGGTGCCGTCATAAGGAGGGGTGGCGGCGAAGGCCATCTCCGGGCAGAGGTTGTAGTGGCCGCCGAGGCAGTTGGCGCAGTGGCGGCAGGGGTAGCCAGGCTCAAGCGCAACACGGTCGCCAACCTTGAGGGTCTTGACGTCCGCGCCGACCTCAACCACGGTGCCGGCCGATTCGTGGCCGAGCACCATGGGGTCCTTGACCACGAAGGGGCCAATGGCGCCGTGCACCCAGTAGTGCACATCCGACCCGCAGATGCCAGTGTAGTTGATGGCTACAAGCACCTCGCGGGATGACTTGAGTGTCGGCACCGGCTTCTCCTGGAACTCTACATCGTCGGGCTTGTTGAGGACGAACGAGAGGTTCTGGGGGGGAGGGGGGGGGGTTAGCTGCGAGAACGGAGACTGCGCCAGGGATTGGGGTATCTCCTTACCGAGCCTGTCGCCATTGTAGCTGTTCTGGTCGGTCTGTGGGGGACGGGGGGAAGCGATGACTTTTCGATGACGCACTTCGAGGTGGCACGGGGAGAGATGGCACGGGGAGAGATGGCACGGGAGAGGATCGACGACGGAGAGAACGCAAGACAGACGGACCGAGAGGTTGACGGCAAGAGAGAATAAATACCTTGATGTCAGGCCCACGACACGAGCACCGCTGCTCGGAGATGGCTAGGGAGGGCATGTCGCCCCTCCCCTCGTTTCCTCCTTCCGCGTCGAGGGCGAGGGGCGAGGGGGAGCTTGGTTCCAATGCGGGGAGCTTGGAGCTCCCAGTGTGCACTGCAGTGCTTGGTCGCAGCTTGGTTGCAATGTGCGCGCCCAGGCTGGCTGCGCTTCAGCCTGGATTGCTGGCAATAGCTCGCGATCCAATGCTGTGCCTGCGGTGCCCATGCTGTACCCCCCACCACTCCTCCACACTACCGCGTGGTTGCCACGGCCAGAGCGCGGTGCTATATCCAATTACGCCATGGTTTGGTCGGGTTTGGTGGTGAGGCCCTCTGCCGCCGCTGCCCGTCAGTTCCCGAAGCTTGTCGCGCAGCTGGCAGCTCGCCATTTATCCAACCTATTTACCCGCGCCAATCAGCGCCGGGCTCCAAGTCCGCTCGGTATCCGCTGCGAGCAAAAGCCGTGATGAAGGGGCCATCAGCTGAGGAGCAGAATCTTCGGCCCTGGAGAATTGCAGGGAAGAAGATGGGGGCATTGCACCCGGCCGGGGTTGGTACGAGGATGGCCCGAGCAGCTGGTTTGCCCGAGTTGCCTGGCGGGGTCGTACTGACCGGCATTGAGCGGGGTGTGGAGCGGTGCGATTGCGGAGGCAGCGGGATGCCCGCATCTGTACATCGCCATTTGATGGGAGGAGGCGCATCCCGCATACAGTTGGGCTTGGAGACAGTCAATCCAATTGTGGATGGAATAGCAATGCCGGCAAATTTTGAAGCGGCTGGGGTTTTGGTATCATGCGATCAATTGGTCCCACTGAGGAGAGTTGGAAGGAGCCACCACGAGAGAAAAACTGTCGAGGCCAATCGATGACGACGACTCGACTTGGAGTCGTGAATCCAACACCATCTGCAACGCAGTGTCGGCAATTGCCTCCATACTGCAAGCAATATGTGCTTGCAGAGAATGCGCTGTGCGGCTACACCAGGCGCTGCAGACTCGGTCTGCAGCAGCCGTGTGTTAGCCGCTACAGCGACAGGATTATTGCTCTGTCATCGCCCATGATCACGAGTTTGGTGTTGAGCTCCGTGATCTGGGCTCAATCACAGAAATTGCAGCGATTGCAGCCAAATTAAGGCAGTGAAATTCGCCCATGGTTCCAGAAAGGATTGCCAACCCGCTCACCTTCAATCATGTTCCTCAAGGCGAGCGAAAGACGTGAAATGGCTTCGCCGAGTGCGACAATCCGTATACGTTGCTGTTGTCAACGGCCGGCTGGGATGGGAACTTCCAAGTCTTATATGCCGGTCATAGACGCAAATGAATACGGCGCATGAGTGTAGACTGCTCGGCCATCTACCGTCTTAATCGTTGATTTGAAGCCTAGGAAGCATTCAGAAGAAGGTTTTCCAGTCTGGTGGTTCTGGTAGCTAAATGGACTCTGCGCTAGCGCTGGTGGGCAGTGTGGGTCCGCTAGGTCAGGGAGTCCGGAAGCCCCACCATCAAATTCAGCCGCCCGCATCACCACCAAAACTCAACCAATCTTCTCTCCACTCCTCCCACACCACCACGACCTCTTCAGAATGCTTCCCAGGCTTCACACCAACGAATAAGACGGTGAGATGGCCGAGCGGTCTAAGGCGCTAGGTTCAGGACAACTTGAATTGCATTGTAGAATGCTTCCTAGTCCGAGAAATTGGGCGTGGGTTCGAATCCCACTCTCATCATCTATTTTTGCGACTTTCTTTTTTTCACACGGAATGGCTTACCCCTCTTTTGGCCCTCTTGTCCCGGTTCCCTCTTCCTTTTGGTCTTTTGGTGCCGTGCCCAACTTGCCAAACCGCTCTGTCCCTTTCCCTGATTTCAGTAGCATGAAGCTCTCAACATCAACATCACTAACACTTGGCGATGTTTCTGTTCACAGCGATTCGAACTCCACTAGACATCTGGAAACATCAGGCGGACAGTCATTTGATAACTTCTCACAACACCGCGCAATTATCATGGATATCTGTCTTACCAAGCATACCACTTATACCACTTATACCAGACCAAGAAATATCATTCCATGAAGAAAGTTGCAAACCACAGTGACCAGAATTCCAGTGACAGCTTCATAGAAATACCTGGTGGGTTGCGAAGGGGCCACTAGACTGCGGGGAACGGTAAGCCGATTTCGGCGGTTGATGCACTGTAACCCTGCGGAAAGCTCCGCTCGGCTATTACATCATCCCTGAGTGCTAGCTAGCGTCCGGTCGACAACACAGCACCCAGCATCGGGAAGCATCTGACCTCGGTGAGCCGCAAATTATTCTGCGGGATTACATACATTCATTCTCCTTCGCTTCGGCTTAGAAAATGAGCATCTTCTAGAACCCACACTCAAAATAGAATGCGGCATGCATCTTTCCCGATAAGGCTCTCACTGAGGTCGCTAACCCCATCTCAAAAACACCACAACCTCCCACACTACCTCATCCTCACCACTCACCTCACCCTCACCCCTCTCAAACCCAATCTCATCACAGCCCGCACCATGGCCACAACCACAACCACACCCCCCACAGGCGGCGCCCGCACCTACAACGACGCAATCGACGCCCTCAACTCCCTGCAAACCCCCTTCGCCATAATCGAAGCCCGCCGCAAAGCCGGCATCCGCCCCGACGCCACCTCCCTCTCGGAAATGCGCACCTACCTCGCCCGCATCGGCTACTCCCCGGCGGACCTCGACCGCCTCAACATCGTGCATGTGGCGGGCACCAAGGGGAAGGGGAGTACCTGTGCTTTTGTCGATAGTATTCTCGCGCGGTATTCTGCTGCTGGGAAGGGGGGCCAGGAAGGGAAAGGGAAAAAGAGGAAGGTGGGGTTGTTTACCTCGCCGCATTTGATTGCTGTGAGGGAGAGGATACGCATTGGGTCGAGACCGATTGGGGAGGAGGTGTTTGCGCGGTATTTCTTTGAGGTTTGGGATCGGTTGGAGGCGAAGGGGGGTGAAGGGGAGGGTGGTGCTGCGGTTGGAGTTGAGGTTGGCAGAAGGGGGGAGGTTGCTGCGCCGGGAACGAAGCCGATTTACGCGCGGTATCTGACGCTGATGTCGTACCATGTGTTCTTGTCCGAGGGGGTCGACGTGGCGGTGTATGAGACGGGCATTGGCGGGGAGTATGACGCGACGAATGTCGTGGAGCGACCGGTGGCGAGTGGGATTTCGACGCTGGGGATTGACCATGTTTATGTGCTGGGGCAGACGGTGGAGAAGATTGCGTGGCATAAGGGCGGGATCATGAAGAAGGGGAGTCCGGCGTTTACGGTTGAGCAGGTCCCTGCCGCAGCGGAGGTGCTGCTGGAGAGGGCCGAGGAGAAGAGTGTGGAGTTGAGAGTGTTGGGTGTGGATGAGCGGTTGAAGGGGATTAATATTAGGCCGGATGCGCTATTCCAGAAGAAGAATGCGACGCTGGCGATTGCGTTGGCGGAGACGGCGTTGAAAAAGCTGGACAGCGGGTTCGAGCTGGATCCGAAGGCGCCATTGCCGAAAGAGTTTGTTGAGGGCTTGGAGCAGGTTGTCTGGCGGGGACGGTGTGAAGTCAAGGAAGAGGAGGGCATTTCGTGGCATGTGGACGGGGCTCATACCGTCGACAGTCTGAAGATGGCGGCGAGATGGTTTGTCGGGGAGTGTGTCGACAAAAAGGGGCCGAAGGTGCTCATCTTCAACCAGCAGGGGCGGACCGAGGCCGTGGACTTTCTGGATGGCCTCTGTCATACGGTTAAGAAGGGCGACCCGGCCGGAAAGGGGTTTGAGCATGTCATCTTTTGCACCAACGTCACGTACGCCGAAACCGGATACAAGAGAGGTATGTTGCCCCTGAGTAACAAACGTATCTTTACTAACCGGCTGCACAGACTTTGTAAACCACCAGTACAACCCCAAGGATATTGAGAAGATGACCGCCCAGAAGATTTTCGCCGAAAAATGGGCCGCCCTCGACCCCGAGGCCAATGTCATTGTCATCCACAGCATCGAAGAGGCTATCAACAAGGCCCGGAGTTTGACTGAGACCGTCGCTGACGGAGAGAAAGTGCAGGCCCTCATCACCGGGAGTCTTCACCTGGTAGGCGGAGCGCTCGGCATCCTGGAAAAAGCGGATGCCCTTTGATCAGGACAGAGACCAACGGCATGTGGTGTTCAATAGTGTTTACGACATATGCGTTTTAACATTACAGGTCTGGTTCACAGCGCGGTGTAATGGGTTCTTGGGAATGTAAAAGACTAGGGAGATACCTAGCTAGAAGCCTCGGGGCTAATATTCAACATCATCGATTGTCTTCAACACGGCCCCAACAAGATGGAAGCTGCCTGTGACCAACACCTTGCACCCCTTGCCGTTTTCCCTCGCCTCTGCCGCCAGCGCCTTGGCCTCCTTGATTGCTGGCTGGACAGCATCATGTATAGACGTCGCAGCGCTCCCATCAAAGGTCACAAATGCCTCCTTTGCCTTCTCCTGGACCGCCAGGTCCCGCGTCGGTTCATCCTTCACTGGCGCCAGCTCTTCGTTTCTCGTAAATATAGCGTGCGTAAATCCCAAGCCCCCAGCAGATGCATTGAGCAAAGCCTTGAGCAAGACCGCCGGATCCCTCTCCTGCTGGTTAAACAGCAAGATCCGCACATCATCTCCCCCCGTCTTTCCCGCAAACCACTGCCCAACTCCCGCCAGACTGTCCTCTGTATGCGCCCCATCAACAAACCACTCCACCCCCTCCCCATCCACCAGCGTCTCACACCTCCCCCTTAACTCCGCCCCCTTCAACCCCTTCTCAAACTCCTCCG
>Ga0247758_1001640_pt1 | contig 15452 bp, 20 predicted proteins | sample UWRJL156409C4_FD_180950 | JGI IMG/M metagenome (GOLD analysis project Ga0247758, IMG submission 180950) | Plant litter microbial communities from Arlington Agricultural Research Station in Wisconsin, United States - UWRJ-L156-409C-4 | ecosystem: Environmental > Terrestrial > Plant litter >...
CTAAGCCTTATTCAGCCGTGGATAGGAGGCTGGAGCGGTGGCTTTGCGTGGCTCGTGAGCGCGCACGTTCACCGAGTAAAACCGGATAATTCGAGTCTTTACGGTAGTGGATTAGAAAGACGTACGACCAGATCACCAAAAGTCCGAGATAACGGCTATCCGGGGATCGTAGCCTTTAGTCGGTAACGGGGAGAACGGGAGTAGAATAAGTTTGCTGGTTGTGTTGGCAGCAGGAGGAGACATTGACCTCCCTCGCACCGTAGGGGCAAAGTGTAGACAACTAAACTGCTTAGCCTTCCACCCGTGGCGGGATAGGATTCTAGTACTACTATCAACATGCCTAAACTATATTTTTAAAGGCCTCAAAAATATTGTTAAAGGCTTTAATTACATTGTCATAGGTAGGTAGGTAGGTCATAGTTGCATTACATCGGCCTCGGTTTCCGCCAACTTCGACACAAGCTCGACTTTGAGAACTTCTAATACCGTCTCATCCAAAGCGCCGGTTATGTAGGGGATAGTGAGCCAAATAGCTATGGTTGATATAAATAGAGTAAGGCCAGTCTGAGATCTGATATAAAGATTCTTACCTCATTCTCCAGGATTATCGTTCCAAGTTCTTGGCAGTCCTGCACCTTCCCTTCAGGGTCCCAGTCCAACTGAAACTGCCACTTGTGCTCGCCCGGCTGTGTGGCAAGCACCCATGCTCTTGGCTGGTAGTCGGTCGCATAGCTGGCAATTGTTCCCTTTTCCTTCTCGACCGTCAGCATCTGCGGCGCGGGGACGCGTGCCACCTTCCCAGAGATTTGAAGCTCCGCGTGGGTTACCGCTCCCAGTGGGTCCTTCCCTCTGTGGACAACGCGTGTGTCGAGCTAATCGTATTCTAGTTTGACAGCGCAATGTTCCCCGTCATCATCGTCCAGAAATGTGTGCGACACCTTACCGCGGTTCGCCCAGTTCTGGTCATTCATGGTCCAGAGCAGATCTCGCAGGAAGGTTGGCTTCCACAAACCTGCAGCGTAATCCGCCTCGGCAAAACCAGCCGCGGCAGCATACGACCTCGCCAGTCTGGAAATGGCAGGAAACGTATCCGTCACGTCGGTGAATCCTGCGGGGCGGCTGTGGAATTTCCCCGTGCTCGCGCCGTACCAACCAACGATCTCCCGCCAGAGCGCGCCATCACTGGAGTCACCCGACAGGACACGTATCCGATTTAATCCGTACTGCGACAGCGAGTGGAAGCTTGTGTTCGGCCCGCTGGAGTACCACGAACCAGACGAACAGGAAAATAAAAGATTGCGGCGCCCGAAACTGAGCAAGCGGGTTAACGCAAGCTGCTCGGTGGCAGTCCATCCACGCACGTCCCATTTTTTCAGCGTGTTTGCCTAAAGGACCTGCTTCTGCGGGGAGTTATGGATGCTGAACATGTTGTTTATAGTGGCCTTAACGAAGTCTAGCTTTAACAAGCCAGTAACTTCCGGGCGGAGGGTGGAGCGGAAGTTGGTGAACACTGCGGACTGAGGAACGAGGAAGGAATCCTGACATAAGGGCGGTGAAAGGGCGCCGATGGTGACGAGGGCGTTGCCGTAGATCTGGTCCATAGCTCCGGCATGCTCCTCCTATTCCTCGCCGGGCCCGCGCTGGTCCTGTCGGATGCACAGCCCGTCGACCTAGAGATACGGGATTGAGAGAGACTATGCCGTGGCGACGGCGTCTTTCACGACTGTGGGTAGGCGCTGCTCAACGATGCTCACAGAGAACCGCGATTCGGCTACGTTGCTGTCAGTCTTGAGCTGTGCTTCAGCGTCGGCTTCGGATCCCCAGCAGTAGCTGAGAGCGGCCTAGTCAGGGAGCGGGTTAATGGTGTGTCCAAGCTTGATAGGGTTGCTCTGCACGTTGGTGAGGCGCTTCGGGCGGAAGTTGTCGGTAGCATGCCCGTGTGCGCTGGAGCACCACTCGATAACACCCTGGCTCCAGGCCACAGAGCCCTCATCGGACCAATCCGTGACGGTCGAACTAGGAGAAGTGCGAAGCCAGCCACAAATGTCAGATCCTTCAGGGCCATCTTCTGTTGAGGGACTCTGTCAACATACCTCTCCATTCCAAGAGGATAGGGGTAGACCAACCTTTGTCAATAGCCTCCGCTCCGAAGGTCACCGTCACACAGTCATCATTTTCCGGTACCCGGATGTCGATCTTGAGACTGAGCAATCCCAGAGGGAGCCCGTACTTCTCTACCCCCTCACGGAACCACATCCAGTACATGCCGAGCGTACAATGTGACTCCTGGTTGAGAAAGCTTCTGGTTGACTCGACGGGATCTGTCTTCTCGTCACTGGCCTGCAAAAAGATCGTCGTTCGCAGTAGCCCGCAAAATTCGCAACCATTGCGAGCTGAGGCTTCAAGCCTCGGCAGTGATGGGAGCGTGTCCGTCAAGGTGAATTTGTCCGACTCGTCCCCCGTACCAACGAGTACGAGCACAACCGTTGGCCGCATGCTGCATTCTTCGGTGTCGCCATCTGCGGGCCAACCCGAACCTGCGCCACCGGACCACTGAGTCGAAGCAGGCCATCATCCACCATCTTCGCCGCCGAGCTCACCCGCTCCCCCCGAAGCCACACCAGCGCTTCCTCAGCGTGCGACAAGATGTGAATAACCCGGTGCTGATCATCTTATACCTAACAAAGGGCTACGTCTAACAACCAGATGAATAAAAACAAGGTAATTCGTTGGGGGAGTATTTTAGCTTAAGGACAAAATTTACCCATTTTCGTAAATAAGGAAGATGGGAACAGAGACCTAATAGTGGATGTAAACTGGGTTATATATAACTTTGGGGGAAAAGGAAGAGGAGCGAAAAGGAGTTGGGTTGGGGTGGTGTCCAACGCAGGGTGCGTTGGGTTGACGAGGATAGGGGGTTGCACTGCAAGATAGTGGAGCGTAGTGTTTGGGGTTGGGTGAACAATCAATTGAAGCCTGCTTCTTGCTCTCTAGCTTCGCCAGAGAGCTCTTCTTATAGTTGAGTTCAGTGGCAACTGAGTGGCAACTACAGTGACAAAATCTGATGCATGAGCTAGTAGCCGGTTCCAGCTACTTCTAGAACCTTCTGGGTGTTGTTACATGGGGGGTTCCCAGTTTTGGGCCACCTATGTCCCAAAAACTGGGACCTCGCGAAAAGTTGCCATTTGAACCGTAGAGTACTACCTATTCATCTAAACCATATTTAGCGATATCTCTGATCATTTCCTGAGCAACGCCTGAGTAGCGCCTGAGCAAGGTAGCTAGGGGTGGTACGGGTAACTGGGGTTGGTGAGGGCAACTTTAGGGTAAAACAACAGAGTATTCAGCTAACTTGAGCCGTTTCAACCCAACATATCCCAAAGATATATCCAAACAAATACCCCCCCTTCCGAAGTTATCCGTAACAATATATCCAAAGGTCTGAGAATCCTCTCATGTGAACAAGCTGGTCTCCTTTCCCCGTCTCGACTGAAATGATGGGCTCAAAGGCTTGCGAGTGGATCAAACCGGCGGCTTCCTCTCCCTTCAGAAAATGATATGGCAATATTTGCTAGCTTGGTGGGTCTATCCATTCGAGGAGGAGTGGTCCGCTCTTGGCTTGGATGTCGATGTCAACAAATCGCTGCTCCTCCCCTCCCCTGCACTGAGCACCGCGGGGAATCGTAAGAGAGCGAGTGGGCGTGGCGCCTCTGCGTCTGTGTTGCGAGCCAACATTAGTCGTCTAATTGGTATTTTACACCAGCAGTATAGGGCCTCGGAGTCAGACACAGACACCACCAGGCTGGCAAATCCTCCGTTAGCTTATCTTTCATATCAAGGGGGATCCAGACCACTAAGACCCAACGCGGTTAGCAGCAACCCAATATCAGTCCGCCACGCAAGGTCACAGTGTCGTCCCCCATGAACAGAAGACCTGCAGGTTGGTGCAAGGTCCATTACAGCCGATGAAATGCTGTGTCTCTCGGTCGAAACGTCGCTGGAGGGTATGAGAAAAATGGAGTCGAGTTGGTATTAGGCGGGTGAATGGCCTTGACTAGCGAAGGCAAACCCCAAGAATGAGACTTGCACCGGAGGTCAAGGTGTCTGAGTGATGATACCCACGCGAAAGACCGAAGGACCTAAATAATTAAGACTAGCGCTAGTAGACGATAGACAGATAACGACAGCATTCGTCTGGAGGTGGCGCTTCCGAGTGACAAGCCGCACTGGATGTCGAAAGACCTCAATAATGGCGTCCTGCGCCGGGTTCGGGTGCTCTGAAAGACAACCTGCGATGGAAACCGATGGAATCGAACCATGACGGGCCGCGCCGGGAACTGGGAACTCTGGTAAACGTCAACCTGCGCCATGAGCTAAGGCTTCTGAACGACAAACTCCGCTGGAGACCAGATAACTTGATTGATGACAACCGATGCCCGAGCCGAGGGACTCCTGAACGATAAGCCGCGCTGAAGACCGAAAGACTTGGAAGATGACAACCCGCACCAAAGGCGAGGTAACTGGAAAAAGACAACCGTTGCCGGGGTTGAGGGATGAATGAACGACGAGCTACAATCAGACCAAAGGGCCTGAATATGACCACCAGTGCCGAGGGCGAGACACCTGAATAATGAAGACCGGCACCGGGCACCCAAACCGATATTCCGACCCGGTCCAGTGGGACAACCATCGTCCTCCCGCAGTGTGTAGCCCTCGACCACACACAAGCCTGCTGCGGTCAACGATGGTCGCCCTTGTCATCCTCCCGCTGTACACGGCCACTGGGCCCACGTACGAACCTGTCGCGGCCAATGACAAGCCCAACCAGCTCCCGTCCACCTTCAATTCCGTTCCTTGTCGTCCTCCCGCTGTGCGCAGCCACTGGGCTCACGCACGAGCCTGTTGCGGTTAACGACATGCCCGAACCATTATACGGCTAGAATCCCAGCCGATAGGCCATAGAGTTCGAAAAGCGGGAGTCGTCGTACACCCAGCCATCTGGACACTGAAAGCCATATCGGGTCTTAGCCTCACTGCCGCCGGTGTGTTGGTCCCGTGAGGCTAGGTCCGCGATACAGTGTGGGACCACGTGATGGCGGTGACCTGGGATGTAGTGGAGCTCTGCATCGCAGCCGTACCGCTGCAGCTGATGCGAGGCCCAGACGATGGCCTCCACAATTGGGATCAAATCTCGGTCCAGAGAAAGGGACGCACCATCTTTCAGGATGTTCTGACAGGTCCAATTGTCATTGAAGACCTTTACAGTGATGTTTCTAATCTCTCCCCTCTTTGCGGCTTGCAGCACGATGAAAATGCTTTCGCAGATGGACAGCATCTCGCCGTGGACGATATCGGGCATTTGAGGAATTTCCCACGTCCGGACGAGATACTGTCCAGCTCGGGCGCCAAAGGGCCGATACGCGACGGCATAGCCGCCCTTGTCCGGGTTCGGATAGTTGGCTTTTCTTGCGGCGTCAGCGAAGAAGACCCACTGACGTCTTTCCCCATCCCAACATTCGTGGTCCTCAATATATGCGAATCGGACCGCATTATGTCTCTGGCGCCGATAAATCGTTCCGCGGAACCTGCGCCGTTCGCCTCTCTAGGGCGGAGGGGGGGATCGAGGTGTCGCGGGGGAGGGTGACAGAGTGTGTTGCCGACAAACTAAATTCCCCGCAGGGTCCGACGGGGCGGGCTCTGGTGATGCTGAGGCGAACACACGGGATTTCAATCTCCGGATAGAAGAATAAACTGTCAAAAGTTCAGGTCAGTATGAGGTACGAGTTGTTAGGTTATTGATCATGAACTGGATGAGTTTGTTCCTGATTTTCCAAATTTGGCCAGTGAACCAACCGCGCCCAGTTTGACTTGGATGAAAAACGACTGGGAGAATCTGGCCACAACCCCGCCGTCGGCTTAAACCGACAATTGTGGACTTCGATGAAGCTTCAGAAGAAAAGGTATAAGATCGACCGGCTAGGCTCCCCGAGTCGAAGGCGAAAATCGGCACATACCAGACACTTTCGGCCGAAAGACCAAATCCATAGCCACCTGCTTCCCGCAAGATAGCTTGAGACGCTTGATGCCTGACGGGGGATGATTACCGCCGTCATCATTGTCAAACTTGCGCTTTCGCGCTGGCGAGGAGGGACGAGATGGACACATTGTTGTTGTACAAACTCGAGAACTAGGATTTGAAATGTGGTTGGCCTGCTTGGCAGAGAAGACTTTGCATGGAGTGGCACGGTGGGATAGTGCGAGAAGGGTGGGTAGCCAGCCGCAGCTGGGGTATCTATCGGCCTGAGGCCGGGGGAAAATGGTCCAGCTCCTGCCCCACTTGACGTGCTGCCCTCCGGACGCGCCTGGGCTATATAGACTACTTAAAACCTGCGTTCAAATAAGGGCGGTGGCCTAGCGGTCTTAAGAGGCGTGTATTGCTGTTGACATCCCGGACACACGCAGTAGGCGCCGAATCCCGTGCACTCCTCAAACCACCAGTTCGATTCTGGGACCGCCCTACTCTTTTTTTTAATTTTTTTTAGGGGGTCTCAGTTCTTTTTGCCTCTTCTTAGGACTGTCTTTCCTGACTTTTCTTTGCGTGCCGACTTCGTGACTCCGATTCTAGGCGTAAAAGAAACCAGCCAAGACTACCTTCCACTATCTACCTAGCTATTAGAAAGCATCTAATTCTCACAGTTGGTGTGGTCAGACTCCCTTGCCTCGCAGCCGTCATCGCAAGACACTCCAGTTTCTTTTATCTAGCATGTCATTGTAACAAAGCACATCCTGGAGGCCGGTTCCGGCACGCAGTCGGCCCGCTCCGGATCGGGGAGCCTTATCGACAACTTCGAAGCCCATATCACGCTTGCCGAGTTTTCACAATAAGCCACAGCCAGCACCAGTGCGGGATGCCTAAGCGAACCAAGCCGACTTTGCGCGTTTCCCCAAAACATCATCACACCAACCAAGACATGGTGGCGGCATTCGAACGCGAGCTCTAAGCCATCTTCGGCCGCATCCGGCACGAGACAGCGATTACGACACGCCGTAGTTATTCCTTTGATCATTTCGAGGCGATGAGCCCCCTCTTCCGATATTCGAGCCAGCCCATAGCAGCACCAACGCTCCCGTTCCCTGAGCTTGACGATGCCCTTCTCCAATGCAGAGCTCTCCGAGCCCCCAAGTACGCATATGTTGGAATGCAGGCAGACAACATGGACAGTGGGATGATGCATTTACCACGTTCTGGCTCTCTGCTAAGGGCCACGTGGAGAAACAGTACCGGCCGCGTCTTGTTGACTACCGAGAGTGTGTTTGTTCTTTTTTCCTCTTCTCCCGCGGCGCGTATATGCACTTATCTTTGTTTCCCTAGCTTTTCCTAGGACCCGTTGGAAGGCTATCTCGGCCAGCCTCAACCTAAGCCCTCCGGTTCGGTTATGGGCGAGTGGGTGATCGAGCGATCAGCGACTGACTCGGAAACGATGGGACAGGGATTACGTTACGCCGGCTCGACCTGGCCATTGGACCGCCATTATGTCAGACGGGAACAAGGAAGCATAGGCCCTGTTCCCATGTATCTTGTGGAGCGAGATGCTGGCCTGTCTTGGCTTGCTCTGTCGTCGGATGAATAAACAGTATGCCTGGAACGCCCGAGAACGTTTTAGTGGATGGGAGCTCGATGTGTAAGATGGGCGTGTCAAGGTTGTTATCCGAGAGAGAGAGAGAGGAAATGTCCTGACGGGAAAGTAGGTGACTGTCGTTACCTTTGCCGGTTCTCATGGGTGTGTTGTCCAAGCCACCTGCGTCCCCAAAGCCTCGTCGCCCATAGTCCGTTTCACGTACTAAGTGTCCTTTTTCATTGGCACAGGTTCGGCCACCTGGGATAAGAGCGTGGTGCGCAATATCATCCAGCGGATGATGTGGCCCGAGGATCCGCTGCTACCGCCTACCGAGCAAGAACAAGGGCGACGGCGTCAGGAACCATTGCGTCTGCCGGCTCTGAGGTCTCAGGGAACCCTGAAGCCTGCTGCCGACAGCTATCGTGTCATGAGCACTAGTTTTAACTGTACACTACTAAACGCTTCTTGCTTTTTCCTTGGGTATCTTCTCTCCATCACAGCCACGTCTGAACAAATTTCCGGCAAGATGCAGGACTCTTCTCGGCTTCCAATGTCCCCGCGGCGTCGTTCCTCACCGTGCGTGTTATCTGGACTGAGCGAGAGCCACCAGAGAACGCTCTCCAGGCCCTTGTCACTAATCGTATCCTTTGCCGCTAAGATGCCGATTGCGCTTAACACCTCTTGCAGACCGGTGCGCTAGGGCTGGGGAAGCTGGGCGCCCTTATGGATCTGATCTGCACCACCCAGGCCCGACCAAACACCCCGCTGCAGAAGACCGAGAGCCTGGGAGATAGGCTCGGCCTTTTTACGCACCTTGTAAGCTTGCACAACCTCCCGAACCGCTGTCTCCCATGCTCACCACAATACGAAGCCCCAATCCGGCTCCTTGACGCACCCAGACGCCAAAGAGTCGGGGGGAAAGACAGAGATAGTGATCAGCCAAGTCCTGTGGAGGATCTAGTGCGCCGCCGCAGCAGCAGAAGCAACAGACACCAGCGATAGCAAAGCCGATACTGACCCATCTCGACCTACACCACGTAGCCCGACCGAGACCTTAGTGATGGATTTCCTCGTCACCTTGCTTGCCGCCATCGCGGCGTAAATACAGTCATTTTCTAAGAGGCCGGTTTGTATCGCCAACGCTTTTTGAGCAGACGTTTCAATTCGGCCCAGTGCCTGGTGCCGACAAACCCGCGGCGTTTCGTGCGCGCACCGACGGTGGTATCTCCTTGGGCTAGGCTCGATCCCGATTGCTGGCCATCATCTTCGAACGCCATCACAGCTGGGACTCCTCGGTCAACTATCACAACAAGGACAAGGCAACCTGAATCTACGTTTCAAGCGAGTCCTGAAGTGGAGGCAGGGGCGATGGGGCTGTTGTATACAGGAATGGAAGGGGCTGCGTGGGAGGAAAACAAACGGCTCGTATATGTTTCCTAGAGTTAGCAATCATGGTCTATAGTCAGTTTGCCTCGTCCTGGCACTTCCAAGCCGCACCCATCTCTCCCGTCGCATGCTCTCCGATACATGAGAAGAACACCGGGGCGACCAAGTCCGGCGGCAGAGGCTCTTCTAAGAGTAGGGCTCGCGTCTCACAGCCTCGGATAGGCTTATTCTGTTCCGTGTCGATGTTGGGTGCCCCGTGCCTTGTCCAGTGGCTGCCAGAAGGACGCTCTCCTATCGGCCCCCAGTGTACCGACATCCGAGCAACGTCTTTTGACTGCCAACGTCACCTGGGGCTGGGCGTCACAAGATTTCTTTGTTTACCCATTCCGGCGGAGGGATTCGAAATGATACCATGGCCTGCACGATCCAGCAGGAAGAATGTCAAAGAGGATTCGATGTGGTGAAATGGCCTGAATATTGAGGACCGCCATCCTTGAAGACTTGGCCCCCTCCCTATCCCATGGTCTTAAGAAAATGCCATCACCACCATCACCATCACCATCGCTGCTAGTAACAACCATGACCAACATGCTACCTGAACTGCTGGATCCGGCGGTACGTGTATGTTCAATAAATTTTTCGGGACCAATCCGGCGGCACACAAAGTCTGGCTGTCGACACGGCCCGGCACCTTGAAGCGGATAAAAACGCCCAAAGCCTTCACTCCCAGACAGCTTTTTGCAATATTTATACCTGGTTCCACCTATGCACAAGAGACATTGGAAGCGAGAATGACATCAGCATCAGCATCGGCTCCGGCTTCGGCTTCAGCTTTGGCCCTCCCCATCCCCTTCACCACTACCAGGGCCTTCTGGAACCATATTAGCTCTGCTGGCTACAACGTCTTGACTTTTCAAGGTAATGCAGCTAGCTCCTTTCCCTTTTTACCTTTTTGTAAGCTAATTCGAACAGGTGTCTCCTTCCAAGACTTCACCACACTCAACAGGGAGAGAGACCTTCACGGACGGCGTATTCGGTTTCGGCGCTATAATGCTCAGTAGCAAATCCTTATCATCTTTATACCGGGTAAGCCTCACGAACGGCTTCACCAAAACCTCTATCTGGAAGTAAGGGACCAAATTGTCTCTATGGGCCTGAGGGATGCTTGAAATAATGATGGCATGACAAAATTCTTCAGGGGGCAAGGCCATCCGGGTGGTGACGGTGCAGACAGGGACAGGGATGCCGGGGAGCCCAATTCAAGCGGTGGCCCATGACCGCAACGAAGCGCAAACGGGGCCTGGCCAACTTTAATTATAGAGGCTGGCGACTCATCGACCCTGCCAGGATTACGGATGGATGCAAAGTGGTGGTTTTCAGCATCAGACCACCAGGTCAAGATTGTACTCCTGGCTAAGCTGGTCCGGCATAGGAGGAGGATTATCCTTGAGAAGTGGGTAGAGACAGTTCAAGCGCCCCGCCCAGGACCCGTCACCAGAGCGGCTGCTCACTTCGCCAACACGCCTCAACCACACTGTGCCCAAGAGATCACCATCAACTGGGCAGGCAATACGCCCAACCTTCCAGCGTCGTACGTGGTTACTAGTGGTGACCTGCAGCTCGACTTCGACCTTCTCTTCCTCCGGCCACCTGGCCCAACTGAAGGTTATATTCTCATCACCGTTCCTCGACTCCAGCTGTGGGCATCACGGGTGTGGGAAGTTGTATAAGGAGGGCTGCCTTGGACCGGAGTTTGGCGTATCTTGTATTGTATTGTATTAGAACATTAAATCCCAGCCGCACCCATCTCTCCCGTCGCCTGTTGCCTCTTGGAATCAGATACATGAGAAGAACATCGAGGCGACCAAGTCCGGCAGCAGAGGCGTGTCCATGTCTCAACCCTGGCCCAGCGGTCCAGAGCGACGAGGCCCTCGTCAACTACGTCAAGGACCAGATGACATTTTCGGGACAAATCATACCGCCACGGTGGGGAGTGGTGGGGATATTGCCGTCGTCGTCTTCTTCGTCCTGTGGCAAAGGGTGATGCATGTCAGTTGATGAACCCCTTTCTAGGATGCTTGCGGTGTTTTGGGAGGAGGAGGAGGGGTCTTGTAACAGGGATTTTCAGGGGAGCGGAAAGGGAAAAAGCAAGAAAAAGCGAGAAGGAAAAGGCTCTAACGCACAAAATCTTGGTGGTGGTGGTGCGGGTGTCGTTATCGTCGTCGTCGTCGTCGTCGTCGAAAATAATTACTATAATTAATATTATTATTAAATAAGGTGTTAATAATATAAAAGAGAAGTAATAAAATAAAAAAGTGAGGATGTAAAAAGTTAATTATAAGGTATATAGGATTTTCTTGCCTGACAGCCTCCTCAAACGATGTCGTCAAATGTGGATTCCCGCAGTCAGCCGCAGCCTGCAGCCTCCCGAAGCCCGCCAAGGCTGCTGATTCAGCTCGAGGAGAAACTCAAGGAACCCCACCATGCGATAGCTTATCAAGCAAAAATTCACCCCCCCCACCTTGTTGCCCCGGACCGACGACAGCTAAATATCCGCCCGGCTTCCGCAAACGCCTCTGCTTGTTACTGCAAACCCGACTATCGATCGACGCTCGTCTCGCGCTCCCTCCAGAATTTCCCCCGATTGAAGCGACCGCACAGCAAGCGAGATGGCGTCCTCCAACGAACCCCGCCACAACCCCGCAGATGAGGAGGATCTCCCCGAGATGCTCGATGAAGACGACGCCCAGGAGGTCTTGGAAGATGCCGACGGCGATGGCGATGTCGCAATGGACTCTGACGAGGACGGCGATAACGAGGAGATCTTCTTGCAAAACGACAGCGTTGCCTACTCAGACGCGCACAAGGACTCCGTCTTCGCCATTGCCCAACATCCCGTGCACCCGAACCTCGTCGCGACAGGTGGATCCGAGGGTGATGCCGATGACGCGCCAGGAAAGGGCTACGTGATTGACACCTCAGCCTCCGCTTCGCGCCCCGTCCTCCCCCCAAGCTACGACTCCAACCCAGGCCCCAAGCAGAACACCGAACTTAAGCCCATCTTCGCGATCGACGGACACACCGACAGCATCAACGCGCTCTCCTTCACCCTTCCGAAGGGCGACTTCCTCGTCAGCGGCGGGCTAGACGGCCGCTTGCGGGTATATAGCGTGGCGGTTCCCAACTCGGGCGTAGCACAGTTCAAGTTCGTGGGCGAGTCGCAAGAGACAGAGGAGATCAACTGGATATTGCCCTGCCCCTCAACCGAATACCCCAACACCATCGCGCTTGGCGCATCCGACGGCTCCGTCTGGATCTACACCATTGACACCTCTGACTCCTCCAACCCCATCCAGATCCTCCAGACCTACTTCCTCCACACAGGGCCCTGCACAGCAGGTGCGTGGTCGCCCGACGGCCTCCTCCTCGCTACCGTCAGTGAAGACTCGTCCCTCCACGTCTTCGACGTCTGGGGCGCCGCCTCAGCCAAGTCTCTCGTCACCGACAACGGACAAACCGTCGTCTCCCTCACCGAAGCCGACCAGCGCTTCTTCGTCGGTGGCGGCCTCTTCTCCGTCGCCGTCGCCCCCACCGGTGCCTTCCTCGCAGTCGGCGGCGCAGGCGGCGGCGTCCGCATCGTCGGTCTCCCGCGCCTATCCGCCCCAGCCACCCAGTCCCGCGGCAACGCGGCCCGTCGCGGCGCAGCCGCCCCGGCAGACCAAGCCGCGCAGGCCGGCGCGATCCTCGCGGCGATGGACGTCCAGCAAGACAACATCGAGACACTCGCCTTCGGCCCGGCGCCCCAGCAACTCCTTGCGGCGGGCAGCGTAGACGGAAGTATCGTTGTGTTCGACCCATCACGATCCTTCGCCGTGCGGAAGCAAATCCACGGCGCGCACGACGGCGAGTCCGTCGTCAAGATCGACTTTGTTAAGTCGCCTTCCACGCCTGCGCTAGCGGGGTGGCTCCTTACATCCTGCGGGCTGGATGGTGTCGTCAGGCGATGGGATCTCCGTGGCGCAACCGCCAGCGGGGATGCTGCCGCGACGAGCGGCCTTTCCAAAGAGTGGAAGGGTCACCGCGGGGGCGGTGAAGGTGGTGGCGTGCTTGGCTTTGTGCAGGGCGAGACGGGAGAGAGGGTAGTTACTGCGGGTGACGACGCTTTGGTGTTGGTGTTTGAGGCTTGAGATGATGATGTATCTAGCTTAGCATTGAGCAGGGATGGTGATGGAAACAGCATTGCGTGTGAGCCTACGGGTGAAGGGATCTGGTCTAACTTTGTAAGCAAGCAAGCCTTTGCTTGACGATAGACGCGGGGAGAACATGCATAATTGGGCGTTTGGAAGACAAAAATGAGCGTGTCCGTCAATGTGGTGATCGTGATGTCGTGCTGGGCCAATGTTTTCTGATGCTGGTATCGCAGCGGCATAGGAGTCACCGACGGATGTCGCGTTGTAGGTTTGAAACTTGAAGGTTTCGCACCTTGGCACACCCTAATGCCATTTGACTTTGTCGTTCCGTCTGCGGACAACCGCAGGACAGCACCCAAATCTCAACAAACTCACTGGTTCCCCATCCGAAAGCTGGTTATAGCCACTATCACTCTATGACAGAGATCTTGTCTATCACACTCCAAAATCTTGTTGAACTCATCCCTGCATGGCACATGGGTACGTACTGATGTTGAAACCGCAATTCCCGTCTTTCCGATCTCCCAGTGGTCCCGCCCCGCCTCTTGGTTGAAGGCCGTCTATTCTCGACCCAGACATCGGGTATTTCTGTTGAACTCACTCATTAACCCATCCGGCTCCCTAAATCTGGGAAGCATTACGCCAAATCGCCGCATATACCGAGAAGCTCCGTAAATCGCCTCGAAAATCGCGTCAGAAATCGTCCGTTCAGTCCTCCTGGATAGATGACAGATTTCCCCCGGTGGTATCCTCAACCGGAGGGCACGTGCAGAATAAGTTGATGTCACCAAAGGCTAGACATTGTTAGCGAAATAAGGGGTGACAAGATCACGGATACTTCACTCACCATCGTCCACCCTAGCCACACTGGGCCAGAACTTCTTCTCTTTCAGCCAAGGTAGCGGGTACGCGGCCTGCTCGCGGGTGTACGGACGATCCCACTTGGCGCCGCTCTCGCCATCGCCAGAGATGATATCGCCGATAGGGTGCGGCGACATCTTCAGCACGTTGCCCTGACGCGGAGCCTTGCCCTCCTCGATGTCGCGAATCTCCTGGCGGATGCTGACGAGGGCGTCAACGAAGCGGTCTAGCTCTTCCTTTGACTCAGATTCCGTGGGCTCGATCATGAGTGTGTTGGGCACGGGCCAGCTCATCGTCGGCGCATGGAAACCGTAGTCCTGCAAGCGCTTGGCAATGTCGATAGCCTCAATGCCTGCCGAGTCGTGGAAGGGGCGAGCGTCAAGGATAAACTCGTGCGCACATCGGTCGTTCTTGTTAGTATACAGAATCTTGTAATGCGGCTTGAGCTTGCTGAGAAGATAGTTGGCATTGAGCAGGGTGATCTTGGTGGCCTTCACAAGTCCATCGCGACCTAGGAGAGGAATGGATGTCAGTCGATTTACCAATGATCAGATTTGCAGTTCTAGGATTTCCTTACCCATTAGCGCATTATATGCCCAGCTGATGGGCAGAATGCCGGCACTGCCCCAAGAAGCACTGCTAACAGGGGGGTTGTCTGCCTGGAGATCCATTGTCTTGATCGTGGGCAGATGCGGGCCCAAGTGAGACTTGACGCAGATGGGGCCAACTCCGGGACCACCGCCTCCGTGTGGGATACAGAAAGTTTTGTGCAGGTTCAAATGACAAACATCGGCTCCGATTTCGCCAGGTGAGCAGAGGCCGATCTGGGCATTCATATTTGCACCATCCATGTAGACCTGGCCACCATATGAGTGGACGATTTCGCATACTTGCCTGATCTGGGGCTCGAACACTCCGAAGGTGCTGGGGTATGTGACCATCATGGCGCCAATCTTGTCGGCATGCTGTTCGCATTTTGCCTTGAGATCTTCGACGTCAAGATTGCCGGTCTTAGTGTCGCACTTGATCGGCACGACACGCATACCCGCCATCGCCGCGGAAGCAGGGTTGGTGCCGTGGGCGGAGACTGGAATGAGACAGATGTCTCTTTCGAAATCCCCGTTCGCCTGATGATATTTTCGGATAGCAAGTAGCCCGGCAAACTCGCCCTGTGCTCCAGAGTTTGGCTGCAGCGAAACTTGGTCCATGCCGGTGATGGACTCTAGCTGCTTCTCGAGGGCGCCGATGAGCCTAACGGTACCTACGGTATCGTCACCAAGCGCGTGGGGGTGCATATTCGCAAAGCCAGGCAATGAGATGAGTGACATCTCGGTGCTGCCATTGAGCTTCATTGTGCAGGATCCGAGAGGGATCATGGAGTGGACCAGAGATAGAT
>Ga0247758_1001642_pt1 | contig 15439 bp, 15 predicted proteins | sample UWRJL156409C4_FD_180950 | JGI IMG/M metagenome (GOLD analysis project Ga0247758, IMG submission 180950) | Plant litter microbial communities from Arlington Agricultural Research Station in Wisconsin, United States - UWRJ-L156-409C-4 | ecosystem: Environmental > Terrestrial > Plant litter >...
GCTTGGTCGCCTTCTCGGCCGACTCCGCCGTGCGGGTGTCGACCTCCTCGCCCTGTTCCAGCTTGGGGAGCTGCTGGCTGAGGCCCTCGTCCTCCTCGGCGGCCGAGCGCTCGCCCTCCGACAGCTCGCCGTAGACGCCGCGCCAGCCCGGCACGATCAGCACCTTGCCGCGGGTGCGGAAGACGTGCTCCTTCACCGTGGTCTCGATCGACGTGTTCTCGAACTCGGCGTCCGGGTGGAAGATCGCCAGGAAGCGACGGACGACCATGTCGTAGATGCGACGGTCGTCGTCGTTCATCTTCTCGAGCTTGTGGTCCGCGTTCGTCGGGATGATCGCGTGGTGGTCGCCGACCTTCTCGTCGTTGACGACCTTGTTGAGCGGCAGCAGGTCGAGGTTGACCACGTACTCGGAGGCGACGCGGTACTCGTCCCGGCTGCCGACCTTCGCGGCCGTCGGCTTGATCTCGCCGATCATGTCGCTGGTCAGGAAGCGCGAGTTCGTGCGGGGGTACGTGAGCGCCTTGTGCTCCTCATAGCAGCGCTGCGCGGCGGCCAGGGTGCGCCGGGCGGTGAAGCCGTAGCGGTTGTTGGCCTCGCGCTGGAGCATCGTCAGGTCGTACAGCTGCGGCGCCTTGTCGGTCGCCTTGCGCTTGGTGAGCTTGGTGATCGTGCCGGTCTGGCCCCGCACGTCGTCGACCACGGCCTGGGCCTCGGCGGCGGAGGCGATCCGCGGCTTGCTGCCGTTGTGGTACCGGCCGCCGTAGACGCGCTCGTCGTCGGTGGCGAAGGTCGCGTCCACGAGCCAGTAGGCCTCGGGGACGAAGTCGCGGATCTCCTGCTCGCGGCGGGCGAGGATCGCCAGCGTCGGCGTCTGCACCCGGCCGAGGGAGACGGCGCCGTCGAAGGAGGAGCGCAGGCGGATGGTGGCGGCGCGCGTGGCGTTCATCCCCACCAGCCAGTCGGCCTCGGAGCGGGAGCGCGCCGCGTCCTGCAGGCTCGCCAGCTCGCTGCCGTCGCGCAGGTGCTCGAAGGCCTCGCGCATCGCGCTCTCGGTCATCGAGGAGAGCCACAGGCGCTTGACCGGCAGCTTGGACTTCGCGGCCTCGTAGACGTAGGCGAAGATCAGCTCGCCCTCGCGGCCGGCGTCGCAGGCGTTGATGACCTCGTCGACGTCGTCGCGCTTGAGCATCTTGCGCAGGACGGCCATCTGCTTCTCGCTGCGCTCGTCGCGCACGATCAGCTTGAACGTCTCGGGGACGATCGGGAGATCGGCCATCCGCCACTTCTTGAACTTGACGTCGTAGAGCTCGGGCTCGGCGAGCTGCACGAGGTGCCCGACGGCCCACGAGATCACGTGGTCCGGGCCCTCGAGTGCGCGCAGGGTCTTGTCTCCGCTCCCGGTCTTCTTCTCCCACGGGCCGGGCAGGACCTTGGACAGGTCCTTGCCGACGGAAGGCTTCTCTGCGATGACGAGGGTCTTGCCCATTGCGTCGCGCAGCGTAGCGCCCTTGGCACCTCGGGCCCTGCCGGCCTGTCCCGAATGTGTCTCAGATGACCGCCGAACGGCTGGGAAAGCCCTGTCTGGTGCCTCATGTGACGGCCACGTGAACTACGCTGCGCCGGGTCCATGGCCACACCTCCCCGCCCACCCGTGCGCGCCGCACGCCCCGCCTCGCGGCCCGCGGTCGGTCGTGGCGCCAGCCCGCTCGTGCGCCGCGCGCTCCCGGTGGTCGCGGTCGCGGTCGCCGCGTTCGGCATCGGCGTGGTCTGCGGCGCCGGCTCGGACGATCCCGCGCAGTCCGCCGTCACGAAGTTCGCCAAGGCGTGGACGCGGGGCGACTTCGCCGCGATGTACGCCGGCGTGGACGAGAAGACGCGCCGGGCCATGAAGGTGCAGGGCTTCACCGACGCCTACCAGCAGGCCGCGGCGACGGCGACCACGCGCCGCCTGATCGCCGGCAACCCGAAGGAGACCGACCAGGGCTGGGAGATCCCGGTCTACGTCCAGACGCGCTCGTTCGGCCCGGTCAAGAGCACCGTGCTGGTGACGACCAAGGGCGAGGACGACCCGAAGATCGCCTGGCACCCCAACCTCACGTTCCCCGGCGTCCAGAGCGGCCAGGAGCTCACCCGCCAGACGGAGCTGCCGCCGCGCGCCAACCTGCTGGCCCGGGACAACACACCGCTGACCAAGGACGGCCAGCGCGGCGGCACCCTCGGCGCGGTGTCCGCGGAGATCGTCGGCCAGCTCGGCCCCATCCCCGCGGACCAGAAGGAGCAGTACGCCCAGATGGGCTATCCGGCGGACGCGACGATCGGCACGTCGGGGCTCGAGCGGGCGCTGGAGGACAAGCTCGTCGGGATCCCCGGCGGCCGGCTGCTCGCCGGCGGCCGCGTGCTCGGCAGCGCCAAGCCCGTCGCGGCCAAGCCGGTGCGCACGACGATCGACCCGAAGATCGAGCAGTCGGCGATCACGGCGCTGGCGAACACGAACCTGCTCGGCGGCGTGGTCGCGATCAAGCCGACCACCGGCGAGATCCTCGCGCTGGCCGGCGTCGCCTACTCGACGCTGCAGCCGCCCGGGTCGACGTTCAAGATCGTCACGGTCACCGGCGCGCTCACCGCGGGCATCGTCAAGCCGTCGGACTCCTTCCCGGTCGAGAGCTACCACCTCCTGAGCGGGGTCAAGCTCAACAACGCCAACGGCGAGCAGTGCGGCGGCACGCTGGGCCAGTCCTTCGCCGAGTCCTGCAACTCCGTCTTCGGCCCGCTCGGCGCCAAGCTCGGCCCCGAGAAGCTGTACGAGACGGCCGAGCGGTTCGGCTTCAACCGCGACCCGGGCATCCCGGGAGCGCAGACGTCGACCATCCCCCCGCCCGCCGAGCTGGGCGACGACCTCAACGTGGGGTCCGCGGCCATCGGCCAGGGCGAGGTGCAGGCCACCGCGCTGCAGATGGGCTGGGTCTCCGCGGCGATCGCCAACCGCGGGCGCCTGCCCCGGTTGACGCTGGACTACGAGACCGGGCAGAAGCCCACGCCGACCACGCCCGTGGCCTCCAAGAAGGTGGCGCTCCAGGTGCAGCAGCTGATGCTCGACGTGGTCGAGTACGGCACGGGCACGAGCGCCCAGGTCCCCGGCGTCAGCGTCGCGGGCAAGACGGGCACGGCCGAGCTGCGCTCCACGCACCCGTGCGACGCCGAGGACGCCGATCCCGACAACTGCTCGAACGAGTCGTCCACCGAGGACACGGACGCCTGGTTCACCGCCTACGCACCGACGAGCAAGCCCAAGATCGCCGTCGGCGTGATGCTCATCTCCGCCGGCGCGGGCGGCGACACCGCCGCCCCCGTGGCCCAGCAGGTCCTGTCGAGCGCCCTGGGGAAGTAGGCCACGGCCCGGACGTCATCCACATTCCTCCCACCTCTCGGGAGGAATGTGGATGACGTGCCGCGGCTCGGGTCGCTGCGAGACGTTCTCCAAGTTGTTGCCACCCCTCGGCAACAACTTGGCGAACGCCCTGCGGGGCGGGGCCGGCTGGAGCCGGCGCCCGACCTAGATGTCGAGGTTGACGCGCCCGTTCTGGGCGGGGTTCGTCGGAGCGACGACCGTGAGCACGAGCGGCCGCAGCGCGATGGCGTCCAGCGGCAGCTTGAACAGCAGCATCTTGCCGTTCTTGTCGGTCTGGCCCGGGATGCTGTTGATGTCCGGGTAGGTGTCCCCGGCCAGCAGCAGCCCGTCCTGGTAGGCGAACGAGTTGGCCTTGGGGTCGACCGGGATCGGCTTGAAGATGTCGCCGTTGGTGTCGCGGATGTAGAACTGCGACGCCTTCAGCTGCGGGTGACTGGTCTCGTTCTCGATGCGGACGAACGTGGCGAACCACAGCTCGTTCGGCTTCGCGGCGCGCTCGGCCAGCGAGACGCCCTGCAGCAGCTCTGCGTCCTGCACCTGACGCGGGTTGAGCTGCCGGGTGATCTGGACCTGGTACTTCAGCGGCCCCGACTCGAAGTAGATGCCCTCGTTGTGCGCGAACCGCTCCGGCTCGCTCTTGTCCGCGCAGGCCACGAGGCTGACGGACGAGACGACGGCGAGGGACGCGATGGCGAGAAGGCGAAGGCGGTTCATGGGGGGCGGGATCCTATCCTCCGGCGACGGTGACGCGCTCTCCGCGCTTGTCACCGTCTTCGAGAATCGAACGCAGTCGGCGAAGGGCCTTGCCGTTCTTGCGCTTGAGCCAACCGCGCTGCCCCAGGGACTCCTGGAGGCGGTCGGAGAGCGTCGCCGGCTGCGTGGCGTTGGTGAAGGTGACCTTGGTCGTGCCGTGGGCGCCCGGCTCCAGCTCGTAGACGCCGAGCGTGCGGATCCGGTTGTACTTCCCGGCGCGGCCCTGCTCGACGATGCGGCGCGGGGCCTCGACCTCCACGAACGTGGAGTCGGCCCAGGCGTACCGCTGGAACGGGTTGGCCGCGGACTTGATCCGGTACCGCGCCCCGGCACCCCGGCCCACGGAGTCCTCGCGCAGCAGATGCCAATCCACGAGGTAGTGATCCGTGAATTCGGAGTGGTTGGCCACGTCGGCGAGGTAGGCGAACACTTCCTCGCGGGGGCGGCTGATGGTGACCGAGACGGAAATCGGATCCACGACGGCGCGGAGTGTATCTACGCCGGTCCCGGGATGGGCCCAGCCAGCGCGATCCGGCTGGGGGCGCGGAGCCGCGCTCAGGCGGCCCGGCGCGTCACGCGCACCGTGTGGCCGTACTCGCTGTGGCGCACGCGCATGCTGCGCAGCGGATCCTCGCGGCGCAGCGGCCGGCACAGCTCGCAGACGACCGTGCCGCGCTGGTACTGGTGGAGCGTCTCCCCCACCAGCGGCGAGCGACCGCAGTCGGCGCACCGGTGGCGTCCCGCGGCGAGCATGTCGACGCTCTTGCGCAGGAGCTCGCGCTCGAGGTCGGTCTCGTTGAGGACGGGGAAGCGGGACATGAGGAGTGCTTCGGCGCCCGGTTGCGCTCCCCTTCCCCGGCACGGGACCGTGCAGGCCAGCGGGGACCCCGGCACCGACGAACCGCTGTCTACGACTGATGACATGTAGGAAACCAACCCCTCCGCTTGCCGAACCGCCAGCGAAGAGGTTCCGAGGAGATCGTGAAGATTCCCGCTCTTAGCGGGTATTTCGCCCCCGTTTCCCACGAACCGACCTGGGTACAATCGGCGAACCGCAGCGAGACCGGAGAGGAAACGATGGAATCCTTGACGACGGGCACCATTGCAGGAGCGGGCACCTTCCGGTGCGAGCAATGCGGATTCGTGGTGACGATGGCCGGAGCCGCCGAGCTCCCTCCCTGCCCCCAGTGCGCGGGCGTGGAGTTCTCCCGCGGGTCCCTCTTCGTGACGGGCAGCATCCCCAAGGTGACGCCCTCCGACATCGGCACCCCCGAACGCGTTGCCGCCGTGGACGCCCAGGCGCGTGCCGCGGTCGAGGGCCCCGGCCCCTACCTCGCGTGGGAGGAGGGTCGCGAGATCCGCATCGTCCCGCTGTACGACGACACCACGATCAGTCTCGGCCGCAGCCTCTCGGCCAACGTGCGCTTCGACGACGCGACTGTCTCGCGTCGCCACGCGCTGGTCGCCCGCGACGGGGACGTCGTGCGAGTCCTGGACGACCGCAGCCTCAACGGCGTGTTCGTCAACGGCGAGCGCGTCACCTCACGGGAGCTCCAGGACGGCGACGAGGTGCTCGTGGGCCGGTACCACCTGCGCTTCCTGCTCGTGCCGGCCGACGTGCCGGCGGAGCCCCACGCGGCGGTCTGAGCGACCGCCGCGGGCGCGGCGGCCGTAGACTGCCGCGCCATGGCCATCACCATCGCCGTCCTCTCCCAGAAGGGCGGCACGGGCAAGACGACGACCGTCCGGACCCTCACCGATGCCTTCCGGCGGTCGGGGCTGCGCGTGCTGGCGATCGACCTGGACCCCCAGGGCAACCTCAGCGACTACTTCGACGTCGACCCCGAGGCCTCCCCCACCGTCGGCGACGTGCTCGGCGGCCGGGCCAAGGCGCGTGAGGCCATCCACGACGACGTGATGCCCGCCAACCTGTCGCTGGCCGAGGCCGAGCTGATGCTGGCGGGCAAGATGGGCCGGGAGCTGACGCTGCGGCGCGCCCTGCAGCCGATCAAGGAGGAGTACGACCTCATCCTCATCGACTGCCCGCCCGCGCTGGGGCTGCTGTCGGTCAACGCGCTGGTGGCCGCCGACCAGGCGCTGCTCTCCAGCGAGGCGCAGTACTTCGCCCTCCAGGGCGTCGAGCAGGCGCTGGAGGTCATCGAGCTGGCCCGGGACGGCCTCAACCCGGACCTGCAGTGGCTCGGCGTCGTCTTCAACATCGCCGACATGCGCACCGTGCACTCCCGCGAGGCGTTCGACTCCCTGCAGGAGCACGTGGGCGACAAGCTGCTGCAGAGCACGATCCGCGCGTCGATCGCCTACGCGGAGTCCGCCGAGCGGGCCGTGTCGATCCTCGACCACCGGCCCGACCTGGGCGCCGACTACATCCGCCTGGCCGACGAGGTGCTGGCCCGGCTGGACCTCAAGCAGGCCCGCCGGCGGCTGGCCGACGCCTTCCCCGCCGAGTAGCCCTCAGAGGGCGCGGACGTCCGCGCCCTCGGACGCGAACGGGGCGCGCAGGACCTGGGCCCAGCCCTCGGCCTCACGGCGCAGGGCCTCGATGACGCGGCCCGTCTGCTCGTAGTGGCACCAGACGAGCACGCTCGGCCCGGCGCCGGAGATCGTGGCGCCCAGCGCGCCCATGGCGGGCGCGCGCTCCAGCAGCGCCGCCGACTTCGGGAAGAGGTGCGCGCGCCGGTCCTGGTGGAGCTTGTCCTTCAACCCGCGGGCCACGAGGTCCCAGTCGCCGGTGGCCAGCCCCAGGACGAGCAGCGCGGCGTGGGCGACGTTGTCGGTCGCCTCGGCCATCGGCACCTGCGCGGGCAGCACCCCGCGGGCCTGATGGGTGCGCACGGAGGCGTGGGGCACCACCAGCACGGCCTCCAGGCCGGCCGGCGGGTCGAAGCGGGTGACGGCACCGTCCGCGCAGATCGTCACGCCGCCGTACAGTGCCGCGGCGGCGTTGTCGGGGTGCCCTTCCAGCTCGGCGCACAGCGTGAAGAGGTCGGCCCCCAGCTCGAACATGTGGTCGGCGGCCATCAGCCCGGCCATGTAGGCCGCGGCACTGGTCCCCAGCCCGCCGCTGAGCGGGATGTCGGAGGTGATGCGGAACGTGAAGTCGTCCGGTGGGTGCAGGGCCTCGAAGCCGCGCACGACGAGGTTGCGGCGGTCGCGGGCGATCTCCAGCTCTGTCTCGACCGCGAAGCTGCCGGTCTCCACCACCTCGACCTCGGTGTGCAGCGCCAGCGCGGCGCAGAGCACGTCGAACCCCGGGCCGAGGTTGGCCGAGGACGCAGGCACGCGGACCAGCCGGCGGCGATGCAGGCCCGAGGCCATGGCTAGCTGAGGACCGCGCGCTCGACGGCCGACATCTCGGCCTCGCACGGCACCACGGTGCCGGCCTGTTCCAGCGCGGTCTGGGGGTCCTTCAGGCCGTGGCCGGTGAGGACGCACACGATGCGGGTCGCGCCGCGGGCGCCGTACTTCAGGAGCCCGGCGACCGAGGCCGAGGAGGCCGGCTCGCAGAACACGCCCTCCTGGGCGGCGAGGAAGCGGTACGCGTCGAGGATCTCGTCGTCGGTGACGGCGTCGACCCCGCCGCGGGAGTCGCGGATGGCGGTCATCGCCTCCTCCCACCGGGCCGGGTTGCCGATGCGGATCGCGCTGGCGATCGTCTCCGGGTTGTCGACGCGCACCCCGGTGACCAGCGGCGCCGCGCCGGCGGCCTGGAAGCCGAACATCGCCGGGGACTGGTCCATCTCCGAGAAGCCCTTCCAGTACGCGCTGATGTTGCCCGCGTTGCCGACCGGGATGCACAGCGCGTCGATCGGGTCCTCGAGCTCGTCGATGATCTCGAACGCCGCCGTCTTCTGGCCCTCGAGCCGGAACGGGTTGACCGAGTTGACGAGCGCGACCGGGTGGTGGTCGCACAGCTGGCGAACCAGGCGCAGCGCCTCGTCGAAGTTGCCGCGCAGCGAGATGACGCGGGCGCCGTGCATGAGCGACTGGGCGAGCTTGCCGGTGGCGATCTTGCCCTCGGGCACGATCACCACGCCGCGGATGCCGGCGCGGGCCGCGTAGGCCGACAGGGACGCGGCGGTGTTGCCGGTGGAGGCGCAGATGACGATCTCCGACCCGTTGCGCACCGCGTCGCTGACCGCGCAGGTCATCCCCCGGTCCTTGAACGAGCCGGTCGGGTTGGCCCCCTCGATCTTCAGCCACACGTCGGCCCCCACCCGCTCGGAGAGCCGTGGCGCCGGCACGAGCGGCGTGGACCCCTCCTGCAGGGAGACGACGGGATCCTCTGGCGCGAACGGCAGGCGGTCGCGGTAACGCTCGATCAGTCCGGGCATGGAACTAGTACTGCTCCTCGATGACGCGGATCGCTCGGGGCGCCGAGCGGATGAAGGTCAGCGCTCCGATGAGGTCCACGGCGGCGAACAGCCGGGACTCCAGGATCGGGTGGACGACCATGACGAGCCGGGCGTTGTCGCCCAGGCCCTTCTGCACGACCGACTTGATCGACGCGCCCTGCAGCCCGAGGATCTCCGCGATCTGGGCCAGGACGCCGGGCCGGTCCGCGACCTCCAGGTGGAGGTAGAAGGCGGATTCGACGTCGTCGAGGATCGTCAGGTTGTCCGTCACCTCGGGCGTCGAGGCGGGCGGGATCATCGCGCTGATGATGTCGCCCAGGACGGCCGTGGCCGTCTGCGGGCCGCCGGCGCCGGGGCCCGAGAGGGTGATCTCGGTGATCGCCTCGGACTCGATCGTCACCGCGTTGAACGGCCCGTTGATCGCCGCCAGCGGGTGCCCGGCGTAGAGGAAGGCCGGGTGCACGCGCACCGACAGGCCGTCCGCGAACCGCTCGGCCGAGCCGATCAGCTTGAGGCTGAGGCCCAGCTCCTGGGCGTAGGCCATGTCGTCGGCGGTCAGGTGCTCGATGCCCTCGTAGCGCACGTCGTCGAGCGAGACCGGGGTGTTGAAGGCCAGGCGGGCGAGGATGGCCATCTTGGCCGCCGCGTCCTTGCCGTTGACGTCGTCGCTCGGGTCGGCCTCGGCGTAGCCCAGCTCCTGGGCCTCGGCGAGCGCGGTGGCGTACGGCGCGCCGGTCGCGGCCATCTGGCTGAGGATGAAGTTCGTGGTGCCGTTGACGATGCCGTGCACGCGGTCGATGTGGTCGCCGACCAGGGACTCCTGCAGGACCCGGATGACGGGGACGCCGCCGGCGACCGCCGCCTCGAAGCGCAGCTGCACCTGGTGCTCGCGCGCTTCGGCCCACAGCTCCTCGCCGTACACGCCGAGCAGCTGCTTGTTGGCGGTGACCACGTGCTTGCCGGCGCGGATCGCCTTGAGGACGTACTCGTACGCGGGCTCCAGGCCGCCCATCACCTCGACCACGAGGTCGGCGCCGGCGATAACCTCGTCGACGTCACCGCGGCTGCGGGTGAGCACGCCGCTGATGACGGGTTTGGCGCCGGTGATCTCGGCGATCCGGTCGCCGCGGGCGGCGACCAGGTCGGCCACCGAGGCGCCGACGGTGCCGTGGCCGAGCAGGCCGATCTTGAAGGGCGTGGCGGTGGATTCAGACATCGCGGGTGAAGAGGTCCTCATGGGTCTCCCGGCGGACGACGACTCGCGCGTCCCCGCCGCTGGCGAAGACGACCGGAGGCCGCTGCGCGCCGTTGTAGGTGTTGGCCATCGCGTGACCGTACGCGCCCGTGGCCGGCGTGACCAGGACGTCGCCCGGCCGGGGGTCGGCCAGGTCGGCGTCGCGCACGAGCACGTCGCCGGATTCGCAGTGCTTGCCGGTCACGTGGCACGACGTCCCGCCGCCGAAGCGATCGGCGATCTGGGCCTCGTACCGCGCGCCGTAGAGCATCGGCCGCAGGTTGTCGGACATGCCGCCGTCGACGGCGACCCAGGTGGCGACGTTGCGCTTCACGGACTGGACCGTATAGAGCGTGACCGCGGCGTTGGCGACGAGGGCGCGGCCGGGCTCGTCCACGATGCGCACGTCCGCCCCCAGGATGTCGTGCACCGCGTCGACCTTGGCCTTGACGTAGTCCTCCACGCTGGGGGGCCGGTCGGCCTCCAGGTAGGCGACGCCCAGGCCCCCGCCGAGGTTGACGACGGGGAAGTCACCGAGGGGGGCGATGGCCTCCAGCGCGGTGCGGAACGGCGCGGTGTCCATCAGCTGCGAGCCGATGTGGAAGTGCAGGCCCTGGAGGGCCAGCCGGTCCGAGGCCTGAGCGCGGGCGATGGCCGCCGGCGCGTCCTGCGGCGAGAAGCCGAACTTCGTGTTCGGGCCGCCGGTGGAGATCGAGGGATGCGTGTCGGGGCTGACGCCCGGCGCGACGCGCAGGAGGATCGACTGGGTCCGCGGCGCGTCCCGCTCGGCCAGCAGCTCGTCGAGCAGGTCGAGGTCGTGCGTGTTGTCGACGATCACGTGGCCGATGCCGACGTCGAGGGCGTACGCCAGCTCCTCACGGGTCTTGGCGTTGCCGTGCAGGTGGATGCGCTCCGGCGCGAAGCCACCCCGCAGGGCCATCGCCAGCTCCCCGCCGGAGGCCACGTCGCAGCCGATGCCCTCCTCGGCCAGCAGGCGGTAGACCGCGGTGCAGGGGAACGCCTTGGAGGCGAAGACGACGTCGGACGACGCGGTGTGGGCCGCGTAGGCCGCGACGATCTCCCGCGCCCGGGCCCGGATGTCGTCCGGCACGACGACGTACGCCGGGGTGCCGAACTCGCGCGCCAGCTCGAGCACGTCGCAGCCGCCGACCTGCAGGCGGCCGGCCTCGTCCAGGCGGCTGCCCAGCGGGTACACGTGCGACAGGGGCTGTTGCGCGGCGGACATCGGCGGCGGATCATGCCACGCGATGCGCATCCCCAACGTCCCACCACCCGACCGGCTCGGCCGCATCGACGGCTTGGCCTACGCCCTGTACCTCCCGGACGGCGAGCCGCGCGGCGGCGTGGTCGTCCTCCACGGGGCCGGATCGAGCAAGGAGTCCCACCTGGACTTCGCCCGGCGCTGCGCCGCGAACGGGCTCGCCGCGGTGGCCTTCGACCAGCGCGGGCACGGGGAGAGCGACGGCCCGATGGACGCGCGCGCGGCGGCCGACGTGGCCGCGGTGGCGGCCGTCCTGCCGCCCGGCCCGGTGGGGCTGCGCGGCTCCTCGATGGGCGGGTACCTGGCCCTGGTCGCCGCCGACGTCGTCGACGCGGCGGCCGTCGTGGCGATCTGCCCCGCGACCGCTGGCGGGCTGGCCCGCGGGATCGCGGCGGGCCGCTTCTCCTTCGACGCCGACGTCGCCGCGACCGGTGCGTTCCTCGCCGAGCACCCCGCGGACGAGGCGGCCGCCCGGCTGCGGTGCCCGCTGCTGCTGCTCCACGCCGAGGGCGACGAGACGGTCCCGGTCGCCCATTCGCGCGAGCTGCACGCGCTGACCCCCGGCAGCCGGCTGATCGCCGTGCCCGGGGGCGACCACCGCTCGATCCAGCACGACGCCGAGCTGCAGGCCGTGTCGATCCGGTTCCTGCTCCAGGCCTTCGCGGCGGCGGCGGCGGACGGCGGCTAGCGGCGACCGCGCAGGCGGTCCCAGGGGGCGACCAGCCGTCCGGCCAGGCGGTAGCGGCGGGTCGCCCGGAACGCCTCGAGGCGGGCGTGCTCGGCGTCGAGCGCGTCGAGGGCCTCCTGCCGCTGACGCTCGGCGAGCTGCACGGCCGCCTCGGCCACGTCCCGCTCACCGGCCACCCGCACGGCCTCGGCGGCGAGGTCCGCGGCCCGGGCGGCCTGCGTCTGGGCTTGCGCGAAGAGCTCGGCGTGGCGGGCGTGCAGCGTCTCGAGCTGCTCCCGCAACGCCCGCTGCTCGTCCAGCGCACCGACGTAGCGGCTCCAGGAGCGCCATTCCAGCCGCGCGAGGCGGGCCAGCTCGCCCGCGTCGCCGGGCGGCGAGGAGGGCGTGCCCACGGCCTCCAGGGCCGCCACCAGGTCCTGGGCGTGCCGCGCCGCGTCGTGCGGCTCGGCCAGCTGCCGGTTCACGGCGCCCATCCCGGCCTCCCACGCGGCCAGATCGGTGCGCAGGCGGGCATCGTCGATCACGTCGCCCGTGGCCGCTCCGCCGAACCCGTCGGCCTCGAACGCCCCGTAGGTGGACGCCGTCACCCAGCCGTCGCCGCCGCCCAGGCCGTACACGTAGGCGGCGCGGCGCCCGGCCATCGCCTCGACCGCGCAGCGGCCCAGGCCGATCACCACGTCCGCCCGGGCGATGGCGTCCTCGACCGACGTCTCCGGGGTGGTGTGGATCCCGCTGACCACGGGCTCCAAGCCGGCGCCCCGGCAGGCCTCGACCACGCGGTCGAGGGCCGGACCGCGCAGGTAGTTGCCGAGCACGAGCGCGGTACGGGCCCGCTCCCGGGCCCCGCCGCCCACCCCGAACCGCTTGAGGTCGACCGGCTGGCGGAGCCGCGTGACCGGAGGATGGGACGCCAGCGCCTCCACGAAGCGCCGCACGCGGTCGTTGAGCACCACGACGCCGTCGCACGCGCCGGCCCCCTGGGACGGGGCCTGCAGCGCGAAGTAGTCCGAGTGGACCACGTGCAGCCGGCGCGCCGCGGGGAAGGCCGCCGCGAGATCCAGCGCGCTGGACGCATCCTGGGCGAGCACCGCGTCGCACACGGCGGGAAGAGCACCCGGCCCCTCGACGACGTCGATCCCGCGTGATCGCGCGACGTCGGCGATCGGGCCGGTCTCGCGGGCCGCGACGAGGACCTCGTGCCCCAGCTGCTGAAGCTCCTCGGCCACGGTCAGCGTGTAGGACTCGGTGCCCGCGAAGCCGGCGAACGCGTGAAGGCCGAGCACGATGCGCACGTCAGCCCCCCACGGCCGCGAGGGCGGCGCGGGCCTGGACCCGGTCGTCGAAGGGGACCGCCCGGTCCGCGTCGTCGAGGAGCGGACTGCCCAGCTCGCCGCGCTCGAGCACGAGCACGACGTCCCCGGCCGCGGCCCCGCCGATCCCCGCGGCGATCGCCGCCGCCCGGTCGGGCTCGACGTCGATCGCGGCGCGGGCCGCGGCGCGCGCCCCGTCCAGCAGGCCCGGGGAGAGGACGCCGGCCGGATCGTCGGGCGTCCAGCGCTGCGTGGTGAGGACGAGCCGGTCGGCACGCGCGGCGGCCGCGGCACCCATCGCGTGCGCCTGCTCGGAGCCGACGAGCGACAGCGCCGAGAGGACGACGTGCAGCCGACCCCCGCCGCGCGCGTCCAGGATCGCCCGCCCGGCGTCCAGCGCGGCCGCGATCCCGTCCGGGTTGTGCGCGTAGTCGACGACCACGTCGAAGCGCGCGCCACCGACCCGCTCGAACCGGCCCGGGAGCGGGTCGACGCCGGCGAGCACCTCGAGCGCGACGTCGGGGTCGATCTCCAGCCCGTCGGCCAGCGCGAGGGCCCCGGCGAGGTTGAGCGCGTTGTGCCCGCCGCTCAGCCGCGAGCGCAGCGTCCGGGAACCGGCCGGTCCGCCCAACGTGACCCGCATGCCTCCGAGCGCCGGCTCGGCGGCGGTGATCGCCACGTCCGCACCAGGGTCCCGGCCGAACGTGACCACGCGGGCGCCGCGCTCGCGCAGCTCCGCGGCCAGGTGCGCGCCGAACGGCTGGTCCACCCCGATCGCGGCAACCGGCGTGACCGCGTCGTCCCGGGCCAGCAGCCGGCGCTTGCACGCCGCGTAGGCCTCCGCCGAGCCGTGCCGGTAGCGGTGGTCGTGGGTGAGGTTGGTGAGGACGGCCGCCTCGGGCAGGAGCGCCGGGCAGCCCTCCAGCTGGAAGCTCGACAGCTCGGCCACGACGACGTCCCCCGGCACGTCGGCGGCGGCGCTGAGCGGCACGCCGAAGCGGGAGTTCCCGGCGGTCACCGGGCGAAGACCGGCCGCGGCGAGCAGCGCCGCGACGAGCGCGGTGGTGGTGCTCTTGCCGTTCGTCCCGGTGATCCCAGCGAGGGGCCGGTCGTCGAGCCGCCAGCCCAACTCCGCCTCGTCCAGCACGGCGACGCCGCGGCTCCGTGCCGCGCGCAGGAACGGCTCGTCGGCCCGCAGGCCCGGGCTCTTGATCACGGCCCCGGGAGCGGACGGGCCGTCGAGCAGCTCCGTCCCCGCGCCGTGCCGGGTGCGGATGCCGGCCGCCAGGAGCTCGGTTGCGACGGCGTGTTCCCGCTCGCCGTCGAGGCCGTCCCAGACGGTCACCGCGTCGGGGCCCGCGCGCTGCGCGAGGGCCCGGGCCGCGGCCATGCCGGCCCGGCCCGCGCCCGCGACCACGTACGGGCCGAGTGGCAGCGGCGGGCGGGCGGCCGGGGTCAGCCGGCGAACGGTCAGCGTCCGTCGAGCGGCGAGAGCTCCCCACCGGACGCGGCCGCGACGACGCGCGACGGACCGGGGATCGAGCTCATCGCGGGACCCGGGATCGAGCTCATCACGGGGCCGGGAATGGAGCTGAGCGCACCGCGCTCGGTCGGCGCGTCGGTGCGCGGGTGGACGGTCACGGTGAAGTTGGACACGATTCTCTACCTCCGGGGGCGGTTGACGCAGCTACGGGAACGGATGAGGGATCATCGTACCCGGCTCACCCCGCGGCAACCGGCGGCCGGCGAGACGGCCGTCCCGCAGCCGGACCGGGCCGAGGGCGCGATCCATCCCGATCGGCTCCGCGCCCCAGCCGAACGTCAGGGGCAACAGGCCGGGCGCCAGGGCGCGCACCACGTGGAAGGGCCGCACCGCCGGGATCGTCAGGTCGGCCACCAGGGGATCGAAGCCCAGCGCGGCGAGCTGCGCCGCCACGTCGCCGCCGGACGCGGGGATGTCGCCCAGCTCCAGCTCGTCACCGGAGGCGTAGAGGAAGCCGTGGTCGGCCGCCCGGGCGGGATCGCGGTGCAGCAGCGCGTGGTCGCGCGGGCCCCGCACCGCTTCGGGCGCGGGCCGGTCCGGGCCGTGGGCGTCCAGGTGCAGCGCGAGCATCGCCGCCTCGTCCGTCGCCCGCCGCAGCGCGACCGCGGGATCGGCGTCGGCGGCGGCCCCGATCGCCAGGCCCTCGTCGTCGTGGACCAGGCAGCAGAGCAGCACCGGCACGGTCTCCAGCGAGAGGTTGACCCAGTGGGTCCTCCAGCCCGCGCGGGCCAGGCGGGCCGCCAGGGCCCGCGCCGGCGCGGGCGCGCCGGCCGCCGCCACCCGTTCCCGGGAGACCCGCTGCAGCCACGTCCACATGAACGCGTCCCGCTCCACCAGCTCGCCGAAC
>Ga0247758_1001645_pt1 | contig 15389 bp, 23 predicted proteins | sample UWRJL156409C4_FD_180950 | JGI IMG/M metagenome (GOLD analysis project Ga0247758, IMG submission 180950) | Plant litter microbial communities from Arlington Agricultural Research Station in Wisconsin, United States - UWRJ-L156-409C-4 | ecosystem: Environmental > Terrestrial > Plant litter >...
ACCCTCTACGGACCCCCGGTCGCCGGCCGGGTGTGGGTCAATTTCTGGGTCTTCCACTTCGCCGTCGATTTCGGCCCGTCCGAGAATGGGAAGCCCCATGTGATCCGGCTCCTCGACTTCTACCGCCTCGCCCTGTAGCTCAAGCGCCCAGATGCCGTCGGCGCGCCCAAGAAGAACCAGGCTCTCCTCTTCTCGTGTTAGCGCGGCCTCTTGCCTCCCGAGATCGGGTCCGGTGGTGGTGGTGGTGGTGGGGCTGCGGCAAAGGGCAAACGTTCACTGTGGCGGGTCCGCTCCGGCCGCCTTTGCTTCTCGATACAGTGCCGGTTCCCAGCTGGCAGCATCAAACTCGACGGCCAGCCGGCGCTAACATATGATGAGACGAAAGTGTATGCGAAACCGATGCGGCTCACATCTGATAACGACTTGACGTCGACGGTGTTGATTAAGATCGAGCGCAGCAGGTCCACGTCGTCGAGCACAAAACCGAAATGGAACAAAAAGCATGAAGTCGGCAAGCTTCCTCAAGGCTCTGTTAGGGCGTTTGTGGGTCTCCTACCTCCCCACATTACCCCTCCTGCTTCATCCCACCTTCTTTCTCCGCCTGTTTCACCCCCCCTCTCGTCTTCCCACCAGCCAGCAGCATCTTTCCATTCTACACTTCTCTTCCTATTTCGCCTTTCCCGCTTCACCCTTCATGCCTCACCTTCCTCGTTAGATACCAGCCAGTCGATGCTTTCAACATGGAGACACTGCTAACACATCCACTTGGGTACAACTACAGACACCTCCGCCTCCGACCCATCTAAGCAAGGCAACAACCTCAGCGCTCTCCTAGACCCGCGCGGCGACCCGTGCGTCTCCCTAATGAACGGCATCAAGATCGCGTCGCCCGACCCCAACCTCTCCGAAGACCGACTCGCGCCATTCGACGTCCTTGCCTGCGGCGCCAAAGAGATCAAGGACGCCCGGCCGTTCCCGCGCAAGGTGCCTTAGAACTCTGAGTGGCGGCCGGTCCGCGCCGCCGGCAGCTACGACGAGGTGGCGCGGCTCTGGTCGTATCCTGAATACCACCGACCCTTTGGCCCTAGGCCCGTTTCCCACGGGTCTGTTTCCCACGGGTCTGTTTCCCACGGGTCTGTTTCCCGCAAGCCTGTTTTCCATGTGCCGATTGTCGCACAGTCTGTAGCTGTGTCGACTTGGGTGGGGCTGTTCAACGAGTCTGGTGTCTGGGATGTCAGTGAGCAAGAGCTGGAGACTTGGGACCCGGGTATGCCTAAGAAGCTGCACGATAGCTTTACTAGCTGGTATGTTAGAGTTCCGATGCTCTCTGTGCATTAAAGTGGTCGATGGACATAAGTCCGGATGGTGGCCTGGTTATCGGTGTATATGTGGACACTCGCTCGTGTGTTCTTGTTCTGCACTTTTGGTGTTTTCTGCTATCCAGATCTTCGGTCCCTTTCACCATAGACGGGTGATGTATGGGGGAATGCTCTCCTGTCTGTCCAGGATTTCGATTCTTTCCTTCTGTATCGTCTGGTAGCTCATATATTGCCGACTTGACGATTTTCTTTGATCAAATGGCCTCGATACACAGCGATTTCAAGACCTCCAGCAGCTTGCAGGTACTTTCTGTGTGCTTCTAAAGTCAAAGCCTACCAGGATTAGTGGATTCAATATTTGTTCCCCGAGCTGATATGGCTAGCCATCTCACTAACATTGATCAAGGGCTTTATCGTCCTGAGAGAGAAGGTAATCCTTCCAAACGCAAGAGTGAATCGGATTATCAACTCTACACACACGCGGGTCTCGTTTGTTTGTAGGGACGGAAAGGAAAAGTGGTTTGGGAGACAGAGGTAAAGGAAAGAAGCAAGTGGTTGTGGAACAAAGGAATTGAAACAAAGCTTTTATCTCCCTGGCCCTAGTAAGAGGGCTAACCGCGGTGTTGTGGCCGCAGTGCTGGTCGCTACTCCTAGTTGTTGAACCTGTCGTAGTCTCCTTTGACCGTTGTGGTCTTGCTTAGGCCGAGGTTCTTTAGCTAGACCTTCTCGGGGCTCCTGCCTTCCTCGTCCTCTTTCCTAGTGATTTCCTGTACCCGGACGTCGATATTAGTTTGCCAGGCGCAGCGGAGGACATTCTTGGTCCTCTTCTCCGCAATGAGCCCTTCTAGATTGAGGGGGTGTAGCTTCTCGTATTCTTCCAGGGCCGCCCCTTTCTGGTACGAAGGATCTTGTCTCTGCCGACCCAGCTGTCGTCGTTGACCGCGAAATCTTTCCAGCGGACAAAGTAGTCCACCGTAGATGAGTTTCCTCTCCAGTTGACGCGGTGTTCCCTGAGCTTGTTATTCATCCGGTACTTCTGCCCTTCCAGGATGATGGGCTCAGCCTCCATCACCGCGCGATCGAATGGGTCCTCCCCTTGGGCTGGTCTGTACAGCTGCGTTACTGACATTACGGGGTTGATCTTCCATGACGATGGGAGGTTCAACTCGTACGCCAAGGGTCCGTACCGCTTGACGATCTCGAAAGGCCTGGCCCTTTGGGGGGAATACCGGTATTCCTTGCGTTGCTGTACCACCCCCATCCCTGCTCCCTTCGGTGTGTGCCCGGTTGTGGTGCTTCTCCTCGTCCTGGATGTGAGGTTTCAATCCTGCACGTGAAATCTTCAGACATGATCTCATGGGCTCCCTTGCGGTGCGTGACCCTGCGCGCCTTGGGTTGCACTGCCTGATGTGCTCTTGGTATAGCGCTTGGTTAGCGAAACGTATGTGACAGGATTGACACCAATTCCTCTGTGGCTTATACGCTTTCCCAACGGGCACGCTCCCCTCCGGGGGTGTGGACTATGAACGTTGCCTCGTGCCTGTCTGAGACAAAGTTCGATGACATGTCCACCTCAGGGGCACTGAATCGAAACCTTCCCCGATGCAGCCATAACCATCCCTGATCCACATGGCTAAATGCTATTCACTCTCAGAGTCCGCGAGCCATACCGTCTCCATTGTCCGTCTGGTCGTAGTAGACGGCTCGGTTCTTGAGACGAGGGTTTCATCCGAACATGCGCCGCTCCCTTCTTCCTTGATTCGGATTAAAGGATTTAGGGAAGCGAAGCCTCCTCTCGCGCTAGCTGCTGAAGGAGCGTCGGTTTCCTTAGCCACCGTTCTGGAAGAAGCGATCCTGCCTTTGGCCAACGTGGTCCTGCTGACCTCCGCTCTTTCCTGATGAGGAGGGACCTGGGCATCTTGACCGGCCATCCCGGTTATTCGTTTCATTGCCTGCGCGTTAGTCTGGACGATAGGGCGACTAAGTTCTTTCCCGTTGCTGAAACGGAGGCCCTGTTTGGCCTTGAAACGGAAATATCTGTGCTGATCGCGCCGGTTGTCTCCGTTCCAGTTGGCTTCTCCGTCCCCGTTTTTGGCGCTAGCGGGGGTGGTCTTTCGCCGGTCTCCGGTGATGTGAGCAATCGCTCGTCTGGGGGGCTTGACGTAGTTTGGGGCCTGGATGATTCCCCTTCGGTGCTGGATGCGTCCCGTGGGACTTCGCTTTCTCTGAGGAAATCCTCGTCGTCAATGCCGTGTACTTCTCTCCGGCGAGCGACCCCGGCGTGGATAGCGTCGAATCTCTCCTTGGGGATTGATCCGTCGACGAACCAGTCTCTAGGCCAGGTGTCTGGTTCGAGGGGCTCTTCTAGGCCTACCCAAAGTGAACAGGCGTGGTCCTTCTAAGGGTGATGCTGGAGTCTCGATGCAATTCGAAGGCTGGTGACCTTGTCGACGCTGCGTGCGTCCTTGAGCCACCTCCTCTTCTTAGTCTGGCCAAACCCAAGTAGATGCCTCGTGTTCTCGTGGAATTTGCTGAGTTCCAGGAAGATGTTTCGCATTTGTCGTGCTGATGGGCGTTGCTGGCGCTCTCGTGCCCCCGCGGTTCGTGGTATCGCAACGAGAGGGCAACGCTTTGTCGTGGCTGGTCAGACGCCTCAGTGAAGGGTTCTGAGGCGCGTCTGGTCGTGCTTTCGTGAGGTATTGGTTCCCAACTGATCTCAGCGCCGTTCGGAGAATGCCTGGCCTGTGTACCTGATCAGTAAGTGTACCGTGATTATAGGGGAGTCAGGCCACTGATGAGATGGTGATCCAGCAAGTAGATTATAAGATAGATACTGTAGTCTAAAAGAGCGCGGCAGGCGTGAGTGCTCACGAAGAGTTTGTGAGCCCAAGGGACTGTGGGCCTACGGTTGACTAACACGGCGCTAGCGGTCTGACCGCAACACTGTTCTTAAGATGCCAGTGCGGATGGACGTCCCAAAGCCGAAGCTTCTTCTTGGCGGCGAGGATGGTGGAGATCTTATTGTCACACGAATCCAATCCCTGAATAGCCTCCATACCAGCGATCGGACCGATCGCTGGTATTCTGTTGAATTACTGCGTGGCTCATTCCAGGCCATAACAACGGAGGAATGGAACTACCCCATTGTACGCAGTATTTAGCGGTTGGAAGCCCTCGGCTTCCAACCGATTGAAGCAATCAACACACTCGTTTTTCATGACAGAGCCTTCGATCCACAGCGTGCAATACTTACAGGTCAGTTTACACTGCACCCTCATTCTCTCTATATCGTCCCTGAAAAATAGCTGCACAAGAACCAACATCTTCTACCCAATCCAGCCTCATACCAGCACAACACCCTTAGAGACAATCCTGAATCCAACATCCAATGAAACTCGATACCTATCCCAATGCACAATGTCTCCCAACTCTCCTTCTCACCCGCCCCTTCTATCTCACCCCGGAACCCTCAAAACATCATCCACAAACACCACCTGCCCCGTGGCCATCGACCTATTTGCCGCAATGCCCGTAAGCACCGATACCGCCCCATCAACATGACTCGCCGCCCTCCTATACTCATCCCCTCCCTCCCCATCCTCCCTCGCCCCAAACAAATCCCTCAACAACACCCCATCCCCCCCGCCATGCGCCCCCTTCGCCTCCACCACCTCCACCTCCGCCGGCTTCTCAAACAACTTCCTCAGCAAAATCGTGCTCTTCTCCAGCGACCCCTCTAGCGACTGGTCCCCTCCCGAATTGACATAGCTATTCTCCACGACTTCCACCTCCAGTCGCCCTCCAGTGCCATTGAAGTTGACGCGGAATCCCTCCCAGGGCGCGTACGCTGTCAGAGAGTACGTCATGACCGCGCCGTTGCGGTAGCGCACGAGCAGATTCATGGTGTCTTCGATGCTGATGCCGTCGCTGAAGACGCTCTGGTCGCGGTGGTACGCGTCTTCGTGCTCTGCGTCGAGGTACAGGGCTTTGAGGGTTGGGATGGACTCCAGGTCGAGGGAGAAGGGGTCGGCTTTTGCGACGGGGTCGTTGTGCGAGCGAGTGTAGAACTGCGTGATGCCGCGGGATTCGGCGTTCTCGCGGCCGTAGAACCGCAGGTCGCCTTGGGCGTAGACGGAGACGGGGCGGGTTTGCAGCCAGAAGTTGACGAGGTCGAAGTGGTGGGTAGATTTGTGCACGAGGAGGCCGCCGCTGTTGCGCTTGTCGCGGTGCCAGCGGCGGAAGTAGTCGGCGCCGTGGGAGGTGTTGAGCAACCACTCGAAGTGGATGGAGGTGACGGTGCCGATGGCGCCGGAGCGGAGGAGCTCGTAGACTTTGGTGTTGTGGGGGGCGTAGCGGTAGTTGAACGTCACGCGGACGATGTTGGAGGTGCGCTCGACGGCCGAGATGATGTCAAGGCACCGGGGGGCGTTGATAGTCATGGGCTTTTCGGTGATGACGTTGCAGCCGAGCTCGAGGGCGCGGATGATGTAGAGGTGGTGGGTGCGGTCGATGGTGGTGACGATGATCTCGTCGGGCTTGGTCGTTTCGATCATGCGGTCAAAGTCAGCTGCGAGGAATGTGGGCACCTTGGGGTGCCCGAGAGTCTCGAGGTTGGTGTTGGCATAGTCGAGACGGGTTTGGTTGGTATCGCACAGGCCGACGATGCAGGATGTAGCGTTGTAAGTCGTCGCGATGGCACTGTAGTAGAAGTACGAACGGCCGCCGGTCCCGACGATGGCGTACCGCTTTCTGGTGTGAGTGGTCAGGGAAGCATCGTCTCCGGCTTCCATGGTAGCGGCTAGAAATCCCAGGTCTACTCTAGAATCTCGATATTTGCATTGCAGACTTCCAGTAGTTATGAATGGCGATATATTCGGGCTCCAAAAGCTCAAACATGTGCTCGGGCAGAAGCACCTCACTCTCGGACGCAGCTATCCCGGCGGCCGAACTTCAGGCTCGGCTGGAAATAAGCCGGTCTCCGCCGGGCAAGTGGGAGCACTCCTTCTCACAACAGTTCCCCAACTTTTCCCCAAACAGCCTGAATTCCTCCTCCAATCATGTTACGAAACAGCCCGGGGGCTACTTGTGTTGATCGGCAGAGCGCAGAACAAGGAGCGACTTCCCTACCGCCGAGCGGCTCTCAGACTTGATCCAGGGCACAGGCTGCACGCCAACTTCCGGCAATCATGATCCAGTACCATGTTGGAGGCGCCAATATCAGCCCGCAAGACCATGTGGCTGGGTCCTTCGGCAGAGGAAAGGGCGAGCGAAGCATGGGGAATACCGTGGCACCACGTCTTTCCCTCTAATATCTCTCTGACTCCTTGCATGCCTCTGGACCCGAGTTCCGGGACGTCGTCTTCCTGGTAACACGAAGCACCCTGTGTCAAAATGTCAGCTCCGCGGACAAAAGAGACCGTCGGCGCCCATGTCGAAGGGGGCGACGAGATAACCCCTGCCCCTGACCGTCATGCCGCTCCAGCAAAAGACCTGCGCGACAAGGCCACCGAGTTCCTCGAGAGCCATGGCGCCGGGAACGCATCGTTCACATACGAAGAAGAAAAAGCTGTTGTCAAGCGCATCGACCGCCGCGTCCTGGTCCTCCTGCTCGGCGCGTATTTTTTCCAGCAGCTTGACAAGAGCTCCCTCAGGTGCGCTTCCTCGCCACACATACGGCCATAGGGTACCATACTGATAACCCACCTGTTCCCAGCTATGTCTCCATCTTCGGAATCAGCCAGGACGCCAAGCTCGTAGGAAAGGAATACTCCTGGCTCGGCTCAATCCTCTACCTCGCGCAGTTGGTGATGCAACCCCTCGCTGCGTTCATCCTCGTCAAACTTCCTACCGGCAAAGTCATCGCCACCGCGATCTTCCTCTGGGGCTCCTCCCTCGCGATCATGTCGTCGTGCACCAACTTCTCTTCGCTCCTGGGCCTTCGTTTCGTCCTCGGCTCCTTCGAGGCCATGATCGCGCCCAGCTGTGTGGCTGTGACACAGATGTGGTGGCGCCGAAGCGAGCAGACGCTGCGCACCAGCTACTGGAACGCCATGAACGGTGTTACGGCCATCGTGGGGAGTCTGTTCACGTACGGGCTTGGGCATATCGAAAGCGACAAGATGTTCAAGTACCAGATCATCTTCCTGTTCTGCGGGTTGTTGACGGTCGTGTATTCGGTGTTGGTGCTGATCTACATGCCTGACTCGCCGATGGAGGCAAAGTATCTCACCGAACGCGAGAAGATCATCGCCGTCGAGAGACTGAGAGCCAACCAGATGGGTGTCGCGTCACGCCAGTGGCGGTGGGACCATTTCAGGGAGTCCATGATCGATTTGAAGACGTGGTGCTGGTTTGTTGCTATCGTCGCCATCTCGTAAGTCAACTCGCGCTACGCATGGATCCCACGCTGATAGAAAATGCGCAGAATTGCAAGCGGTGGTATCTCAACTTTCGGCAGCCTCATTGTCAGGGACTTCGGCTACTCCAACTTTGAGGCAATTCTCTTCAACATCCCTTTCGGCGTCATCCAAGTCCTTGTAATCATCGGGTCGGGCTGGCTTGCCACTCGATTCCAGAGGAAAGGCCTGGTCATTGCGGCTGTCAGCACCCTGCCAGCACTCGGGACAATCTTCATGCTTACCATTCCCCGACAACACAAGGGCGTGCTGCTCTTCGGTTACTACCTTGTAGGCCGCCCGCCCCCTCCCTCTCACGCCCAACAGGTGAACTAAACTCTACCAGGTCTCCTGCCTCGCCGCCATCACCCCGCTCATCTACGCCTGGCAAGCGCAGAACACAGCCGGCGACACCAAGAAGAAGTGCACATCCGCCATAGTATTCGTCGGAATGTGCACCGGGAACGTCATCGGGCCCTTGCTGTTCTCGACAGACGACGCTCCTCTTTACCGAACCGGCCTAATCGCCGATCTCATCATGTTTCTGACTGTCGGTGCCATCTCCGCGTAAGTCTCAGATCATCTCCCCTACCAAGAACGGTTGCTGACTATCTCCTAGGACCATTCCGTTTTACCTCATGTTTCTTAACCGGCAGCACGCCAAGCGCCGAGAGGAATTGGGGAAGAATGCCGTGCTGGTGGACGAGTCGATGATGGCGAAGGGCCAGATGGAAAACAGCAAGGCTGTGGAGCTTGAAGGAGGCGAAGGAGGCGCCAAGCTTCGTCGGACGCTCGAGGAGGACAATGCGATGCAGGACATGACGGACCTGAAGAACGAGGACTTTATCTTCGTGTACTGAACGTAGTGACGGCGAAATTTAGAGTTGAGCAAACCGAAAACGCCGCCGCCGCAACGACCGAGAAGTAAGAAGGCTCCGGCAAAAAGAAAGCGTTCCCTCACCCAATACTTAAGCTGCCTTGACATTGTTGAGATCGCCTATGGCGGTGGTGATGGCATGCCATCTGCCGTCCCAAAAGGCCTTCTTGCATTCTGAAAAGCCTTTCGCGATGCATTCGAGCCCCTACAGTGCAACAAACCAGGCCTCGATGTCCCGGGATACAGCCTTCTGAGAATTTCTACAAGGGGTTTTGCGCGGAGAAGAAGGACCTTTTTTCCCGCCAGAGCCTTCGCACCCCACCCACTCCAGCCAGTCTTAGACAAGGAGAATGTCCTGCCTTAACGAAAACTCTCTGTATTCCGTGCGCCGACGTCGGAGCTTTTCATGCCAGTCCGTTCCCTTGGGGAGCTTTGACCTTGTCAGGTAACTCCGCCCGAAACCCACTCGTTCAAACGCCCCTGGATACTCAGACGATGGCAAGACGAGGATCCCGTACAGCTTTATGCCGATTTCAGCAAGGAGAAGAAACATCTCGCCGCTCAATATCGGCGACGCGTCACTGATGGCCTGGAAGCCATCCCCGCTGCTCTTCGGCGGCCATCGCTCTGGAACTATCCGAGCCTAGTCCATCTTCAATAGGACATATGACACGACCAAAGCGGCCGGAACCTCAATCCCTTGTAGGTCCAGTAAGGCGTCCAGGTCTTCTTGGGTGGGGAGCGTGACCTGGGCGTATCCCTTGATGGGACTGTAACCCACAAGAGGCTCTTTGACAAAGGATATTGCGCTCTGAACAGATATCCACGACCAGGATGGCCGTAGTTCTGTGCGAGGTCTGGGGGTAGGAAATGGCTCCGTGACACCCTCTTTTTCGGTCATCCACAGGAGCTGGTGGAATGTAATAGGGAGCCACATTCCCCCATGATTCTCCAAACCCGTGCGCAGTGATATCGCCGAAGCCAAACCCGAAATGGCAATCCATCGATCTAACGGCCCCGTTAGACTACACTTGGCATATTCAATGACAATCTCCTTCCACAAAGGAAGGGAACGTTTCCGGTAGTATTCCGATGCCCGCGTGATCCCTTTGGGTGCCGATTCGTTGAGATCGAGAGAGAGCTCCGAAGTTGCGGTGCTCCGGAGGCCCAGATGACGTGGAGATGGCTTGAGCTCATCCTTTGCCAATTCTGGGCACATCCAAGACAGCATGGGACCAAATCCAAGCGTGCGTCTAGACAAGATCCGCTTCTGGACGGCCCAGCCACGAGTGTGAAGTGGCCAAGGGCGACCGGTCTTCTTCCAGTCTGAATAAGGCGGTACAATATGCGCTTGCCCGCCCTGCGGCAGCGCTACGAGTGGGCACGGGTAGTATAGCAGCGGATCTCGGGATGTAAAGAGCCCCACATCGCTGTGCACTGCAGCGAGGGCAGCCAACGTGACATAGCCACCCTTATAGATGTCACCCATAGTCATAGCCTCTTTGAGCCAGTCCTCTGGGGAATCTTGGATGATGTACAGAGCATCAACCCATAAATACCTCAGGCCCAGCTTCAAAACAGTGTGTGCTGCGTCTCGAATTGTTCTGGGCACTTGCTCGTCGGAAACACCCTCTCGAAGGAGCTCGCAAGTCGACTGAGTTAGCCTCAAGCCCACCTTCCCTCCCTAGCAGTAGCTGAGGCAGACGTACTTGCACGACGCTGGTGTCATACGTGGGTCTGTCCTTCTCCCTTGTGACTTCCAGCAGCCTTGTTGGCAACATATTGGGACTTGTGCTATTACACCGGCTGTGTGACGTATCGCACTCCTCGATCCATTGCTTGGCGAGGGAGAGAGCCGACGCAGTGCATGTGTTGATCCGATTTGTGGGAAGACCTCTGGGGCCTCTCGGGATGTTTGCTTTCTTGTAGCCCTCTTCGTCAACTTTGACGAAAGCCCCGTCCGTGTTTGAGTCTTGAGGAGCCTCGGATTCCGTTCTGATCCAAACGATGACCCAGTCACTCTCGTCGGCAGTCCTGACTATCATACGAGAAACACCGCGACTTCGGTTGGCAGTGATCGACACGGCAGCCCTCTTTCGTGCCTCGCTCTCAACGGACTCCCGATCAGGAGGGTCGGTCTTATGCCCTCTCTCTGCACACTGCAGAAAATGGTGCCAAATAATTGTGCACATATGGCAGCTCTCCTTGTATGATCTCTCGAGCTTTCGGGCGTTTGAGGCGTGCGCAAAAGTTTTCCCTTCTCCTTCTAAAAGCTCCTCGCTCCCCCAATGCTTCTGAAGCCACTGCTGTATCCTCCGACATCGACCACAGAGGAGCCCGGTCCGGACGGCGACGCAGCTTGGCTGGTGTCAAACTGCAGCCGCCTTGGATCATGTGCTCTCCCCACACACAGGGAGCTTCCATTTGTATATAAGTGGGGAGTGCTTCGCACTCCCCTTTTCTACCAAATCAAGTCACTTTGCAACTGCACTTCCGCTGCTCCTAAGCCCCTCGTTCCTCAGTCAAACGTTCCACAGCTGGCCCGTTCTGTGTTCTGCCAGGTGCGCATGATCTCGTGGACGGAGATCTCCGAGCCAATCGAGCGGGCGTGGGGGCTGAAGGGGGGCCATTGTCGCGGATCGCGGTTGTTGACTTTTGAGTTCGGGCCGCGTGAAGGAATTCGCGGAGCGATGTCGGTGCGCGGTGAGCAGTCATCGTTCTGCCTAACGGACAGGGAAAAATTCGGCGATGCGCAGGCAGACAAGTGGGCGCGTAAATCCATCCTGATGGATGGGCACGGTCAGCCGTCGGAGGCAGGCAACGCAACCAATCGTCCTGAGCTTACCCTCCGAGGAACGTCTATCTTGATTGGCTTGGCAGTTCGGGTGGTGCGGAAGATCGGGGCGTCCGGAGAGCACCGTGCCAAGTTTTCCGACGAGACTGGGTCGTCAGCTGTGCGTCTCTGCGATTCAACACTGTGATGTCAGGCTTGTGATGAAGGCGGGGCAGCTGGCCATGCGGCGATCTGACAGCGATAGGGACGAAAGGGGGTTCGGCTTGGCGCGGTGGCTTTATTGAAGCGCATCGTCAATTGCTGGCTGGGAGCTGGCCAACCGAGAGCGGGCAGCGCTCGGCGGAGCGTAGACTCTGCGGATGGAAGGCCGCTGAGACGTGGAGACGAGAAGAAATCCTGAGGATAGACAGCAACAATTCGTTTGGAACAATTGGTCAGCGTTCTCTGATGGCGTCGTGCTGAAGATGGGCGCTGGGCAGGTGGCGCGGGGTTCCCGGAAGAACGACAGCTGAGGAGCGGGACGGAAAATGCTTCCATCTGAGCTGAGGACTGCTTCGCAAGCTCCTGCCTTCACATCTTGCTCCGCCCCACTTTGCATCAAAGTGCAACACCGAAAATTGCAGACAGATGTGCTCAGAAGCTTCGCACCAGACCAGCAGGATCAAAGCAAATGCACGCCCATTGAAGTTCCGATCTCTGCTGAAACTGCCGTTCTACCCTCCACCCAAGATCATCAGCGCCGTATCCAAAGCATACTACCAAGAAAATCACGCCGTCTCTGGTTTCCTTCCTATAACTATCCTCTGCCGATAAAATGTCGGATATTTCTTAGACCTGAGTTCCTTCTTCATGTTTTTCATGTAGATCAGCGTCTCTTTCCTCGTCCAACCCAGCGTATTGGTGATGAAGAGAATATAGCCTTCTAAGTCTCCCAGCAGCGCTGCCTGTGTGAACGTTCCCTGCTCCTTGGCCTTCGGATCTTCCGGCCAGGATCCGATAGGCATCTGGACGCGTCAGCCTCTCGGTCATGTCGAGGTCGAACAGTAGCGTGGGGTTGACTCACCTTGACCTCCTTCACCTGGATATCCACAAACCCAGCTGCCTCCATCGCGGTCCTCTGTGTTCCGTCCTGGTACACTGTGAACAACATGTTCGCCTTTCGGCCCCCTTCAATGAAAATCTTTCCCCACTGTGCCACTATCTCACATGTCAGAAACTCAGAGTCAACACTCGGGTTCGGGAGGGGCGAAAGCCAATCAACTTACAAGCCGAGGATTCCTGAATGCTCCCGTCATCGGTCTCGATCCCAACCTTCATCTCGTAGCTTTCCAGCCATCCGCCGGGTTTCATGTGTGCAAATGCACGTGAAAAAAGCAGGTTCCAGTCGGAGACGCCGCCAAGCAACCATCGTAAATGGATGTAGTCGAAATGGTCCCTAGGGAAGACCCACTCGCCATTGCAGTCCTCAATCTCGCTGTATCCAGTTAGTTAAGCTTTCGCTCGCGGTCTTGGGGGGGCCGTACAAGGTCAGGTTTGATGGGATATAGGACGGAGTGACGGGCGTGATGTCTGTTGCTACGACGGATGCTTGCTTGAACTCCTCAGCGAAGTCACTGAAACGTGTCAGTATTCCGTATACTGCAAGCCGGTTAAAAGGCGATGTGCTTACATTGCCCATATTCCTATATACGTACTGATTAGTAGGTAACTCCCGGACTAGCGTCCGAGGAAAGCGCTCACCTGTGCCGGTCCCGATGTCCAGAACATGTTTGCACGTCTCTTTGCTCAGCGGCGCAAGATAGAGCTTGCCTCCAAGCGCGAGTGTGCAGCAATGATGGCTAGGTTGTCAATTTATCGTCCACTAGGAGGGCCTCGCTCGCCAACTCACTTGAGATCTAGTGACTCGCGCTGCGCTTTGTCGTTTGTCGCCCTAGAAGAAGTGAGCTCGTGGATGAAGCTTCGCGGGTAGGCCGGATCTTACCAGTACTTCGCATCGGTCGTCTCGGGATGGTATGTTCGGCCATGGAGTGTCCTGTATTTGAAGATGCTCGGATAGAGCGAGATGGTAGATTCCTTGTCACTGTCGGACAAGTTCTTATCCCCAGAGAGCTCGAGCTGTAAAGGAGGGGAGAGGTGGCGGTGAGCGTCCATGCTTACTTCGGGTTTCCGGCTGGCGCACTTGCTGTTGGAGAAGACAAGAAAAATGGATGGCTTACCTGGGCCGCCCAGTGACCTGGGCCCAGTATCCCATTATCATTGGACTTTGTGTTGGTCATGGCTGTGGCTAGTTGGGGGCGACGTAGATTGTGTAGCATTGCCGGGACCGTGAACCAAACTGTCGGGAAACGTTGAACTTTGTGAGATTTTCAAATGCGGGCGACATTTCCTGGAATCCATGGCGCTAATCCCAATCTGAATACTCTGCAGCCTCCCCGGACCGAGTGCGCCAATCGGTGCGACGAATGCTGGGATAATCGCAAGATGGCGTCCGGTCAGTGCGGCTAACTAAGGTGAAAACGGAAAGGAGAGAGGAGGTCGGCTGACGTCCCCTGTCGGTCGCTGACCGACACGGTGCCTGCCGACGTGGATAGCGTCCAATCTCCCGTGGGCTGACCCTCCCGGAGGCTGCCGTGTCTTTTTGGCGACAATCTCGTCACCGAAAGATCTCGAAATCGGCATGGAGCCCTCTGCGTCTAAGAGTTTGAAGGAAAAGGAGAAATCGATGCCAGTGCCGAACTGGTGGCGAGGACCAAGAGAGCTTGGAGCGCGCTGTCTTGACGTCGGTGGCTTGGACGGCGCGGGCGACTGCGGTAATGCAGACTCTGAGCCGCAGAACCCTACGACCAGCCGCTGGCAGTTGAGCTCATTTGTCATCTCTTTAGTTCCCAAGCTTCTCGAGCGACGGTGTCTACCGGCTTGGTCCTCCGGCGCCGACAAGATGGGCTCCGGCGCTGCCGAGAAGGTGAAGATGTGCTTTCGCTCGTTGATGTCTTGGATGACCGAATCGAGCAGCGGGACCGAGGGCGTGTGCAACGAGTCAGGTGCCGTGGTGGGAGGGCTTTGGATTGAAAGCTCGCGACAGGACGTCGGTGAAAGGGGATGCGAAGGGTTTGGGGATTGACGCGGGCGAATTGGTTTGAACGGTCGATTGCAGGTAGCGTTCCCCGATAAAGAACAAGACTGCAGCTTTGTGCTCGAAGACTTTTGCGGCTTTTTCGGCTCCTCGATGAAAATCGCAGGTACTGATGGAGGCGTCGGAGTGTCTTCGAGATTGAACCCCTTAAACTGCAACAGCAATTCCTTGTTAGCTGGTGCAACGGGGCGTTATTTCCAGATTGCAGCCAGAACGCACCATGAACGTGATCTCTATCGTCGTCGGCGCCGTCGCGGTCGTCGTCAATATCATTGTTTGAAGGTTGTCGCGACTATCACGGCTTCCGCCCTCGAAATTGAATGTGTTATCGGGACAGTGCGATATGCGGCCGGCTCAAGTCAATTGGAGCTGTGGAGGAGCGTTGGGGCAAAGAAGAAGTGTTGAGTTCGGGAGGCAAGCGGCTGCCTTTTATCGCTGGAGGCACCTGCGGACAGGCTGGGACAACACAGCCGGCTCGAAGATAGATATTGGCAGCGCGAAGAGGTTTCACCAGCGACAGCCTGAGCAAACCCCGCCTGAGGGGCTGCTTGGGACCCCGGTTTGCTGACGGAAGGCACGGCCAGCAGCTTCGTCTTTCTTACCCGCCGGGCAGCAGAGCGCCCTTCAACACTCCCAGCCAGCCCAACCGCACAGCCCTGTTCTTCATCCCATAAAACATGCCCGGGGCAACTTCATGGGGATATTTATTTTTAAAACCATCCACAGAGACAGGAACAGGTAGTTGAGACCAGATTGATCAACGTGCAAGCTTAGATCCCCGCGCTTCGAGCTCTCCCCGACCAGCAAGTTGAGGGGGAACACAGGGGAGCTCCGGTCAGAGGGAGGATGCAAGCACAGAAAATGACAGCGA
>Ga0247758_1001646_pt1 | contig 15388 bp, 12 predicted proteins | sample UWRJL156409C4_FD_180950 | JGI IMG/M metagenome (GOLD analysis project Ga0247758, IMG submission 180950) | Plant litter microbial communities from Arlington Agricultural Research Station in Wisconsin, United States - UWRJ-L156-409C-4 | ecosystem: Environmental > Terrestrial > Plant litter >...
GAAACGGGAAAGGGGGGGGGGGGGTTCATGAGCCGTCTATAAACCCTCTCTAAGCCATTACCAAGACGGATTGTTTTGAAGAAGCGGTTTGTTGTAAAATGAGCTAGAAAGCTTTCGCTTGCCAGTAACAAGCTGTGCGCGAACGGCTCATTTCGTCCGAGCTGCTCATTAATAGGAGGGTAGGCCCATAGTTCATCACACCTTCCCCTGATGTTTATTTTCCATAGAAGGAGCGTTTTACTAGATTTTACTTTTCTAAGCTGCTCAAAATCTAAGTGGTTTAAATTTAACAAACCGTCAAGCTTTCGCCCATTAATCTAAGCGTTACTTTACCGCCCACCAAACTCCCCCTGACATGGTACTGCGACAAGAGATGGCTATACAAGCACCAATAAACAAGGCCCCTTCAGGTAATTCCATGTATGATATCAAGTATCGCTGCGGCAACATTGCTGGGCCCCTATTGATTGTTTTCTTTCGTGATGGCCTCCTTATCTGAGCTTTGTGCTTTGGCTGTGACGGGCCCGGCTCTCGATGTCTAAACATGTAATAGGTGTACCAAGTCTCCTTTATCAGGTCCATGAGGGAAATGATACATTCTACGCAATCACAACTGTTAGCATCATTTCGGTGTGCGTGCTGGTTCTTTGGGGGAGGTTTGGAATACTTTCACCCACAACTTGGGGAGTGTCGGTGATCTCGCTTCAGCACCAGTCGCGAAAGTAACGCGTCTCTGGCCTCGCCAACGCGTCTGTCTGCTCAAGCTCTTCAGAACCTTTCTTCTCGTCCAATGATAGCTTTGATGAGGGTCTCTATTTCCGATAACGTGAAGATTCTGAAGGGTCGGACGAAATAATTTACCTGTCTTGAGCAAGTGGCTCAGAAAGTTCAAAGGCTGAAAATTCAGCAAAGTCCCCGATTGTCTAGAAACGCACACATTTCGTCCGATATTTCATCAAATTCGGTAAACCCAGAGTTGCCGTCGTCGGTGGCCCAAGCGCCTGTGAGGTCCTGCCTCTATATCTCAGTGTCCCACTCCTCCCACTCTTCCTCTCTTCTTCTTCTTTTTCTTCCTCAGGATCGCGCCTCACAGACTCTCGCCTATCGTCGCCGTCGCCACTGCTTCCACGCTGCCGTGTTCCTGTAAGTGAATATATCTTCGGTTAATTATATTATCACATCATCACCAGTCTCCTCCTGTTGTTCTGTCAACACCAGCTTTTGTTCTGCCAACTCTCGAGCTTCAAAGCTAGATCGCGGGGTACCGACCGGTGAGCAGCCGATCGGCTTCAGCTCCAGTCTTTTCAAGCTACCCAGCCCTCCCTCAATAGCATTAGACCACATTCCCCTCGCTTCGTATCCTCTCTTGAACACCAGAAACACACCTATCGCTTTGTTTCACTGCTGTAGCAGAAAGTCAAGCAGATTCCGTGGCTTGAAGTCCTCCAGACCAGCAGAAACAGCGGTCTAGGGATGGGGCAGTCCACCGAGTCCCCAAGCACCGATTCCTTTCCCTGGTTTTGTTTTCACTTCGGTCTTTCCTTTCCCTTTCACCAGACAAGTGCTTTTTCCGTCTTCCATTCGCACCCAACCTCTCTCTTCACCCCAGAACACCACGAGAACCAGCTTCTTTTCTCACCACAATCACACCAGACTCAGTTGATATCGATTCTTGTCCGCGCGACCAGTCCTTTGATCCCGTCAGTCAAGTCTGTTTCCCCGCTGGTGATCCCATTCCCCTTTGCCTTTGACTTTCCGGGATTTCATGGCTCCTGGAGGTTCCCTGTCTTGAAGAAAATACTGACAAGCTTGAAAAAATAAGACCACCAGCTTAGGAAACGAGTCGAGAGCGAACCTTGCGCCAAAAGTGAGTTGATCTCCTAGAACTTTTTTTCGAATGTCACCATTTTCCCTTCTTCACATTCGGCTTCAATCTTCCTAATTTTCCGACTGCTGAGAGCCTGTCGGGCTCGCCTCCTCCCTTTGCGACTGTGCCCTGGACTGAGCAAACTCTCGGCTGTCAGTCCCATCGAAGTCGTCTCTCATGATTCGCTCACAAGCCATCGCTGACAATCTTGGTTTTAGAAGCAGGAATGAACCATCATGCTTTGCCGGAGGGCGGCCCGGAACAGCCGCCCACCCCGTTGACCACCGCGCCCTCTACTGTCCCGGGTGCAAACCCCCTCCCTCACGGCGTTCACCACACCAGTGGTGTCGCCGCGCCCGCTCCCTCCCACTCCTCCACAGAGGAGTCCGACCCGTTTGACCTGGAGAGGTACAGACAGGTCGATGAACGAGAGGTGTCTCAGGCACTGATCAACATGGCCGGCCCCTCGTCGGCGGTTCTCGGTCCTTCCGGTGTGGTTGCCCCCGATGGCACCCCGGTCGGAGGACCTCCCCCGTCCAGGACGTCGGACATGTCTGTTCTTCTGGGGCACGTCAACCGCGCCCTGGAATCTCACCGCAACGCTTCGGGGGGAGAGGTCGGCGACGGCTTCTCCCCAAACAACACCATCGGAGCCAACGACGTCGGCGTCGGTGGGTTCGAACCCCATGTCGCAGGCCGTGGCTCCGAGGAGGTTGAGGGCGAGGGAGAGACGATGGAATGGGAGACGTTCCGGTACTCGGCCGGTAGTGTGGAAGGTGCCCCAATCGGTGGCAATGCTGAGTACCTCGGGCTCGGCAATGTCACTGAGGATGGCATCGCCGATATGTCGGACTCGGAGTTCTTCCACCAAGGAACTTCGTCTTCCCTGGAAGTGCAAGTGGGCAGCTCCAGGACCCTGCAGCAGCACATGCCGCAGGGTGGCACTCGAAACACGCTGCTGGACGGCGAGAACCGGCCCGTCTTCCTGCCACAGCAGAGGGAGCACAGGGTCAACGGGTATAGACCCAACGAAGCCGCCAGGGGCTTCACGCCGACCACCGCCGCCGCCACGACCACGACCACCGTCGCCACCACCACCACCACCGGCGCGACCTATGGCGCGGGTAGCAGCATGGCGTCCTCGTCGGTGCGCCCGCCGCAGCGCACCTACCAGCGCTTCAGTGGCACCCTCGCCGATATCACCAACCGCGTCCGCCCCGGCCGATCCACCCTCGGTATGACGCGCCTGCCGTCAGAGGACCAGTTCCTCTGGCCTCCCCCCTCGGACGACTCGATTGAGCGCATCCGCTCCCGCGCCGCCCTCCACCGCCACCGCACCACGCTGCCGCCCGGCATCCTCCTCGGCGACGCCGCCAACGCCAACAATGCGGCCTTCGTGGCTTAGGCAACCACGAGGCGCAACCAATTTCTGGCGGTTGTTTACGGCCTGGCCTTCTGCTTCCCCTTTGTGGCTCTTCTCGCCTGGGCGGGATATCTTGACAGCGCGCTGGGCTGGCGCACGCATCGCCACGACAACGGCATGCATCGCGTGGAGCGGGTGAGGGCTGCGGTCGTTGGTGTGGTGGGTGTTCTGGTCTGGTCTCTAGCGTTGACGAGCCTCGGCATCGCGTCGTTACGGGAGAACCAGGGCCGTTAGGCATCGAGAAAGGCCTTGTCTGGGCAAGGGAAGGCATCCGAGGATGCGGGGGAGGGGTTTGGGAGGGGTGGAAAGGCATCAACTGAATGCAGGGAGGCGTTTTGGCCATACTTCAAGGCGTCTTCGAGAACCAACGGGGCATAAATTGCCATAGAGAAAGGCATAAAATGCCTAGGATGATGTGTTTTGAACTTTTTAGAAGGCCTTTGTGCCTGCCCCCAGGGCTTCGTTACTTTTTTTTTGTCGGCATAATTGTAATCTGTTTGTTGTGTGCTGATACATTTGGGGCCTCTTCTGGTGCTGTGACTGCCTTGAGTATTGTGTGGACGCCTTGGCTTGCAGCCTTGAGGCGTGCTGTGAACACCTGGATGGGACTGTAAACGGCTGTGAACTTTATGATGTAGGGTGAGCTATTTAATTACCTTTGAAACTGTCGTGAGTGCCGTGGGCTGTCTCGCTGAGACGAATCTTGTAGTCACCAAGGGAAAGAGGGGTTCGAATGGAGAAGGGCAATTTATTAAAAAAAAACGGAAAGAGGTAGATTTCCCTTTGCTTCCCGGAGTGAGACAGTGATTCCAATGGGAGCGGGCTTGCTGAGACAGGCAGCGAGGCAGGGGTACAAAAAAGGACTTCAGCATGAAGAAAATGGAAACTTTAGGCGTTGGCAAGGAACTTGATCCAAAAGCACCGGACGCCCCGTAGTTTGCCATCTATTATCTGTTTCTGAGAGTTCAGGTAAGTACACTCCCCGGGGGCGCCTTCCCGAAGTTTGGTTTGTGTCACCAAAGTTTTGTTGATGTGCCGCCCCTGAGTATCTGCGAATCTTGTCCGTCAACGTCGCCCGCGATTATTGTGGCTATCACCTTGGTGTCTGAGCACATATGGATCGTGATTAGGCGAGCTACAATCTCGAAGGCTTCTTGCTCGGTATAGGGGGCTCAAACTTAACTGAAGACTGCACGTTGGAAACGTGATATTCAGTTCAGGAAGATGGGATCAGCGAAACTCGTCCAACACAGCCAACCCCAAGCCGAACCGTCCACAGACCCCGAAAGGCTGATGAAGCAGCTGCCCCTCTCCACCATCTCAACCCCCAAGACCTCAAACCCCAACCCCATCCGCAACCCACCTCCTCTTGACTCGAACACCACCGCCAACCCACCCTTGAGCCAGGACTACCCTCTCTATACCAACAGCAACAGGTGAAATGGCCGAGCGGTCTAAGGTAGCTGCGTTAAGGATATTCCTTAATAACATCATCTTCATCATCCTCGATGGTGGAGACCAATTCCGTAGTCCGAAAGGGCGTGGGTTCGAATCCCACTTTCATCATCGCATCTCTCTGCAGCACAGCAGCTTTACTTTTTGGATCTCTTTCAGGATTCCCTGATACCGGGGAAGTGCCAATCATTCTTGGTGCAGTCAGAGTCGCGCGGAGGAAAGTAAACAATGCCCCCGAGTTACCCCTGAATGCAACCTCAGCTGGCAGAACAGCCGAGGAAATGAGTTGGTCATTGCAAAAAGATATTTACACAAGATTTTTCTTTTACTTTTTTCCGAAGTTCAATGATACATACTGGGCAATTCCAAACCTTTCTTTTCCTGCCGAATAGCACCGCTTCACAACTCTAAGTAGGTTCTTTGTTTTGCAGGTCGAACAAAAAGACCAAGCGCATCACTTTTCCTCCTCTTTCTTTCCGAAAACAATATCCCTCAGTTTAATCCTCTCCCCACTTTCTTCACACATGCCCCTAAAGATCCCCGTCTCCTTCTCCCAAAGCTCTCGTGGCGTCCCATACTCGGCCACCTGGCCATCACTCAGAACCAGAATGCGATCGAAATCAGCAATCGTGCTCAAGCGATGCGCAATAACGATAAGAGTTGAGTCGGTGAACTCCTCGCGGATACTCCGCTGAATTAGACCGTCTGTATGCATGTCGACGGCCGATGTCGCCTCATCCAGCACCATCACTCGCGGACGACTCACAATAGCCCGCGCCAGGCAGAGAAGTTGCCGCTGACCCTGGGATAGATTGAGGCCACCCTCGGAGATGGTTGAATTAAGGTTGTTGAAGATGTTGGTGTTCTTGGGGCTGAAAATGGCCGATGACGAAGATCCGCCAGTCGGCGTGGCGGCGCCCGATGTCGCTGTCGAGTCGGTGAGCAGATGCACCCGATCCAAGGCCTCGCGGAGCTCTGCGTCGGTATGATCATCGAATGGGTCGAGATTCCTCCGAACGGTACCAGAGAATAGGACCGGATCCTGTACAGGGTTAGTTATTTGTGAAAATTTGACACACACGGTGCGCGGCTTACTTGTGGAATTATAGCCAACCGCGAGCGGAGATCGTGCAAGTTAATCTTCGAGATATCCTGACCATCGATATGGATACTTCCTGAGCGAGCCTCCAAGAATCGGAACAGGGCGAGAGTCAGGGACGACTTTCCGGCACCAGTACGGCCAACGACGCCAACTCTCTCGTTCTAAGCGAAACGTCAGTTGATATTTCCATTTTTCTCAATGCTTAACGTCCCAGGGTCATGTCAAGACCCCAAGGACAGCAGAGAAGGAACAAAACGGGGAGGAAACCGCTAGATTTGGGCACTCACGCTGTTCACACTAAAGCTAATGCCCTTCAGCACGGGCGGAAGATCGGATACGTATCCGACTACAAGGTCCTCGACTTCAATGCGGCCCTGGGTGGGCCATGCAGCTGGCGGCTTCTTACCATCAAGAGGCTCGGTAGGGAGCTCGGTGTACTGTGAAACTAATATTAGCCTCGCTGATACGCTCCAAACATATCACTTCAAAGAGCACCACTCACCTCGATAATGCGTTCCGCAGCGTTCATGTTCAGTTCAATGTTCGCGTAGAGTCGTACAGTCCACATAATGGCGGAGGAGAACTCAAGAGCAAACGCCAACGCAAAGCCTGCCAACGCAGAGTCGATTCCCGGCGTGAGCAGGATGAGAACTGACACCACGATAGCAAAAAATGATCCGACAACAGCCATTCGCCAGCCCATCCATCTATTGAACAGCCACAAGTGCCAAAACATAATCGAGTAGTTATCGAGCTTCTGGTACATGCGCTGAATGTAAACTTCTGCTTTGTTGAAGCCGCGGATGGTCGCAACTCCGGCAAGCGCAGAGCCGAACTGTTCAAAGACCGGGGACTTTGCGGTACTCTCTAGTCGCTTCACGGGCCGAGCTCCGTCGAGATACACAAGTGCGTAGTAGAAGCTAATGGCCAACAACACAGCGGAGAGAAGAACGGTGTACGGTGTAACAAAGAGGCCCGCAATGTTGACAGCGATAAGACTGAGTAGCGAGCCCGCACCGAAGCTTAGCGAGTTTGCAAGTTGCGAATCAATGATGTTGAAATCAGCAGTGTACCGGTTGAGGATCCGACCGACTGGAACGGTGTCGAGCCAACGAATAGGCATGCGGAGAATGGTAAAGTTCAGCTTCGCAAAAAGTCGACGACTGGCGCGAATGGAACCGAAATAGACGTATAGGTACTTTAGGGTGCCAACAAGTGAAGACACGACAGATAGGAGAACGTATATTCCGAGATAAAACACCAGGTTGTTGTCGACCTGGACGGACGGAGCGGCCATCGTATGGATTGAAGTTTGTTGGACGCTCGTGGCGTATGCAAGCCCGTGTTCCCTTGAAACATTGAAGACCTGAGTATGGAGAGCCTGGTCCTGAGAGTTCCCGGTCCAGATCTTGAGCCACCATGATCGCCCTGTTTTCAGTCAGAACGACGCCACACACAAGATTGAAGACTAGAATGTTGACTTACCAAAGTTAAAGCCCTGAACGAAGGTGAAGAGGAAAACAGCAAAACCCCAATAGAGCCACCCGCCGCTATCATGCAAGTACGTAAGATAGACGCGCTTATGAACTGCGCCCTGTTCACGGGACTCCTCCTCGACGAACTTCCGTGCAGTGGATTTGGAAGGGGCCCTTTTCAGGGGCGAGCCATCGGTGTTTACCTGGGCACTTTCCCCATCCGTATCGGAATTGACTGCCGTGTCCATGCCATCAATTTCAATTTCCTCAGACGATGGCTCCTTGCTCTTGATTCGTTCCAGTGTCCCTTCTTCCCGAAGCTCCGACAGGAGCCCAGAGCTCAAGACGCCGCCATCACCAAGTTCGACGAGGTACTTTGTCTTCGGCTCACAGAGTCCGACGTGGTGTGTGACCAAGATTCTCGTTCGCCCAGCGGCCAGTTCCCCGTTCAGACACTTGTCGAAAATATGTCGCCCAACGTGGGCGTCGACGGCACTGAAGATGTCGTCTAGAACAAGGATCCCGGCGCGTGAGTATACGGCTCTTGCAAGTGTCACCCGCCACTTTTGGCCACCGCTCAGGTTGATACCGTTCGCTCCAATCTCAGTGTTCTCGCCATCCGTAAGCATCTCCAGGTCCTTGGTCAGAGCGCAAACCTCAACCGTCTTCCTGTAGCGTTCCTCGTCGTATGGCAACCCAAAAGTGATGTTGTCTTTGATACTCGCGTTCTCGATCCAGGGAATCTGCGCCACGTACGCAATCGCTTTGGGGATGATCCAGTTATCCTTGTTTGCTTTGTGATCATGTCGATCAGATAATGGCGGGGATATTGGCACGTACAAAGTGCCGCCGAGCATGTCAACCTCTCCCAGAATAGCAGCCAACATGAGCGTCTTTCCTGTCCCTGTCTTTCCAGATATCACAGACAACTCTCCCTCTGGAAAGGTAACGTTGATGTTGCGGAGTACAAACTTATCCTCCTCGGCAACCCCCTCATCGGCAGGCCATGCAATTGATACATTATCAAACGAGATCTCGTCAGAGTCCTTTGAGATAGGCGTAACTTCGGGCGAGTTGAGATAACCCTCGATTCGATTGATCGAAATCCAACAGTCCAGCAAATCAGTGGTCAGCTCAGGGACCACGGAAAGGGTAACTTCGAGGGCCTTGAAAACACCGAGTGAGACAAAGGCCACCGATGGCAGCAACACGCCGTTCATCCATGCATAGACAGCAAGGGAGATGGCCGAAAGTAATATCGGGCTTGTGACCCAGCATGCAATGAGCATAGTGTCGCGCCGGTATACGTCCCAAATTGCGGTGAGTTCGCGTTCTCGAACACTCCCGATCTTTTTCTCCCACTCAGGCTCGAGCGCAGAAAACTTGATTTGACGGATGCCCTGTAAAGCTTCGGTAACAACTTCCATCTTTTCGTCCCTGACATTCATAAGACGATCCTGAGCGGCCGAGTACAGCTTGCTGAAGTGGATGTTGATGGGCATGATTGCGAGCATCGCTGAGAAGCCTGCCAGAAGTGCTTTCCACCCCAGAAGGCTGACCAGGAAGGACAACGACACAGCCAGCTTGAACACGCTGCCAGGAAACAAGCTCTGATAGGCGACGAAATCTCCAACTCGTTTCGCATCAACACCGATCAGATTGACGGTGCTCTGCTTGCTCTTCTTCACATGAGTCTCGTCGTCTTCTTCCACAGCGGGCTTGGGCGTGGCAGCAGTTGGCGTCTCTACGGCTGGTCCATCATTCTCGGGCTTGGTCTTCGCCTTCTCAGACCCTTTCACATCCTTCCGTCTCATAGCCTTCTCAAAGATGAGTGCCGAAAGCTGAGCCCGGACGGGAATGGTGAGTTCTGCCCATGAAAGCCAGAATATGTAAGATTCGATCCAGGCTTGAGAGATAATGGCGACAAATAGCCATACAACCCAGATCCACACATCAAGCCCATTTCGGCTACCTGGCTCGCGAGTTTCGAGGATTCTCAACAGCTGGAGAATGACCCACTGGGGAGCGAAATTTAGAACGGACGAGCAGAGCGTGAGACCCCATTGCAGGACAAAGGCCGATTTATGGGCCAAGATAACTGAAATCCAGAGCCGATGCTTGTAGTTGCGGCGCTTCCAATCGGCAGACACTTCGGCAGCTCGTGTGAAATGATCGAGTCGGCCTAAGTCGGCCAAGTCCAAATTCTTTTTCTTAGAAGCAGTCGTGAGAATGTTCGATGGCCAGCTAAAGTTGAATCGCCTGAAGGCGGACACGGTGTACATGCGATCGATCATCTTGCCATCCGTATTGAATACGTCCGGCCGCCTGGGTAGTGACAATCCGGCGATTGCGAGACATAATGTCAAGGTAAGCTCAGTCGCCCAAAGAGCCGCCAGCAGAGGATCCTCCTCAAGCATGGTCGTTGCGTGCTTAGTGCCCTGGGTAAGGACGATGCCACCGAGAACGATAGAGGAGAAAAAGGTGTAGATACCGAGGTCGTAGGCTTGCACAGAATTCCTACTCGAAGCTATCGCTACCGCTTGGAATAGTAATGCGCCCTATCAATGGGGTTAGAAACCACTTCTGTACCAAGCAGGGTTGAATGAGGCCATCCAGGACTTACCCATGCCGCCACAATCAGCACCAAGCTCTCCGGCGTGATGGCCGGGTCGTGGAGGGTCAACAACAGGAGGGCGATCGAGATTGGGAGCCCAGTGGCCGCAAAGAGCAGTATGAGAGCCTTCGGCACCTTGACCGAGAAGGCCCCCATCGACTCGGGCGTAGCCTTGCCGTCTTCATCTTCGTAGATGTCCTGCTTCGCATCTGGTCTCACCAGCCGTGTCGTGAACTTAGACACAGCAGGGAGGGAGAAAATCCCAATGGTTGCAACGCCCGTTCCGAACAGTGCTAGCAAGGAATCATAGGACATCTTGGTCCGATTCGCTTGGTAGGCCGTCTTTTTGTCTATATTTTGCTCGAGCTCGTGCAATGGAGGATGAACTGAAAGAGCGAGGAAAGAAAACACAAGTCCCCTTTCAGTCCAAGGCCCAATTACTCTCGCGGCTCGACAGCCTCGAAGAAACAGTCCACCGAGCTCGCACCCAAAAGCGTCGATCCGAAATGTTCGTGGCAATACTAAGCACCTGTCGAAAACTGGGATTCCGCGAGAGGATTACTAGACCTCGTGCTCAAGCGTCTGGCAAACAGACCGCACATGGGGGAGGTGATGCAATAGATATGTGGAAGGAACGGTCTGCCTGGGAGGAGAAAAGACAGGAAATAAGGCAGAGAGCGGGAAGCTACGATGCGTCACCTTGGAGAAAGTGCGAGTGAAGGTGTGAGGCCGGCTTTTTTTCTTACGCTCATCAACTGCATCTGCACGTTCGATCCTAACAATATGCAAGGCAAAGAGGCTGGGATTGAGACTTCGTCGTCTGATCATGGATTGTTAAGTTCCCCACCCTTAATCTGAGTGCGCTAACATTATTGCTGCGTCGACTGCATCTGTGTCTGCCGCTGCTGGGAGCGAGGCTTTGACTCATGCGGTGAAGAAGGGTGGTGGACAACACTGCACGTACAGTATGAATTCTAGAGTACGTACCCGGCTCTGCTCCAGGCAAAAAAATAAGTATGGTGGCATTGGCGAATCGTAGCGGTCCAAATCCCGACAAAACGACCACCGTGCATTAGCTGGCTGCCAGTGAGCTTTCGCGGCAGTCGGCCCATACCGGCTCGCGTGAGATCACTTGCCTCCCCACGTTTAGATCCTATCCGCGGTGCACACCTGAATGGTAGTGAGATGGTATGTTGTGCAGGTTTCACGAGGAAGAGACGTGCGTAGGATGGTTGGCTAGCCTGCGGCAAAGCCGTGAAGCCGAGATGCTGGGAACACCCCCGAGATGCGAGCCAGCATCCAGTGTCTGCCCGCGAGACCGCCCGTGGAGAGGATCCCGAGCGGTGTGCCTCATCGGGAATCAAGGGACGAGAGGAGCAAGGGCTTTGCGCTGGGGCCGGGGCAACTAGCGGCGGAGAGGCTCGGCTTGGCCATTATCGGGACCGGAACGGAACCAGCACCCGCCCGTGCGCCCTGATCCTCCAGCTGAGGCAGGACAGCTCGCATTTCTGACCTGACAAGCTCCGAGTCCGCAGTCAACTCTCTGGCTGCAGGAACACCAGTGAGTCAAACTGTCTCGGGGTGGTGCTGTGTGTCTAACCAAATGATACCCTCCACGCCTTGCTTGGCCTACAAATGAGCTGCTCTTCGCCCGTTGCTCTGCCTCTAGCGCAACCACCACCTTCTCCATCAAGAGACAATGACTAACCTTATTCGTTAGGCTGGGGCGATACCGCCACTGCACTAGATTGTTGTGTGTAAGTGATAAGCTCGGAATTGGGAATGTAACGCCATTGTATATGGACTGCTTCAAGCCGCAGGACGGTACGCTCTCCACGGAAAGGATTTATGCCGAGTCAGAAGTCTATCCCCATTTTGCATTCTTGCCGTCTTCCCGCCGGCAGTGATGACGATTTCGGTCGGCAAGGCCACGCGAGAAAGTGCCTCTAACACACCAAAGAGCCATGACTGTCCATGTTGCACCGAAACTGGCCTCACCGATTTAGTGAGCCGCTATCTTGCGGCAAAGAGTCATCAAGCTGACCGACAGATGAAAGATCGAGGTCGATGTGATAATAAGATGCCGATGTTGGGGAAGCTGTGTCACGGGACGCGAAGAGCTTTGCCGTCGCTACGACAGGGCTGCTTGTGGGTCAAGGCTCGAGCGAATAGATCCGTCGAGGAGAACGTGGTGACCCCGGGATATCAAGCCAAGTGCTGTTTCTGTTGACACCGCACCAGTGGTTGCAGATGCATTGTCAGCCAAGTGGTCTCGCTTGAGCCTGCTGTACTCTAGTGTTCCAGGTTCCGGGCAGTTGAACGCGGCCTGCGAAATCGGGTCCTCGCCCCCGTGCGGCCCCCCACCCAGCGGCCAGCACGCGCTGGGCAGTTGCTGTGACGGACACGCCTTCTGCTGTCCTGTACCTCATTGGAGCGAAGTGCTGACTATATGTGGTTCTTCTGGAATCGTGGAAGTGATCGGCAAATCCTTACCCCTCACCTTGTCAGAGATTCAGAAATATGGCTGCTAGAGTAGAAAGATCGTGACGGAGATCCGTCGGTCATTGTTGCGTACGAGGCACCACATGCCCCCTGACGGCTGTCTATGATTTTCTTGACCAACTTCAGAGGATGGGCCGCTGCCCAGGGTCTATGATCTGGTGCAAGCTGGTCTCGCTGGTTCCCCCTGCTGGTAGATCAAGATATATCGCGGCGTGGGATGGGATGAAGAGCGTTGATTAGGCGATTCCTGGTTGGAAAGTTTCTCTCAGAATCTCCCCTGGTTTTGAAAGCTTTTACAGCGGGGGCGGCAGACCTGAGACTTGCGATGTGCCTCAGGTCCTTGTCTACCGTTGAATTGGTGATCCGTGGTGTGCTTGGCCCTGTGCGATGAAAGACGGATGGGTCCCTGCCCAGGGTCGGGGAAACACTGCCGTCCCGTGATTGGATGGCTAGCAACGCCAAACGCGACATCAACAGCACATTATGTGGAGCACTAAGCATCAGCTCAGAACCTCCAACGAATTTCACTTCTCTCTCTAATCTGTACGGAGCGACGCAGGTGCCGCACCAGACTCACTAGATCACAACGCCTCGAGCCAATTCTATCGTCTAAACCGGCTGTTTTGCACCGTGCGGAGGAAACACCAAGCTTCGATCGTAACTTGAGCACTTTCCAGCCTCGAACTCTCCCACTGCAGGCGCAGGAGCTTGACCAGGCAGGCCACCAAGGAAGCGCATGGACTCGCATTGCTCGAGCTTCCACAACCTGATCTCCTGCCACCACTTGCATTATACTGGTGCCCATAGGACCGATCGATTTCGATATCAATTGATTCGCTCAGCAACCCTCGAGCTGACTTTTCCATCGATTTTGGCGCCCGTTGATCTCACTCCCGATTCGCGCTGACGACAGTCCTGACAAAGCCGCCAGCAACCACTCCAGTCCCCCCAAGCGCATCAAACTGCCCGAACTCGGTATCAACTTCGATGATAACCGCCATACAGCTGAACTGAGGTCACAATGAAGGCCACACCGCTTATCATCAACTGGCACACCGAAAATAACCCGTACCCGATTTACTCGGCCCACTTCGAACCCCACGGCAAAGGCCGGCTGGCAACCGGTGCCGGTGACAACAATGTTCGGGTACGTTGCGGATAGCGTTTAGAGTTTGCGACCTCATCATACTAATGTACAACAGCTGTGGATGGTAGAGGAGGATGGCGAAGACCGGAGGGTTGAATACCTAGCGACGCTCGCAAAGCATACACAGGCCGTAAATGTTGTTCGTTGGGCTCCCAAAGGTAGGCACGGCTTCTTACCCCAAGTCTCCGTATGAAATACTGACTCTACCTCAGGCGAGCTCCTTGCATCTGCCGGTGATGATGGAAATGTCATATTGTGGGTTCCCTCCGACAACCACCACGTCGCCTTTGGCTCCGAGGGCCTGGAAGACAAGGAGACATGGCGTACGAAGCACATGTGCCGGTCACTGGGGACCGAAATCTATGACCTAGCTTGGTCGCCGGATGCCTCATTTTTCATCATTGGGAGTATGGATAATATTGCGCGGATATATAACGCTGGCACGGGTAAGTGCTTCTGGACTGTGCCAAAAAATGAGACCCTCAGTTGACAATCGATTCAGGGAGTCTGGTAAGACAGATCGCCGAGCACAGCCACTACGTCCAGGGTGTAGCTTGGGATCCATTGAACGAGTACATCGCGACACAGTCCTCGGATCGCTCAGTTCACGTCTACTCCCTCAGGACAAAAGATGGGCAGTACACCCTCAGTAGTCACAATGATGCACCTCCCAAGATCGCCAGTCACATCAAGGCAGACCTGCCTCCACGGCGGATTTCTTCTCACAGCCCAGCGCCGCCTGAGCTAGGGTATCGTTCGGCTTTGGCTTCCATCGACGCGGTGCCCAGCGTTGTAATGGGCTCGCCAGCACCATCAGCGCCAGGAACCCCCACGTCGATCGCGCTGCCCATGAATCCGCCAAGCGTCATGAGCCATAGTCGCAGGTCGTCTTTCTCGTCGAGACGTTCTGTCTCACCCGCGCCATCAATGCCTCTTCCGGCCGTCATGGCTATGGAAGCCTCTCCAAAACCGCATCCAATGAGCAGCAGTTTCGGTGTGAAGGGCTCTGCCCTCTATGCAAACGAGACCCTGACTTCTTTCTTCCGGAGGCTAACCTTTACGCCTGATGGAAGTCTCCTTCTTACCCCTGCGGGTCAATACCAAACCCAGCACCAGACGGAGGGCGGGAAGCCCACCCACGAGATTGTCAATACTGTCTACATCTACACAAGGGGCGGTATCAACAAACCACCTATTGCACATCTGCCGGGCCATAAAAAGCCGTCAGTTGCTGTGAGGTGTTCCCCTGTTGTGTACACGCTGAGGCAAAGCCCGCCGATTACCAAGCATATTACCATCGACACATCATCTTCTGAAGAGCCAATACCGTCTCTTCCGGAGCCTTTGTCTAAACCCTCACCAGGACCGTCGGTTATGGAACCGCCGCCCCCACCGCCTACTTCCTTTGAGGGTGCAACCTCTGCTCCGAAAAGTTTGAGCCTGGAAACCGGAGTCCAGGCACCGGGCCCCAAGGCGGTGTTTTCCTTACCCTACCGTATGGTCTATGCTGTTGCGACCCAAGACTCAGTTCTACTATACGACACGCAGCAACACACCCCGATTTGCATAGTGAGCAATTTGCATTGCGCAACGTTTACCGATTTGACATGGTGAGTCTGACGTCGTATATGGTTTCGCTTATGTGGCTAATTTTGCAACAGGACAAGCGATGGCTTAACATTGCTGATTTCCTCGTCGGACGGGTTTTGCTCGACGCTTTCCTTCTTACCAGGCGAGCTAGGGGAAATCTATAAAGGTGAACTTGGGCCACCAAGACCAAATGCTGGAACGGCCGTATCTTCG
>Ga0247758_1001649_pt1 | contig 15357 bp, 22 predicted proteins | sample UWRJL156409C4_FD_180950 | JGI IMG/M metagenome (GOLD analysis project Ga0247758, IMG submission 180950) | Plant litter microbial communities from Arlington Agricultural Research Station in Wisconsin, United States - UWRJ-L156-409C-4 | ecosystem: Environmental > Terrestrial > Plant litter >...
CCCCCTTCCCCCTGGCGGCAGGACGATCCATGACCTGGTGAGCGAGCGTTTCCAACAGAATACCAAGTCTAGGACATGGAATGACATGATTGGCGGCTTCATCCGCAACGGACTCACGCAGCAGGAAGTGGAGGGCGAGGCAAACCTGCAGATCCTCGCAGGTTCCGAAACCACCGCTACAGCGCTTGCGGCGACGCTGATCCATCTCGCGACGGCACCGCACGCTTACATGCGCCTCAAGCGGCAAATCTACGACGCAATCCACAGCGGACAGGTGGCGCCCGATGGTCCCATCACGTTCGAGCAAGCCCAGAAGCTGCCGTACCTGCAGGCCGTCATCTGGGAGGGCTTCCGCATGCGCAACCCGGTCAACTTCGGACACTACAAATCCGTCCCGCCCGAGGGCGACACCATCCGCGGCGTCTTCCTTCCCGGCGGCACGGCCATCGGACACAACACCCTAGCCCTCACGCGCAACGCATTCGTCTTTGGCCGGGATGTAGACATGTTCCGCCCCGAGAGGTTTCTGGAGCCCGAGTGCGATGCCGAGACGCGAGCGTACCGGGTCCGAAGTCTGGACATCGTCTTTGGCGGCGGCAGGTGGACCTGCTCGGGAAAGCAGGTGGCGCTGTACGAGCTGAATAAGACGGTTTTCGAAGTGAGTCGCTGCCTGAATCTCTTATTGGTTTCTCTCTTTCTCATCGTCCCCCTAGCTCCAAAGACCGAAATAGGTGTATCGGGGGAGACAGTATGGTGCTAATATGATGAAATAGCTGATGAGAGCCTTCGATATCCAGGTGGTCGACCCGAAGAACGCCTGGCGTGAATGGCATTACGGAAGCCCAAACCTGCGCGAGATGAAGGTTCGGATAAGCGAGGCAGATTGGGCCATGTTCGGTGGGTATTAGCCGGCACTTGCGTAACGAAGGGATTTGGCGAGTAAGAGCGAAAGCTGGGAGGTAAATTAATGCAGTGGAAATGTCGTGCAAGAAAAAAAACAACAACAAAGGTACCGAGGTAGCTGTGTCTGGATGAGCTGCTAGCATTTTTGATAAGTGTCTTGCTCTGGGGAAGGGCTTATATGAAGGCCCCTGTCAGCTGATGTTAGTAAACACCTGGTAGCTTGGAGAGTTACTGGGGTTGAGTGGGCCATGGGGCTCGACGACTCACATTGCCATTTCTTTCCAGGCGTGTTCATTTTGGTCAACAGAGATCTTTGGTAATTATATTCAGTCTTCTTTTTTATTAATTTTTTCCCCAACAATGACACAGTAATAGCAAGGTGTGCAAACATGGAGGTTCTCAGAATATATATATATCCCTGGCGGACCCCGATGCTCAAAAATTGTACAAAGCAAAAAAGCAAATTGAAACTTGGTACCACTCCTATGCACCTGAGCGGTACCGCAACTCAAACCCATCTAACCACACCATATTCCACTCGGTTTCCTTGGTCTCATCCCCAAACATCTTGACCGTCCGCGCCAAGAACCGGTACCTCCCCTCCGGCACCCTCTCCCGTCCGCCAGCATGCCCGTAAACGCATCCTCGTCCCCCCCGACCTGCATCCACCGTTTAGGGTACTCCCACACGCTCCCGGCAATCTCCACCCCCAGCACGACGGTGGTGTTCAACGACCCGTCGGCTCGCACGGGGACGACATCCAACCTACCTAGCTTGCTCGCAAAGTGGCGCGTTACTACAGCGGCGGGGTAGGATATGTTCCGGGACGGTTCGCCGTGCTGGCGGCCCGAGGGAAACGGGATGGTGAAGGTCGTGTTGGGGGGCACGGCTTCGATGGGAGAAAGGGACCAGGTGCCTAGGTAGGTGTATCCTGGGAGGTTGGCCGAGTTGGCGAAGTAGATGCCGGGGGCGGAATGGAGGGAACCGAGGATGCCGGCGTAGGGGATGCGGATAGATACCGAGGAGGATGAGGAGGAGGAGGAGGTGGTGGTGGTGGTGGTGGTGGAACTGATGGTGACGTAGCCCGAGTACCAGGGGAGACGACCCGGGTCGAGATCGGCAGGGGGCACGAAGGTGACGGCGATGGCGGTAGAAGAAAGAGGGGCGAGGCGGACGGGGCCGGAGGGGGAGAAAGAGAGGGTTGTGGAGGCGGAAGAAAGGGCGAGGGAGGGAGGGAGGGAAAGAGGCGCTGAATTCGTCCGGGTCGACGAGGTAGGAGCCGCTGGAGAAGTAGACGGTCGCGGCGGGGAGGTGGCCGAGGTTGTACGAGACCTCTTGGGTCGAGTTATTGGTGAGGGTGAAGAGGTGGCGGGGAATGAAGTGGTCGGTGTCGTTGAGGGCGAAGCTGGAGACGTTAACGGTGGTGGAGACGAAGGCGGCGTTGTAGACCTGGATGAGGTCGGCCCCCTGCTGGGCGACGGGGGCGAGCGCGGTGGCTGGGCGCCGTCCGTCGGACCAGAGGACGGGGCTGGCGGTCGAGGAGAGGAGGTTAGCCAGGAGGGCCCGGGTCGTGGGTGCCACGGGCCTCGGCCAGCAGGGCGTAGGCGGCGGCGACAAAGGGGGAGACCATCGAGGTGCCCGAGTCGACGCGGTAACTACCGCCACCAGACTGCAGCCACGTCGACACGATGCTCTGACCGGGCGCGGCAAACTGCGGCTTGATATCCAGCTCCTGGGGGAGGCCCCACGAGCTGCTGCGGGCCACGAGCCCGCCGGACTGCGTGTTAGGCACGCTGTAGACGGTCGGTTCGGCTGACGAGATGCTGACCAGGTTGACCACGATCTTGTGGCCGCCGTTGACGAGACCGACCCACGTCGCGGCCTGGGCGGCTGTCACCATGCCGGTGCCGACGAGGCCGGGGTCGGGCTGGGTGCCGTCGACAATGGCCGTGGTCTCGGACAGGGAGTCGAAGAGCACTTACTTGACCCCGGCCGCCAGGAGGGCCTTGGTCTTGTCGGCGTTCGAGCAGGCGTTGAGGTCGTCGAGAGGCTGCACGCGCACGAGCGGCCGGGTCCTCGTTCCAGCCGCTGCCCAGAGAGGATGACAGGTTGATGACGTGGCTGCCGTCGTCGAATTCCCGGAGGAAGGCTGTCGCCATGATGTCGCTTTCGACATCGCCGCCGCAGGTCGCCGCCTTATACGCCCCCAGCGTGACGCCGGGCGCCGCGCCCGTAAAGCCCAGGGGGTTCGGCTGTGCCGCAATGATGCCGGTAACTACGTCAATTCAGCTCACTTCCTCACACTCGGCTCTAGCCCAGCTGAGTCCTGTTCAGCTTGGTTGACCGTATCTCCAGGTTCCGGCCTCTGGCCAGAACCTCCTTTCTTTCTGAAAATACGGATATAGGGATGCCGATACGGGGATGCCGGTGCAGAGACGCCGGTACGGAGATACCGGAATCAACCATACGAACCCTCCCGGGGCTGTTAAACACCAATGCCGCGCCGAATAAGGGCAGAAGAACCTTACCACAAGAATCACGGCCAGCGACTTCGCGAAGCCGCACGGCATGATCAGTAGAACGAAGACGACCATACACACGATGTAGACAACCCGTCGTCCGTACAACTCACTAAGGGGCGCGACGATGACACTTCCGATGGCCAAGCCCAGCAGATATGTTATCAACCCTAGCGTAGCTACCGATGTGCTAGTCACACCGTATGCATTCATGACGCCAAGCTCCCTGGCGTGGCCGGAGAGCGAGGGAGGCATGTGAAGACCCGCAGGGCAAGCCGCAGGGATAGAGCGGCCCGACGCCTAGCATCATGTCCACGATGGAGTGTGAGGAATCTTGGTTCCTCGCGCTGGCAATACACTGTTCATCTGTGATCTAAAGCAGTTACGAGCCTCTGCATCAACGCCCTGCTTGACAGTGTCCGCCTGTGAGAGCTGCGCTAGCCTTCATTCAGTCATCTTGCCCCTACCCTACGATCTGTCTTTACCTGTCTCGGTCCTCGAGTCAGGAGCAGGCCGTAACAAGGCAGGCTTCAATTGATCACTTACCCAACCCCCTATCGTACGAGCCACCATCTTGCAGTGCAACCCCCTATCCTCATTACCCCTAACGCAGTCCTACCTTACACTCTTTGTATTACGAGCTTTGGTAAATAAATTGAACTGCTGTTGGCGCTTTAAGGCTAGTTTGAGTTCTGGTATATTGAGTTGCACTTGGCCACTTACAAGTAGGTTAATAAGTTTGTCGATTCCCGTCGTAGGAATTCGGTGCACTAATGGTAGCTCATAGCTGACGGTGGCGCTTAGCTCCGGCAGCTCAGGGGTTGTGTCATAAGGGCTGGAAGTGATACTAGGTTCCACCATCTTAATACGACAGAGATCCTTCGTGGGAGCTTCAAAAGTTGTAACGCGGGCTGCGTTAGGGGGTTGCACTGCAAGGTGGTGGTTCGTATAGCGGAAGGAGGGACGATGTGGGACAGTGAAACAAACACATAACTATCGCGAGAACGCTGAAATGCAGTGGTAGCGAATCTTGGTGTTCATTTTAGTTGTCTGGGGAAAGAAATTTCCCCAGAGTGGAAACCTACGCTACGAATCTACAGTGGTGGGCTGCCATTCACTGGGGAGACCCACTGGGAATCCCCACAGACGAATAGGTATCTATAAAGTTCTGGGTAGTGGCTATTGCAGGTGCTAATGTCCCAAGTTCTGCTAAAAACTACACCTTCTCACAAGGCTGTGCTGTTTAATGGGTAGATATTCGCCAAAGCTGAGCCGGGGCTGATCTAGGCTGATCAACGTGACGAAGAGTCACGTGACTATAAGGTAGTTGTCGATTTTAGGGTGGTGAAACTAGATATTACGCTGTTATATTTTAGGCTGGTATGTTATGTACTAGTATATTCTAAACTGGTAAATCATATACTGGTATATTCTAAGTGCCAGGATACTAGGTACTGTCCTAGGAATTAGACTAGGGTGTCATGTACTATCTTACAACACTCACCGATATAACGTTATTCCCTGCCGCTCCCTTGCTTGGCTGGAGCGCAGGGGCCTTGGATCATGTGCTCTCCCCACACGTAGGGAGCTTCCATTTGTATATAACTGGGGGGGTGCTTCGCACTCCCCTTTTCTTGCTAATTAAGTCACTTTGCAACTGAACTTCCGCTGCTCGCGAGCCCTTCGTTCCTCAGTCAAACGTTCCACAAATCCCATGTTCAGCGCCGGCTTAGATGATAACCGATGAAAATATTCCCAAACTAAAAAAATTCCTAGCCCCTCTCCCATCCAGCACGGTGCACATTAACTCATCCCTCTAGCGACGAGTGTCCAATTCAAAAGCATGTGTGTTCTCTCCAGCCATCTCGGCTGGCATCTGTCGCCCGTCCAGCTCTTGATGATATTGGATGCCCTGATGATACTTGGTGTCCTTGGACTTGGGACTAGAAACTAGCAGATGGAATGCGGTGGACGGCTTGTCCCCCTCGCTGCTTGCCGCACTTCTCCGCTTGTGGTACTTGTACGCCGCCCATGCGAAGAGGACGAAAGCGAGCACACCGACCGTAACGCCAATGCCGATGCCTGCTTTGGCACCGGTACTCAAGCTCTGGTCCTCCTCTCTTACCGGTGGCGGTAATGTTGATGGTGGTGGAGAAGATGAGGCAATCGTGGATGTGGTGCTTTGTAACGAGGAGAGCGAGGATGTGGTGAGTAGGTCTAGTTTTCTCGTGTTAATATAACTACGATCCTAGCTGGAAAGGTTGAGAAGATCATACCTTGTCCAGCTCTGACGATGGGCAGTCGTACTTCGCCACTCTTGAGGATATATCCTTCCGATCCGCAACCATTGCTATTGGTCACTCTTGCAGCGTAGCCAAACAGCCCCTTCAGGCAGCAGAAGAAGCCCCCGTTGTCGTAGAGATCCCAGGTTTCGTTAGCGCAACGGGGATTTTGTACCAATGTTGCGGTGCAGTTCGCGGCCGTGGGGCAACACTTTTGCTGTTAGCTCCTTAATTGCGACTCAAGATAGCCCGTATCACACTCACATCGACGTTGTATTGCGCCGGACAAAAAGAGCCGGCGGGGCAGCAGACGCGGTATGGCGCGACGGTTTGTCCGCAGTCGACTTCTTGGCTCAAACACGACGTGCCGTTTAGGCGGAGAGCAAATCCCGATGGAGATGCCGCCATGATCACGAGTCAAACTGCGATTTTAATGGATTGGTAGCCAGAGATTGCGCATCCCCCTAGTCATGAGGGGTGGAAGGCGGGTTATTGATTTTTATTTTTTTCCGGCCCTGGTTTCACGATCTGCGGAATAGCACGTGACCCCCCGGTCAAAGTAATATTACTGAGGCTGAGCGGCTGTTGTAGGCGGGCCTCATTTTCTGTTGGATCCAGCCACAGTTTGGAGCCAAGTACCAAGATAATTAGCGATTGGTTGGATAAAGTGGGCCGAAAACGCGGTGTTTTCAGGGCCAAACGGTGGCCCAGAGGGTCCCTCAGAAACAGAACAATGCAACTGTTCAGAACCACCGTAACTGCGTAAGATCCAACATTTTCGGTCGGTTCATGATTGGCCGCATTAGTGCATGCACTAAAGACTGGCTTGGCGCACCCCACCATCACGTGGGCTGTTGTCAGAGACTTGATATTCTTGTAGCTCGATACATTAGATCGAGAGCGGAGAGCCCCTGGAAGGAAGTGTCTGGATTGGTATACGAAAGGATCGGCGTGTCGAGGATCAACGCCCGAACATGTCGAGCCGCACTGCTGGCAAGAATTCACTTGAACGATGAATAGAAACCGGGACGGAAGAAAATATGTATAGTATAGGCGTGTTGCCAAATTAATCGGAAGCTACTGGATAGACAGCTCATGATGTCAGCGATCTGCGAGGATTCCGGTACCTCACGCAAGAAATAACTAGTTTTTTTGGGTTCTGTTGTTCAGTTTCACTTGTGCACTTCAGAGAAGCAGCTCACATTTACCTGTTACCCTTGGAAGCGTGCTTACCTCTTCTTTAGTCTTCCCGCAACACCTCAAATCTCAGGCATCCTTGCCAAGCGGCTTATCTTAACCAGTTAGGCTGGTGTAAGCGGGAAAATTTGTTAGGAGCTGCGATTAGAAGGGTATTAAGCTGAGGGTAGGGCTTCTAAAACTGGGGTTGGTCCAAGGCTGAATGGTAAGGCAAGTTGTCGCGATATGTGTTCAAGCTGCTGTATTGCGATAGACCGATATCACAATAAAGCACAGATGAAATCTTGGCTGCGGGAGGAACTGAAGTTTCCACGCTCTACTAGGTGTACGCGGATGGAAGCGTATCTAAGCTACTGGACAGCCATTGCTGATTTCCTTAACTTATTTTCATGTTAGCTGATCACTTAGCCCTTTTCATGAGTGTGAGCGACAATCCTAGCTGCCGCGCGTCCTTGGCTCCTCGGACGGAGAGTTTAGGTGCATCTGCCTTGCCAGACTGGCAGAGGATTGCCCCATTGCAGAACTTGAGGGATTTTCCAGACAGTCGCGAGATTACTTCATTCGACCTAGCCGGGTCGATGCGTTGGTTGAACTGCACTAGCAATACCTCAAACTCCTCCTTCAGGTGTTCGCTTAGTCCCAGAGTAGGCGGTTACTACCACCTGGAAGTAGGTAGGGAGCGCTTTAAAGATGCAATTTATAATACCGGTTCCTAAGGACCGAATTGGCCAACGTCGAGAATATATAGGAGCCTCGGTATAAAATAGGGATGGTAGGATCAGATGGCTGGCTTGATAGATAGGGGTCTCGGTAAGGCATAGGGAAGGAAATCTAGGGTATAATTAAGTTACCGAGCTCCTACGCCAAGCCTTACAAATTTCCGGCAAAATCGGATGAAGATCTCGTTCTTGTTAGTACTATGGTGTAGTTAGGCAGTTTGGTCGGAACAAGACAGTGGGACACCCACTGGAGCCACGGGGGTTTGTGTTGTTACCACGGGAACTGGTAACGCTCTTCCGTGAGGATTGCGACACCGTTCAGGATTAAGGATGTGGGAATTGAGTGCCCACAAAATTTAGGGAGACGTAGGGTTGCATTTTACTGACGCTGTATATTGCTAGGATTGCGGGGTTTACAAGGCAGCCATTTAATATAACACGCAGGACGGCTAGCAATCTCGACATCCATTTCTAAGAACAAAGCAGATTCTAAGGAGACTTTACGGAGATCCCGGTGAATAGATAGAGAATGCTAAATATTATAAAGACCTCTACGCCGTATATTTTGGGACTGAATCAAATCCATCGTCAGAAATAACGCCCAGCCGACTTGACAATTTTCTCGGACAGCTTATATTCGTTAAGTTGATTCAATTTCTTGATCACCTTTCGAAATGAAGTCCTCCGCCGCCACCATCGCCTTTTATGTCGCCCTAGCCCTGGCCGCTCCGGCCCAGCCAGGCCCTGGTGCGTTGCATCTCACTCCTCTATCCAACGTTGGTCATTAACCAAGAGCTCCTCATTAACATGTGCAACTTATAAAGACCAGGCCGGGCTCGTCGCCCGCAAGGATTGCAACAATATTAATTGCTGTAACAATCGCAATGAGTGTGGCTATTTGGTCTGCCTTGAGCTCCTTTGCGAAGCGTTCCCAGAATCGTTCACTTGCCCATCAGGTAGGCGACACATTCCTTTCCCCCAGGCATACTGTGTAAGCAGGCAAAAACAGAATGTATACTGATATAAATTTATCCGCGCAGTCTGTTGGAGCACTTGTGATGGCTGTTGAAAGAACTAGCAGACAGTGGCTCTCCAGATTGGGTACGTGGATCGTAACCTAGGTTCCTAGCTTGGATTCGATTGGGGCAGCATGCCTTGGGCTCGTTAGCAGTTTAACAGAAAACCTCTCTGTCATAATACACATCGGAATGTGCTGTTTACCCTCGTCGTTAAATTCGTATCTGTTGTGTCGCCCCTTCCCGTGATTACCGTACGGGCATAGCCAATTATCATACTATCACCTCCGCCCCCCTCCCCACCCCCAAATACCCCGACTGCCCGCCGTATTAGAGATATCAATTCGTTCATTGGAGTTCGGCCATTGCGGTATTACGAAAAACGTCTAAGATATGTCTATCCTGCACGTGCCGAAGAGATTAGTGACATGACAAGCAAGTTTAATCAGCCTGAAAATAGTAAAACTATAGACATTTCCTTGGCAGATGCGGCCTTATGACGACAAGCCCAAGCAAGCTTAAACAGTAATCTGCATGGGAGTTAGAGTCCTAGGCAATCAAAATCCATATCCGGTGAGGGTGGCCGGCCGGACCGACGTCGTACACTGGGATCTAGTTTAATCTTGCTGCTAATCCTTGGAATTATCCTCGACTTCTATCTGGATGCCTAGTCTAGGTGCGATCTTATCCCCCTCTTTCTGAGTGGCTTTTCTGAGTGGCCGTCCGAGCAGACTGAACTAACCGATGTCGTCAAGGTGCTCACCACTGTCTTAGTTATCTTACTGATATCCAAAATCGCCTATAGTGGAGAGAGTAGTACTCTTTGGAAGTGCTTCCGGATTTATCTGTTTAGGGCCGAGTGTTGGATATTTTTATTAGATTTCGATGCCCCAACGGTGCCCCTCGGCCTCGGTAGCATTGTTGCGTTCTTGGCCGCCAAGGATACACCATGTGCTTACCATGGCCACCGTTGGGCCAAGTTGAAGCGACTACTCGCCATGCAAGTGGATGATGCCGTGACATTACCCCTTGGATAGCCGTAGCCCATTCACGATTGCCATGCTGGACTTTTTTTTTTTTAGCTCTACCAAATGTATCTATGGATCTTGCACTTCCAAGTGTCCTCCTTGGAGGCGACACACTTGCGTGGATAGCAACCACTACAGGACGCTAATACCTGGCGTAAACACTAGGTGGCCAATCATAGTCGCGAAAGATACGATCTTTCAGGTGACCTCGAAGTACTCTCCTCCGCGTCTGCACAAGCTCAAAGGACCACGCAATTGAGCCATTTTTAGGGCAAATCCACGGCGCAACAGAACGTAATACCTATCCGACGAACCGCTAGAGCTCCAGGCTCCCAAGTTAGCATGAGTCACAGCACAGCAACCTGCATCAAGGACACGCCTACCAATTGGAACCGCCGAAACTGCTGTCCTCAGGCGCTTTTAATTCGACGATTCTACTTGCTCGCGGGGTTTTCTGTTTCACCGTCGGCTTGACTGAGCTAGCAGTCACTAGTGTCAGTCACAGAGAGCCACACATTTCGCAAGATGGCCGCCACGACGCAGCTAATTTGGACATCACCAGAGACAACTGCAGGGGTACCACCCCGCCACCCAGACCTTCGTCGCCCTCACCTTTGCCCACGTGTGATGTGGCCTCTTTCCCTCCCTTTTTTTCTTTCCGTGTTGCTCGCAAGACCTACCTACTCTCCCCGGCATAACGATTCGCAATCGTCCCGGTAGGCTTCAAACATGCCCTGGCTCATGCGAAAGCTCAGTTCGATATTCAACAAAGAGCGGGGCGCCGGATACGGGGCATCCAAAGCCTCGAGCCAGTTTGATCTCAAATCGCCCCTGCCAAGCAACGCTGCCGATGAGACTCTGCACCACCCTGTTTGGGCCAAGTCCTATCCGTTTCAGCGAAGCCAGAGCGACTTGATTCCTCAACAGTCGGCACAGAGCTGGGAGTTATGGGAACCGGCCCAGCCCGTGAACTCCGCACCTTCAGCTGCTTTTCATAATCGTAAGAGACCGCCTTTGCCCCCAAACCAAATTCGGCTTCCATCTCCTAATGGGTCTTCTTTTCAGACTTCCAGTTCCCCCATGGTACATTTTCCCCCATCACCCGCCCCTCTTCTAGACCTCCTAGCCGTGGTCTTAGTCATACACGACACAGGCCAGGACCCCAGGCACCTCTCGCCCCCGTCGTCGAAGCCGAGACCCGAGCCGAGACGACCAGTCCTATTCGTCACCCGCCGAGCTTGCCGCGACTGCCCCTATCCAACCATCTGGCTGAGGACCCCTGGGCGACCCCGGTTCCTGGGAGTGTCGTCAGGAAACCCTTGGCCGCCCCGTCAGCAAGATATACTGCCGCAGATCCAAGGGCGGTCCGAGAGTCACGGAGCATTGCCGAAGAGCCTTCGGTGGCTCCGGTGCCAAAGAGCGTTATCGCGGATCCCTGGGCAGCCCATGTGCCAAAGGGTGTTGCCCAAGATGCTTGGGCGGCGCCGGTGCCAGGCAGCTTTAGCACAGATACCTGGCCGTTTCCACAGTCCAGAGGCGTTGCTGAAGCACCCCAGCCAGCTCCGGTGTCGGAAAGAGTTATCGAGGATCCCTGGGCGGTCACGGCAGCAAGGGGTCTTGCCGAAAACCCTCAACGGGCCCCGGCGCCAAGGAGAGCTGTCACGAATCCCTGGGCAGCCCACATGACAAAGAGTGTCGCCCAAGATACTTGGGCAGGGTCGATGTCGGGTAGCCTTACCGCAAATACCTGGCCTTTCCCACAGTCCAGAGGTGTTTTTGATGAACCTCGGGCGGCACCGGTGCCGAGAAGAGCTGCCACGAATCCCTGGGCGAGCCACATGCCAAAGACCGTCGCTCATCAAGCATCTTGGGCGGCCCCGGTGTCATCTAGCGTTGCCACGGATGCCTGGCCGTTCCCACAGTCAAGTGTCGCCGAAGAAGCTCGGACGGCCCAGACGCCAAGGAAGGTTGTCGAGGAGAGAGATTGCATCATCTGCATTGAGACCAAGGGAACAGCCAGCTTCCCCGTCTTGCCCGTCAGCCCTAGTTGCAACCATGCGCCGGAAACTTGTTTGGACTGTCTGCAGCGGCACATCAAGACAGCAGTCAACGAAAAGGCGTGGCATGCTCGGGTTGTCACCTGCCCGCAATGCAACAGCGCGATGGAGTACGACAAGATACAGATGTATGCTAACCGGGCGACGTTCGAAACGTACGACGCCCGCGTTTTAAACGACGCAATTGCTATGCAAAGCGATTTTTTCAGCTGTCCCGGTGCTGGCTGCGGCTCAGGCCAGATCCACGATGCCGCCGACGCTGCTCCTATCGTCACTTGCATCGGATGTCGCCGCAAGTACTGTTTCCGGCATCACGTACTGTGGCACGAGACCCTGAGCTGCGAGGAGTATGACCGTTTCTTAGCCGACCCGGACGGCTTCCGCAGCGCCTTCGATGTTGAGAACGAGCGGATGGAGCGCGAAAGGGAGGCCGAGAAACGCCTTCGCCGCGAGCAGGAAGTTTTTGATCACCGGCTAGCGCAGAGCCTACTTGAAGACAAGGAGGCTCGTGCTGAGGCTGAGGCCCGGGCCAGAACAGAGCAAGCGGTTAGGGCAGAGGCGGAACGGCGGGAAGCCGAGAAAAGAGCCGCCAAGCAACGGGCCGATGCGGCGGCAAGAGCCCAAGCCGCCAAAGACGCCAAGAGGAGAGTAAAGGAAAACAACGCCAGCGTGGCTCTTGTGAAGCGCACGACGAAGAACTGCCCCGGTTGCGGTTGGCCGATTGAAAAGAATCAAGGATGGTAAGCTTTTCTCCCCTGTCTGCTGTCTTTGGTGGTTCTAATTCTAATTTGTCGTCCGTAGCGCGCATATGACCTGTAAGAGCCCCATTCTCCTCATCAAGTCTCTCCCCTCCATTCCCGCCATCCCAACAAAGATACCTGAAAAAAAAAAAAAATGAAAAAACCTCGCTCTGCAACCCTTGCTCCCCCCTCCCTGCATTCACAGCCGTGTCGGTTGGTTTTCCAAGTGCGAGGCTTAAGTTGGCCACCTATATCTAGGCATCAAGTGTTCGCACGAATTCTGCTGGAGGTGCCTTAGAAACTGGGCTACACACGGCAGATGCGTATAGGTCGTAGCCGAATGCGCGTCCTGGCGAGCCACAACCTAGCATCACCAAATGCGCTCCTCTTGCGAACAAAGGGAACTTTAGGTAGTCAAGCTGTGAGGCCAACATCTTTTTTCCCCGTAGGCATCGTCTGTAAGCACAGCTTTTGCTACGACTGTCTGGCAGACTACAAAGCCATCCTTAAAGGCGACAACAGCGCGCATAAGATCGATTGCCCGTGGCATCCCGACAAACTTGACCGCGTGATGAACAGCGCTCGGCGGCGGGTACCGAGACTGGAGGCTAGGAGATAGGCAGATGGCTAAGGTGTATGGAGAAACTTACAGCTAGATGGCATGCTCCTGTATATTTTATCCTGGTGAATACTCGATAGACAAAAAGGGTTGGTTAAACATTCACTCTTGAGAGGACCAATACATACCTAAGTGCCGTATATCCTTCCTTAATTGATGCAAATGTTCCCTAGTTCGGGTGATCCAACACGTGGTCACTGGACACCTCTAGAGGCCCAATTCCTGTGCCCTGGCCAAAGTTGCCTTCTGAGAAAGCGCGCGGATACCGCTAACGAATAATCCACAGAAATCATTGACAGATTGCGCGCACAACTGTCAGAAAATCCACACACCAAGACATTGCACGGAGCCCGCTGGCCGAGGCGTGGCCTCCATGTTAGGGGGTTCGTGCACTAGCCAGACTAGAGATTCCTACAGGCTGGGGATCTCTCCCGAACACAGAACACTCTTGAATTGCGCACCTCAGGGCAGGATGGCTTGAACTGACTGTCTTCTCTGTTCTGGGGAGATCTCTAGCCCCTGGAAATCTCTGTTTTGGCTTGCGCCCACACCTGACGTAAAGGCCATGCCCCAGCCAGAGGGCAGAAAACGTGTGTCTTGTGCGTGGCGTGCAGTCAATTGAGCCAGTCGTAGTCTAGAGTCATACCAATGCGGGGAAATGATACTTGCAGCTCGTTACTCAGGTAGTATATATCTCTTCAACTTGACACCCTTTACATCGCATTCGTCGAAGATTAGCTACCCTGTCGACGAGCGTTGCCGATGCCACCGGGGGACGATGGGGATCCCACACCAGTGGATAGAAACCACTGACACTTGCATATTTACTCACCTGAAATTTCAGGCAATGCTCACCATCTCAAGCCCATCTAATAAATCAGTCCACAAATCTCCCGTCCATAAGCCCATGCACATACACTGGGCCAATGAGCCTATACCCATCTCCAGCCGGCAAGAGCACCAGCGCTGCATTCATCCCAGAGACCAGTAGTATAATTTCTCCTTCCTTCACCTAACCCTCGACCACCCTAATAAGTCCTATTTTCGTAATGAAAGAGAGCTTTCCTCTCGCATATAACCAGACGTCTCTATAAAAGTTGCGAAGCTTCTTATCCTCGTTTAACCACAGAGCGAAAATTATATACAACATCTTAAGGTTATTATTAATCTTGCTACGCTCTTAATCAGGCTTATATCTAGCAATTCACATTAGAATTACATTATTAAATTAGCATAGGTGCTTCAGTACCAGCGTCTGTAAGCCTGGAGTTCCTGGAGTTCTTTAATCTTCTCAGTTAAGCTATCCTCTTTTTAGGGAGGTATATCTCGCTTAGGTTTATAGAAGCAGCTTATATAGTTACTAGTGGGCTAGATGATATCGATTTTAAGAGTCTTATAAAAAGTAAGCAGGAGTGTGTAACTTTATTTATGATCCAGGTTTAAACCCTTGTTAGATTCGGTGTCAGAGACTTTATCCGAACTATCCAAGTTATCTAAATTATTCTCTATATCTGCATTATTAAAGTTAAAAGTAGCTAAAATATCATTAAGGTTATATATACTTAGATTATCCTTTACCCCCTGTAATATGCCCGCATATTATCACACCGTATCCCATATTGATAGATTGCGGTCGAGAAACTGGGGATAATGATGCGAGAACAGGTGTGGGCCGAAGAGCCTTGAGCTGTCCTCGACCACCGGGAGACAGTCTCCGGCGACAGAAATCACGTCGAATCAAGAGCAGCCGTCTTAACTAGGGTGAGTAGCGTCACGTGCGTAGCTGCGAAAAAAAGGAAATTTTGTGTGCCCAGATTTGTCTCACATTACACATGATTACGCACTGTCCTTCTCCCCGCATCAAAGCCTCTTCAACACGAGCTACCAGAGACTGAGTCTGAGAGCCAAGGCCCTGGCTGTCCAGCACATGATGCATCAATACATGCAGATACTATCACAAATACCACATAATGCCTTTCAAGACACAGTACGAACCCAGACAGTATAAATCCAAATCGACATTTCTTTCGCTACGTATCCCGCCCTGCAACTCCTTCGCCAGTCATTCGCCCCCTGTACCTAAGTATCCAAACCCCCCTTTCCCACTAGCGCTCTCCTCGTCACCTCTCCCGCATGAATTCTAACACCCCCAAACCTCTCCACAACGCCCTTGCTCCCCGTTTCCCTCAACATCTCTCCCTCACCCTCCTCTTCAACCCTCCCCTCAGCCCTGAACAGAAAGTCCACCACCGGAAACGCCGTCGCGACCGTGACCCT
>Ga0247758_1001650_pt1 | contig 15356 bp, 15 predicted proteins | sample UWRJL156409C4_FD_180950 | JGI IMG/M metagenome (GOLD analysis project Ga0247758, IMG submission 180950) | Plant litter microbial communities from Arlington Agricultural Research Station in Wisconsin, United States - UWRJ-L156-409C-4 | ecosystem: Environmental > Terrestrial > Plant litter >...
GAGGTTCTCCCGGCGTTTTTTTCCTTGGGGCCCCCCCCCCCCCCAAAGACCCACTAGGGCCAAGTCTGGCGTTTTCACCTTGCGCTGACGGGAGCAGCATATTCCGGCATAGCAGATCTCGCCTTGGCCTTTTTTACCTTGGAAGATTATATGGTGCTTACCAGTTCAACGAAGAGACAAGATCGGATTGGTGACAGTGATGAGCTTGGGGGTTTTGTAGGCTACCTGCTATCCCTAGTCTGATCGACGAGTGCCGATTCTCTAACCGTCAGTGATAGCGCGGCGGCCGCGACTTTTATGAAATGCGCCAATATCTCGGTTATCGCGGCTGATGATGACTTTAGCTGTGTGTTTGCACCACCCACTTCCCGTTCCGTGTGCGAGTGATCAGCTAACGGCTTAAAGTTGATGGGGGAAGATTGGTTGTTTGGTCAGTAGTCGAGCCGAGTCTCACCATCATTGCAGCATGTATTCCGGTGGTCCGCACCTTTTTCAGGGATCTACTTCGTTCCCAGTTGTTTGGGACGGAGGCTCGTATTCAGGGAAGGATAGGGCGGTTACCGGATATCGTGGAGAACCCATAGACTGGCAGGAGCGAGAAAATAATGTCAAAGTCCACCTAGCTATGAAAAAAATTGAAAAATTGAAAAACAAAAGTGCTAGTTTGGGTACACTGGGTAGGTATCAACCAGAGGGGGAGGATGAAGTTGAAGCGGAGCAGTAGCTAAGTGCACCGTTTGCGCACTCGGATCTTACTTGTGGCCTGGATGATTTCCGTCACGTAAGGCTAGCCATTATCGCGCATTACCACTGCGCTAAAAAACACGGAACGTTAATTACTTAGGCAAATGGTGATTACTGTAATGTTTCTTTACAAGGCGTGTTGTAAGCCTGCAATTCCCGCTGCGGGAGGCAGTGAGGTGGAAGCATTAGCCGGGCTCTTTTGTGTGGGGATGAGGTATTGTGGTACATTGGACTTTTTAATAACTACCTTATCTATCTGAGGTACCTCCATGTGTACCGTAAGATTGTGCCTCTGTGTGTTGGCTGCTTCAACAGGGTCATGCAACAAAGCTAGCCGGCCTTGTTATTTGTTGTTTCTTGATGGGTTTTGCGGTCTCCAATCATTTCTCATGATGTAGCGAGTAGGTAATCTGCTCGCAGAGAGAAAGAATGCGGCCTGGAAACTACCGAGGTATAAGTCGGAAGCTGCAAGGGGAGCTCCAAGCAGGGGGTGATCGTGACTTCCATTGCTCGTTGGGCCACAGGGCCACGGGGCCACTTGCACTGAGACGGGACCAACGGCCCGTGATTGACGGTCAGGTCTAGGCCTACCAACCGCACATGCCTTGCTCCTGCCAAAGAAACCCGTCCTCCTCTCAAAAAGGACCAAAACGCACGCGCCCGCCCCCCAACGGTTCACGAAGGGCTTGAAATTTCCCGAGCGTCGCCAATCTCTGCATTATGCCACTCCTGACCTGCCTCCAGTTCCTGTTCCACCGTTCCAGTTCCCGTTCAGTTCCTATTCCAGTGCTTAACTCAGTATGAAAGAAACGGGCAGTTATCCCGTACGTTCCTCTTCTAACTATACATTTTCGGTTCCCAATTAGGGAGAAGTCCAGACCTGTTCCCACCGTATAAGCATATATCATTAAAGGGCTAACTATCACCGGAGAACGAGTCCGGGTACGATCAGTTTAGCAATTTCAGCGGACATTAGCAGGTTTTAAAGGAAGGTAATGGTAGGAAAGAGTAAAGCCGGGTTTGGCCGGGATTTGGGCATGATTTAGAAGGAACTTGAATCGGGGTCGATCCGTTAAAACGCTGCCCCCTAATGTTGTAAGGCAGGCGTGAAGCCTTAGGTACTAATTGAAGCCCTACCCCACTGGCTACAGGGCCTTAAAACCAGTCTCAGGTACGGGAGACTGCCGTCGCCCAGGTTGTCGCTCTCGGGCAGGCCGCACTCACAGAGGATGACGGGTTCCCACCGATCTCTGGCAATAAATTCCCCCATCCGCGACCAACACCGACCACGATAGCTGCTCTTTACTCCCTCGGCCTTTCTCGCGGTGTTCCCCGGAGAAACATCCCCTCTCCCACGACAGCCTGCCGCTTCTCGATGATCTCCATCACGCACTCCCACGGAGACGCCCCTTGTCGTCCTCGAGAGCATCAAAGAAGGAGACCCTAAGAGACCGACACACCACGAGAAGGCGCTGTGGACGGAATAGGGATGTGTCCCGGAACATTTGTCCCTGTCAGCATCTTGCGATGTCCCAAAATCGATCCCGCTGCTCTTCTCGTTGAGGCCCAAGTCTAGGAAGAGCAACTAGACTGGATCGGGGCGATCATAAATCGCCACATCTGCCGGCGCTTTGCCTGGCAACTGCCCGCTCTCCTGTTCCCTTCCTTATTTGGGGTCGGGGTTATGGAAAAGGGGCTCCGGGAGCAACATTCTTATTTTTTTGCAACAGCCAAAAACACCCTCCATTCGATACACGAGCCACTACTCGTCAATCGAACACGTCGTTGTCAATACTAGTAGCCTGGTACACATTTCGAATCGTGAACAAAGCCACCAGGCTTGCACAATGAGCCCCACAAGACGTTGTAAGAGCGAGCTCGCGATACCGGATCCGGCCAATGGACCTCTCATTGCCCCATTGAGAAGGCAGACTTTAAAGAAAACTCGCCAGATAAATCTGTCTGCCCAAGGCCAAATTTCGGACCCAATGAAGCTCGACAAATTCCACCCATACCAATACCCTTTTGGGACTCAATTAGATAGCCAACATGTCTGGCGGACGATCTACTGCTACTAGAACCCACAATTTGAGGCTCCCTCTTGAAACATGGATCAACGTCTTCCACCAAATGAGCGATGAGGACAACGGGCTAAACACCAACGTATTCCACGTTGTCCACGAAGCCGAGGGCGGCAGGGACATCAAGTTGCCAGCTTTTCAGCCCCCCAACTTCAGTGGCGTGATCGATCCCCCAGAATCCTGGCGCCAGTTTCTCTGGTCACCGGTGCCGAACCGCCACCAGGGGATCATACGAACCGCCCAGGGTCTCCGGCGAGCATCGCTTCGACGCGGCGCCTTCCTCTTCAGCCTGGATGGGGGTGAGTTCCCCGACGACGGCGCCTACTTCCGCTGGGACACCGACATTCTATTCCTGGACGACGCTTTCTGGAGGACCCATGACATGTACTACACTGCGTGTGTCGACAAGTTCCGTCGTGACGAGCATGATTGGCTCCACAATCTAAATCCAGAGGGCCCTCGGCCAATCCGAAGACACTACTACCCGGAGATTCTCCCTAATATACAACGCGACCACAAAGCGCGGATCCAGCACATCGGCCTCCCACAGACCTTGGTCTAGAGCCCAAGACATTACCAACTCCTCTTCGAAACCGTATACGAAAACTTCCCCAACGTCCAGTACTTCTGGATCTACAAACAAACCTTTTCCCAGCGGCCGCCCGGCGTCCCAGACAATGTCCACGCAGAGGTCTCCAGGCTCTCCGTCGGTGAGAACCACCTCTACTACATCCGTAAGTACATGTACATCAGCCCGCGACCTGGTGGTTCTTTCACGCACGCGTTCCGCGAGACGGAGCAGAAGGCGATGACGCTGAAGCACGCGAATCAGCTCAAGTACGCGGGGTGGCTGCCGAGGGATCCGGACGTAGCGCCGCGCGCGATTCGGTTCAGGAGGTATACGAGCTATAGGCCGTTTGATGATGAGAATGGGACGAACAGCAGGTGGATTGATTACAAGGATCCGGATAGCGACTTGGATGTGGACTCGGATTATGAATCTGAGGGGGGTGATGATGATGGAGATGAGGATGAGGATGAGGATGAGGATGAGGATGAGGAGCAAGAGGAGGCTCTAGAGGACGATCATGAGGGGGATCAAGATAGAGACCAAGATGAGGATGAGGGTCAGGATCAGGATCAAGATGACGACCAAGATGAAGATCAAGACGAGGATCATTTCATGGATCCATATGAAAATAAACTCAGGGGTGATTGGTAATGGAATCTTTTACTTAGGCAATCCCAGGAGTTGTGGTGATAATAGAGACTAAGTTTAGAATAGATCATGGTTTAGACTGAACCGGCTGTATCTGAGGCTTTTGATTGAGCCCTGGCGTTTCTAGCTGATTGGCTGAGGTGCGTGCATTTCCCTATCATGACCCTGAGTCATTCATTGCACAGGCTGACTGCAGAAGTAAAAAAGACGGCATCTCTTATGAGAAATCAAAAATATTACACAAATGCCCAATAACAGGATTGAACTGTTGACCTTCGCATGACTTGACACAGAAGATCTGTATTAGTACGACGCTCTAACCAGCTGAGCTAATCAGGCTTTTCTTGTTGAAGTTCCGACCCACAAACGGGGCTCGAGGACATCGTGTCGCTAGGCGAGCTCCGTCTTTGTGGAGTTCTCTCAGTACCTCGTCAACCCCGCCCATCTTTGAGCTCCCCTCAGTAAGTCGTCAACTCGGGCGTTCCCTCGGCGCGCGGGAAGGAAAACTTTGTCTGCACAAAGACCTTCTGCATGGCATCCTCTTTGGCGTCAAACTTGTAGTAGACCTTGTCCAGGTCCTCCATGCGCACGCGGTGCGACACCATCTGTAACGGATCGAGCTCGCCGGTGCGCACCTTTTCCAGAAGCTCCTCCCAGTATTTGTGGACTGGAGCTTGGCCGTTTCCGATCAGCCGGATGCCGCGCTGCATGAGGCTGCCGACGTTGAAGTGGTTTGTCTGTTTTGAGTTAGCAACCCCTTTTCATCAACGCGATCCCCCCTGCAGCCTTTCGTAACCAGAGTGAGCGAGGGAAACTCACATAACCAACATAAACCCCCGTGATCCCACATCGCCCATAGTTCCGCACCCCCTCAACCATCTCATTGATAATCTCGCTCGTGTCCGTCTCGGCCCCAAGACTCATCTCCAACCAGTGCATCCACCCCTTCGCATACTCACCCGCCGCACACTCAATCGCAACATCGGGACCGCGTCCGTCACAGAGCTCCTTCAATTTACTAACCACCGTCTCCTTGGTCGTCACACCGGAGCTGAGCGTCTTGAAGTCGACCAGCACGAGCTTGTCTTTGTGCTCGGCGGGGAAGCGCGAGGCTACGAAGGAGAGGCGGGGGGCGGTGTCGACGAAGATGATTTTGGAGGCGCCCGCGGAGAGGGCGTAGGACCCGGCCATTTGGCCGATAGGTCCGGCGCCGAAGATGGCGACGGAGTCGGAGGGGTAGACGGCGGTGTCGTGGACGGCGTTGTAGGCTGTGGGGAGGACGTCCGAGAGGTAGAGCGCTGGGAGGGTTAGTTCAGATGTACAGCGAAAAAAATGGAAAAGGGGAAAAGGGGGAAAGGGGAGAGAGGAATACCTTTCTCGTCAGGGACATCGTCGGGGATGGCGAGGAGGTTGACGTCGCCGAGGGGAACGCGCACGTACTCTGCCTGGCCGCCGGCAAAGCCCCCCGTGAGATGCGAATATCCAAAAATACCAGCTGTGCGCCCGCCGTACATGGCCTTGGTCATGGTGTTCGAGTTGGTCATCTCGCACTGCGACGACAGTTTCTGCTTGCAGAAGAAGCACTCCCCACAAGCAATCTGAAAACTAGCCACATATCTGCCCCCGACCTTCACCCCCTTCACGCCCTTCCCCACACTCTCCACAACTCCACAGAACTCATGCCCCAGAATATCCCCCTTCTTCATCTGCACCACGGCCCCGTGTAGCAGATGCAAGTCGCTCCCGCACACGGTCGTGCCCGTGACCTTGAGAATGACGTCCCGGTCCTCGATGATCTTGGGCTTGGGCACGTCGACCACTTCGACTTTCTGCTTGCCTTGCCAGACGAGCGCTTTCATGGTCTCGCCCGACGAGACGTGCTCGTTGGCGCCGGTGTAGGAGGAGACATCTTGCTGGATGTGTTCGGTGTCGTGGCCGATGGCTTTTTCGAGGGCGTAGGCGCCTTGGACGGCCATTTTGGTGGGTTGTGATTGTTGCTTGGTGTAAGTAAATCAAATCCTGGTGTAGGATTGAAACGGTGGCGTGTGTGTGCCAGAGTGGTTCATAGGGAAATTGGGCTGACAATGGCTGAAAGAGACATGCGACGTTTTTAAAGGCGGCTCTGGCCTTTTACAAGACTTGTTGGGAACGCTGATTCCGACGGCACCGTCTCCGCGATGACGACTGCTTGCCGTCATGTCGGTGCAGCGGGGCGTAGATCGGTCTTCTGCTTTGCGTGGGAAAATGGATAATCGTCGACGTCATGGCCGCCACCGGCTCGCTGCCCCGCACGCGGTCGGCCCCCGCAGACCCACCGAAGCCAATTCCGACGACAGCACTGATCGGGGAAATGGGAACAGAACGGCAAAGTCAAGTACAACAGCTAACATTCTTTTCCCGAATACTAGAGAACACTATTCCTACAATAGCTATCTGTGTGAGCCCACAAATCCTTGTGAGAACAATCACAACACAACGGCCACAAGACCCAACCCAAACCCAGCAAGGCTGACCAATCAGAGCCTAGCCTAACCCAGTGTAAGCCAACGGCGGGAGCCAACGCCATGTGCAACATAAAAGACACATCAAAAGGACAAGGACGCTAAGTGAGGTCTACCTTGTCCAGCCTTCCTTTCTCGTCCGCTATGGTTTTGTCGAGTGTGGTGTATCTTCCGTCCAAAGGGATGTCCTTCATGAAGTTGCCGCATCATCTCAACAGGATCCGATGACAGTGACAGTGTTGACAGGGCAACTCCGGGGAAGTCCTAAACATATATTTCTCGCATTCCATGGCCAATCGGGCGGCCAAGTAGCGGATTCCGACTCAAACGAAGTCGTGAGTATAAGCGGAGTTGCACCCTGGAGCGTCGTGGTCCTGCTGTTTGCAGCAGGTATACTGGTCCGGCGTCCCTTCAGGGAATTCGATAACGGGGCCATCGAACCTTGTATTGCGTGATATTGCGAACGCGGGGTCCTGCGTGTGCTTGCCCGTATGCCAATTGCACTCTCTTGGCGCCTCCTCGCGGCTTTTGACACAATTCTTGCAATGGCCCGGGGGGACCTGGGCCGAGGAGTTGTTTGGGGTCTGGGAGGGCTGAGCGTTTCGCGCTGGGCGTTGTCGTCTGGGAGTTTTCTCAGGCGCTGCCACGAGGAGGGATGGTCGAGGATATAGGCCATTGCCTTTTCGCGATATTTTATGGGGCCGGTCGGATCGATGGATCTCCTCTCTGGTCACGCCTGAAACTACCCGGGAGCCCCCCCCTAGAGACCCTGCCAAAGCCCCACGGGTTGCGGTTGAGGCTGTTGGAGGGAAGCGAGAGGCTTGCTGAAGAGTATTTGAGGTGTTTTGAGAACCGCCAGACGCCTTTTTCGATGCATCCGACGTCTTTGGGGGCATGTTCGAGGCACCATTCTGCTTTGTGGGTGGCATTTTCTTTCCCGAAGAAGGCCTCGCGCTGCCCGAATGTGGCGTGCCGCTGTCTGAATGGGGCCCCGCGCTGCTTGAATGCGGCCTTGCGCTAATTGGATGGGTGCTTGAACTGGATTAGAAGACTTCAGAAAAGTCACCACCTACTTAAATATCTCGAATTCGGTAGATACTTACGAAGACAACTTGGCAAATGAGCTGGAGCGGTTCGCAAACCCAGGAGGCAAGCTTGTGCTGCTCTGAGCCGGCGGCTCAGCAGGGCCAGGGTCGGACAGCTGCGTACCATCGTGAAGGTCGATGCCGCGAAGGCTGTCTGCTAAATCCTTGACATGCGGATGCTCATCCTGGAGTTGGCGAAGTCCGTCCCTTGAGCACTGCTCCTCTTCGCCAAATGTGATTAGATGAGCGAACAGCCTGTCCATTGCGCCGGCAAGGCGGTCGTCGAGGGTCATGGCAAGACAGACGGCCATCAGCATCTTATGCGGCGCAGACACGATGTATTGTCGTGTCTCATCCATGGTAAAATGAAGATCAATGGGGTCAGATATTTCGTGGAAACGAAATCTAGGAGACAAATGCGGGATTGTGATGGTAATCTGGGATGGGAAAGGTGAAGAATTTCAGAAGTGGCGTGGAGCGAAGAGAGCAATCAGGAAACACCACGGCGCCGATAGAAAATTTTCCAACAACCAGCTGAGGGAAGGAACGCACGTCGCACGCATCGCTCGTGGTCGACGCGGGTGGATGGAGACATTGGATGGAAACAGGGAAACAGCCTACCTGAGGTACACGTGGGGAGACTCAGCTCAAGGCCGATGTGTGCCTCCTTCCCATTTCGCAAAATTGAAGCAGTCTCCCAACCACCATGCCCCGATGGCATGATTTTTGATCGCGAACTTCAAATTCATCAAGGGCATTGTGGGGGTTCACGCCAGACAGACAAGAAGCAGAAGAAAGCCGGTTGCCTTTGCCTCTGAGAACCCTCTAAGAAACTTGGGCATCAAGGGCCTTCGGGCAGCTGATGGCGATTGCCACCGTTTGGATTGACTGCATGGATGGAGCATCACCAGAATAGCAGAAAATGGCTCTTGTGAAGTTGAAGTTCGATGTGACTTGTGTAGGTCAAGAAGTGGCTGAAGCGCTGGTGACGAGAAACAGGAAAGCAAGTGGCATAGAGTTAGGCGCGACCGGGTGGAAAGAAGGAAGGAAGGAAGGGGCCTGGCGGTTATCAGGCCAATTTTCCAAGACCCAGAGCACCAAAGCCTATGGTGTGAAAAGAGAGGGAGCAAGTGGTGTAATGTTAACACACTCTGGCGAGCCCTTTGTCCTGGAGAGATTCCTGGTTCGACCCCAGGCGGTTCCCCTTTGTTTGCGTTTGGCAAACCGCCATAGGCTGAGGTCTCATTGGTTATACTCCAATCTGTTCTCCCAACGAACCATAGCGTGTTACGCGACCAGGGTGGGGTGGCGTACTTGACGGCTCCGAGAAGAAGTCCTATCTCCGATAGGATCGGCCCGCTCCTTCAATGGGGGTCCTGGAAGGTAATCACCGGTAAGGTGGTCGAGAGGTTGCAATCTGGGGGTAATTTTTTTGGCCTCCAACTTAATTTAATAGCAAGCTTTCCCATTCTAAACTATCTACCCATCTTAGCCTGTGGTCCATCACTATTAGATAACTGTGCAAGCTGAACTCCCTCCTCTCCCGGGCCAGCCGCTTGAGACTCATTATCGCTCTCACTCTCGCTCCTGCGCCCATCAGCCCCGCCCTGTTCGCCAGATGGAGCAACCTCCAGCGGCCACGGTGAAATGTCCTCTAGACTCCAGTTCTCCAAGCGTGAATGTGCGATCTTGTACGACAGACTGCCCTCCCGCCATTTAAGCGACCTTGTCTCCTGGATGCGCGGAAACGCAATGCCCCACGGCTCAATCCAGACAAGAAGAGCCATCACAGCTAAGACGACACAGAAAATCGCAAGAACAGCGACAAGACCGCCCTGGCCTTTCCCCGCCCGCTTGATGATACCACGAGCGATGATTGCGCCGAGCTTCCCAAACGCGGCGGCAATGCCGTAGCTTGTGCCGCGAACCTCGGTGGGGAAGATCTCAGCGGCGAGGATGAATGTGAGGGTGTTCGGGCCGAGGTTGAACAGCACCTGCGCGAGGACGTAGAACACCATGCTGGCCTGGTGGGTGGGCTCGGCATACGTCTGCGCGACGGAGATGGCCATGCAAGCAAAGAGCGCTGTCAGGCTCCATGTTGTCCAGAGGTAGTGTGTCCTTCTGCTGAGACAGTCGACAAGCGGGATGACGGCGACACTGCCGACGAGGGCGGCGATGGAAGAGAGCTGGAGGGTTCGCACGAGGTTGCGGTCGATTGTTTCGATGATGGTTGCGTTGGGATATGCCGGGTCGTCGTTCCAGTTCGGCAGCGGGCTGGAATCAGAGATCGAAGGAGGGGCCTTGTCCAACCAGAGAGCTGCGAGAGTCCCTGGGCTGTCGAGCCCGACGCCGTACCAAACCACGTCCAGAAGGAGCCATTGGATGGAGATAGCTGCGAGCAGTTTCCATCCCTTTGCCGGGCCGAAGTAGTAGTCGCCGGCCATCTTCCTCCACAACCTACGCTCCGTGATCGACCCAGCGTCGTCCGGGCCGGCGATCATGATGCGCTCGATGTCGGCTATCATCTCAGGCGTGCGAGTACCGAGCATGGTGAGGGACTCGCGGGCTTTCTTGATGTCGCGCTTGACGGCCGAGTAGAAGCGCGGGGTCTCGGGTATGAACAGGCGGAAGACGAGGGCGAAGACGGCGGGTATGCCGGCGAGGCTGAGCGCGAGACGCCAGAAGATGTCGAGAACGACCTTGGTCTGGTCGAGCACGTCTTCGGCTGCGGGGTCGAGCTGGCTGCTGAGTCCTCGAAGGGTGCCGACGCCAATGCCGTATGCAAGGAGGCGGCCGACTGCCTGGGCCAGGAACACAGCTGCGAGCATGACGCCGCGCCATCTTGTCGGGGAGAATTCGGCCGCGATCAGTGCAGACATGGGGTACTGAAGGGAGCGACCGGGTTAGCGCTGCGGTGTCAAAAACAGCAGGAACGATTAGTCCCTGGGATTTGCCAGGGCCGGGCTTTCAAACGCGGAGCTCGAAACTTGCGGCAAAGTGGCAAGGACAATAAGGGAAAGCACGACAAAGCACGAACAAAGCACGAGCACGGCAGCACGCACTCACCTCTGCGCCAATGCCCAGCCCAAGAAAGGCGCGAAACACGAACAATGCTGCGTATATGTCCAAAGAACCCCTCTCGTCTGGCCTGCCTTGGTGGATGATGAAGCCTGCGCTGGAGAAGGCGGCGCCCCCGACGGCGACCAAGACGATGATGACCTCGATCCCGTAAAGCTTGCTCCTGCCCAGCCGGTCGGCGAGGTGGCCGAAGACCACCATGCCCAGAATGGTGGCAGTCAGCGTGACCATGTCCAGCACGAGGCCTGCGTCTCGGTCGAACTGGCCATGGCGGTCGTAGATGAAGTACAGCGCCGGCGTGATGATGGTGACCGCGATGAGGGACCAGCTCGACGCCAGGAACCCCAGGAAGGCCACGAGATACACGCGCCAGCTGAAGCCGATGCGATCGAGGATGATGGAGATCCTGTCGTCCCGACGTTCCCGTTCCTGTTGCGCTGGTTAGAGGGGGTTAGGGTTGGTTGCGCTGCCTGCTGGGCGTGCCTGCTCACCCTGATGTGTTCGACATCCTGCGCGACCACGTGGCGCACCCAGAAGTCCCGGACTTTGTTCCAGACGCCGACCATTTGTCTACCGCACAAAGAACAGCTGAGACGCGACAAGTTGACCCAAATGATCGATAGCAAACACCAACCGACCCGACCGCCAGGTTTGCATCGCAGGAGGACCTGGCGCGACAATATTTAACGAGAATGCAGTTCGCGCGCGTACCTATTTCCGGATGCAAACTGCCTTGTCGCCTCGGTTTCGTCGACCGGCGTGTGTCGTGCAGCTGGTGGTTGCCCCCGTCTGCCTCGGCGGCTGATTCCGAAGCCTATCACAACGCTTGGATCGAGCACGCGGTCGAACGCACCCGCGGATTCGCATCGCCAAATACGCCGCTGCGTCGCCCCTCTCAAGCGATGCGACGCTGCGCCCCTGACACCGACAGCGCGCAGGCCCTCGCCCGCATTCCCAGGACCAGGGACGAAAGAGCCTCCTCTGACACGTGGGGCACGTTGCAGACGACGGCCATCACTTCTCCATTCCTCACCGATTCCTTTCTGCCATCCGAAACACGAGCCATCCTCCCGGGTACATCACGCGACACAGCGCGGCCCGCCATGGACGCGGAAGAATCCTAAAAATCGCAAATCCCGCCGAGAAACCAAACGCATGGCGACGGGACTCGAGATCCTTGGCGGCGTTGCGGCCGCCGTGCAGCTCACGCAGCTCATGGCCGGCTTCATCAAGAACTTCGGCACCCTCCAGAACACCCCGCGCCAGGTCAAGAGACTCGAGCGCGTCCTGGACGATCTCAACGATGTGCATCTCATCAATGCGGCGTCTCCCAAGGAGCGGAAAAGGCTGTGGGACCTGGTTCTTGTTGCCGAGCAGACCCTGCAGCGCAGCATGAACGACCCCCCGAACAGGCTGCTCCAGTTTTTTTGGCCTGAAGAATCTGAGAGACGGCTCAAAGATCAGAACGATGAGATACAGAGCGAGCTTATCACCCTCGGGCTCCGCGTGGACCGCCGTCGCTGGGCAATAAGGTACCGCCATCTCCTCGCCGCCTTCTCACCGCCGGCCGCCCTCAGAGCTTGCTGACCTTTAGTCCTCGTCCCCTTCCCGGCTTCCACGGCACCCCAGTATCGCCCGGGGGGACGGTGGTGTCGCCGCCCCCGTATCCTGTTCAGGAACAGACAGACAGCCAATTCCCGAGCAGTCAACAAGGTCACAACCAGACGATACTCGACCCGAGCGCCAGTTTACCGGAGAAATACAAGTTACCAGCGATCCTGTACGTTGCCACTGAGCGGCGATGCACTCGCGTCCGGTCTAGCACTGATTGCAAGTTAGATATCTTCAAAGCAGCGCCGGCACCGTTGTTGTTGGGCCTCTGGAAGTCAAGTACCTCCGCGTCCTAGAACGGGACGAGGAGACACGGCTCATCCACTACGAGCGAAAAACCGAACGGCACAACCTCCATGTCACGCATCGAAGTAAGCACCCCGCACCCCATCGTTTTCGCCTCTCCAGCGGTCACAGAAACCCATGAGCATCCACTGACCAACCAAACCCCAGTCCCCCGCGGCTGTCTCCGCTTCGAAGACGACTCCCTCTCCGACGACGAAGTCCATTTCCTCGGCGCCCACCCCATCACCGTCGTGCGTAGCGGCACAGGCCACGAAGTCTACTTCCTCCACGCCAAGTACAAGTTCTCCTCGCTCGAGCACCGCGAGCAATTCCTCGCGCACATGCTCGAGCGCACGCTGCTAGGCCGCTTCTACGCCGAAGAAATCCGGTACAACGACCAGCTGCACGCCCAGGGCAAGGTGATCCGGCTGTGGAAAAAGAAAGAAGAGATGCGGTCCGGCGCGACAAGAGACGCGGTGAAGCTTACGTTCCTTGCGAGGGGGGAAAGGCAGTTTGAGTGGGACTTGGGAAGGCTCAGTAGGCGCGTTTTGATGGGCGAGGGCGGCTGGGTTACCCTCACAGAGTGTAATACCGATGGATTTACCAAACAAGATGCTGCGACGGTTAAGATAAAGTTTCGGCAGCCGGAATGGGAGATGGAAAGCCTGAGGAGGCAAGCGAAGAGGCGGAGGTCGTCCGTTGCCGCGGCGGAGCTGCAGCTACCCGTGGGGAGCGGTGGTGCAGATCACCCAGAGGTGAAGAAGGGAAGCAGCAGTAGTCCGTGGTCGAAATTACGCAGGCTTTCAAAGTCGGGGGCAGGGGGTGCTGCAAAGGAGAGAAACACGAGGAACTCGAACACGCCAAGCTTGGAATACTTGCCGGAGGCGTTTCCAGGGAGAAATTCAACGGGGAAGCTTGTCGAGGTTGAGGCTGTGGAGGGCGATGATGGGATATCGATTGCAACTACGGCTACTAGTGCGGGGATGGATGGTGGGAATCCGAAGTCTGATGCGGAGGTGTTCAGGGAGGTCTTTCAGCAGTTTCATCCGGAGTCGGTGAGCTCGCTGTTTACACCGCTGCCGCCGATAGCGACGGCAAAGGCGTGGGATCCGGGGGACTTTGAGGGGTTGGGTGTGGGGATGGGGATGGGGATGGGGATGAGGTGATATAATGTAGTGATAGGAATAAGATGGCAGGTGTGTGCCTGGGCGTCGCCCTTTGTGCAACATTAATATGGGCGACACATCTCGGTCGTTTCCTTGCCTTGCTGCTTAGAGACTCACTGATTTACCCCTGTGTGTATGACAGGAGCGTCGTTGCGACTTTCCCGACGCCTTGTCCCCAGGATCAAAACAGTACCGCATAGGTTCTTCACGGTCAAATCGAACATCCTGGTCAGAAAACATCAGGGCTCTTTGGATGCTCTACCAGGATACGGAGCAGGTACCTCAGCTGCGAAAATCACCGTGGAATGCTGTCCCCCCAATTAAACGCCAGATGCGGAGAATATTGGTTACACACCTTAATCACATCCTCGTCCTGCTCCTTGGAAAACCGCCGATTTATGCCTATGTACTCCCCATTAATGTCTTTGGAAATATTTGGATTTGGTTTCGGCGTCGGCGACGGGAACGGGAACGAGTTCTTAGGAAGCCCGAGACTCCCAAGACCAATCGAGGAATACGAAGGTGATTGGAAATGCGGAGAGATATACGAACTCCCTTTTGGCCGGGATACCTACACATATAAAGCCCACGTCCTGACACCATCGGCCCTTTGAAATACAGCGCCCTAGAGCGTAACCTACCTCCAAGATGCAGTTCCCCCAGACCCTCATTGGAGCCATCACGCTCTTCACCACCGGCTCATCGGCCGCCTTCACTGCCTCATGTCATAGCTGCTCATAGGCTACAGCTGATCCCTAAGCCGTCATAGCTTACGACTGCCGCGAGGTTGACAGTTCATACAGGAGGAGTGAGGCTCCACTGGGGTCGTGTTTTGGCAACATCAATGGCAACATCCAGCCACAGTATCAGTAAAGCTTCCCTTCTACCAAACACGAACCGCTACAACTTGCTTACTTATCTACGTTGCGGTTCTCTAGAGGCTTCTTCCTCCAAAGATGCACTCGGAAGGATACTCCTCTTAGCGGAGGTGCCGGCGGGGCGGTGTGGATGCAGGTTAGATGTAGACGGAATGACGGGTCTGTCAACTCGTATGCTTATAACCTTGGTATGTGCTTGTTCACCCTTGGTGTTGTGGGCTTGCAGTTGGACATACTGACCTGGGTGATGACAGCGTCCACCGAGACTGTTTATAATGACAATGGACAGCTTAAGTGCTTTGGGGTTGGGGGCTGAGAGGGTAGGTGTGATGACTGGGCGATTTCAAAACCAATGTATCCACGAATTTCAAGATTCCATCCTCAGTCCAAGACTCATTTTGTCCACTGTGTTGCCATTGCCTACCCAATCCGTCCAGCCGGTTCACCGTGTCCATCTGTCCATCTGGTTGCTTCTCAACCTATCCACCCATTCATCCCGCCCAACAGACCCCCTCACAGCGTCCTCACAATATCAACCGTCACCCCCATCGCCCTCGCCTCAGCCTCTTTCCTCACCTCCCTCTCATAATAGTCGCGGAACTCACGCCTACAATGCCTCCCGTCAACCCCACCCTCTCCAACATCCAACAAAACAACACAAAAAGGTAACTCACCCCTCATCCCAGCACCACCCCCCCCTCACCTCCC
>Ga0247758_1001651_pt1 | contig 15348 bp, 12 predicted proteins | sample UWRJL156409C4_FD_180950 | JGI IMG/M metagenome (GOLD analysis project Ga0247758, IMG submission 180950) | Plant litter microbial communities from Arlington Agricultural Research Station in Wisconsin, United States - UWRJ-L156-409C-4 | ecosystem: Environmental > Terrestrial > Plant litter >...
CGGCACAGGATCTGCGCGGTGATTGGATGCACCGAGACTTTGACACTGTAAAAACGCCTTGCATCCCAAAACCCCGGTCAGAAGCTGCCCGTGCCTGCGGCGGAGTTCAGGGGTTAATCCTTCGACTCGCTTGGACGTCAGCTTCGAGAAAGAAAAAAAACCGGGATCGCACCCAAGGAATACGTACCGTCCGCAGAATTGTACCCCTGTACAAGGGACAATAGTACCGCCGCAGGGCAGACGGAGAAGACGAGATTAACGGTGGTTTCAATTTTTGCAACAGACCACTTCAATGGGAGAGATAGGTAGGTATGCTACCGGAACCTAAGGCAGTTCCCATTCCGCTGCTGGTGACTCTAACCCTCAACTTGTTTCTTCTCATCGGCCCATATCCTCACGGCGGCACAGCCTTGGCCTCAGACTCCACTTGCCCAGCCGGAGCACTCACGATAGGCGCACTCTCGATAGTTCCACTGCTCGCCTTCTTTGCCTCCTCGACCACAGCATCAATACAGTTCGACAGCCTCAGGCGCCAGTGGCGCTGGTACCACCACCCCGAATAGCACACGATGCCCAGCAGCGCGATCGCCGCGATACCATTATTCTTCCAGTACTGAGTTGCATACCGAATATCATCCTTCGCGTTGCTCGAGATGACCACCTTGAATTCGTCCGGGTTGCCCCAGTACGCCATCGGGACCAGACACTTGCAATTGCGGTAAACGCCCGCGATTTGCATGAAGGTGCCGGCGATGGCGCTGAAGATGGAGAAGAAGAAAAAGACGACGAACAGAAGGCCAAACACCACCCGTCCGGCTTTGGACCTGATGCGCGGGCCGTCGTCGTCGGCCTCCCCCGCCGGAGCGCTGCTGAACACGTTCCTCGACCCGGTGAAGTCGACCAGCCACAGGACGGACAGAAGGCACTGGAACAGGAAGTACAGCACGAAGGTGAAACTGCGACAGCCCAGGCCGATGATGGGGGTGTAGTACGACGTCAGAAAGGCGAGGGTGAAGGGGATCAACAGCAGCGCCACGAGCAAGAGGAAGATAGACAGCCAGTCAGGGAGCGTCGTGTAGGGCACACCCGTCTGGTTGAGGTCTTCGCCCTTGAACACGACCGCAAACCGGCCCTTGAGCACGGTGAGCCTGCTGTGCAGCCAGCCGCTCTTCTCGTGGACGTGGTCCTGCTCGCCATACTGCTTCTGCACGTGCTCGATCCACCGCCGCTTGTTGCGCCCGCGCTCCCACATCCACACCGGCTCGTATGCGCCCGCAAACAGCGACGGCATGACGGCCTCGCGGAAGAAGGCCACGCTCCAGAACTTAGGCCTGGCCTTCCCGGTCCCTCCCTCACCCTCCTCACCCCGACTAGCACTGCCACCACCACTGCTGCCAGTAACAACAACACCCGTCCCAGACATAACTGCCCTCAGCGTGTTGGGATTATTCCCCGCAAGCAGACACCCAGCGACAATGGCCACAAACGGGATGGTCATCCACCATTCACCAAAGGCCAGTGCGTGCGACGTGTCGTTCTGCCCCAGGTTCTCGAGGTTGCCAAACACGTTGACAAGGAAGGACCCCAGGAAGAAGCACAGCGCCGCCGCGACCGTGACGCCGAAGCGCGCCTGACTGCCGAGCATGGTCTGGAGTCGGTTCCGCGTCACTTCGGGCTCGTATGAGGGCTGGGTGGGGGTGCCAGCGGTAGAGAGGAGGGAGACGAGGTGGTTGATGTGCGACCAAGCGTTAGGCGAGGAGTCCGCGCGTGGGCTGGGCCGTGCGGGTGTTTCAGTCCTGAGCTCGAGGTTGCCGACGAGCACGGCGTAGAGAAGGTGGATCATGTGCGCGGTGTTCACCGCCCCTTTTGCTGGCGGCAGTGCAATTTCCACGTCGTCAGACTGGGCGACGGATTTCTCGGCAGGTTGCTCAGAAGCTTTCTCCGCACTATTTTCGACATCAGGCTGTGGTACCGCACCACCTTTGACAGACCCTGGACCTTCTGGCTTCAGCTTCTGATTGGTGTGCCGCTCGACATAGGTGATGACCTGTCGGTCCACGTTGGCCTCGTACAGGCCACTGAGGATCATGGGTCCGGCGGTGGAGAAGACCATGGCCGTCCAGACGAGCGTGTCGACAAAGCCGATGGCGGCGGCGAGAGCGGCGCGGATGATGATGTCAATGACAATGAGCAGCGTCGACACAAGTGCCAGTACGGTCGGCTTGATGTGGCCGAAGACGCTATTCGCTTTCCTGATCTTGTTGAACTCGGTGATGACGTCGTCGACCTTGTTGGGGAACAGCTTCTCGGGGATGTTGAACGTCCGCTTCCGGGGCACGGTGAGACTGAACACGGCGGCCGGCAAGATGTAGCCGACAAACGGCTGGATCCACTGACCCAGGTTGCCATTGTGCGATCGCTGCCACCCGGGGCAGTTATCCCGACACCAGCGGTACGGGACCTCGACGGGCGGCGATCCATCCTTGTTGTCGGCGTACTCTGCCGTGCAGGGAAACTGCTTGGGCTTCAGCGGGAACTCGGCCGGGTCCCACTTGAGAAAGGGGTTGGGTGTCTGCACGAGTTCGTTGTTGCTGTCCAATTTGTACGACTCGCTGACGGCGCGGAGGCAGCAGACTCCGAACTCGAGACCGCCGATGGGATTGTACACCCATGGGTTGGGGATCTCGCTGAGCTCCGGAATGGCTTCGTTGATGTCTTTGAACTTCAGGTTGGCCCAAACCGTGGCAGCGAACCATGTTAGGCTCGCTAGCGGATACAACCGCATCGTGCGACTGTCTGAGGAGTTGATGTCAGGATTTGATTGGGTGTGAGGATTGTTTGCGTTTTGGAGTAGCGGTGGATAATCGTCCTGAGACAGAGGAGGAACTTCTGCAGGTCTCAGTAGGTCTTGGTGTCCGTCTTATGCTCCAACATACAGCTCATTCTGCCATGCAAGCAGGAGTGCGCAGGACTCGGAGCCTTGTTGGGGTTGCACAACCCCCGACGTACCAAAGTATGTGTTTTCAATTGCATGATGTGCCTCTTTTCGTCTTGACCTGCCTCCAAAATCAACGCCTCTTTCCGAGACAGACCAGTCACAGCCCGGGTCAACCAGCGGCTGCCGCGGTGGGCATTTGACGCCCTCCAAGAGGCCAGCGCTCGGTCATCCACCGAACGCCACATATTTCAGCTCGCTGCCGTCGCCGCCAAACAAAATCCGGGGAAGTCGATATTTGTGCTCGTGTCACTCCTGCAGACCCGTCTTGGCGCCGTGCCCGCTGCAAGCCTCATTTGTCGTGACCCCTACCCGTGGATCCTGATGCTACCCAACAATGCACGACAGATAAATGCGGCCCGCAGCCTCGAGGTCGAAGACTTCCCTCTGAATTCCGCTCCTTTGCGTGCTAGCGATACCACCCAAGAATGGGTCCCCGAAATGATCGGCCGACCGCATGTCGACCGCGCTGCATTGAGGATGAGGCTCCGGCAGTGAATCTGACACCTGCCTACCTAGGTGGTACGCGGAGGCGCGTGAAGGTTACAGCAGGCGGTATCGCGAAAAAAAAAGAGGCCCTGCGTCGCAGAAGGTTGGAAGTTCTTGATTGTTGTGTGGACTCGGATGAGTGGCGAAAATCCACTCAGAATCCAGAGCACTCCAGAATTGGTTCCGACCCGCATTTGCTGGCCCCATCAAATGGTCGTCGCTCCTGCCATTCCTCAATACTCCCGCGAGCAGTAGTGATGAGTACCTTCCCCGGACGGCTCAGACGGTAGTGCCTCATCTTTCCGAGCCACGGTGTCAACAGAACCTTCAGTCACCTGGCAATTTAAGTTCAACTTGGTGATGGAAACGCCGGGAGCAAAGTTATCGTTGCGAGAGGTTGGAACTTATTTATGTATTGTTCACATTACAGCTGAATAACTAACTTCTGTTCTCGCCGGTATTTCCCAGCGACTGAAACGGTTTGGTAATTCAGGTGACCCAAGTATAATCATCATGTTACCTTACCCCGTCCGTGGTATCGAGGACTCAGATTACCGAGACGACATGAATCACGCACGCATCGCATCCTGCTGCCCCCTAACCGCCGAAACCAGCCCCAAAGCCCTCGCATGTTCCGTCGGCATATACCCCGGCAGCCCCAAGAACGGCACTCCCTTCCTTTCCTCCCCATCTTCCCCGGGGCCATCCTCCCCATCAATCAACGCCATAACCTCCGCCGCGCCCGGAACCTCCCCCGACCGACTATACAGCCACGAATACAGCCCCACCACCGCGCTCTCCAGCGCGCCGACAACCCACGCATGGTGCGGACTGGCCGCCTCGCCGGCAATAACCAGATTTCCTGACGGCAAGACGATCTTTGGCCACAGCGTCGAGAACTGCTGCGCGCGGAAGAAGGCGAATGCACCCGCTGTGTTCGGATCGTGGGACCAGTCATGGGCGTAGTGGTCTAGGTACCACCCGCCGTCTTTGGGAGGATTAGAGAGGTTGGTGAACAGGGCCGTTTCTTCCTCGGGGGAGGTGGAGTGCAGTTTTGCGAGTTCGCGGAGGAGGAGGGTCTTGAGTTCGCCTTCGTTGTTGGGGGAGTCAGATGAGATGAGGGCGCCGACGCGCTCGGCGTCTTGTTGCCAGGTGTAGGAGACGAGGAGGACGGCGGGCTGGTCGGCAGGGTCGAGGATATTGTAGGAGGGGTAGACGACGGTGCGGATGTGCAGATCTGAGTGGCCCAGGCCGCCGGTGGTGATGCGGTGGGAGGGGGGGAGGGAGTGTAGCCACCAGGCGTGGGAGAATTTGATGCCGACTTTGCAGGACTGGCCGTAGGCGAGGGCGCGGTGGGCCATCTTTGCAGAGTTGGAGATGGTGCAGCCGGTTGTGTCGATGCGGCGGAGGCAGCCGAGGGTCGTGGTGTTGAATACGCCGTTGTATTGTTGAGGGGTGGAGGAAGAGGTGGTGGTGACTTCTATCTGCCAGTCCGAGTCGGGATCGGAGATGGCACTGATGGCTTTGACGGTGGTGCTGTACGTGGGCTTGCGGGCAAGTTGCTTTTCCATGAGGATGGGAAGCTGTTGGGCGCCGCCCATGATGCACCACCAGGGGTAGTCAACCCCGCCGGGGTCGCTGTAGTTGAAGTCGAGGGATTCGAGAACTGTTTCGCTCAGGGCCTGGTCGTACCAGTCCGTGCCTCTGGGTTTGCATGTTAGTGGTGAAAATTCTCGTCAGATGAAGCCAAGACTTGCTTACCCATTCATGGTCTCCAAGAAATTGATGGTTGTCGCGTTGAAGGGGGGAAGCTTGGGGTTGAGAAAGCCGTGATGATCCCAGTTGCTGCCCAGCCAATCACGGGTTGTGTATTTGTCGTAGTCCATCAGCTTTTTCCAACCTTTCTTGCCATCGTCCTTGATGGCGTCTCTCAACGTGTGCATTGCTTCGTCCACTACATCACCAGGCTTCATCTTCAGTACACTGGAACGAACACAGTTAGTCAAGATAAAAAGCGCCAGATGATTGAAGCACGTACGCTGATGGGATTTCCGGCGCATAGGGATCCTGATTGAAACCAAAGGCATCGCCTCCTTCGCCGGCAGACGCAGCAATGTCGAGGTATGAACCCCACTTGGTGACCCCGTTGAAGCAGAATGGCTCGTTCTGGCCCTTGGCGTTGCTGTTTTGCATGCTATAAGGGATCAACGACCCGTTGGGTGTATCTGACCTCATCTCGTCCTCGTTGACAAACGGCATTCCCAAAAAGGTGAAGAGGTCAAAGACGCGGGTCATGACTGGGTTCTGAGGGAATCGCATGCCGCCCACGTCGTAATAGTCGTGAGGCCGGGGGACTATCGAGCTTGGGTGGGAAGTTGTACGTGAAGAGGCGGCCTCCCACCCGTTCCTCTGGTGCGGCCTCGAGGATGTCGTATTCAACATTGAAGGCCGGGACATTTTTGTTGAAATAGTCGAGCATCATTCCAAGGAAGAGTCCGGTCACTCCAGCACCGACAATTGCGACCTTGTTCGGGGAGTCTCCCGTGCCTGCCGGTTGGCCACCATGGCCCACCAAAGGGCGCGCGGCTGGCAGATCGAGCAGCAGTTTGCCATCCACACTCGGAAGCAACTCCTTCAACTGCTGGTCGCCAGAGGCGAGCCGTTCAATTTCACCATAGAGGTGATTAATTGCATACTGCTCCCTGACAGAGAGCCCTCCGCCCTCGTTCCAGGTAAGACTCGGCATGGTGAAATTGAGAACCACAAAGCGTAAAAGTGGATAGTATTAGAAAAATATTCTGAACCTTCCGTCTTTAATGAAATATCGTGGGACTGTCATTCACCCCCTTTTAAGGTCGGCTTCAAACCTGCCGGAATGAAAGGTCCGCCGCAGACCAACATTGTCCCGAAACCCATCTCTGTCATCGGATATCCGAAGAGCGCCAACTACAAGCGTCGGAAGCTGGTATGGTTCAGCGCCGAGAAGGGCATGACGGCTGCAGAGTATTGGGCTCAATCCCCCTCGAATCGGTTTGGTGAAAGTGTTGTGGCTGGCTTGAAAGCGGCGGCGGCTAGCGACTCCAGGTTTCGACGAATAGTGTTTCTACCCGACTGCCACGAAGCACTTCCTACAAGTCTAGACCGTCGACTAGCTTTGAGACAGCTGCGCCTCTTCAAGTCGGAACTGCAGGTTCTAGCCCGATGGCCATGCCAACCCCTCATTCAGCTACTCCACACTCATGCAAGACACCAGACTAGGGCAACCACATGCTTCCTAGTACGTATTCGGGAATGCGTACCTATTGATCCACGAGCTGGTGACGAGGGCGGATGAATTACGGAGGCTGAGGAATTGACAACCTAATGACATGTCAATAGTTTTGATAAGTTAACATCAAGCATTTATATCTCTGTTATTCTGTCGTGTTGGACACCACATAGCGTCGGTTGACAACTCGGACTAAACTCCAAAGCAATCATGTCGGACTCATTCACATCAGGCACAAAGCCGTCCAATGGCCAGCGCATCGCCCTTCCAGATGGATGGAAGCTCACCGACGCCGATTCTCGGTATGGAGATGACTACCGGCCCGACAACTCGCCCATGAAGGGAGACGATGCCCCCCTTGGGATTCTTTCTCTGCTGGAGGGCAAGACCTTTGTCGGTGGGGGAGTCAACATGCTCTTCCGGCCCAACAACGGCACATCATCCAACACCACATTCCACATCCCCGTCAATCCTCCCCCGCCGACGTCCCCCAACACCAACGTACTTGAGATCAACCTCTTCGAGGAGACCCTCTGCTTCACCAAAGCCGTAGGCACAGTTCCCAACCGCGGCTTCCAACAGCAGGGCGACATCAGCCTCAACGCCATTATGTACCTGCAGACCGTCAACGACGTGACCAACACCCACACCGGCAAACCCGACGGAAAGCCCTGCCCCATCCACGCCGAGAACGGCATGTTCCTCCACGTGCCCGCCACCACCAACGACCCCAACATCGGCGCCACCATCGGCCGCCTCGGCAGCATCCCCCACGGCGTCGCCATCAACCTCCAGGGCTTTGAGCCCAACGCCTCCGCCACCGTTGCCGGCCCCCCCGACATCACCCACGACCCCTGCCTGACAACCCCCTTCCAAATCCCTACCACTCCCGGAACAAAGAATATCCCCCACCCCTTCGCCTCCCTCAAGGCCGAAAACAACACCACCTCCCGCATCCCACAGAACCTCGACATCTTCGTCCAACAAGGGACCCTCTCCGACGCCATCCTCGCCGACCCAACCATCCTCCTCACCGAACTCAATAAGACTAGAAACATCACCAGCACCATCACCCTGACCATGTCATCGACCAACCTGACAAACTCAACTAGATCAACCAACGTCCCGACTGGCGGAGGCGTTGTTGGCAATGCCTTCCTCAACGGTATTATCGGCAAGCCGAACGCGTCTCCGTTATCGGTAGACTTCACGCTCTGGATTGAGACAGTTGCGTATGAGGTGAGAGTTCCGAGATGGAAGCCGGTGGAAGGTGGGAAGCCGGTGGAGGTCAGGCATGAAGGAGGGATGAAGTTTGTTTTACATCCGCCGAGTGAGATTCATGAGGAGAGGACTGTTGTGGTGGAGGTGGTGGAGCTGCAGTACTTGCAGATGGTGATGTTGCAGTTTGGGGGGTTGACGTGGCCGCATCCGAGTGTTTCGACGTTGAAGCCGGAGGTGGTTGTGGTGGCGGAGGGAGATGGGGCTTGGAAGGGGTTGTGAGATGGGTCGTGGCGTTGGATTGATGAGTGAAATATTCATCTGGACTGCAAGCAAGCATAATATCATGGGATAGGCTACAAGATGGGCGATGGGATTTGGGTTTATTCGATGTGGTAGGTAATGTACCCTGTATGCAGAGTCGCTGAGTAGCACAAAATTCATCAGCGGTGGACAAAGTCCACCTGCTGAAGCTGGCAGGAGCAAAATTGCTGAGCCGTCATCCCGCCGCTTTGCACATGTGGGCGTTGTACAGCCTTCGGCACTTTTCCCGGCCAGGCCCCAAAGAAAATGGCTAACCGGCCCCATCACGGCCAGCAGAAACCCTCGATCGGTTTCACCCCCATCAACGCAGGCAAAAAACACGTGGAATATGCTTCCCACCAGCGACCGCGCAGTGTGTGACACTCCAATCCCCTTCGATAACGAACGGTATCTGGAGTCCGTCTTTGCTGTGTGTCTACCTACTTCGTTTGCTCGCAGTGACATTGAGCATGTCGTTTTTTACTTCCAACGTGGACAGCGGTGAGGTTCCGATTTCATTGGAGTTCGGAGATGTCATCCTTTGCATTGTGCCACGAACTCTATTTATCATCGCCATTCTGGCAAAATGGATATGGGACTCGCGTCATCCACCGAAACCGATACCTCATGCCCATGATTTGCGAAGAGCAACCGCCATTATTAAAAAGGTATCATGTCACACTTCCACATAGCGATCAACCGAGCTAATCAATCCTAGGCCCTTCTCTTTGTGGTTATCGTCGTTTTGGTATCACTGGTGCTTCTTGCGAGTGGGGGCGAAACCACGCCCATGCTCAAGGGCTACGCAACAGTTGGAAGCTATGGGGTACAGCTTCTTTGCGCCCTCGCTATCTTCATACGATGTCTGACTACATGGAAGCGCTCCCATTTTTTGGAGTCGGCCTTTCTCGTGTTTACGGTGTGCGACGCCTTTCGAACTTATACGTTATGGAAACTCGCTTCCGGTGGCCATTCTCGAGCCGACTCTCCGTTTCCCGCGCTTCAAACAACATCCACAGTACTATACGCAACCCAGTTGGCTCTTGCATCGTGGACACCAGAGGAGCCGAACCACGGAGACCACCAAGGGCCCGATTCAAGTGAGCCAGCTGCCTGCTTGCTAAGCCTGATATTTCTATCCTGGCTTCATCCGCTCTTGTCTTATGGACGCACGTACCAAATTGCGCAGAAGGACCTGAACGCATTGGAAATACACCCAAGCTCACTTTATCATCCTCCTCCTCCCTCCAAAACTAAGCGAGAAACACCCGGTCCATCAGATTCTCTTCTCCGTGATTTGATGAAGGAAATGCCTCTGAGAGCCTATTTCACGATCTTCGGGTCTGGATTCTTGGCACTTGTCTTGACAGCCGCGATCTTATGCCAGCCACTTATTATACGTGGAATTGTTGATTACCTCCAGGAGGATCAGCATCCGTCAGTTGGAGCTTGCCTTGTACTCGGCTTATTCCTCGAGTAAGTAAACCCCCCAGTTCGGCACCCCCGCTCACGTCCTTTAGCTTTGCCGCCATTGCAATCTTGCAGGCGCAAGAATCGCAGCTCATAGACCAAGTCTCGTTCCGCATACGGGGTTATCTCATCTACCGCATCCTAAGTACACCGGACTATTCACCGCTCTGTCCGTCATCACTATGATGATTTCGCCGTATCTCAACTTCGTCCAGATGCTCCCCGATCTTTACGAGGGGTACGTAAGCTGGAAGCGCCTTTCGGAGTTTCTCTCGACGCCACCCGATGACTACGCCAGCGGCAGCGGTCGGCATCAAAAGGGTGAAGGCGAGAGCCAAGCAGATGTCCCGGGACTTGTTGTACGCGCCAGCAACGTCTCTATCGGCTGGACTCCCGAAGCAGTGTTGAAATCGATGTCCTTCGACCTCACAAAGAGGGGTATCACGCTCGTGACGGGGGGGTCAGATTCAGGGAAGTCAACACTGATGAAAGCCCTCCTCGGCGAGGTGAACATCTTGTCCGGGTCGCTGGAGATCTTCACGGGCCGAATTGCGTTTTGCGACCAAACACCTTTCTTCCTACCCTCCTGGCTTTATGGTCAACCCCCCTAGTGCGCCCTACGATGATGATGCCTACGGTTCAAAAGGCCTGGCTCAGTTTGCATAACTCTAAGCACATCAGGACCGTCTCTAGGCACGACGGGCGCGACGTGCACGATGGGCACGGCCGGCCTGTCTCGTAGCAGTTCCCAGCACCGCCGTCTACCTGCAGTCCTGCCACAGTCACTTCCGGCACGGCTCGAGACAATAGCCCCCCATGATCTAGGAAGCCTAGCCTCTGAAAACATGTCTCCTGGCCGTCTCCCTGCGCCATTGATGTTGTTCTCCTTCTGCGTGTGCGCGAGGAAGCCGCCGCTGCGCCGAACCCCCCAGCCGAACCCAGCGCGCCATACGGAGTCGACACGCGCCCGAAGGCAGCAGTCGCGCTGGGCAGGGAATCTCTCTACGCGGGACCGGGACACACATGCAGGCGTCCTCTTGCCATGCGCGCCAGATTGTGGACGCCAAGGGACGGCGGAGGGGGAGGGGGCAGTGTGTGGGGGGCAGTAGTTAGGGGCGGGGGGGAGCGAGCACGACACGTTCGGAGCCGAACCAAGCGTCCAGCATGCGCGGCAGCACCACCGAGCCTTCTGCAAGACCATCAGCGCACACAGGCAAAGCAGCATTCTCCTGCCAGCATTCAGGAGAGAGCACACCGCGCATCCCGAGTCCTCCCAAGCCTTCTGCAGGCCAGCAGAGGCCCACGGCAAATCCCGTTCAGAACTAGCATTTGATGACACATGCATCCAATGTGGCGCACGGGGAGCCCCTTTCCGGTCGCAGGACGAAGAGGCCTCCTTCACCACGTGACAAGCACGGCCCCAGGATTGTTCGAGCTGAGCAGCGACACTTCACAACAGCCTGCCCAACGCTTCTAGCTTCTCCTCTGTCAACATGGCTCCAGGATTTCGACGCATCCTGTCACCTGTGTAAGAACTTTCTGTATTCACAGTGGTACTTCCTGACTCTTCGCCGCCAGCGCCAGGTATTCAGCGGTTTGGGACGTTCGGCACCGACTCGAAGACTCACGGTGCGCGATTTTTGCTATCCTCGTCGCAGTAACAAGGATCGCGCGATCATGGTATTTCAAACACTGAATTAGATATTTACCTATGAAAGCTCACTTTGAGTAGGCAAACCTAGACTCGGGAATGTCGACATCGCCCCAACGTAGCTCTGAAGCCGGTTCCACGGCAGCAACATCTGATACGCCAGAGGGATGCATTGCATCGCAGTTCCTGCCGTTCAAGTACACTCCACTAGATGTCACTCGCAATGAAATCCGTCTCATCGAATTCTGCGGCACTGCGAACGGCCTTATCAACTGTCGTCTACGGCATGTTAATCTTGAATCCGGTGATGGATTAACGCCCACTTACTAAGCACTATCTTATACTTGGGGGCCACCCTTGCCAGCGCAGCGGATTCTGATCAACGGTCAGCTCTTCGAGGTCCGTCAGAACCACTACGACTTCCTCATCGCTGCGCAACAACATGCCTTCTCTGGAGCGTTTTGGATCGACCAGATCTGCGTTGACCAGGACAACGTGCCTGAGAAAAACCACCAGGTCACCATGATGGCTTCCATATACAAAAGAGCTCTCAAGGTCGTTGTCTGGCTCGGAGGGTTGACAGAAGAGCAAGAGCCGATAATGCCTTACATTGAACTCCGAATGCTGACCGAATACGGTGGGGGGCCAACAGTTACTATTGAAACTCAGGGTGGTGGAACATACGGACCTTCGCTCTCCACAGTGATCGAATTCTTCCAGAACCCGTACTGGACCCGCATGTGGATCGTGCAGGAACTTGTGACAAGTCAGGATTTCACCGCCTATGGTGCGCGCAACAGCATATCGGGCTGGGCACTTCGATGTTTCGCAGTATGGCTAGACGACCATGTTCCAGCTCGGGAGAACACTCAGCTCATGTCCCCTCACGTCAACTACCTTCTCACACGCGCACCAAACGGCTCAGCACGCTATCTGCTGTCTGATCTGTTCTATCATCTCAGTCAAGGACAATGTTGGGATCCCAAGGATCGACTGTACTCTTTGCGAGCGCTCCTGACGAATGGTACCTCGGTTGTCGTCGATTACAGCAAGCCAGTTACCGATGTTCTCCTAGATGCTGTGCGGCTGATAGGGAGAGAGACGACTGCTCGCATCGGACTCCATGCTATCGCGGCCGTGGGTACGACTTCTGGCATGGCTGCCCATGTACTCGCTTGTGACCTGCCCAAGGCTATGGGTCTTGGAACGTCAAGGCATTTGTTCGAAGAGCTGGCTCGTGATGTCGATGGTGACTGGAATCGTGCGCTTCAACAGGGTGACGGAGAAGAATGGATCGTGGCGAAGTTCAGAGAGACTTTTTTAGAGCATGGTGGGAGCGTAGATGAAGTCGAAGCCGCCAGCATGTCATACGCAGAGCCAAATCTTAGGGCCGAACTCGACTGGCATGGTATACTACGCTGACGGGGCTCTCAGGTAGCGCATAAATATCAAGATTGCTCTATAAATATGATGCCAGAAGTCTTTAAGTAGCTGAATCTTTTCTCATCACCAGTCAACCGCTCTCACCACTTTTCCTTACCTACCTACCTGTACCATTCTTACAATTACCTAACTTACCAGTTAAGAGTTCTCTATTTATTGTCTACACAGTCGGTTTCTTGCTTAGGTCAAGGACGCCCAGGGTAGACACACCGATAAACTCGGCAAAGAGCTTAATAGACTATAAGCAGTAAGGTGTTACGATAGTGCCATCTTTCCTGAACAATTCCGCTTCAAATCTGTCATTCAGAGTAGCATATCTTATCCACAACCCCATCAGTAGTGACCCACTCCTCCCGTGGGTCCAGGAATATCTTATACCAACCTATAGTATACTTCAAGAGCTCCCGTGGCACGGCTTTGTTGTTAACGATGTTGATGTCGCCAATACGCCCCTTCTCTTCCGCGAACTCTCTTTTCTCCGCCGCGAACCTTGCCTTCTTGGGTAAGATGGTGTCGGTATGGCAGAAGAAGCAGAAGGGGACGCGTATTGGTGGTAGAAGGCCCCAAAACGGGAGAGACGTGGGTAATACTCGGAATAACGAACGTGAGATTGCGGATACAGTTGATTCAGATTTGGAAGGCATTGAGAGGGACTTGCAAAGGGCGCAGTTTCTGGCTCTTATATAAATATCTCAGTGGGCAGGCCCTGTGGTGGCAGAAATTTGCACCGCTACCTGCGCCAGGTTGCAGAAAACAACTCCGTCGTTGTCGCCCCCCAAAAAAGGGGGCCGTTGGTGTCGCCGAAAACCGACTGTGCGGACATGGAAGACCGGCACATCTTTGGCTCTCGCCCTCAGATTCGGGCGCCGAGCCTGTCGCGATGCAACATGGCGTTTTGCGGGTCCGATGATTCCATCGCCTGAAGTTACACAGTACGGATTATGAGACGCTTAACGCCCCAACCCGACTGGTGGCGGAGTGGTGGCCAAGGGATCGAGCGCTCCTCTTCCCTGCAGCCCTACGGATCCGTACAGGCTGTGTGACCGCGGCACAGGCCCGTCAGCCCCCCCGGCGGCGACGCTATTCCCATCTCAGCCAAACCTGGCGTCATTTTGCCGCTGCTCGCATTTTGCTGCTCGGACCGCAGTTCTTGGCGGTGGCTTCTGCAGCAGCACGCGACAAACAAACAGCTCATCTCCCTGTCCTCCACAGTTCACAATTGAATCTTCCACCTTTTGAACTTCCCCGCCGTTTCGCTCTCTCACCACAGTCTGTCGCTATCACATCTCCGGCGGACCCATCCCGCCATGATGGCACGCCCACAGCGACAACTTCAATATGGCGACAATGCGCCAGAACTGGCACACGCAGACGGGCGGGGGTCGGCATCGCCATACACAGAATACTCGACGCTGCCCGAGGTGGCCTCTGGATTTGGCACCGCAGGCGGGAATTCCGACTCGCTGCCGCAGGTGCGCGACCCCGAAGCCGAGAAGATGCTCGTCAGCCACGGGGCGGGCGGCTTCCCGGTGTACCCCGCATCGGCGCCCACGCGACACGGGTATGGGAATGTGAATGGAACGGGGAATGGCGGGACCGGCGCGGCTGAAATGAACGATGGCTATGGCAATGGCAATGGGAATGGCGGATACGATCCAGGGCAGCATGGCGTCGCCGCTGCATCTGAGGCGCGCCCAAACTGGTTCAGGCGGCAGAGGAAACGCGTCCTCGTGGGCATCGCGGCGGTGATTCTCCTCATCATCATCGGTGTGGTAGTCGGCGTGGTTGTGTCGCGAAAATCAAGTAGTAGCAACAACAACAGGTAACCCCCTCCCTCTCTCCCTCATTCCTTCCCTCTCATCCAGGCACCAATTCTAACCCCACCAGCTCCGGCTCCGGCTCCACCTCCGAGTCCAAAAACGGGACCAACACTACCCCCAACCCCTCCGACCTCTCCGCTCCTTCCAGTTCCGGGCCCACCCCCTTCGGCATCCCCACCACCTTCCCCGACGCCCCCAACGGCCAAACCCTCCTGTCCACCTGCGCCGGGACAATCTGCCCGCAGCTCCTCGCCTCGGCCTCCTACGGCTCCCCCGCCGCCCCCACAACATTCATCTTCACCCGCGGCTCCGACAACGCAATCTGGTACCGCTCCTTCACCAACCACACCTGGTCGCAACCATGGATCTCCCTCGGGGGCTCCTTCCTTGCCCAACCCACAGCCGCATCAATGCGCGACGGACGGGTAGATGTCTTTGGCGTATGGGCCGAGAACCAGATGGCGAAGTACAAGACCTTCCAGAACGGCGTGTGGGACAGCGAATGGACGGGGATGAACGGAATTCTGTCCTCGGTGGTGAGCGTGTGCAGCAGAGGGCAGGACTACCTGAATGTGGTGCATCTGGATGCGGAGAATGGCGTGTGGCATAAGTATATCAGCGATGGGAGCAAGTGGCAGCCGCAGAAGTGGGAGGGGCAGGGGGGGTATGCGAGCAGTACGGTGGATCTGGG
>Ga0247758_1001652_pt1 | contig 15339 bp, 15 predicted proteins | sample UWRJL156409C4_FD_180950 | JGI IMG/M metagenome (GOLD analysis project Ga0247758, IMG submission 180950) | Plant litter microbial communities from Arlington Agricultural Research Station in Wisconsin, United States - UWRJ-L156-409C-4 | ecosystem: Environmental > Terrestrial > Plant litter >...
GTGTCAAGTCCTTCCCCAATACCTCCAACCACAATCTTGCTGCTGGCAGCTCAGCACCCATTGACGAAAGTTCGGGGTCGACGTCGCCCCGCTATTGGCAGCAGTCACCGGGCAGGAGGATGGCCGCGGGTGATCTGACCTGAGCGCTGGGGTGACCTTCGTCGATGCCGCCACTGACGAGACAGTGTGCACGGCGGCGTCCGCCAACCGTGCCGCCACGTGGCGATCTGGTCGTCGGGGAGGGCTTGTGCCCAGTGCGGGTCATGATGAAGAATAAGTGGTAGAGCTGCGCTATGAGATGGTATTGTTCTTCGTCACTTAGCGCTCGGGCCTGGTGTTCGATAGTTGCCTCGAGGCACTGGAGGCAAGAGTGACTCATGATCACAAGCGCCGAGACTCGCAACTTTCGGAGACCCAGTGCTCAAGGTTACTGTGTGAAGAGGAACAAGAGTTGACTTACCTCTGGAGAATCTGAGTAAAGCCTGTGCATAGACAATGAAAGTGGACCGTGCGGTTGTGTTCATCTGCGTGCCGTTGTTTTGTGCACCTTTTCTCCCAGCAACAACCACAACACCCACATACCAGATTGCGAGACCTGCCTTTCCTAGTAATAACTACAACGCTACACATCAGATCGCGAGACTCGCCATTTCTCGTAATAACTCTCCATACAAAAATTTGTAGTCTCCAAAACCCTAAATCAAAATGGTGTCTCTCCTCACCAATCTTCTCTCCGTTCCCCACAACGACAACCTGATCGTCACCACTGAGCAAGACGAGATTGCTGCCACCAATATGTTGCACCCGACCACCAATTGTAAGCTTTTTCTTCACTTTCACCTCATCGCTAATTGTCTTACAATAGATTCTCCGCCCCCGGCACCGGAGCCGGCTGATATTTTCGACGGCGTGGTCGACACCAGCCGCCACAGTGTCAAAATTACAACCAACAGTCAATCTAATGAGGCCCTCTCGAATTCCGCGACGGCGGCAGCGGTGGAGATACTGCAAGCGATGCAGGCGACCACCACCCCCGCCGAGAGAATCGCGAAGAGTGTTGTCCTTGGCGGCGTCCTCAGCCTGGCCATTTAGCGACTGACCGGCCAGCAAGCCCCGAAAGCGCCACTTATGGTATATTTCTTCTCCTTCTATTTATTATTATCTCAGACTGACAGAATTCCAGAGAAAAATCAACGCAACTAAGCCGATCATACCCCGCTACGCACTGCGCCTGTACCACCGTGCTGGACGGAACAAAAAGTAGACTTCTTCGTCGAGCTTGGGAGACTTGGGTCTTCCACTACCCTCACGACAGCAAGCGCTTTAGCGACGACCTTTGCTATCCTTTCGGCCTCGCTCGGCATTCAGAGGATCAGTAGAGCCATCTAGGTGTCGAGGTATCATGGGGATGAGCATCTGGGCATTCATGCAGATTGGGAGGGGGGGGAGCACTAGGCATGACATAGCGTGCAGAATTGACCAAGTACACCCGAGCATCGGGCCAAGCTCCCATGGCGTCACTCTGCGGTTGACTTAACATGCTCCATTTCTAGACACCAGCAACGCAGGCACGTAAGATGTTGCGGTAATACTCGTTTTGCCGGTTACTTTTGGCGATATCATTGTTGATGAAAGTGATTGGGCCAAGGGCCTGACGTGCTAGGTGCCGGTGAAAGTGGCTGGGGTTGCCGAGTCCAGAGCCGTGATTTGAACAGTTGAAGGATCGCAAGTGGGACGAAAAGCGATCGGGACTGGAGAGGTATTATTTTATATCGCCAAGAAAGCAAACTGCCCACTTCCAAACTCTGCCAGCCAGGCAGGAAATGAATCGATGATAACGTCTATGCTTCGTCTTTGGGCTCACTACTTTAGCAGCACCTAGAAACTTGAACTGGTTGACCTACTAGGCGGTGGTGGAAGCAAAGCACCGCCATACAACATGATGCTTTAGCGGCAACTTGCAGAAGACCTCGCCTCAAACAGATACATTCACGTCGAGTCGGAGCGTCAAACCATGCCGGCAACGCCAAAGAACACCATCAGGCTGTATCAACACCACAATGTATTATCACTAAAGCCAACGATACCTCCTCCGGCTAAAACTAGACAACCTAGCCACCTCCGCCTTTTATAATCCGCCTTGCTGTCCAGCCCTTCGAGCTCTTCCGTAGACCATAACATTCATCACGATATTGGATCTCATCCTTCCCAAAGATGCCAATTCTATGTACAAAACTCCGTGTTGTACGTATCCATGACCAAAACCGACCCCAGACAAGAGAGAAATAAAATGGACCAAATAGCTAGAAAAGAAATACGATCTCAAGAATAGATAGGGGTATACCAATATTTACAACCATTAACCGCATGCTAATGCCTTGCCGTAACGGCTCGTTGTAAACGAGCGCCACAGCCGAGACCGAAACCGGGTATCGTAGTGTTGAGCGGACCAAGAGCGCCTCTAGTCATAACCAGCTCCGCGTTGCCAGGGGCTGCCGAAGGTTAGCATAATTCTGCTTGGCATGCAGCCTCATTACAGGTTAACTCACCCTGCACCAGTGGCAGGCGCAGGCCCGTTAGGATTCCTGTACCCCACAGCGGCGTTGACATTGTGCTGGGAATGGTGAGATTGGTGGCCAGATAGGTTCGAAGTGGAGCCAGAAAGTGGGCTTGGCTCCCTAAAGTGACTGCTCGCCCGGTTCTTTAGAAGCCCCGAATCCTGCCCCTGGCCATTTTGATAGACGGGGTAAGATGGATCGGCATTGGAGTGACGCATGGAGTGTCGCATGGAGTTCCTCGCCGAGTGATGCGACGAAGGACGCGGCATGTTTGCGGCGCTCGACACGGGGGACACATCGTCGTCGAGATCGAGTGTCGGTTTGAACCCTCTGCCGCTGTTGCGGGCTGTGGCGGCAAGTGCGTCGAGCTGGTCGGAAGTCTGCAGATGCGTTTGCGACTTCATGAAAGATGCACGGTCGTCATTCATGAACTGGTATCGAGTATCCGGATTGTTATGGAATAGAACGATACCGGTGGTGATTATGAGCATGAGGAGCAAGATGAGCGAGAAAGCAGCATTTGCGATCCACAAAACCACTCCCACTACACCAATGACCAGGGGCGGCAAGCTGAGAACGTCCGTGAAAATAAACAGGAAGATGGCGTTAACGAAGTTCATCGAGCAGATGGCGATATTGAAAGAGTTGGTGCTCTTGTCCATCCATGGCCTCATGACACTGGCAGTGATGAGGGCCGCGGCCTCGAGGACGATCAAAGCAACCGCCTGGACGACCCCCGAAGCCTGCGCAAGGGCGATGAACATGCCTTTGAGAAGGAGGTAGAACAGAATGGGGACCAGGAAGTAATACGCCGAGGCACGGTACTGGACGTATAAGAACCCCCATTTGTTGAGAGTTTGCGGGTTAGAAAACAGGATGTATGCGGGATTCTGGTGCAAGGCGATAGATCGTCGAGCTATGCTGATAATTTTGAAGGAGGCCCACCCGAGAGTTAAGATCATACCGAAGAAGAAGAAAACGGCGAGTACCATGGCGGCAGGGCTGTCGTTTTGCGTCAACTCCCATAGACAAAGGATCGTCATTTGCGGAAACCCAATGACAAGCACACGGAACATGAGGCCTATTTAACGTCAGTTAGCGTCCCAAGTTCGCTCATTCCTGCGAAGTAACATACCCTTCAGGGTAGTCTTCCATCCTCTCCGGAAGTCCTCAAATGCCTCCCCCTTGATAAACCCGCGTTTTGCGGCCAGCTCGCAGAAGCCTTTCAACAGCAACGTGGCGAGGGCGGTGAACACAACAAAGATGTAAAAGAAGGTAAGACCGGTAAGGAATACGTTGGTGGTTTCGATCCCTGCGAGAAAGGCGACTCTCTGGATACCGTAGACGATGTAGCTGCCAGAATAAGTCTTGATATTCGCTCGTTTTGCGAGGCCGGATGCAAGCTCCAGGGCCGGCGCAGGGAGAGCAGCGATCGAACGGTGGATGAGCTCGCGTGTGGGGACGATTAGCGGTGCTGCACGTTTTTCTACCTGTACGGACACAGTAGCGAGCGAGTTGAATATGTTGGATGCAGTTCCACCAGTCGATCGCTGGTACCAGGTGACAATGTCCTGAATGAAGTCCACTTTGATGATACCCATGCTCCATTGGAAGTCCTGGGTCCACGCACGCACAACTGGGGGAAGGGGTACTCCGCACAAGCCGATCATTGCCTGTGCTTGGAAGTAGGCGAATAGCGACAACGCCATTGATGCGACGTGTGAGGCTGCGTTCGAGTAGCCCAGACCTGAAACGACGGCAGCCGCAATCAGGGCAAGACCTGCGATCGCTGCAGTGGCCCATTTTACGCCTATCAAGTCAACTATCGCAGTGTTAGCAACCCAGCGTGGGATTACAGGGCGCTAATGCCCGAACGAACCTGTCATTCCGTTTGAGATATTGGCCTGCACGCATGCGACTGTTTGTCCGGTCTTGGAACCATCTGTCATGTTGAAGAGAACCTTGACGGTAGCATCCAAATCCGGGAATGTGTAGGCAATGCCGGGGATCTGGCGAACAGCAGAGGGCTCTAACTTCAAGTTGAACGGCGGCTGGTTGTGATTGCCGGGGGCCATGGGGCACAACCCGGGCAGGTTGATCTCGCACGGGTCGATGGTGGTACGAATGAACTGATACCCGTAGGCACGAATTGAGATATCGAACACCACCAACCCCTGAATGGTTGTAGTGGCAGCCATGTTGATCGAAACCGTATTATTATTCGGGGTGAAGACAACGTCGAAAAGACTCGCCGTGAACTCGGAATTTGCCTGGCAGGCCCTCAGGGAGGTCGATCGGAGCACATTTTCGGCGCTCGCAAAGGGGAGCGCGAGGATCGCCAGGCAGGAGAGGAGGAGGGAGAGTGGTCGTCGCATTTCGAAGGCCATCTTGCGGCTGGGGTGGGCTGGTCGTCAGCGCAATCGCTTCGACAGAGGCGCCCTCTTCCGTCCGATTCGGATGTTCGATTATACAGCGATCGAATCCTCGCTCCACATAGTCGGCCGAAATTCTCCACGAAGCAGCTCGCGATCTGAGGCGGGTCGCTGCGATCGGTCTGTTTGTTTTTATGACGTTGGACGGTCCGAGGGACGGGGAACGAGGTACGGGTGATCACTGGTGACAAGTGACGTTGACGCCGGCGAGGACAAAAGCGAGCGGGATTGGCTGAGCGCCTAAGAACACACAGGACCCATCTGGAGATAAAGCGTCAATTGTCGCAGCTTCAAACCAGGGTCGTAGACGGCGGTGTTGGGCCGCAACCAAGGACGTCGAACGATTGAAGATGGTTGCGGGAGGACATCCCTGGGTCGTCGTGGGATGAAAGGGAGAGTGCGCAATCACCCCGTTGCAGTGGGTCCAGGCGTGCAGCCAGGCGCGGGCAGAACGGGCAGCTCGTGTTCGTGACAAGGGCGGGAGGGCGGCTGGAATGCCCGGGCAGGGATGATTCTTCGCGGGGTGCCAGCGGCCGCAATCGATCACCACAGAGCTGGCCACGAGCTGGTCTGACAGCAGCGTGAGCAGCACGGGCAAAGTGGCTGTGCTGATAAAAACGCACAGGCCAGGCCCTAACCGAGACCAAGCTCAGCCAAGTCAGGCATCATCCAACAGGGCAGGGCGGACGATTACGACCGAGTGTGACGTTGAGGTGATCCACAGCAGGGGAGTGGGGAGCAATACGGTTGGTCGACGGAGCAGCCTGGACTTGGCAGGAGCCAAGACCCAAAGAATCTTGATTGTTCACGGTTCGCGGCCAGAGCTGCGAACGGCCAAAACACTCAAGATGCGGCCCGTCAGGAGATCGAGCACGAGCTACGGATTACGTAGCGCACTGTACGGAGGTACTCTAGTCCGCTCGTCCATTATCAGTTCAGGGTTTCTGCACCTCCGTCTGGTGTTGAACGCTACAGGACGTGGCGCGGGACATCCCGCAAGGTTAGACATCAGGCCAATGAACAACTCAGGGCTGCTGGCGGGTAACCCCTCAGTCCCAGGTTAATGTCACATCATGCGAGACATCAACGTTATCGACAGGCCGTTGGAAATTCCATCATTGCTGTCCGTCGACGCCGTCTGCGCGTGGCTGATTTCTCTCCCCAAAATTGAAGTGTTTCTCTTTCAGGCTCACTAGAGGGAACAGAGATGGCCAACGCTTCGGGTACATGGCATCGCCAAGTCGCGCAACCGCGCCGCACAACTTCGCGTAAACCAGGGTTAGGGTCTGGCGGTTCGGCTTATCTTATCGGAAATTGTGGTGGTCTCGGCGCAACTCATGTTTGCAACCTCCCCCACACCCGCCCGACCATCTGCGACGCCCTAACGGCAAGCCATCGTCCTCAATTCCACTGCATCTTGCCCGCTGCCTCACAGTGAGGGAAATACCGAGACGACACTATCCGTCAGCGCGAACGAATCCGGCGCCGCCCATCCCCACAAAGACGACAAAGCTGCAGAGAATGCAGGCTCCCTGACTGCTGCGACTGCGACCCCTCTCCAACTTCAGCCGTCTGGGCAACAAAGCCGCCATCTGCGGTCCCGGCGCCTTTGACAAAGAGCGCTCTTGGGCTGTGCAACACAGATTTTGGTACTCAAATAGTACCCGAAACAGCGCCCGGCCCCCCGGCTGGTGGCAGCATCTCAGAAAACGGGCAGCAGGATTGATCAGCCGTCTGGCAGCGCGTCTCCCAGACTCCTTCGTCAGTATGCCTGCCACAAATAAGAAGGCTCCTTTGCCTGGCTCCTCACGCTCGGCTCCTGCCAAAGCAGCCGCGTCGAGCAACCCGCCGTCGAAGAAGCGAAAAATGGAAACGTTCCATTACGCTGTGCGTGCCGGCAGAAAGCCAGGCATCTATACGAGCTGGAAGGAGTGCCAAGACCAAATTGTCGGGTTCAAGGGCGCTCAGTGTACGCCTGTCCCCGTATCTTCCGCTTTGCTCTATACGCTAAAACCCCCGCAGTCAAGAAGTTTTCCCTGTACGAGGATGCTGTGGCTTTCGTTGCCGGCCAGAACCCGCCATCCAGCGCAAACGATGAGCCGACCCGATTTTATGGCGTCGCTGTCGGACGTAAGCCGGGGGTGTATACGGACTGGGGCAAGGCCCAGGAGGCATTTGTCGGTTGGGGGCGCCCCAAATACAAGAGGTTCGAAACCCTTGCCGAGGCGGAGGAGTTTGTTCGGAAGTTCAGCGGCCAAGCGACCAACACCGCTCCCGTCGCTGCCACTTCTGACGCCTCGGAGAACGCCTCGGAGGACGCCCTAGAGGAGATCGATGAGCTACAACCACCAGCCAAGAAAGTCAAGAAAACAACCGGGGCCTCTCCGAAAAGTGCCGATGCTGTTGTGTACACTGATGGAAGCAGTCGTGGCAACGGCAAGATCGGTGCGGCTGCTGGCGTGGGCGTTTACTTCGGACCTCAAGATCCAAGGTTTGTTCCATCCATAAATCCAGAAGACAGCACGAACGTGCTTACTGACCACGGTTCTGTCCAGAAACATCTCAGAGCGGTTGGAGGGCGACCCCCAGACCAATCAGCGAGCTGAACTGACAGCCATCCTGCGTACCCTCGAGGTGATTAGTGATGACCAGCCAGTTGAGATTCGCAGTGACAGCAAGTACTCGATCAAGTGTGTCACAGAGTGGTACGAAAAATGGGAGAAAAACAAATGGAACACGACCACCGGACCCGTCAAAAACAAGGATCTCGTTCAGGCAATCCGTGACAAGATCAACGCGCGGGACAAGAAAGGGGTCCGAACGAAGTTCACTTGGGTGAAGGGGCACGACAATGAGCCTGGCAATGTTGCCGCGGACCTTCTCGCTGTGGCAGGCTCGAGAAAGGTGTGATGGCATTTCGATACCCATATTGCTAGTTGGGATTGTTTTAGCGTTTTAAGGCAAGGTTTCTGGGCGTAATACGGCCTCTGGGCGGGCGGTACATAATATGGTGTGTCTGTCCATACCCCCTCAATTTTGGTCTTGCGTCGTCGATGGGAAGTTTGTGAATGGTGACGGATTTCTTGGGCTATGGGGAGATGGAATGGCGAAATAGGACATACCCATCGGGTTTAAGGGCAAATCTTGGGGATCACTGCACCCCTGATCCAGGACGGATCGTCATTTCTGGTATTCAAACTCAAATTCAACTTGCAAGTCACAATGATGATCCCGGTCTCGCCTCCATACATTGCCAAAACCAACGGGTGTCATTTCCGTGGCGTTCGACCTCGACGTCAAGGGTACGTCAGGCCTTCCCACCCCGCACAATGGCGGGTTGTATTTCAAGCCAGACAGGTTTGCTCCCCCTTCTATTTGAGGAGTTGTTTTTTTATCTTTGCCCATTGAAACGGCACACGGATTACACCCAAATACCACGCCGAATCTTCTCAAATCACCATGAATCCCCTTCGCGCCGCCAATGCACTCTGGATCACATCCCTCTGCCGTGCGGTGCCCCGCCTGCCGATGTGCAGCCAGGCCGCTCGGTGTCTGTCAACTACCGTCCCACGCCACGTCGCCATGGCTGACGGCGGCCGCGCCGTCGACGACATCGACCTCGCCTTTGACTACCCGTCCGAGATGCAGGAGACGTATACCACCCCGGCGGGCGCTCACCAAGCTCGCGTCGACAAGGAGATGGGATATCCTGATCAGAGGATCCTGTATGTTATGTCTGCCACTGTTGTTGTCGCCCACACTCGCGCAGAGAGAAGACAATGTCCATCCTTCCTCTTTCTTGATGCTTCCGTCCCCTTGCCCTTCCATCGACCACGCCCCGATACTAACCATGCACGCCTACTACCCAGGTACGCCCTTATCGGCTCCATCGGCGCCATCGGCCTCTACGGCGCCATTATGAGCACACTGTACCCGCCGGACCACGTCCCCAAGCTGAGCGCCGCGCCGACTCCCACGGCAACGGTGGAGCCCAAGGGCTATGTGACGGCGACGCATGGGAACAAGAGTATGCATCTGCCGAGTCAGAAGGCGACTGATAGTAAGATGGAGAGATTTATTGGAAGGGGAGGCTGATTCTTTCGGGGTTAATAATGAGTAGGGGTATGATGGGATGGGACATGAGAATGGACGAAATGTTGCGACGGGATGTCAGGCAGGTGCCTACGTAGTTCGCGCTTTTAGGTCGGGGCGCAATGGATGGATAAAAGTCTTGTTGCGCGGCTGCTCGGCACGGAAGATTTGTCGGTTCCACGGCAACTCCTTTCGTGAACCGAACTCGCTTCTGCGAGTTATGCAATGTGTGTTTGAGTAAGATGCATGCGCTACGTTGTAACCGCACGGGTGGCGTCGACGGGAAGACGGGATTATGTGCTCTGTAATTCGGGACACAAAGATTCATCCCGAGTCCCGAGTCCCGATCTGGCGGTACAACCGCCGCCCAAGGCTGGCGTAAATTATCCACGTGTTTGGATGTTTGCTTGGTGGAACCAGGCTTCAGTCTTCTCTCCGCGTGCTGCGAATTCAAGAAGTTGTCAGATGGTGTAAAAGACTTGTACTTGAAAAGGACTGGTTGAGGTCAGAGGTGCACGAAGTGTTTCAAGGTATTCTGAATAAGTTTGTATTCTCTTCCGGCATTCTTTGGGTCTGAGAGGGGAGTTGTTGGCGAGTTTCGGTGGGCTGCTCCAATGCATTGCCGTGGTGATTTCGGTTGCTCTTGGTGAGTTGACTGAAAGGGACATCGTGGTGGCTAAATCGAGCCGATGGTACCGTACGACGCAACGCTGGAGATGACCTCAATCCGGGTAAACAAAACACCCTAACCTGGTTGATATGTCTTGGCATGGGGCTCCGCCGCCCATTCGGACTTTTTAGGAGTGGAGGTGACATTCCACATGTCGTGGCAGTCTTATTTGGTTCGATCATCTAAGATTCTCTGGGTTTTGGGTCGTAGCTCATGTTTTTGGTGTTGCAGTTCACGACTCTTGGGTCGCAGTTTTCTTGATAGCCGGGAGGACGGCAACGCATCAAACCACCAAAACACCATACCGCTTGCGTGGTTCTCGCGATGCAATCTTACTATTTTGGTCGTGTTTTCCCCGCGTTCCCGGTTATCCCATCCTCGATGATTCTTCTATTTAAGAGGCGGGCAGCATTCTGTTTCCATCTGTCTAGGTACTTCTCGGTACCCATCAGCGACTCTCATCACTCAGCCTCGCACTCTCCAACCCACAGACACTCCATCAGCCAAAATGAAGTTCACCGGATCCCTCGCCCTCCTCGGCGCTCTCGCGACCGCACAAGCACAAGTCGTCATCGTGCCGACCGGACCCGTCCGCGGCCCCAACACGCTCGTCTTCAAGGAGATTGGCGGCGTGGCCAACAACGAGTGCCTGACCTTCGCCAACAACGTTCGTCCCCCTTTCCCTCCCTTCCTCCCTTGCTGCAAATATCTAACATTCTCCCCAGGGCAACATCGTCAACGCCGCCTGCGCCAACGGCAACGCCGATCGCCAAGTAACCCCCGGCAAGCTCCTCGGCACCGACATCCTCATCATCCAGCGCTCCTTCGTGCAGGCCTTCCGCCCCGACCTCGTCGGCAAGGTCGCCTGCGTGGGCTTCAACGGGACCAGCTTCCGCGCCGAGGACTGCGCCAACAGGAGCCTGCTGACGGCGTACTACGATGTGGGTAATGGCCGCATCGTTGCCAATGGCGATGGCTGGCCCGCGTGCTTGAGCGGCCATGATAAGATTGCGCAGGTCACGACCGATGTGGACGGGAGGAAGTGTGCGCAGTTTAAGATTACGGCGGTTAATCCTACGATGCCATAGAGAGTGTTGGGGTGGGGGGTTTTCTCGGAGTTCTTGTGGGGGGGTTTAATTGAAATTTTATTTTTGATCCACTGGCAGTTGGCATGTCCGTCATGTTAACCTCTGGATGCGAGTGCTTGAGCTTGATGTCAGGCAGCGACTGGGTGGGCGGGCGTGATGTTTTATGTCGAAAGAAACTTGAAGCACTGTGCAAAATGTTGTGAGAGAATCCATGATCTGTACGAGGCTGTGTACCTTAAATAATAGCCTCGACCTTCTGTCCAGGGTTACCAATCATTACTTCATCCTCTATCGATCCCTGTGACAATACCTAGGCACCTGTATCGGCGATTTCCAGCCCCACCAGGCTCTCAGACGTTTAACTTGAACAACTCAAGCCGAAAATTCTGGACCAAAACATTCAGTCTAGTGGCGATGACAGAAACTACCTAGGTACCTAGGTACCTTACCTTACTCAAGAGAATGCAATCTTGTGAGAAACTTTCCAGGTTTGGGCCGTTTCGAGACAGCAAAGTCGGCACGGCACTATGAATATTTAGCGCCCGATTCGTCATTCGCCATGAGGCCGATGACATCGACCCATGGATGTGTAAACAGGTGTCATCGACGTCCGCTTTGCCCGCGCTGGATGACTTGGACCTGGCGTACCGCCGCGCTTCCTACAAGCTTCCAATCTGGGCCGGCCGTGGAGCGGGCTGTCAACCGAGATGGTGGCCCTCCCATCAACCTCGGTGTTTTTCGCACGCGACGAATTGGAGCATCCTTCAGAACACTTTCCTGCGGAATGAGGGCGACCTGGCTGGTGGGGGGCTAGATTTCATCGGGCGTGGTGATTGATGGGCTCGCCTGCCCAAATTTGAGGCAGCCTGGCTGTCCGCCCCGCTTTTCTTTGTCCGCCCCGCGGCAAGTCTCTCTCTCTCGATTGGGCGGTCTGCAAGCCTTCTTGCACACGAAGCTGAGGCTGTGCCCAGCTGCGTTGTCTGTCTGTACAAATACCTGTCGTCCCCGCTTACGTCTCGCCGTTGAAGTTCGCCCATCTCCCATTTTTACCCGAAATGCCGCCCGGAGCCACCATTGGATAATCGGTGATCGGATTCCCAGTAATGGACATCGACCTTGATATTCTGAATCGCTACGAGAAAGCGATCGACGGCATACCTTGGGGTTTTGAGCCAGGGGTCGTGGATATCCTGGAGATTTCCTTGTATGAGGACTCTTCACCTCGTGTGTCGGAGCTCAAGTTGAACCCTGAAGAATTTGTTGAATGGGTCGACCGCGTATGAATACAAACGCCCTTTCCAACGAGTTTGATTTAATCCTGACAAAAGACGCGCAGAAATCATGGTCAAGTTCGCTTGAAAGACGCCAGCGGGATACGAGCATGATTGGGGAGATGCGTCTTATCTTTACAACGCCTATCACCAATTCCACGGATGAAGAGAAAGCACGGACGGATTTCCAAGTGACGAATTCGCCCCTTTTCGCCCCAGTGTTCAGTTCAGCAAACAGACTTTCGACTATATACAAAATCGGTTTCAACTACCCCGTGTCTCAACTTCAAATTCAATTTTTATCGGATCTTACGTTGTGCCATGTCCGATAACTCACGGCGAGACAACTTTGGAAGGGACAAGTATGTGAACCAGACATCCCCTTGGAGCCATATCAAACTGACACGCACATAGAGATGCTGTTGCGATGTACCGGTAATAACCGTGATTACATGGGCGCCGTTATCTCGATGTCCCACCTTAAAGAGGTTGGTATCACAAATATTATGCTTTTTCACATGACCAAGGACCAGTCGCTCTTTTTACGCGATCTTGCGAGCTCCATGGCCGTCCTAGCGTTGCACCCGGCTACGATACCAGTTTTGATCATCAAGCTGCGGCTGTGTGAACCTCTGAACACAGTTTCCAAATATGGTAATGACCTACGGGATATTGACGCCAGTGCCGGTTGACCGGCTTTGATATATGGGACGGAGGTGAGCTCATGGTGATTATGGACTCATGCGACGACCCAATGCTCAGCGCCAAAGCGGTCAAGTTGAACCAATGCCTTATTCGCGAATCCCACCGTCTGGACGAGGCAATAGCCGTGATGTTAATCATGAAAGACTTCATCACTTCATACGTGCCGTCAACTGAGGTCAAGGATACCTTTTGCTCTAAATTGGTATTCAAGCAAAACTTGATCTTATTGGAAGAATTGAGCGTATTGCGTTCTATCATAGCGGCGTCGCAACGGGAGTTGATTCTCTATCATGCGAGGACAGAGTTACAAATCACTGGAGTGTACCTCTCCCTCCTCCACCATTTCAAGAAACTGTTGGTACGTACCTTTGTACACAGGCTGACTAAGACAGATAAACAGTCAACTCGCCTTCAGAAACAGCCAGTTCACGACCCTGAAATCGACACCATGAATTTCCCTTTCCTTCTTCGGAACTGAGTGGCTGCCGCCTCGGCCTGAGCCAGACTGGGCCAGACTGAGCGAGGGGGTCACAGTTCTGGGCTGCCTCGGCTACAGTTGCCACGGGTCCAAAATGGCAGTGGAGTTACGAGGACCTAGTTTCAGGACCTCTACTACCACTACCTAGCCGCACTTTCCTTCACTCCAACTAAAGGAGAAGAAAGAACCTGCAATCTTAACACGTCGATAAATTATGTACATTATATTCGGATTCCAAAGTGTTGCTTTCTACCTTTTCTAGTGTTTCTAAGCAATTGCGCCCGGGTTGAGTTGTCCATTTTTCTAAACAACTTATTATTGTAGATACTTGTTTAACATGGCATTCCTCTCTTTTGGCTAGGTACAATTAGCTAACAGCCCTGTAGCACCTGCTGTAGCAATATCGCCCGAGACGCCTCCTGGCATCGATATCTGCACCCCTCCTCCCTGTGCTCTGATCCAGAGTCTTCCTAGACCTACTTATTCTCCAACTCATGCCGTCCACAACCACCGTATTCGGTAAGATGGCAAATCTGGGCACTCCTTGAGGGACCAACTTGCTAACTCGGCCAAATTGAAGACAGCGCCCTGTCGTCCATGTCAAGCATTTCCGAATTGGGTTCCATCCTGCATGAGAACGACGTGAGCTCGACGCCTGGCCCCATCCTCGCTGCCATCAAGTCGCTTATGCCCATCTCGGCATTCGAAGAGGAGCTGCCCGGCTCAGGCTTTACCCTTAGTAACATGCCCCACACCAGTTCCGCTCAGATCTTCAAGGTGGTAGCTTACGCAATCTCGAACCACTTCCCTGATAACTGCGACCGCGCGGAAGTTTACAGATGGGTGAGGAGTTTCGGGGCATTTAGCCCAGGTATTATTAAACTTCTCCGAGATCCATCAAATCAAGCCCTTCTCCAAAGTCTACTTCGACTGGCCGTCGAAAATGGGGACGTGCTATTGGCTAGGACTCTTCTTGACTTAGGGGCAGATCCGAACGAGAATGTTTGCGTGTATGGATACCGTCCTATTCCTCTCCGGCATTTGCAATACTCCTGTCTCCATGGGAACTTGGAATTGGTCAGGGAACTGCTACGAGCTAAAGCCCAAGTCGACCATCCAGAGTTTGGATGGTCTTGCAGTCCGTTGCTTTTTCACATCATCGGTTGTCTTGGCATGGATCTTTGGAATCACGTTGCCGAGAAGGCCACCATTGAAGCTGTTGGGATAGGCGTTGGGGACCTTTCGGATAGCATCAATGACGGCCACGATAGCGTTAACAATACCACAACCTTCAACCCTGAATGAGCGTGCTCTTTGGATAAGGAGAGCGGCATACCTCGTTGTAGACATTGAAGATGTGAATGTTCTTGCTAGAGTGGTGGTTGGAGAGTTTCATGGAGATGATGTCCTTGGAGATGTACGAGACGCTCCAAGTACTGGGATCGATTCGGTTGTGAATGTAAAATTGTACTGTAAGATTCGGAGTTCCTGGTGTCCTGTCATTCGATTTGGATGGCTACGGCGCTGTGTGTGACTTCGTCATCCCTCTTGCTGCTGGTTGTGCTGCTGGCGGAGAGTTCCTGGGTTCTGGTGCCAGGGGCGTCCATCCGGGAGTGGAAGAGCTGCCCTTCCCTCGTGTCTCGACCTGTACTATTAGGGTTTTCACGACGTACTCTGCCTTCCTTAAGTGTTTGTGTAGCTCCGCTGCCATCGTAAAGTCTCTACCACAGAATATGCAGATCCTCATACACCTGGAGATTGTCAGCTTGGCGTCACACGTCGGCTAGTTGTTATAGACATCCTGGTGCTCTGGGAATTTGCACGGTTTATAGATGGTTCCTCGGGCTGTACGGTTGTGCGAATCAAGCACTTTGAGGAGTCTCAGAAGACCCGACCAGGCTTGCCACGATTAATCCCCAGAGCTACGAGCATAAAGTTTCTTCTTGCAGCCACCGCCGGGCAGATTTCACTCACTTCTTGATGTCCCGGAAGAAGAGGACGGGCTGATCCGACTTCTTCACCCCCCCCCCCCTTTTTTTTTTTTT
>Ga0247758_1001653_pt1 | contig 15337 bp, 8 predicted proteins | sample UWRJL156409C4_FD_180950 | JGI IMG/M metagenome (GOLD analysis project Ga0247758, IMG submission 180950) | Plant litter microbial communities from Arlington Agricultural Research Station in Wisconsin, United States - UWRJ-L156-409C-4 | ecosystem: Environmental > Terrestrial > Plant litter >...
TAGATAAGTAACATTACTACTATAATGTTAACTTTTATTTATAATATACTATTATAACAAATATTAAATATATTTTATTATATATTTTATAATAGTAAATAAATAAATAGAAATTTATTAAACATTTTAGTCACTTTAGTCAGTCACCTCGTTGACTAAGACTAAATTAGTCACCAGATTTCGTGACTATGACTGACTGACTAATGATTGACTAAGACTAAGACTAATGACTAATAGTCAGTTTACCAACCCTGCATAGAGGTGAGTCTAAATAGTAAGATATAAATAATTAATTAAATATTAGTGTAAGGAACCAGGAGTCCCTTACGGCCATTGTGGTTATAATGATAACTATCTATACTAACTCTCTGAGAGGTACTTTATACCTTAATTACTACGCTTACTCTTTTAAGAAGTAAGGTGATCACTTTTCCGGCTGCTCACTATAATCACTGGGTCTTAGCGAGATCAGGGTAATTAACTAATCGATAGGTTGTAAGGGCTTTGGGTCTTTGCACCCCTGGCCCAGTGCGTAAGTACCGTACGTACTGTCCCTCTACACTGTTCCTTTTGCAAGGAATCCGTCGGGCCGCCCTAGCCTAAGTGACGGCTTGTCATTACATATGCCTCTTAAGGGAAGCTCCTTTACTAAATGCTCTTTAAACTTATCCCTTATTATTTAAGCTGTTATATTAATCTTATTTCCCTTCTTTAAACATGATTATTATATTATAAGACTGTTAGAAAGTTATAATATTAATTATAATACTATTAAGTTTTTTTAAGTTACTATTAATATACCTACATATCTGTTTTATCTTAAAAACTGATTTAAAATATGTTTTCACAGCTTTGTTAACTGCTGCTTACGTTTTGTCCTCTACTCCCCTACCTGTCACTACGTTTTAGAAGTTTTTAAATGAGTTTTCGTTGTTTTTCTTCTCTTTTACTTTTATTATAGTCAGTTTGTAAACATAGTGTAAGTGCGCTAGCTTATTAGCCCCACTTTTCTGTAACGTTTTGTCGCGTCAGTTTTGATAGACGTTTTCAGCCTTAAAAGAGGGTTTATTATAATTACTTCTAGCGTTTGCGTTACGCGATTGGTGCGCCATTACTGTACGATGTAGTTAATTACGCTGAATCCGATTTCATAATCTAACTGAGTTTAAGGTTTAACCTGGGTGTTTGGGGGGTATTGGGGTACCAGCTAGTTTCTTAATGTCTTTATTATTAAACGAAATAAATAACATTTATAAGATTAAAGAAGCCTTAAGAATACTGTTAGAGGAACTTTTACACATCGCTAACACTATAGTACCGAGGAAAAAACTAAATACTAGTATTACAGCCTTATAGTGAGATAATAAAACAAAGAGAGTAGTGAAAGATATAAAAGAGCAGAACGAGCCTGTAGAGCGTAATAAACACGTACTGTAAGGAAAGAATGGAGGAAGGCGGAATAACATAGGGATAAAGTAATTAGTAAAGTATAAATAAGGTGCTGGCGCAGCTATTCTAAAAGTTAGTAACAAATAAAGACCCTAAAGCAATGTGGGATATTAAGCATTAAGTTAGATTACATAGCCCTTCCCTACTTAAATTACCTGTAATCCCAGCCTTATGGGTTATAACAGACATTATACCTAACAGACCCTAAGTTATATACCCCTATATAAATAAGATAATAAATTTAATAAGTAGTTCTTTCTTATACTAGATGTAGACCTTATAAAGCTAAAGGACCTTAACTGGAGAGCTGGCTCTTTTATAAAGATAATATAAATTAATTAAAAGATGTAAGCTTGAGATATAGTAAATGTAATATAAAGGGTTAGTGTATTAAAAGTGCCAGAACTAAATTAATATTAAACAACCTCTTAAAGGCCTGTAATAAAGATAAAAGGCTAGTGATTATTATAACTATAATTGTATAAGCGAGCTTTAACCTTAACCATTTCCTAAGGCGCTGGCACATTATAAACATAATAATGTTAACATTTGTATAATTAGCCAGATTTTTAAAAGTCTAGCTAAACAGGAAGCTAAACTGAAAAGCTTATTAAAAGAGGATTATTAGAAAAATAGAAACCTAAACACTAATATTAACTAAACTTATTAACAAGACATATAGAGTGTAAACCACTTATACCTATAAAAGCTATAGTAAAGTTATAAGAAGCGTACTAGCCTATAACACTAACACGTTGCATATATTATTAAAACCTAACAGCTCAATAGGGGGAATAGTTAAAAAGCTAAAAGCCATGTAAATATAATACCTATAGATAGTTCTTAAAGTGTATAAGGTATTATTAACAAAGAAGTTGAAGTTTAAAGTATAGTGCCTATTATTAGATATATATCTAGATTAATAGATAGTAAAAGTTAAATAAAGGCTTAAACGTATAGGGATAGTGAAGATCCTTTAAAACACTAATAAGAAGATTATTAAATAGATGAAGTAAAGAAGGGAAGTAACTGCCTGCACATTATTAATAAACAGCAGATTAATTAAAACTAACTGGATGAAGAAATAGTTAAAAAACTGACCACTTAATAACAAATTAGTAAACCTCCTATAAGACAAATAGCATAAAAAGACCTTAATAAGGCAATCTAAGAGGAGAGATGATGGAAAAAGAGATCTAAGTTAGTAATGTGCTGTAGATATATTATAACTGTAACAGATATATAACCTTAACCCTAAGAAAATACCACTTTAGATACATTAGAAACTTATAAAAGCCAAAACTCTATTTATAAAGGCTAAAACAGAGAAAATTAGCCTAAACGCCCTCTTATATTAAAGATAAGTCCTTAAGGTAATATCACTCCAGTGCCAGTGTAATATTACCCTGGAAATAGTAATATCTATAATCGTTAAATATCTTAAGTATAATAAAAGAACTATATAAAACTTAACTTTAAAATAAGTAAAACCCAAGAGTACAGCTCTCACACTGATATTAGACCACATTACCCCTAATAGTTTATAAGGTACAAAGAAGAAGAAAAGGATGAAATTGAAACGTTAACTGGGCCTTTAAGGCTGGAAACTTAAACTTAACTTTAAAAGATAAGGTAAAAGTGATATTAGTAATTAATTATATATTAAAACGCCTAAAAACACTAACCTAAGCTGTAAATATACTGTAAACGCACCATAACTACCCAACACTAAGATTAAAACACATCTATGATACCCCTTAAAGACTATTAAAAGAAGGATATTTATAATCTTAAACATTATTAACAGCAGCCTATAATAACAGTTAGTAATATAAGTAAACTGTAAATAGACTGTAAATAAGGGGAACCTATATTATATACAGCCTATTAGCAGGGAATTAACCACTTTAAACTAGTAAGGTAATCAAGATATATTACCTAACGCTAAATAAGCTCCAGACATGTCTTAAGACGTTAAGCACACGTGGGTGGAGCGCTATCAGACTGCATGCTACTTAAAACCCTTAGGAGTAGGATTGGTAGGTAGAGGAACTATAATAGGCTAAGCAGGTGTAGTAACCTCCACCTTAAGTAACAGCTTAAGAAAAAGATAATAAAGTTAACAGTGCAGCCTAGGCGTAACTGACCTGCTTAACAACCCACTACCAAGTTAGGATAACGTAAGGTTAATAAGATATTTAAATACTGTATATACCGTTAAATTAAACCTTTAATTCAAACGTTAGTGACTTAAAAGTAATAATATTAACAGAAAACTTACAATTATATTATCTGGCTTTTTAGCTAACTTATATAAAGCAGCTAACATTATTATAGTAATGTTGCACTTTATAGTGTATTTAAAGCCAGTACCTTAAAGGAGTTTATAAATAGATAGTAAATGACCTCTAAATAGAAGGGATAACCACTTACTTTAAATAATAGTATACTTCTTATAAATAACAGGTTTACCTAAGTAAATTCAGTGTTAAAAAGCATTTATATAAGCTAGGTAAGGTAGGTAGTTAAAGTTATTAATAAAAATAAGGTGTTAATAATATAATAGAGAAGTGGTAGCACGATTTAATTAATAGTAAGTTCATAAAGTAACGATTAATAAAAGTAAGGGCTCTAAATAAATAATATAGTAATGTTAGTGACAGAGATACGTAAATAAGAATAGAGAAAGGCGATTACAGAGCGTAAAAGATAAAGTGAAGGTAATAATAAAGAGGGCCAGCAGACCTTAAAAACTGGTAGTTAAAGGAAGAAAGGAATAGTAACAGGATAAAGAGGAGAGGAGACTTTATACATGAACTAAAAGGTGGAAAATAAAACTATAGAGGCTAGCCGGCCTTAATAGAAAGATTAAATAAAAGCTATAGGGTAATTATGTAACGAAAGAGAGTGGAATTATAAACGTTAGCCGGGTACACTGGTAGGTACGGATAAAAGTTGTAAAGTGAAAGCGTATTAAAGAAGGTAGACCTGTAGAACGAAGAAATTAAAGGTGGTAAAAAATAGAAAATAAAACTAGTAGCTAAAATAGACTAAAACTGTAAAAAAAAAGGGACCAGATTAAGAAGGGGGTGACGTTATAGGGCTAACCCTAAGCTGAAAACACCTTAATACTAACTAAACCCTAGGGAGTTGCCCTAGGTAAAAGGGGTTCCTAACTCCAGACGAAAAAGAGATGACGTAAAACCTCTAAGCTATTACAGCTAAAGGGCGTAAGCGTAGCAGAAGAGTAAACGACCTACTTAAACCCCATCTCTCTTATAATACACGCCGATATACGACACTAACCCTATAACCTGTCACCATGTTTAGTAGTTAATATTAAGCCAATTATACTTTAGCAGGACAGACTAGAAGGGCAGGTGAGGCTTTGCAGCCCTAACTACACCCCTGACTACACCCTAACAGTGGACAGTTAGCAAAAGAGTGACCGCTTGCCCTCACGGGCAGAGCTTACAGCTCCTATGGTGTAAGACGAATAGTACTTTTAACGTTAAGACATTTCTTATTATTAAACACTTTATAAAGTAAAAAGAAATTATTATTATAAACCATAAAAGTAAAGTTAGTAGTTCTTAGGCATTAAGGTTCTGAGAGATAGAAGTAAAGGCCTAATTTGGCTTTTCCAGAAAGCCTATTTTGATAAGGCTAAGATTCTAATAGCTATAATAGAACCATTACTATACAATGGTAAGGCAAAGCCCTAATCAGTAAGCTATTTAGTACGCTAGTAGGCTTAAGGGCTAATGAGTAAGATACAGTCACTATGTTTACTATAGAAGCCGAGCTTCTAGCCCTAGTATAAGTTACAAAAGAGTGCCTGTTTGTAAGTCGATTACTTATTAAGTTAACTATTTAACTGGATAATTACCACATTGTATATAATCTAGTGTAATAATAAGTAAACTATTTAGCTAGTTATGACAGAGATAGCTACTTTGGAAACAAAACTCTAGTATGTGGATGTTCATAACTATTAGCTTTAACAGGAATTTAGTAATAAAACAATAAAAATTAAATACATACCCTTACACAGCATAACAGCCGACAGCTTAACTAAAGCCTTAAACCTTCTACTCTACTAACAATTCCTCTAGCAAATAGGGGTCACAGAGCTAAATAAAAGTCATCTACACCTTAATTTTAGGGTTTTCCTAATGAATCAAGATGTGGAGATGCACCTAGAAGGAATTAAACCCATAACCTTTCTATAAAGGAGTAGAATGCACTACCATTATACTATAGGAGCTGTTGTTAAAAGAAGGACTGTACTTTAAAACAATAAGGTCCTGACTCAGGCCCTGGTAGATCTAAGGGAGTGTGTCAAAAGGAAAAGAGCTCTGGCGAAAAGCTAAAATAGTAAAAGAAAAACCCTTGATCTCCCCAACACACTATTACTATTAATTCCAATATATCAGTGATATATGTTAGAATAATGACAAAAGCAGGAGCGTGGAATGCGCTACCACTACGCTATAGAGGCTGTTATGAAATAGAGAACTCTATTTCAGAACCATAAGGTCCAGACCCAAGCCCTGTTGAATTTAACTAGGTGTGTCAGAAAGAAAGGGGTTCTGGCTAGCCCAAAAAGAAGAATCTAGCAAACACTAGAACAACAGATTTATAACCATTACTACAGACACGCAATTGTAGCCGCGTGGCTTTGCCACACGGCTTGCCACTATTCATAGCTATAAAGAAGGTTCTCTGGCTGAGCCAGAGAGCCGAACAAGCAATACAATCACGCGGTTGTAACCCTTTCAATTCCACAGAATCCAGAGTCCAGTGCTTTCAACAAGTCACGACCGCCACAGCGCTAGCCCTCTAAGGCGAAGAAGTCGAGCACCGACTCGGACTTAACAGCATCGCGAACCTAAGTGCCCGTGCCGTACAGCTCGACGTAGCTAACATCAAAAGAGCTAACGCCGGTGCGGTCTATAACGCGGTAGTAGTTATCCTTTTAGATGCCAGCATGCAGCTGCGTGATAGATGCGCTTTCCGACAAGTAATTCGTCACACCAGTAAGGATAGTGCTGAGCACGATATCGTTATCGGCTAACGCGTCCTCGAGCCGCTTGATGACCACGGAGCCCACGCCATCGCCTCAGCGGTAGCCATCCGCCCCGGCATCCCAAACCTTGCACTGGCCCGTCGGGGAGAGGAAGTGGCCTTTGCCTAGCATGTAGTAGATGTTGGGGCTCGTCTTTGGTTAGGAGAGTCAATCAGCACAAGCCTTAGAGGGTTACCCTAACCCTAACCCTATATCTTTATTATAGTTTGTATCATGGAATTAAAATGCCTAGATTGTAAGATGAATAATATACCAATTATATTAGATTTGATTATCTAATAATAACTAAGGAATAGCTGTTTTGCCAAGGGTTGCTTTAAAGATCTTGTAAAGCTTGTTATTTGTTAAGCATTATCGCTGATAATTATCTTAATCATTAAAATAATATTATAGTTTAAAGGATATAAAAAAAAACTTTGTATTAAGATGTTACATGATGTGATCAGATAGATAGAAGGCCAATAAGTGCTTTTTAAAGAGTTTCTGATTTGAGATCCACAAAATGAGTATAAATTGCTAAAAATAGCTTCTGATTTGGAGAAATCCAAATATCAATAAAGAGGTGAATTGTTAAATGAGATGATTAAAGTTTCTTTTGAACAATATCTTTATGAAAGAGCCAGGATTCTCTAATATGCTTTTTAATTACCAAATGTGATAACATAACTTCGTTTAATGCTGCTAGGTTAAGGGCTTTATAAAGGGCATGGAATAGGGGCTTTCAACAATCCAAAAAAAAAGATTCCTAAGAATAATAAGCGAAATAATTACCTGTGTGATAATCTCCTTATTTAACACTTATTTAAGGATTTGAGCATTAAGTTTAGAAGCCTAGTTAACTATTATTACTTTCTCGTAAAGAGATTATAATATAATATCGCCAAAAGTGCCGATTCTTCTTAATTAATTAGTGATGATGATTCCGTATTTAGATTAATAATGTTACTATAAGTTTATCATATTTTAAGTACTCTATACTAGGACTGGGGTTGAGATTTGGCTTTATCTCTGGATATTAAAGAATCCTCAGAAATGAAAGATATCTTTGTTATTAAAGGAGTTGTTAAATTGGTCAAGTTTTAGGGATTGGGCTGCTTTAGGCAGCTAGAGCTAGATATTCCTTGGTTTTCTGCAGGCCAGCTGACTAAGGACACGATATTCGTTGATATTTGCGATATTTCGTATTTGCTGACAAATACACGAATATTTTCATTCGCCGCCCACCCTGCCCGTCACCACCTCCTCAATCCCAGCGGACTGATTGAGAAGGTATCTAATTAGCTTCTTCCAACGTATGGAGGCAGCGAGATGCCAAACCGTATTACTGCCGTTATCAACAGCCATACCCGAGGTGCTAGCGTCTAAGAGGGTAACAGCCGACTTGATGGACTGCATTGGATTGGCCCTGAGTTCTCTTATAAATTTATGCAGCTTAATTTAGATTTAGAGTTAAAATACCACTATCCTTTGCCGAACCTTAGGACTCTTATATATTCGACGCTTGTGCCTTGATTACTGTGTGCCGTCAACTCTATGTCGAACCGCTAAGAAAAGACCAAAAATCTGGTTTAGCATCCACCACGCCAACTCTTTGATACACGAGGCTGCTAAAGGAAAACGGTATTGCCCGGGTCATATAAAAGTAGAGTTTCCACATCCAATCCTTTTATGCTTTCCGGTTCTTCGAGATCTCTAGCTAAGCCCATCAATTGCGCATTTCGAAGGTCTGCCCGCTACTCTAATCTGTCGAGGACCTCACCGAGCAATACCTGTCTGTCTTTGTTGAAAGATACAGTATAAAATGTTTTCCAGTCTAACGCCCGTTTGTCAGATGGAATGATTCCTTTCTGCGAGCATTCTTCCCAGCTTCTGGCAATTTCCCTTTTTTTTCCGACTTGGTGAGAAAAATTCAGTAAATGAACGCATCTGGTACTTCCAGTTATTGAGGAGCTCATCTCCGATCGCAGCGATCTCGTGCCGCTTCATCTTGGTCCAACTGATCAAATGAACTTGATAGTTTCCTGCCACGGAGGGTATTTCCAAACAAGACTTTTCTCTGGCTGACCAGTATGTTGCGGGCCTCGCTTGCGTTGAAAAACACGGCTCCTGTCCCGTGATCCATCCTCATCTCACATTTCCAACCGTCAATGACCAAGACAAAATGGACAGCAGCATCTGCTCCTAGTGGCCGAGAGAACCACACTTGAGATCCCAGATGTCGAATGTGCTCTTCCATATCTCGCGTAGCGCGCAAGGCCCCGAGTTCTCTTTCTGATGATTCGAATACCCCCGTATTTGAGTGGAAATTGAAAGACTCTTCGGCCTCTTCATTATCCTTTCCTCGGTCCCAATTCAGCACATAAGCCCAAAGATTGTTTGAAAACCAATCTAGGAGGAGGTAAAAGGGAGAATGCAATAGGTACATGTCCAAGTTCTCGCTTTCTTCGCACGTACCCGCCCCTGTAACGGAGCAAAGCCACCGGACGCTCGATTCAGATATGGGAACCCCAAACCACAGATGCACTGTGATTATTAGGAGGGCGTGAACAACTATAGTGACCTCAATAATATATGTAGCCATATTATAATTTGGAATAGAGTGGATCCTCACAGAAGTACACGAGGAAGAGTTAAGATGTTAGCGTAATACTCAGAACTTTAGTCTTTCTACCTTGATCTTTTGATTTGAACTGGAGTGGTGTGATCCTAGTATGATGTAGGTGGTGTGATATCGGTGGTTTGACTTTATGTGGTGCGATTTTAGGTCCTGCGTCCAGTCAAATGTGGCCATGCTCGAGGGCACAGCCACTTGGTAGTTACTGTACCCCTCCAAGTAGTTGTCAAAAAAGAAGGACCGCAGAGTGGCCGCGTGGTGGCCTGTTATCAGCAACTACTGGCCATTGAACACTACTAACAGGTATCTTCAATTCTATGCCCCTTATATGATATTGTGGACGCAGGAATTGTTAGCACCTGATGGGCAGATTACAAGATGAGAGTTGGCAGTACTTGTAGATACTTGTATTTAAATGAAAACTTTGCCGTTTAACAAGTACCATCAAGTATTAAGTCCCTATTATTTTGGCAACTCCTTGCCCTCTTTGAGCTTGTGCTCCTTCGCTGATGACATTGCAATAGCGCTACGTACAGCCCATAAAATTCTGCTATGGCCTGACGGGGTAAATAAGGGGATAGATTAGAAATGATAAGAAGTGGGCAGACCTAGGAAGAGCATCAGAGAAAATCAACCAAGCAACATTCCTTCCAAGAATAACGCTGTATCGGAAAGTGGTGGATCTAACACGTCGACATCTTTTATATTTCTATATAAAACAAAGTGGGTAGTTTCGAATAAGTTGGCTTAACGCTAAAATTGCCATGGAGTCAGCGCCCGAACAGATCCGTCGAAGATTTGTTTATAAACACACGAGACGCCCTATAAGTATCTTTACCATGATTTTCTATGGCAACAAGCGGTGCTGACGTTGCCTAGTTCAGTTCATCATAAATCAGCATCCGGCGACTAAGAGCGAGCTTTATCGAATTTGCAGCTAAAAGTTCTGGAGCTCGGAATTTGACAGATTGCGCTCTCAGTTACACTATTTGTCCTCTTCGTCTTGTGGCACGTTGCTCTTAACGCAGCCTGTGGCTCGGCCGCAGTTGTGATCGGAGCGCACGTCGACAACAATCCTCTCTATTTGCGGGACATAAGATCCGGGGCAATCGGAGGTGCTCTCAAAGCCGCCATATGTGAAGCGTTTCAAATCTGTGTTTTAATGCCGTTGGTGCTCTTCGGGAAGCCTCGCTCGCCGGATATTTTCCCGCACAGCTTCGTTGCCTTCGTGCTTGCCCTGGGAGGCCATGCAACGATTCTGAGGATGTTTCTTTCGACGGTCGCGTCAACAGCGATCGTAAGCTGCTAACGGCTCGGTAGACGTAAGTCTACCGTATTGATCTTCTTTATTTGACTAGCCTGCTTTTGGGAACTCACTGATTGGGGTGCAAAAGTCGATAGAGAGCTGCTCATAGCCGCCGCTGTGGCTACATTGCCCCTCAGCCAAAGCCTTTTGCTACTACAAGCGATAGGCACGCCGAAGCATTTCCTTCAGACTTCTGGATGGAACGCTCTCGGTGGCTTTACGTTTTCTGCAGTTGCGAAGCATCGAGGTGGGTTGGCCGTTCCAGAACCGACCAGCTAGACAAATGATCCACTTAAAGACCAAGAGGAAGCTACCCGGTCTGAGGTCGGATGAACTACAATTTTACAAAAGCTCCTACGTTTGCAAGCCTGGTGCAGTAGCAGCAGCAGCCGTTGTTTACGGCTTGATAGAGGAGATTGGGCGGTTTCCGGTGGAGTTGGTACTACGAATCAACCTTGAAAAGAAGGAAACCCGAACCGAGCCGGTTCACTTTATTCGCACAGTGGATCCGCCTACTACTAGCTCCTATGATAGATAGCGTCATATCCGGGCCTCGTATTGCAGTGCCAAAGGATGTTGTCATAGATAGTAACGACCCGTTGGGGGTGTGACGGGGTAGAGTTGAATACTTGATGCGAACATCAACACGTTAATGCTCAAATGTTGATACATGTAGTCATGAGTCCGAACGTCCAGTGAGAGATCGTGCGAGAGCCTGGTCAGCGACAGGCCCGCCGAGACTGTGGGCAGCGAAGACGACAGCCCAATCGTTCTGGCCGTCGTGATTGATGTAGTCAGCGCTAAGATGCGAAGGCTCGAGCGTGGGTGGAAGCGATGCTGACGGTATTAGTACCCACTCGATCGCTGCGCAACTAACTTCGCGCAAGGTCTGTGTGCGCATCAAATTCTCCCATTCACCCACACAAAACTGCAAAGACAGCCATGGCCGCCGGAAAATCCATATTCCTGGTTTGTAAGGATTGCGAGCTGAACGCAGTCTTCAAGCGAGCACGGAAAGCCAGACTCGCATTCAGCACGCGCTTGCGAGGCAATAGCGCGCAAATAGCTCGAATATCTACACCAAAGGAAGACTGGCGCAGTAGGCTCGTTTGCAGAGACAATAAGAGTATCCATGGCTCCTCCTTCGAATTCCTGATATTGATGAGAAATTGTAAATCATGCGATAGCCAGCTGTATCAATCCTGCCTTCCGAGCCTATACCCGCACTGGTCCCTCTGGTAGACTATTGTGCGATATGACAGGACGCTCAATGTACGAATAAAGGAGACATGGAATACGCATCTAGCAACTTGGTACGGCGAGCACATGTCCTGGAACGACACCTCCTCGGCCCCGTTCCACGTATGCGACAGGATGGCATAGTTCGGAACGTCACGCTGGTAGAAATCCTGAAATTTCAGCGTTGGCGCGTGTTGTGGGTCAGGAAATGGAAGCTATAAACCTGTATTCTTGGTTGTTGTTGCTTGGAGGAAATAACCAAAAACTATCTACATTACGGCTATTTATGGAGGCGGAGGTTTGCCAAGGCCAACAGTCACTGCCAGCCAATAGTCACTGCGCCAAGCAGTGACTCCAACAGCGCGTGGAGGAGCCGCATTTTGGGACTCGATTGAAACTGTCGCTGTTCTGTTCTGATGACGGCGATTGGGACTCGGATTCGAAGACGACTTGGAAGGTGTTCCTGGCGAACTTTTGGGTTCTCAGCTGCGCAAAAACCCCGGATTCAAAACCTCGTAACTTCTAGGTACGTAGCCTAGAATTTCACTTGCCTGCCTGGAATTATCATTCGCTGGTTGCGATCCAAATTCCGGACGGGGATGCCAAGCGGCGGCATTGGAGAGTGCAGCAGGCACCAAGATTTGGTTCTGACAGGTCGCAGGGCGCCGGTGATCTTATCGCTTTCGGGACGCCCAACGGAAACTGTGGAAATTCTCGGCAATGAGAAAACCCCTGCCCAGTCGGTTGGCTTGGCTGATCACAGGGGTTATGAGCGCACTATCCTATTTGCGACAACACACACAGCGCCGGTGTGATGACTGCCGAGTCAGCTTTTCCTTCCCAGCCAGGTCGGCAATAGCACCGCCCGAAAAAAAGAAAAAAAAACGACGCTGGTGCCGTCGTCCGTCTCCGATATTGTGCTTCAAGCAAGAAGACTCCTTCCAATGTTGCTTCGAGTTAAGTGCTAGAAAGCGAGCATGGCGGTAACCAGCGACAGTGGTATCGGCGCGGGCCATATCACCGACCAGCGCACCTCGCTCATCATCGTGTGCCTTTTGGTTGTCGCGCTCTACAACGTTCTTGAACTCAATGTTGTCATCTTTTCAGTCTTCAAAACACGACGCGGCCTCTATTTCTGGAGCTTCCTAATAGCAACTTGGGGCATCCCGTTTTACGCAACCGGCTTCCTCCTGAAGTTCGTTGTCGGGTCAACAACAAGAACACTGATCGTGGTCCTCATATCTCTCGGCTGGTGCTGCATGGTGACGGGGCAGTCGGTTGTTTTGTATTCTCGACTTCACCTTGTCCTCTGGAATCAAACGTATCTCCGTTTCGTGCTCGCCATGATCATCTTCGACGCCATCGTCTGCCACATCCCCACCATCGTCATGGCGGCCGGTGCCAACACGACCGACTCAGTTGCCTTCATAGACGCCTATTCAGTTTACGAGAAAGCCCAAGTCACCATTTTTTTCATCCAAGAGCTCACCATCTCGGCTTTATACATCTCCGAAACGGCCAAATTGCTGCGAACTGGGGATAACGTTCGTGGGAGAAGATCGTCTTCCGTCAACAGTTTCAAGCCGCATCTTATCCTCGTGAATGCCGTCGTCATCGTATTGGATATCACCGTGCTCGCCCTCGAGTACTCCAATTTTTACGACATCCAGACCAGCTACAAAGCCTTCACGTATAGTGTTAAGCTTAAACTGGAGTTTAGCATCCTGAACCGTCTGGTGGAGCTCACAAAGTCGATAAGGGCTAGCACTTTCAACGAGAGTAACGGACCCGAGGCCCTCTCTCTCAACACGTTCAAGGGAAATCGCGACGCGGCAACAACACAAACGTCGGCAGCCCAGGAGAGTACGGTATGCGGACATGTCTCCACAAGGAGGGAAGGAGAGGCTGCCATAGCAGATGCGGCAAGCGAATAGAAATCTAGCTTAGATTAAATTCGTGTATTTCCGTGTAGGTTAACAGCTGTAGATCGCTTCCTGCTAGAATTTGCAACTCAGAGTAGTCTCCTTTTCCGCCCCTTCCGTTCCTTGCGAATGTCAGCTGTAGTTAGTGAGAATAGACCAGTGGTGGAGAGTAAAGACCCCTTGCCCCCGCTTCTCCACCTATGCCAAATACCTTACGCTTTCCAAGGTCTGTCTGATGCCTTGGAAGAAGCGCACTTGCGAATGACAATGGTGAGGAGCGATACCTGGCCCCACAGAACTCATATGTTATAGGACATTCATCATAGAAGCAACCTCCCAGCTCCCTCCACTAGCTTTACTATCTCCCCCGCTGTTTGGTGCCGAGATCTTTGCATAGCACTGCGACTTGCTGATGATGATGTAATCGTCGCGATGGAAGTGACAGCCCCCCTCCCCAACGCCCTGCCCGCCTCTGCGCCCTAATTAAAGCAAATAGCGATGTTGAAGAGCGGCAAGCGGATAAATTCTGTGATCTAACCTTGACCGAGTGATGCTGCGTTGATCATGCTTCCCCGATAGCGGAGGAGCTCTGTCCTTTATTGGGTGGCGACGTAGCGCTCTCAGCTGCTGTCCTGGTGGTAATGCAGTGAAGCTGAACTTCTCCTGCATTGCTGCCTGGACTGGGCCGTGTGGGCCACTTTGAAAGAGGGAAAAAAAAATAGAAATACAAATCTCTTCTTTTATTAGAAAGGCTTACCTGATCATGCAACGACTTGACTTTGCAACGGCTTTTCTACCAAAAACCCCATGTTTTAATAGCTCCTATCTCTACAACCACTACTAGTAAAATTAAGGGAAACGTATTAAGACCTAATCTAATACCTTTAATATAAGGGAAGCGCATTATATATTTAGTTTTTTAAAACTTAATATCTATAAATTAATGTAAAAAGCAAGTATAAGTTTTACTATTATATATATATATATTAATTTATATACTTTAAAGCTAGCTTACAGTAATCTTTAATTTATATTATAGTTATTTATGATAGAATTATTATATTTTAAACGCCAATTTAATATTATTCCTTAATAGGACTTTACTATATATTTATATTGAATAAATTTCTAACCTTTACATATTAATTAAATTATAACTAATCGAATTCTTTTTACATCGTTTTTCATTATAAATATTTGTATTATAACGTTATATAATACATACTGCCTATATATCATAGTTAATAAACGTTTACAATTAACTATCAATTTTTGCTTAATACTCTTATATAAAAAATAAGAAGTATATATTATATATATAATAAGCGTTTAAAATCTAGTTTAAAGTATTAATATATAAAATGCTAATAATATAAAAGCTGTATACGGCTTAAGATGATATAATTAGTATATAGTAAGTTTAATAAAATTATTATATATATATATTTATTTTATTTTATCTTACTTAAATGTCTAATTACAAGCTTTATTTAATACTATAAAGATAAGATGACTCATATATATTAGTAGTTAAGTTATGAATGTACTTTTGAATTTATAATATATTATTTAAATTAATAGATAAAAGTGATATATTTTAATATTTTATTATCTTTTATATAATTTTATTATCTTTTATATAATTTTATTATCTTTTATATAATTTTATTATCTTTTATATAATTTTATTATCTTTTATATAATTTTATTATCTTTTA
>Ga0247758_1001654_pt1 | contig 15333 bp, 10 predicted proteins | sample UWRJL156409C4_FD_180950 | JGI IMG/M metagenome (GOLD analysis project Ga0247758, IMG submission 180950) | Plant litter microbial communities from Arlington Agricultural Research Station in Wisconsin, United States - UWRJ-L156-409C-4 | ecosystem: Environmental > Terrestrial > Plant litter >...
GTCCATGAATGTCGGGTACCAGTACAGTCCCGTCTGTCCCGAGCCGCTGTCATACGCGTATTCCACGCCCGGGAGCCCCTTGAAGGCGTCAAGAAGCGCGGTGGTTGCTGGGTACTGGAACGACGGCCACGCGGCGTACACGGTCGATGTGTTCCCCCAGAAGGACGTGTCATAGCGGATTCCCGCCGATTTGGCGACGTCGGCATTGGCCGGGACGAATTTCAGCGCCTTCTTGAAGTACGGCAGCAGACCGTCCCAGCTCCAGGTCGAATTTTCCCCGAAGAAGCCACCCCATCGGTCGTAATCCTCTTTCGTGCCGCGGATGGTCATCATGGCATTGACGGCCGAGCTGCCACCAACGACTTTTCCTACCATTACGGGCGAAGTTCGATTGCGCAGGTTGACCTGAGGGACGGAGGTGATGTCATATTGCAGTGAATAGTCCGTCATGCCGCTGAAACCGCCGCGGACCGAGGAGATGGTTGCAGAGTTGCCTGTTTATCAGCAAGATATCCAGCAAGATACCCAGCAAGCGCGCCTGGATGGTGAACTTACTGAGCGGCCCGTACTCGATCACTAGGACCGTCGTCTTCCCATCCGCCGTCAACCGGTCTGCCACCGTGAGGCCTGCCGTTCCACCACCGATGATGACATAGTCATACGCCTCGTCAAGATTCTCCGCACGCGTCACGACTGTCGCGGCGTCCGCTTTATACGGCGAGGCCACACATCGCCCCGAGATCGCCAGGAGACTGAAAGCAAAGCGCTGCATCTTGTGTTGATCAGCTGCGTATTCCAGAACAGAGACCAGACTCGCATCTTCGTCCCAAACAGAGTGATCCTTTTGCTTTTACCGAATGCCATTTTTGGGAGTATGGAATTGCCGTTGACCCCAACGACCCCTGAATAGCCTGAAAATGCCCAGGTACCATTCACACTATACCATCCATGGGTGATCGACTCAGGAGCCCACCCGGAAGTGCCAAGTGCCCAGGATAGAGCCGAAATGGGAGAATCGTCAGCATGCGGAGTACCTTTTTAGTTGCTGTAGCCGGGAAACTGGTTTGGTAATGTGCTAAGTGTGAAAAGTGTGGCATCAGCCATGGGACGAGGTGATTTACCCGCCCTTCTGGAAACACCCACACGGGCGGGCGGCAAGATGCGGGGAGCGTCCGCGGAAGATTGCTCGGCAGCTAAGTTCCGAGATGGGCCTTGGCTGGTGTCCTGTTTGCGGGATGGCTGGAAATGGAAGACATTACCAATGGGACACGATCAAAATAAAACGCGCTGTAGAGCTGTGATAGTTTCTCTCTGCCCAGGATGTCGGCATGATCCAAATAGCAAAGTCAACGCAACTCGACTTTCTCAACGCCCAAAATGCCGTCCTCAAACGCCGTGTATGCCTGCACCTTCTGGTACCCCCATATGATGCAAGACCCCCGGAGAACGTAATGGCCAGAAACCTTCCGCATCACGAGCGGCCGAGAACAACCAGGTATATAGAAAAACACATCCTCCGGCACCAGTAGAAACGAGCAGCATCCGAGAAGCCCATTCCGCATCCCAAAGATGTATTCGTCCCGATAGTTTTGCAGACTTCGGCGCAGATTGAAAGTGATGGGTTTGTCCGGATCAAGCCGCAACATATCTTGTAACCCATCCAACGGAGGCCAGCGGGTGGAGTCATGATAGCCCAAGAAATCCATCTCAAACTCATGTATGAAATTTGAGGCATAGTCGCCGTCACCTGGGCTTTCCTGAGACAGATATGTCTCATGGGAAGACCGTTTGGCCCAGAACCACGAACAAAATTGCAATCCCGCGTCAAAAACCCAGTCTTTGTTATCAATGGATGCTCGCGGATCATCTATGGGGCCCTCACGTGCTATGTTGAGATTGCCATAGTGATTCAGGAGCAGCCAGAGGAAAGCTTGAAGATGAGGGAGTCCACTCGGTTGTGATGGCTGGCAATATTTGATTTGCTGGATAAAGCGCTTCAATCGTGCAGGTGAGCCGTCACCTACCTCCTTCAAAATCACCGAGCACACCAGCTTCCCTGTCGGGAGGGGTATGGCGTCGCATACAAAGATTTTTCCGTCTTCTGAGATGCATGGAATGAACCTCATGAATTTTGGCAGTGATGTGGCTTTCATACCTCTTGTCGATAAGCTGATAGTTCCTGACGACTTCGTGAAAGCATATAAGTCGGGGACCCACGATGGCAACGTTCCCATCCGATCTGTTCCTGGGGGGTTGTCTGTGCCGACCAGCAGGAGGCAGTCAAGCGTATTCTCCCTGAGGATCATGTGCTTTGCCGCCTCCAAGTAGGTTGCAGCGACTGAGTCCTCGTAGGAGATTGGTAAGGCCACCTGACAAAGACCGAGAACAGCGTATACCTTATCTCGTAGATCCATAACTTTTGTAAGGATGCTCCTCCATAGACAGAATAAAAGAGACGGTTTGGAAGTCGGGTCGCAAACAATCGTTCTGGTTTTGTAGATATCGTGGATGCTTGCAAGATCCACCGAGAATTGACGGAGTGACATCATTGTCTCCACGGGCACACATGGTGGCCGGGCTATGAGTTTCAAGTTCGCCTTGAGCGTGGAAGCACTCTGAAAGAGAGATCGTCCCTCAACCGCCACGTTATCGCAGAAGAAGACACCTGACCGAGCTAGAGCTGCCTCCTGAAACACCCATCCCCTCCAGAAGATATCCCGATGACCGAACTTTTTCATTGCGTACAGCAGATCCAAAGTGGGTTGGCCAACCCCATCAGCCTCTTTTGAAGACCATTACTTGTACGTCAGGTCGAGTCAGTTTTCAAGTGCCTCCACCTCACTACGCGGGCCGGAGTTCCAAATGCAACCAAGATGTTGGAGGTTTTCCAAGAGCTTGCAGCACCCATACTTGTCGCGTCCCATCCAGGAGCACACCAACGTTGCCTTTCGATAGAGCTGTCCCATGAGCGCGACTTGGTGTCCCCTTTCTTTGAGGTTGCTCTGGTCGATGCAAATCCCATCTGCCCAGAAGGCATCGAGAATCGGCCGGAGGTCTCCTGGATATATCGTAGAGCTGCTGCAAGATTTTTGGTAACCTTGACAGGCTGGCCATTGGCGATGATGGTCTCCGTGATCGACGGGTCGCCCAAAACGTAGGAAAGAGCGGTGAATTGCGGATTGTCTTCTAAACGTGCCGTGAATAGCGTGCATCTGACTCTCCTGGACTTCTTCAATCGGGGATGTATGCGCATGAGCCGAATGGTTTGAGATGTTTCGTCGAGCGGTTGATAAGGGCTAGAATGCTCGTTAGAGGAATGCGTGATTTTCGAGTCCTGATCCACCGTCGCTGCGCTGTCGTTGTTGTTAGAGATTTAGATTTTGCTCGCCATCCTAGAAAATAGCGCTCGCACAGGCTCTGCCGCCCTGTTCGTACTGGAAGCGGAATGCGTGGTTTCCTGGCCCAGTGTCGTCGCGCTGTCGCTATTTTTGAAGAGCTCGCTTGCCATCTTGGCAAGCAACTCTTGTAATTCAGGCATGGTTGCCGTATCTTCCTCGAAGAACAAAAAGGCCTTGGACACTTGCAGATGTTGCGTTGGGAAATTGGTCTGGCGTCGGGCTGAAAAATGCCCAACAGCAGCTGGCCCAGGAAACGAGGCAGATTTAATGCAGGCCGGTGTCACCTGACGAATGTTCAATTGCGCGGGTTTGAGAAAGGTGCCTGCCTGCTGAGACGCGCTTTCCCCGAACGCGGTGATTGCACAATCTGGGCGGTGGCTGTCGGCTGCATGGAAGACGCCATTCTGGGGACTCACGACATGGCTGTTTAACTTTCTTTGGCGATAAAAATAGCTAGTCATAGATAGGTATTATTGACTAAGTACAGGCGCGGCGAGTACAGAGGCCCCTGGAGAGAGTCAGCAGTTGATTATGTCTTTCACCAACCATTCAACACACAGAGAGGCACAGTCAAGTTGTAACCAGTATCATTCTGGCCTTGCTCAACGGAAGGTCAATACTTCGGCACACAGCAAACTAGACACCAACGCCGAGGACACATCCGGAAAATTAATCCCGTATTATGTACTGTTATTCAACTACACCAATTATACCCGTTATTCCACACCACACAACAACTCAACAAAGACCGCACCGACTGTCTCGAACCGCTTCGTGCATGTAGGTATCATTGTACTCCAGCCAAACAAAAGACACACTTGCGCACCCAACCACTCTATGCCAAGCACCAACAAATAAAGCCGCGCCCCATACAGCTCCCCGGCTCCATTCCCCATCATAATCCCCTTCATGTCATCACATCTCATCCTCAAAAAACTTAATCAGCGTCCTCGCCCCCGACACACCCAGGCCCATGAACGGATAGCAGATATACACCAAATCGTTCTGCGTGCCAAACTTCTCCCTGAACTCGCTCTTCTGCACCAGCTTCAGTTGCTGCGCAATAGTCCGGTACGTCTTGCTCAGAATCTTGGCCCGGATAACGTCCATATTCTCTCCGGTAACCATCTCCGACAGCGCGCCGGCGCCAAAGGTGACATTCTTGACGCCTGCCTTGGCAAGGGCCTGGATTGCAGCGGAAATAAGAGCTTCGATCGCCCCGTTTGGGGAGCCAGGGAAGTCGAGCGCGAACTTGATCTGGTAGCCGTTCTGCGGGGAGAGCTTGTGCAGGATGCAAAGGGCGGCGATTTCGCCGTCCTTGGTCTCGGCCCAGAGGTACCGGCGGTGTTCGGTGTCGATCCAAGGACGGACCTCGGTGAGATGTACTTGCTTCGCGCCCTTGCGGTTGTCTTTCCAGTCCTCGATGCGCTTGTCGCAGCGGGCGCGGAAGTCTTCTGGGACGGGCTGGCCGTAGGGGAGTTCGTGAATGGAGATGCCGGCTTCTTCGGCCTGGCGCTCCTTTTTAGCGACCTTCTTGGCGGAGTCGACGGGGACACGCTCCTCTGCTACACAGGAGAGGGAGCGCCAGCCGAGCTTGGAGGCGAGGATATCCTCGACGTCTTGGGAGACGAGGAGCCAGAGGGGGCGGAGATCCTTTTCCTTTCGGAGATGCAGAAGGAAGTCGCGGATCACGATGGGGAATTGGCGGGCATCGCAGAGGGGGTTACCCATGACGAGGGCGTAGCCATTGTCTTCGGCATAGCCGACAGCCGCGCCGGTGGGCTCGTGTCGCCAAACATGGTAGCGGTCGTCGAGCCAAGAGGTGTTGGTTGCGTCGCCGTAGTTGGCGATGAGCTTCTCGACGGAGGGAAGTCCGGCTTCACTCGACCCGCTAGAGACAGAGTAGGCGTAGCGGATGGTGTCTGCCTCGGGGTGAGGGAGGGCAGCTTCGAGCTTGGCTTGCTCTGGGAGGGATTTCGGGTCCCGGGGGAAGAGCGAGGCGTGGCGAATGTCGCCTAGGTTGAGGAGCAGGAAGACGAGGCGCTCGAGGCCAATTCCGCAGCCAGCGTGGGGAAGGACACCATACTGGAAGCCCTGGAAATATTCCTGCATGCCGCGGGGCTCGATACCAGCCTTTTTCATGCGTGCTTCGAGCACTTGCGGATCGTGGACACGCTGACCACCAGTGGTAATCTCCTGCCCGCGGAGGAAGATGTCGAACGAGTTCGTGAACCGCTCGTCTTCGGGGTCGAGGTGGGCATAAAATGGGCGGGCGGATGTCGGGAACTTGTCGATGATGTAATAATCCGTGTTGTATTTTGCCTTGATCAGCTCTCCAAGCCTGATCTCGGCGCGGGTGCTGAGATCCTCGAACTCAGAGGCCTGGTGCCCGTGTTCATCTTCCCAGCCAGAAGCGTTCAGCATCTTTACGGCATCCTTGAACTTGAGCACCGGAGTCTCCTCCGCCCACACAAGGTCTTCATGCGGGAAGCGCGTCTTAATGATCTCGATCTCCTTCCGGAAGCGCTGGTAGACACCCGCGAAGATGCTCTTCAACATATTGTCGATGATCGCCATGGCCTCATGATAGTCCTCATTGATAACCATCTCCAGATCCAAGCCCGTGTACTCGGTGAGATGGCGGTGCGTGTTGCTGTCCTCGGCGCGGAAGACTGGTCCGATCTCCATGACGCGGTTGAAGTCTGCTGATATGCTCAGCTGCTTGGCCAGCTGGGGGCTCTGGGCGAGGAAGGCCGTCCGGTCAAAGTAGTTGACCTTGAAGACCTCTGCGCCGGATTCTGTGGCAGCCGGTTGCAGTTTGGGGGTATGGATTTCGATGAAGCCCTGATTCTCGAGGACCTGGCGGAAGATGCTGCATATCCCCGCGTTGATGCGGAAGATGGACTGGGCCGTGGGTGTCCGCAAGAAGGCGAGACGGTTAGCAACGCGGACGCGGTTCGTGGCCATGGCTTCGATCTTCTGTGTCTCCTCGTCCTTCTCGACGTGGTCGATGGTAAAGACATCCACTGGCAGGTGCTCTTGTACGGGCACAATCAGGTGTATGCTGTCGACCAGGACCTCGACGTTCCTAACGCTGCAGCCCTTGATCTCCTCGGGTGCTCGTTGCAGCGTTCCCTCGACATGGACCAGGCCCTCGGTGATCAAGCGCTCGACCCATCGGACGAATCGTTCGGAGACGACGCCATCGCGGCATGCTACGACGCCCTGTAGCGTCTCGGTCCTGTCGCGAAAGATGACAAACGCCAGCTTCGAGCTGAGGCTTCTTATGTGGTGTAAACGAGCGGTAAAGCGAATGGTGTTTCCGATACTGCCAGATTCCTCGGCTGTTAATTCGGAGAGGGCAGCGGTCTTGACGAATGCGCCGCTCGGCTTGGTGCCGTAGCGCGCGGCGATCTCCGGGGGGTCCTCCTGGAAGGCCTTCTGCTCCTCCTGCTGCCGTCTCTGCTGGAACGAGCGTCTTTCGCTCTCCCTCTCATCAAACTTGGCGAGCTTGAGCTGCGCCTTGGTAAGCGATTTTTCCTCGCGCTCGCCATCGAGATTCTTAATATCGCCGATCTTGGGCTTGGTGATGTGGTTCTTAGCCGTGGAGTGGCCGATGATGCGGTTGAGTGCCAGAATCGGCTTCTTGAACACGCCAGGAGACATTTTGGCGCGGTTTGTGGTCGGCGATGGTAATGTGGTGGTAGCGATGATCCGCTTGGCATGGGAGAGAGGTGTGGGCGGGCTGGGTTGTCGGAACTGGCAAAGCAAGCCTAATAGCTCGACAATGGAGTTAGCTGGGAAGGAGTGATCATGGGAGACAGAAGTTGCGGACGGCAGGTGCTAGAAGCGGCAGTCGAAAATATAGCGTTGACGGGGGCGCGTCGCACCGGAAGCCGCGGCGATCGAGTTGGCCGAGGGTGTGCAAAGTCGTGACGAACCTCCGCGAACCTATCGCCCTGCTTCCAAGCTAACGTGCAGCATGTGCGCATAACTAAGAGCACCACGAACTCTGGCTCAACGCCAGCGCTTGGGCCCGCTTCTCTGGATGGGAGCCAATGTTATGCAGCCCTTCGGGTGAGACGGCCTGCGACTTCCAAAAACAACCACTCAGCACAAACAGGGCCCTGCCGTTCGCCCCTGGCATGCCCCGGGGGCTGAAAGAACAGCATGCCAGGGCTATCATTTCTCCATGGTGTCAGATCCCTGGTGATAGGCCGGAGCAAAGCTTCCGCCTGACTTCTGTGGCTGGGTTCGCCATATGTTGATGTTCCTCGACTTCGCATGACGTCACTCCTGTCAAACTTGCTGACGTCACCAAGGTGTGGAGGTGGGGTCGCGTGGCAGCCCGAGACCCACATGGAAACACAAGAACGACCGTGATCGATCTGGGCCACGATGGCTGGGAGATATCTTGGTAATGCTTCACACTGGCCTGGTATCTGGGAGCAGAAAAATCGAAATAGAGTCCCAAATTCCTGTTCATCTGCTGTGCCTGGGCGTCAACCAGCTCACAGTGAACCTCCGCTGCTGCTGTCGAGGTACCCCTGTCGTCCCGAATTTCCAGCCAATGAGCGCACTCGAAGCTTGGCGGTGGTGATGAGTGGGTCCTTGGCAGTCCGCACAGCGTCCGCCGGGAAGGCACCCAGTGGTAATGACATCAACCTCCCCCAACGCGTGCCTGGAGGCTTGGGAATTGACGATGTGATCAACCCACGCGCCGCAAGACGATCAGAGATCCCAAGCATGTTTTGCGTTGACAGAGGGCACTGAAACAACGCATCATTTTCTACAGGGTCAATGCTCCCGCTTTAATTGCAGGCAATTGCCAACCCCGCGTTGCGGTGGATTCTGTGTCCTGCAATTCCCTTCCCGTCTCTAGTGTAACCGTTGACACATCCAGACCACCACACTCGTTCAACATCGCCGGCCACCATGTCTAAAATCCCGACCGTTGACGGTATCCCCGTCTCCTTAATCCCTTCATCAGAGCCCTCGACGGAGCGAAAGACGCTTGTGACAGCCAAAGATGCCATCGATCCGACGCCGTCCCGATTCTCCCTCCGCATGTCTGCGGGATGGTGGCGCTCCCTGCAGTATGTCGGCTTGTCGCTCCATTTCTTAGCGTCGCCGCGCCCTCCGAGTCCGTCATTCACCAAGACCATCCCCTCGACCCTCTCCAGGACTAAGGGCGAGTTCGAACTCCAGTTTTACACTCCTAAGGGTTATAGCAAGGCCAAAAAAGAAGGCCGAACCTACCCGGCGGTGGTCAATTTTCATGGGGGCGGCTTTACCATCGGCAACGCCACCGACGATGCCCGCTTCGCCCGCTTCGTCCTCGAGACTTGCAATGCCATGTTCGTCTCGGTCGACTACCGCCTCGCCCCAGAATGCCCCTTCCCCGTTTGTGTGGACGATGCCGCCGACTCCATCCTCTATCTGGCAAGGTCTGCCAAAGAGCTTGCCATCAACCCACAGAAGCTCGCAACATGCGGGTTTTCTGCGGGCGCAAATCTCGCCCTCACATCCAACATGCGCCTCGCCGAGCATCTCAAGACGGCTGGGTCATCTGTCCCGAGCCACAAGGTTCGAGCTGTTGCGACATGGTACCCGATCACAGATTACACCCTTTCCCGCGCAGAGCGACGTGAGACTTCCGTCCGACCTGACCAGACGCTTCCGGACAACATCACATCCTTGTTCGATGCGTCATATCTCTACCCGCCTGAGCTTATGCTCTCAGACCCGCTGCTTTCGCCAAGCAAAGCGACAGATGAGCAGCTCGCGCAAGGCATCCCCCCGTATGTGATTTTCTACACTTGCGAATGGGATATGCTGCTGAGAGAGGGCGAGGAGTTGGCGAAGAGGCTGGGACGGCCCCCTATCAACAAGGACGTTAGATATAAGATGATCCCCGAGGTGCCGCATGCATGGGACAAGGCGCCTGATCCGATCAAACCTGCGGCGGGGGCAGAGAAGCTGTATTTGGAGTGCTGCAAGGCGTTGAAGGAGATTTTTGATGAGGAATAAGGGTACCTGCTTGTTCTTTGGAGTTCTTGCGGTTACCACTGGGCTCACGATACGATGATATATGATGATCTAATGTGTATTACTATTACGTAGTGAAAAGTACACTATCCTACAAACTAAAATACTCGCGGAGGAAGCAGACGTGGTGCCTCAGGTAAGATACTGTGCTTTTGTCTCCTGGAATCGCCGTCATCATGTGAGGCCCCTCACCCCAATTTGCGCTCATTCTTGCTTGATCAGAGCCTTTTCCTTTCCACACTGCCATCAGGGCCGCCCTCTGCTTTGCTGCTGCCTTCGGCGAGATCACTTTTGTGAATGGTGTACGGAATGTACTTGCAACCGCAGGGCGCCGCAGAGGTACAACTCCGCTACGTCTAAGAAGAACCGGGCGCGGACAGAATGCTGGCCAGACGAGAAGCGCAGGGGTGTTTCTGGGGCAAGTCTCATAGGTGCAAGCCCTCGAGTTCTGGTTGGTGTTAGCTTCTGTCTTATCGACAACTTGATTGGTGATATCACCCCGAAACGGGGATTCGGCGGTACTTGGCTTTCTGGTGGTGGCGTCCCGTTCGTCCTCGGGCTCAGAGGTGTAATCGGGCGCATACGGAGAGTCGTCTTTGGGATCGACCGCTTCCTTCTTCTCTTTTCCCTTGTCGTGAACGTCTTGAGTTTCAGATTCATCGACCACAATGCCCTCCGATTTTTTGTAGATCCAGTGGATTGCATGCCGGGTTTTAGATCCGCCCTCGCCAAACTTCTTCAGAGCCACTTTGCGGTCGGCTTCCTCCTTCGATCCGCCGGCGGGTTCGGCAGCCTTTCTTTCCTTCTCCGCCTTCTCGAGCTCCTGTTTCTTTTGGACCCTTTCGGCTTGGCTCAGAGGCTTCTTGCGGTTTGGCTTGTTCTGCTTCTCACGCTGGCGAGGTGGCTCAACAATGTACCACACGCCTTGAGTTTCGCGATGGTAGGTCATGTTGGCCGCTATGACGGTGACTAGCGAGTTCTTGGCCAGCTGGTCGTACAGAGACTTCTCGGTCGTGGGTGCCCTGTGCTCCGACGTCTTCTCAATGGTGATGTCCTTCAGCTTCGGGAAGCCAGGCCACACGTCTGTTATGTGGGGCTGTAGGAGAAGCTCGGGGCCGCAAAGAGAGTCATGACCAGACCAGCCGATGCGGAGAGTGATGTGATCAACCTGCGGACACCACTTGACCATGGTGTTCATGATGTCGGAGAGATTGTTGTCGGCGGCTGATTCATTGCGTGGCGCTGGCCCGGGACCGGGAGACTGAACTTGTTCTTGGAGTAGATGAACTCTCTCACCTCCTCGGACAATTTCTTGTTGGTCCTGATCAATAGCATCAGGACTCTGCGAGGGACATCGAAGTATTTGGGTTTTAAAATGGCGGCGTAAGCGTTTTGGGTGGTTTTCATGGCAGGGCTTAGGGGCTTCGGGATCGCGATCGGCCCATTCGCAATGAACAGGTATGGGTATATTTGTAAGCGAATCTCGGGCGGTAGGGCCATCTACCGGAATGGATTGTTGCGGATCCAGGCGTAAAGAATTGCATTCGCCCAAATCTCGGCGTTGATCTCCAGGTCGTTGGTAGACATTTTGTGGTGGTTTTGGTAAGTTAGTTGTTGCGGTGAAGAGAATCTGGATGACGTTAGCGGGTTGGGAAACCAAGGGAAGTCAGTAAATATCACGGCTCACCTGTGGGTGGGGAAACTGCGGCGGCGGGCCTGATTCCGTGTGAGAGGCGCGGCCCCCAAATGTCAACAATGGGATCATAGTTCTAGATATGGCACATGAGATAGAAGAGACCAGTATCCGTTATCTCATCTATGCTATTCGATTAATATTCTCCTTCATCTAATCTTTGTACCTTTAATTGAACGGGGCTGTTAGAGACCTGAACCAATCGACACTACAGATTCTATTAGAGTTCTGTCAGGACTGAGGCTTGAATAATCATGGGTTGAAAACAGGTTATTCATATAAATAAGTCTAAGATTACCTAAACAGTTCTTTGTTTGGCAGGCTCTTTCTGCCCTTCATTCGTCCACTCCCTCTTGTACATCCACACGAATCCGTCCCCGATGCCTGGCCGGCCTCCCCAATATCCTGCGATGCCCAACGGCGTCAACCACGCCTGGTTCGCCCACGAGGGTCCGAACGCATATGACTTACGCAGTGCTACCCAGCCGCCACGCCGAGAAATCGTGCCATTGAGCTCAAACTCGCCAATACCATCCCGACACCCCTGGGCTCTGACCAACACCGCATCTCCATCGTCCGGATCCGCTTCTGTCGTGAAATGAATTCCCTGCAGCGGCGCGTCCACATCGTCGTCTCCCTCGGCGCCATACGTGTAATATCCGACCCACTCCCCGTTTGGCAAATCCTCAATCAGCGCATCGAGGTTCTCCCTCAGCCATCGAGCGTATTCGGGTGCCGCCGCGGCGCCATACCCCCGCAGCGCCGTCCCCAGGGAATTCGCCCACAGCACCCCAACACCCACACTGCCTTCCGGAAGCGGGATATGGACCGTCCTCCTCTCCGTCCCCATCCTCGACTTCAAGTTCGATTTCTTTGCGCTCAAAAACGACACCCTGTCCAGACACGGAAAGTCATCCCGCTCCTGCACATCCTCGTCCGCCCGCAGCATGTGCACCACGCACGCGACCGCCAGAAGTCCGATTGTCTGCCCGCCCTCGAGCGAGACACACCAATCCGCCGTGATGGCAGACTCATCATCGGGTTCACCATCGTCATTGAGATGCAACGCCACTTCTCTGAATCCAAATGCGCTTGCCACGCGCTGCGTCAGCAGCGGCATGTTGCTGTCGCTGTTGTTGACCGCCTCGGGCACTACTGAATCGGCGGCTTGAAGCGACCCCGCCGCCAAACACAGCGCGACTTGCGCGGCGAGGGTGTCCCGGTTGGTGGCGCTTTGCGCGCGGAAAAAGGCGCTGTAAGAAAGCTGCACGGCGAGGCCGCTGACGGAGGCGGTGAGCGGCACTGGTAGGCCGAAGATGGTGAAATTGCTGAGGGCGCCCACGAAGTTTACCAGCGCTGCGGGGAGGCACTCAGGCGTTGGGGAGGAGGAGCTCTCGTTCAAGTTGTCGCCAGAAATTGAGCTGAACGGGGCGAGGAGGGTCGACAGGGCGTCGATGAAGCCCGAGCTGGGCGGGCACATCTGTGATGCAGCGAAGGCGAGGTGCGTCCATGTGGAGGCCGAGTGTAGGCTACCTTGGCCAGTTTCGGTGGCCAGCTGGGCCGAGATCAAGCTGTGCAGCTCTTCCTTGTCAGGGAGGACGACTGTGTCGGAGGGATAGTCGGCATAGGTGATGAACGAGTTCCGAAGCACGACCGGGTCGTGGCAGGCGATCCTGAGATAGCGACAGGTTTGGCCCAACGAGAGAATCGTCCTCGCCGGCAGCAATGAGCCTATTTGCTGAATTGTCTCCAGTGGGAGACGGGTTAGGTGTGAGTGGTCCTGCATTTCATCAGGTGAGAGGTGTGTTTCGGCTGAAGAGTAGTTCTTTGAAAGCATAGAGGTTGGGTTTCGCTGTTGACTTTGAGCAGGCTGGCCTCATGGCGAGGCGGGGTTGGTTGCCTAATTCTCGGAAGACCAATCCAAACCCCGGCTTGCTCCGGGACCCGAATTCTCGGCACACTGTCGGATTCTCAATATTCACCCGAGCCCGAAGTGGATGCCTAACTTCGCGTCTACAATGAACTAACTTCTTCCAGGGGAGGCCCCCTTTGATCACATAAACACCCTGTCAACACGTTGTTGACATGCCTTCAACATTGCTGATTCGGCTTATCGTTAGGCAACTGAGTTCATTGTTAAATTGTACATATTCAATCTGTCATTCGTTACAAATCAAGACGGAAAAGCAATGCTAAAGTTGCTAAATTTAATTGAGGTATGTCCTGTCCTACTGATCAGCCCCATGTGCTGCAATCCTTACTTTCATAGCACATGCTGAGATATGCTATCACAGCATGTAATATACTCGGCCTACACTCCACAAAGTGTTACAAGGTATGAAAAGTAGTTGCATTGCGTATTTCCGGCCATCTCATAGAACAAAGGAAAATCCCCGATCACACCCAATCAATCTAGAACCGGCCGTTGTGGACTGGAAATATCACGGCACAAGCTACTTCGTAGGGAACCCGCTCTTCTTCGGCAGCCACTCCTCAAACGTCAACATGCCCGGATGGTCCCTCCTCCGCGCCGCGATATCGGCCTTGTACCCATGGCTCGCAAACCACCCAACCATAAGCCCAACCTCAGCCACCATGTACGTCAAAAAGCTCCCCAGCGGCCAATACGTCACCGGCGCCGGACTTCCCGTCGCCCTCGCAAACGCCGCACTCATCTGCTCCATGGTCAACTCATCGCCCGCAATGCCCACGGCGCGATGATTCCACTCCGCCGGCGACACAAACGCCTTGGCCGCAAACACGCCGATATCCGCCGTTGCGACCCACTGCATGGACTTGTCCCTGTCCCCTAGGTGGTTCCACAGCGCAGCGATGAACACCTTCGTCTTCATCCCCGGCTCCAGATTGTCCATGAACGCCACGGGCCGCAGGATCGTCCAGCCCATCGACCCTCCGGCCTCACCCGCGGCCGTCACAGCGCGCAGGTGCTGCTCGATGACCTGCTTAGTCTGGAAATGTGGGATGGGCGTGGGGCTATCCCACGACGCCGTGTCGCCGCCGCGCTCGACAGAGCTGTACACGAAGTGCTTGATGCCCGCCTCAATAGCCCCATCAATGAGCGCCTTTCCCTGAGTGATCTCACCCTCGACAGTCACACCGGGACCAAGCGAGGCTTGCACGGAGTAGACGCCCCAGATGGGGCGGTTGGAGTTGATGCGCTTGGCTTCCTCGAAGAGGGTGGGAACGTCGTTGAGGTCGCCTTCCACGAGCTTGATGTTGCCGTTGCCGCACGAGGCGAGACGCTTGGCGGAGGGAGAGGTGGTGTCGCGGGTGAGGGCGAGTATGGTGAATTTGCTGCCGTCGTTGTTGAGGGAGAGGAGGGCGTCGATGACGGAGCCGCCTTGCTTTCCAGTGGCGCCGGTGATGAGGAGTGCCTTGGCCATGGTGGCGATGGGTTTGATAGAGCGATGTCGTGGTGGGAATGGTAGGTGAGTCTCGCAGTGTGATGAGGGTGGGATTGGGAGGTTCGTGAGAGGCACAGGGGATTGAGGGCCACCCCGGAGGCAGGAAGGGTGTGCCTCTCTTCTATGACGCGCCACAAATGCATGGCTTGTATTCGGGTTGTTTTGCTACGATTTTAGTTAGCCTACCAAGTGTGCTAACGACTCAGTAGCAGTGTGTCGGCAACAACGGTCTGAGGACGGCCCAAGGCCGAATCTAGTCATCCAACGGCGCAAATATACTCAAATGGGGCTGAAGAGTCGTCCAGTTCCGTCTGTAGTCGTGGTCCGGCCGGGGTAGTCGGCTGGAGCCGTCGATTAGAGAACTGAGCTATCGTGAGTCCGTTAGTACCCGCTATTTTCGACGATTCGGTCTCCCTCGGCCGACCCTTAGCGTCTACTAGATGCGTTCGTCTGACACGCGGCCCCCGAGGGAATGTATGATATTTGCATGGCTCGCCTTTGTTGTTGTTGTTGTTGTCCATCCCATGACTTCCTGCCAGGACGAATCCGCAAGACCCAACCTCGTCCAACCGCAAAATAACCCCACGAGACCTCAGCACCACAAACACCAGAATTGCCAACTCCTTCATCACCATCACTGCCAAAACACCCCAACCCAAACAACACCATGGCAGACGACATGCTAGACATGATGACCAACCCCTCAACATCAAATCTCAACCAAACATCCACTTCCACCTCCACCATCCCCTCCCGCCCCAGAGTCGCC
>Ga0247758_1001659_pt1 | contig 15303 bp, 13 predicted proteins | sample UWRJL156409C4_FD_180950 | JGI IMG/M metagenome (GOLD analysis project Ga0247758, IMG submission 180950) | Plant litter microbial communities from Arlington Agricultural Research Station in Wisconsin, United States - UWRJ-L156-409C-4 | ecosystem: Environmental > Terrestrial > Plant litter >...
CATGTCCTGGGATAGTACGAAATATTGGCAAAAACAAGTGCATTTATATTTCCTATATTTGTCCTATCTAAAGTTACTAAACCTCTTGACAAGTCTGCATCTACCCTGTAGCTTAATATAAGCATTTTTTTCAGGATGCTAACCGCTTTTGACAGGTATAAACACGCTACATATTAGCCATCTTAGGGCGTATGATTGTTAACTAGACCTCCTTCTGGCTTTATGGGCCTAGTTTGAGGCACTGGATGTTTTTCAAATGTTTGGAAAGAATGGTAGGTGTGGGCGGCGACTATTATAGTAGAAATCACAATGCCGTGTGATGGGTGTTGGTATATACACGGGGGAGGCCTGATTACGAAGTGTCTAAGGGATTTATTGACTGTGCCAGTTGAGACGGGTACGACCTTAATAGCAGTAACAACGACAAATTAGGTTTATAAGTATAAACCTAGGAGTTTAGATTTAGTAAGTCTGTGAGCTCTTCTCTGTATTTTTCCATGTACTAGCTGCAGCTCTTAAATGAGGATTAGTGCAAATCTAGACGCCCTATCTAGATAGCGGCATAACACTCTGCACTAAAAACCACGGAACGTTTATTACTCTGACGGTAATTGCTGTTATGTCTAACAGTATTCATCTCGCTAAACTTTAGCGGTTGCGCCACTAGAATCATCTGTCGATTTCAGCGCATCCTGTTCGCGAATATTCGACAGCCCTATTCGAATATGTCGCCGCCCACCCTGCTGTGGCTACGGTGGCTGCTAAGAAGGCTTCTACTACAAAGAAGAAGGCTACCGGGGAGAAGGCCACTACCAGAAAGGAGGCTAAGATGGGGTGACGGTTGAAGAGCAATGAAATCTAAGGAATGTTGAAGGTGTGAATTTTCCTGGAAGCTGAACCTCAGCGCGTTGTTGGAACCTCAGCTAAAGAATGGGACTCGCGAGCAAGTTTAAAAGAGATTGAAGAAAAGATAGCCAGTTCTTACACGAGCCTGAATTCCTGGTCCACGATACCCATATCTAGAGCCTCGCCATCCATGATGCCATCACAATATGCTTGGCCGACAAGCATGTAGGCTCCTAACTCGCCGTCCTTATCTACCTCCCGTAGAATAAACGGAAACGACCCTCCATACAGAACACATACGACGTCTCCCGCTTGCATCCCCATCGACCCAACACCAACATAACCTTCCGCTCCGAGGAAAGATCTTCTCACTTTGAATGCATCCATGAGGAGACAGTAGGTTGAGTGCTCGGGGCTTTTGTTGTACTCGATGTTCTTCTTGAACTTTAGCCGTACTTCAGCCAACTTTCTGTCATCATCACCCAGGCCCATGGCCTTTAGCTCGGCCTCTTCCTGTGGCGTGAGATGGATATCTGCAAGGATTTTGTAGACATCACGATGTAGCCTATCGAATAACATAGTGTACTTTGCCATGTTGTATCCTATTTCGCTGCGTGGTGTAGCGCGGCGGCAGGCGCCTGTCGTAACTTCTGACTCACGGTTTAGGACTGGGACACGCCACTTCGCCTCAGAAAGCCGTTGTGGGTAAGAGCGGAAGGGGTGCTTGGAAGACGGATTGGATGTGACAATAGCTTCCGATATGGTAGCGAATTTGTCCACAGCTGATAGCGGATCAAGCCCCATTGAATGCGGGTGTTGGCCGGAATCATCGATTTGCCAAGCTGAGCCTAGTTCGGTAATCCTGTCGATGATAACGCCACGGCAGCGGAGAATTCTTGGTTCCAGATCTTTCGCTTCGTCCGGGGATTTTGCGTGTACAAGTTGTCCACAGGCCTGGTAAGGTTGGGATAACGCAGCCGTCTCCATTCCAAGGGTTGCAATTTGTTGAAGATTGTTGACGTTCGGAACCCAGGAGGGTAACGTGTCGGTCTCCTCAGGAGAGGTGACAAGCGAGAGGAAGTTGATTCCATCCCTCCAGCTGCTGGGTTGACATGCGTTGATGATACGCCTCGTTGCATCGGTGAAGACCTCCTCCCATGTTCTTGTCGTGTCAACATCCAAGCCAAGAAGCTTCTTATCAGCAGCAATTCCCAAGATACCATACACCCTGTCCTGTGGCTGGGAGAACTGCGTCTTGCGAAGCCGCTGTAGTAAACTGGCCGTGGTCAAGGTGGCTCGCTTGGACGAGTGATACCAGTTACGCATGGTAAGACTGGCGATCACATGGCTCGACAGCCTCGCATTTTGGCCGGCAATCCTCTCCAAAAACGCTCGAATGGATGGATTCTCCATAGCAGAGGGCACCAGCGCCGTAATGCTCCTCATCGACCAAATGTGGTAGAACCAGATAGCCGCTACAAAGGTCTCGGCGGCCAGGACTCTACCGCCCCATTTGAACATCAGTTTCCGAGGAAGGGCAATTTCCTGTTGGATCCAACCCCTTTCGAAGTACGGCAGCATGAGAAGTTGAGCTATTCCTTCGAGAGCTGGTAGTTCTTGCAAATCCACCTGAGTCGCTATCAGGCGCTGCACGGATCTTCTCAGCTGAGAGGTTGTCGGGTCCATGATGAGAATACCGGAATTCAGATCAGCATCCTCTAAGATCAATGCCTTTAATTCCACTTCATCTAGGTCTGAAAGCCCAAGCAAATAGGCGCGACTGCCGACATCCTGGAGATAGTCCATGGCTCGATCAGAGTCAGTCGTCTCTCTTCCAAGCCATCCGATGGTCTGATCCGAGAAGGAATATATCTTGTCCATCAGTGGAATCTGGCGCGTCTTTTCCTCTGCATCGCTTTGGTTGATGCAGACCTGGTCGATCCAGAGGAATACTGACTCATCTACCTCTCGTAGCGCTCGGAGGGCCGCATCTAGGCTCACAGTAATGGTGAGAGAATAGACTCCAAGAGCAATTTGAGTGGTGTGGCGTCCGTCGCCCCAGGCGTACGAAAGCGCGGAGAACGACGGCTGACTGAGGATTCGAGCTTTGGAGATCCGTGTCCTCACAGGATCGTCGAGCGATGCTGCTGGCAACAGCTCGAGGATGCGAATCTCCTCGTGGCCCAACGGAAGGGTGCCATAGTCGAAAGCGTCCATGGATTTCCCAGTGAATGAGTTCGGGTATGTGACTGACGATCGCCGTGGGAGGAACAAAATACGAGTAACAGGCAGCGGTGATTGCACGAGGGGAGTGTGGACACCACCGACCAAGAGTCCCAAACCGATCAGCATCAGTTTGGGCTCCTAAGGGTCTAGGTCTGCCCCCACCTCTCATATTTTCTTATCTTCTGGTTCAATTCTCTTGCGTCATAAGATTCCCACATCGGTCACATGTTGTGTGACCATTGCTCTGAGTTTCACTTTCCCATCGCCAATTGGGTGCTGCTGATGCATGGCGTCGGCGATAGGTGCTCGCAAAGAGGGGTTGGTTTCGACCCAGGTTATTGGTTGAGTCCAGCGTGACAAGAATAACTTGTTCTGTCTTGTCCTACAGTGGTCCGGGAGATCAGCACCGCGGCGATAAGACTCGATTGCATTCTGGCCACAGCATTCTACCTTTGGTGGCATCTGAGCGTTTTCATCGTCGCCGGTTCCAACACCCGACCCTACGTCCGCTTGGTTTCTGGATTGAGAAAGGGCTGAAAGTGTCCTTTCATCACCATGAACAAATATCAATCTGGTGTCCTAGCTGTCCCAACCTACACCCAACCTACACCTCCCAGAGGAGCCCGGGCATTTAGGTAGGCACCTAAATAACACCGCGCAAGGATCATCCGCTCATCCTCAGATAAGCGGTAACAACCGCAGTTTTAACCCTATCATGCGCCAGTCCCGCGTTTGCCACCCTAGTAGCAGCAACAACAGCAACACTCGCGTTCCGGGCCAAAACACGACTCTTAAGTATTAAATTCTTGTTATTGATCGTGCTGAAGGCATAAACATGCATGCTGGAACTCACTCCATAAAAAGCAGCATTGTCCTGGCAGTCGTTTACGCACATGGTTCGTGATAGGCCGGTGACAAAGTTCCAGAAGCCGCTGCTGTAGAGGTTAAGGTCGGTGGAGTTGGTGATTATTGGTAAAAACCCATTCGGCACTATGAACAGGGCAGGTCAGTGTTTTGGATAGAAAGTGTAAAGGTAGGTAGTTAGGAAGAGTGAAGGGCAAAAGGGGTACTGGAAAATGTGGGAAAAGGGGGGAAAGTGGTAAGCGGGAAAGGGGAGCGTTTACCTGCGCCGAGTCCGATGTGCATTAGCTAAAGTCTGGAAAAGAATGTAAAAGAAGCTTTGTCTAAGGCTTTGGGCAAGGAGTTTATTACCGATGCCATGTTAGTACGCGGAATCCCCTTCCTGGAGGCTGATAAACACGTTCTTAGAGTTATTGATGTTAACTTGATACAGCACACGGTAGTTTAAACATACAACATATCAGTAAGTCTTCAGCCCTCCCCGATAGCAGAAAGAGACGAAAACTTATCAACCCCCACCTCTAAATCCGACCCCCCCTTGCCTTAATCAAAACCCCCCTGCCGTCCCGGGGTACACTGTCTCCACTCCCCTATCTAGAATATAATCCACTGCCCACAACCACGTATTCTCCACATATGCCTACAACTCCTTTGGTAAATGTAACGACAGCCTTATATCATGACCCAGGTCACGACATTGGGCCGCGGATGCCTGCGGGCACCCACGGCAGACCAATCACGGATAAACCCAGTAGGGTTCACTACAACCAGTCAGGTTGGACCCGAAGACCCGATCTTCGGGTCCACGGGTCATTGCTTTTATAGCGTAGATAGTTTCCTATTTAGATAGCCAATACGTAGCCCCTTGGTAAGGAACTATTCTTGTTCCTCACGTAAGCAATTTCTATGTTCACGTCTATAATCTTAGAAGCACCTTCTTCAAGGTCTTTGTAGAATACCATATTGAGATAGTGAACGTCACTGTCTGGATAAAACAGCTTGGCGCGTGTGCGACAGTGGTGCCGACTGGAGCGTATCAATGCCTTGCTAGCGTGGCTATCTACGGCATAGCGCTATCTTACGTGTGACAGCAAGCCTGGGCAAATCCTGAGCCGGACCCAAGCCGGACCTGAGCCGGGGTGAGCAACGTCACGTGGGCGAGGTACGAAAAGGGAAATTTTGTGTGCCCAGATTCGTCGCACAAAACAGAATAACACAGCCGCTTCAGAGTCTTGGTAGCAGTGCCCAGGTAACGGTCCAAATGGAGCACATCCCGTTTGATTCCAAACTCCAAACCGCTCTGAAATAGCTTAAGATCCTCAAGCACGGTACTGTGGCGAATGATGCCCTCAACCTCCGGACAGCCAACTATTGTGCCACTGACGGAAAGCTTCTGGAGGCCCCTTAGTACAAACAAGTCAATTCCGTCGCCGCCACAGTTAACCGCGACGAGGCTCTCGATGTCTAAGATTCTCCAGACGCTGCGGCCAACTCGTCCATGACATCGCGGGGGAATACCCAAAAAAAGCTTTGCTAGAGGAATACATATCTAGCCTAAGGCGCGGTGGCAATAGCGAGTTCCTTGAGCTTCAGCAGCATCGTGTAAGGACTTCCTCCCACCAGGACGCCAGACCATCGGCAGCCCGCACAAACGTGACATTGTCGGGTACGAGTCTTAGTTCCGGGTCGAACAAGTTCGAACATGAACGCAGCAGGTCCTCGTCGTCGTACGCAGACAGCACCAGGCTCCTGACCGACAAAGCTAGGTCGGGGCGCGAGAACAGGATGCGAACGAAAGCGGCCAGGCTCCTGTGCGTGGCTTTGCTGCTGTGGCGCACGGGGGAGTGGAAGACGTGGAACAGGACCGGCTGCGTTATGTCCCTCAGTCGCTTGGAGCATTGGCTGAGCCGGACTGCCCCAAAGCGGGAGCGCCCAGTTTCGAGCGATGCAACCAACCACAACAACTGCCAAGAAATCGGCCTTGACTCCCCGCATTCGGCTGAAGAGAGAACAGAAAATTTGGAGACGCTCCGAGTCATCCACCATATCGACGAGTTGAAGTTGAGAATCTCTCTGCATAATGTTGGTTTCTTCTTATGTGTTATAGCTGAGCACGAACGAGGCGAGCAATAGGAAGACGAAGCAAACGGGGAGAGGGGTTGAACGGGGAGGAGAACTCGCTGTTTTGATGTGCACCTAGGTAGTGTTGCATCCCCTTCCATTATATCCATACCTATGTTGAGAGTGGAGAGGTTACCTTGGTATAGGAGGTAATTGCATGAGTTGGGAACTGCATGGCTTTCTCAGAACAGAGCTCAGCGCCTTATTTTACCAGCCAGTGAAAGTTCATCAGGATTTGCGAAGCTGACTGGATATTGACTGATGGCAATGCCAGATTATGTATTAAAGTCTAACAACGGAGCACACGACAACGGTGTCGCTGTTCCAGCTGCGAATTAAGTGGCCAGAATCCCCTATCTACAGAGACAACCCAGGCAACTTCCCTCCACCAGCTATTGCCCTCGTGTTTCCCTCATCCCGTCGTCCTCTCTCGTCAATGTTGTCGCGTAGGCGGCATGGCACGTCATAGACTCGAGCCATGCAGATAATTCGGTGCAAACGATTTAGAGCTATCGGATGGCAAGAGTCAGCAAGTATCACTCCAGCCAAGCTGTTCCCAAACAGGGGCACGTACAGCAACAAGCGCGGCAATCAGACCCAGCACGAGCTCGGGAGCAATGGCCGATCCTGCCGATCCCGGGGACGATGCCGCGGGTGGGGCGCCGGTGGTAGAAGGGCCAGAGATAGTCGTGGGCTTGATAGTTCCGGTTGCGCTGGCGGTCGAGTTGGAGTACTTCTGGGTCGACGTCTCTGTGCTCGACGGATCGTAGCAGATATCGCCGTCCTTGGCGGTCGTGTATTGCGCGCTGACCGAGCCAATGAGGAAAAGGAGGAAGAGGCTCCACAGGGAGGGGACGGCACGAAGGGGAGTCATTTTCGCTGGCTGTGGATCTTGATTGAGGCCGGGAAGAAACGAATGAACTTGGAGAATGCGACACGGACAGACAGACAGGACGGAAATGGTTTGGGGAGGTTGGCCCCCTTTCTGGTTTTATTTGAGGACACAGCTGAGCGCCGGCGGTGTGCACGGCCGCAGTGCCCCCAGGCCAAGTCCGGACTCTGTTATCTGCGATTTCCGAGTGGCGGTTTCGGATCGTCATCATCGCACTCTTCGCGGTTAGCCCCTGTTTTTTGGCGCAGGAACTGTGATCCTTGGCTGCAAGTGGAAATGAACAACTCACCAAGGCGCCGAGGTGGGAATTGCCGTCTCACTTTTCCTCACTTTTCTTCGTGGGCGTCTTGGCCTGCGTGCGCGATGCTGTGGCAGCCAGATCGTCACCAATGGATAAGGCAGCTTCTTATCATGAACCCGACCAGCACACGCCTCGCTGCAGTGCTCGGCCCGGGGCTTGCCAAGACGCTGCGTGAACAGCTGAGCCCGGTTCTATTTTGGCTGCAGAATTCTGGGAATACTGCCCAACCGACGAGTTTCTGGCTGTCATGATGGATCGCCAACACCAAAGCTGACGTTCACCAGCGCGGGTACCAAAGAACGTAGAAGTGTGAACAGGGTTGTTCATCAAATGTCAACTACCTGAAGCACCTACTTTCTAGATCTAGCAGACTGGTGGAAATCTCAAAAATGCAGCGCAACACAGCTCAGGCGGGCTTTGGCCACCCAAGGACAGTCCCTCAACTTTCCAGATTAAAATGACCCGTGACACACTGAGAATGGAGTCAGAACGTCACATTACCTCGGAGTGTGTCATTTGGGGCCCCTCAGGTAGTAACACGCATTTCCCACAGCTGGCCACAAATGCCTTCAAACCAACGACTTCGTAACCACGCTGTTGGAGCGCAATCAAGCATCATCTTTCCAACCCGGGCCATTTCAACCTTGAACCCCAGAGAAAACATCGCTGGTTTTGTTCACCTTATTCGACGCCACATCCTTTCGTGGCGCGATCGCGAACACCATCATCGGCCACTGCATAATCACAACACCACTCGAGCAGCAGCTTCCCATGCCTCTCTGCCGTGATTGAGCAGAGCATAATTTTCGCATCGCGATTATAAAATGTCCTCCAGTGTCCCGCCCATGAAGCGGGCGATCCCTCTACTAGAGTTGTCGCGCTGTTCCGAGGTACGATGTTTCTCCAACCGAGTCGGATTCAGAACAAACGACCCTAACCTCGAAATATTTCCACCTTGCACGCAGATGTCCAAGTGCTCGTGGCGAACCCCCCATATGGTCAAGTACTGAGTCGAAGTCTGGTGCCGCAGCACTTACCAATTGTTCTTCCGACCCTGCTGGTGCCACTCAGATCCATGGATCTTTCGATGTCCCGGGCAATATCGCTCGGCTCCCGCTTCCCCTGAGGCTTCCGTATGATCGCAACCCGAATTTCTGCGGAAGAGAAGATGTTCTGAGCGCTATCGAGGCCCGTCTCGCACCCCACGCTGACAGTGACGGGTTGCGAACGTTCTCCATTTATGGTCTCGGGGGGATGGGAAGACTTCGGTAGTAACCGAGTTCGTCTACAAGTACCAGAGCTGCTTCGACGCGGTCCTTTGGGTCCGGGTTGACGACATCGCCAAGCTCGACGAAAGCTTCAGCCGGATTGCGGTGGAGCTACAGCTCGTGCAAGCCGTCGACACTCTCGATCGCGTGATACGCCGAAATTTGGTGCTGGACTGGACGTGTGAGCCGCGAAGAGCGACCATACCGGAGGGGGGAGAAGCGGGCAATTACGTCAAGTTGGCAAAATGGCTTCTTGTATTTGACCACGCCGATAACATCACCTTGCTGGGCGACTATTGGCCCAAGGCCGCGATAAACGGCTCCATCTTGGTGACGAGCCGGGACTCGCTCACCAAGACCAAGCTGGCCTCTCATCATAAGATACAGCTGGGTCACCTTGATTCTGTCGTAAGAGGCCAGCTTATCCTTAATATTACCGCTAGCGACGGCCATGTCGTTATTAGACCCTGACCAGATTTAGGAGTATATCCTTAACTTGGGTATCAACGCCAGCCTAAGCGTCGGCCTTCCCGCATTTAAGATGGATATAATGAACATTCTTATAAGGACTTGGTACGGTCCTTACTTATCTTGTAAACTAAAAATCAAGGTTATCGGATCGTCTATCGGATTGTGCAGGACGTGACGCTGAAACTTATAAGCAAAGAGCGTATTTTAAAAATCTTTGACTTCGCCGTTCACTTATTACGGTGTATTTAGGGGCCAGACAGAGAGGAATTCGACTCTAACACCACTGTGTAGGAGAGATTAGACATGGTTATACCCCATATGTAAAGATTACTGTCAATCTATCAGTCGCGATCAGGTTAGGCCCTCCCTATTCCTGGCTTAGAGAGATTTGTCAGGCTGCTGCAGATGTGTGGATGGTATATGATTGAGCGCGGAGATTTCGACTCGCCTTAATCACTGCTTCTAGAGGCCATCAAGACGTGCCGTAAAGGTGGGCCAGAGCTGAATGCTGTTCTCACTAACTGCTTTACATCGTACATTACCTTGCTTGTGGAGGCGGACGACCAGGAGGCGAGCTTACGAGCCGCCAAAGAGCAGGTAGCACTTCGACAGCAGCTTGATAATGGCTCCGACGGCGCTAAGGTGAGCTGGGCGATGGCTGAGGGCTAGCTAGCCCGGGCGTACATTCTCAGAAGAATGTACGACAAGCCTATCGAGCATTGCGACCTCTCCATCCAAGTCGAGTCGGAAACCGAGGAAATGAAGACAGGGGCATGGTTCCCACACTTTACGACGATGCGGAAATCGGCTTGCCTCTTGATGTTATGCCGTCCGGATGAAGCCTTGGCACTGATTCAGAACCTGCTCGACTTTCGAGAGCGAGCGCTGGGAGATGAGGACGGCGATACGTGCAGGTAAGTGGGTTTTTGGCGATCCATCGTGCCTGGTGCTGACCCGATACTTGGGTTTACGAAGAACATGTATCTAACGGGAATTCATCTCTACGTTGGGCATGGCCTCGGAGGTCAAAGCCAATATCATGGTCCGCATGCAGCGCTATGCGAAAACCTTCGCGCTGTATCAGTCCACCCTCGAAAACTTCAAACACACGGTTGGCGAAAATCACCGGCAGACCGCGCAGATCAAGGTCAAGCCCGCGACCCATTATGCAAGGGAGAAAGACCCGGAAACAGCTAGGTGAGTCCTGACGCGAGAAGGCGTTTGGAGGGGCTCTGCTATCACCTGTTTCCACGAAGGAAATTGCTGGGTCAAGCGCTCGCCAGCCTCGGAAATACGAAGTATTACCAGGCAGAGGTAGTACGGACATTGCTCGTGGTTGCCAGATACCATTGCGATCTTGGCAATAGCTTTGCGGCCGGTAGCACAATGAAGGTCGCCAAGGAGCTTTACAAGAGGTTCGTTTCCAGCTACGACAAGGTGGAAGATCTGGTAGAGGGTAGCCTCGATGACATTGTGGGAAACACACCACACTATTGGTAAGCGGAACCGCTGACGCCAGACCATTAGTAGGCATAAAAGATGGACTTTACATACTCTGTTCTGAGAGTGCTCTCTTTTGGAATTTGAAAATACCTGTATAGTCACACCCGACACTTCTTTCTGGCCGAGTCCTTATTAGTCGCAGATCCTGAGGAAGGGGTGAGCCGCACTGAGGGTTGCCTGAGCCAAAGTGAGTCCTCGGCTATACTTACCGTGACCATAAATTTGGCGGTGTGGTTGCAAGGGTACGATCATTTGCCCAGTTTTGTGAAACAAGTCCACTGTACGTAACCGTCGCTTTCACCACGTAACTACCGTTTCTCTTTTCCATTCGAGAAATCACCGTTAGCGGGTTCATTGAAATTTCGAATTAAATGCTCTCTATTAAATGTCGCAGCCTACACCAAAAGAGGGGTTAAGACAAGGCAGACAATCTAGGGTTGGTGATCAGAAGACTGGTTATTAAAGCAAGTAATCACCGACAAAGGGATACACTTGTCACTGTAAGCCGTTGCTCTATATGCACAGGCAAGCTAGACAGTAGAGCACAAATGAACAATGTATTGACTTGTGTGAGGAACCACGATTCCTCACTTCCATCGTGGTCACGATGAAGGTATCTATACTAGGCCTCTGGATCTAGTAAGGCATTGTCAACTGCAGGCATCACGAAGAACACACAAGGTGGTGGCCGAACCACGCGTTCCAGCCGGTCAGGTGACGCCGGAGCGGCTTAGTCAGCGGGTAATAGTTGGTAGTCAATTGTAATTTTATTGCAGGATCGATCGATTAATTGCGAGTGTTCAATTGAAATGCGGTCGCAAATGCGACCGCGGATGCGACAGGCCATTCCGGCGCCGGCGGGGGTTAGGGTTATTCATTGCCGGAAAAGTGGGTTACTGTGCCCCTCCTCCAGCATAATAAAGACTAGCGCGACAAGGGGTCCACTGTTATGATTCTGGAGCGTTCTCTGCAAGGGGATAACAGTGGACCCCTTGTCGCCCTAGTCTTTATTATGCTGGAGGAGCACATGGAGATGGTGGCTCTGTGCACAGAGACATTCTCAACCAAAAAAAAAAACACCGAAAAGACATGGCCAAAAAAAAGTAACAAAAGACATATCACAGTTATGTTTAGTTCCTATTTTTTGGTGGTTCCGCTACAGGAAGAGGCCCTTATTATAGCGAAATTGGGATATTTTATTTTATTTCCGCTGATAGATCATGCTTCGTGCGCACCCTCCCAACCCCTGATTCTCCCCCGGAGCTGGGCTGATGTGGGGTTGAGCCCTCACTCGATGAGACAGGTACTTGGTGTGGAAATAACGTGGGAACCTAATGTGAGATATCAATATAGTGGGGGACATTCATGCACCGCTATGTCGAACGTCGAGCCCATTATCATTCTGGCAACACGGTTGTACCTGAGACATAGGAACTGCTGAGATAAGGGGGTAAAATCTTGTAGCCGTGACATGCAAGACGTACATATTAGGTAAAGAGGCTTCCCTCATGAGTGCTTTGATGTGTGCTCTGATGTGTCTTTTGGTACGTGAATGTACGTGCATATTGGTTAGCTCAGCGGATGCATGTTGGTCACCTGGAGCGAGACAAATGCGGAAAAGGGGACTGAATAGTCTAGTCGCTGAAGCCAGACGAGCAGAACCTCGCACAATTGGTCACTAAGAACTGTCTTTACATCATGATTTGAAGCCGGCGACGGAGGTCCGGGCCAGCATGCGCTGTGTTGTCAGGGTTGAGGAGTCGGTGAGTACTGGGGATTGATGCACACACACCCAGCAGCTCCTGTGGTGTTAGAGAAGATGAGGCTGAGACCACGGCCATGTGTTATCGTAAGGGATCTAATAAACAGGCCACGGTACGGGGAATGGGATAGTTACCCCGCCCAGTCAACATCACGACGAGAGAGTTTACCCAAATTTATTCTGCTTTGCCACGATGTCAGGTTCGTCTCACATGACCGCAACACCACCCTCGGGTCGAGAGAATAGCAGCACTGGAGCAACATTATCCCTCACCAAGACGGACTGCAATTCATTCAGCATGGCTCGATGGATGGCACAAGAGGCTCATGATGAGCCTTGGATTCCACTGCGGGTGCACAAGAGCGGAGCTTCTCTGGGCGTGGAGAGTAATTGTAAGCAAAAAGAAAAACGATGAGATTTTATTCTAGATACGGAATGCTGACGAGGAGAACTCCACTTTTAGCTACCGGAACAGTTCACGGGGCAGACTTGTCCAGGCTTGGAGTTTCTGCCAAGGGGGGCAAGCCGGAGTGATGAACTGGCCTTCGATAAGATGGAGAGCGCAACTGTTATTTAGGTGGTTTAGGTTGGGGAGTTGTCTATCGGGGCGAGAGTGCTGAGCATAAATGCGAGATGGAATGTGTCTGCTGTTAAAGCCTACAGGCGTTTGTTGACATACAACGGTGTGAGTAGTAAAAGTTGCGCGAGCGGAATGATGATGTACCAGAAAGGCGTGATCATTGCTGTGTGGGAATAATGTGAAACCTCGTCGCTGTTGTTCAAACGGACATGGAATTGTTATCTACATTATCGATGTTTCGCACCGAGTCGTATCAATACATCACTTCCTACTCCGTGGCTTGCCAGCGGGATATCGGCAACGCGCTCCCCAACCCTTCCGGATGCATATCGAGCAGGGAGATCTTCGATCACAGGCCTGCCCCCTCTTGCTGCATTCAGTACATTTGTACCGGCTGTGGAGAATATTTTTCTGGACGGGAGGCGCAATATTGGTAGCCGTCGTGGCCAGCTGGTCGTCGGTTTCGGTCGCTATCGGGTGCCCCTGACGAGAAGTCGGTCGTAGTTCCCGACCGATGACTGCTGGAGGGGTATCGGGCGTCGACCGGAGTCTCTTTTTGGGCCTTGGTCGGGGAGGAGGCCGGGGTTCGAACGCGAGCTCGTCTGACAACGAGGAGGAAGACGAGGAGGAAGTTCCGTCGGCGGGTCGCTTTTCAGGTTGAAATTCGGGCTCATAGCTGGGCAGTAAGGGCCGCGTTGACTCGGCGTGTTGCATCGGGGTGGGTCGCGAGATCTCCAGGTCAGGAGGCGGTACTGGCGAGGGCGGTGCACTCGACAACGTGGAGGAGAATGGGCTGTCGGCCGGGGCAGAGTCGATGAGGGCGTCGAACGAAGGTTGGGCTGGCGGAGAGGGAGAAACCCCGCGAGTTAGGGGCCCGAGGCCCGATGGGTCGCTCGTGGGGTGGTACTTGATGACGATGCCCCCTAGGGCAAACAACTCACGGTCCGGGACGCCGAGACAGGGCTTCGCCCAGTGCCACGCACTGGCCTCCGGGACACAGGCCAACAGCATGTTGAGACAGGCGGCATGCTCGTCGACGAAGCGTTGATCCGCCTGCTTATACTCGACGACGGCGGCATGCAGCCGGTCGCGCATGGCCGTGCTAGCCTCGCCTCTTTGTCGCTCTATGTCATCAATCTTGTCCTTGATGGCGGCGATGAAATCCAAGGGCGACGGGGCAGCGTCCGCAGCATGATTGACAGGAGCGGGGGAGGGGCGGCGCGTGTGGTCCTGGTCCATTGTTGACACGGCAGGACACGGAGGTCCAAAGAGCACATGGGGGTCCGGAAATCGCCGGCTCAGCGAATGGGCAGGAAATATCGCCAGAGCAAGAAGAAAGACCACGATCGTGGCAGGTGTGCAGAGGGGGGAAAGAAACGAACAGAATGCAGACCGTTCGCTGTTCGCTTTCTTCCGGAGGAGGAGGAGTCGGCAGTCACGCCAAGATGATCCCTGCCTCACCGAAAAAAGACCTTGTCGAGGAGAGAGGAAAATGTTGGCAAGGACCGGGGTAGTGCCGGGGTGATCCAACTCCCCTGCCACACACTCGGAGGGACCCGGAGTGCCGACAAGTGATGACAAGGCTCCGGGCTTCGTCCTCTTTTTCCGGAGCTTCTGCTGTCATCGTTTCCTCGCAACACAAGCAGATTCCCGCACAACGAAGTCCATTTTCCCGCTTGTTCACGGAGCAGGAAAAGACTGGCGCATTCAGCATTCTAATACTTCTTATCTGGCTGGGACGACATCGACTCCGAGTCAGGATGGCTAAGATCAAAATGCCCAAGAAGCCTCCACCGCCTCGTCGGCCTGCGCGGCGACCCGTCGTGCCCCCCCAGCAAACCACCACCACATCTTCAAAAGAGTCCGTTGCCGTTTTCTTTGTATTGTGATGTCTTGCTCATTTTCTTGCCGCTGTCATCGCCCACAACCCGTCGAGCACACTGCCCTTCCTTGACCATCGCCATCATGGCACTAATACCTCCCCCAAAGGTGCTGTTTAGGCATCGATATTGGTTCCCACCGATCGCGAATCTGTATCTGGGCCGACGGCTCCGAGATCGTCGTCGAGAACAAGTACAGCCACAATCTCGACACCACACACTACCCCGGCGACTTCCCCTCGGCGCTCTACGTGTTCGACGACGACACATCCCCCACCGCCGACAATGTCTACCTCATCGAAGGCGAGGATCCGAACCGGCTGTCCGTGTCAGCCAAGTATGTCTTCTACGCGCTCACCGACACCAAAGACGCGCTGCTCGAGCAGTACCCTCCCGTGCACCACCTTGTCGCCAGGAAGAAGGACCCCGTATTCAAGGCCAAGCTTCGAAACGCCATGGTCACGCTCCTCTCCGTCCTGCGAGACCGCGCCCTGGCCGTGTGCCGAAGCAAGAAGCTGCAGGTTGCCAAGATCGGATTGACCATCCCCGTGCAATGGACGCTCGAATTTGAGGAGGTGTACCGCGAGCTTGT
>Ga0247758_1001663_pt1 | contig 15294 bp, 13 predicted proteins | sample UWRJL156409C4_FD_180950 | JGI IMG/M metagenome (GOLD analysis project Ga0247758, IMG submission 180950) | Plant litter microbial communities from Arlington Agricultural Research Station in Wisconsin, United States - UWRJ-L156-409C-4 | ecosystem: Environmental > Terrestrial > Plant litter >...
CCCGAGGAGTTCGCGGCGGCGGTCGCGTTCCTGTGCTCGGAGCCAGCGAGCTACGTCACCGGCACGGCACTGGCCGTGGACGGCGGGCGCAGCCGCGCGGTCTGACGGCCGCGCTCAGTCCGGGGCCACGGACAGCGCGGGGCGGTCCTCGTCCCAGCCGTCGACGGCCTGGGCCCAGACCAGGGTCTCGACCGCCTCGGCGTCCGTGACCATCACCCGGCGCTCCTGCAGCAGCTCCCGCACGACGAGCGGAACGTCATCCTGGGAGAGCGCGGTCTCCCACCACGACTCGGTGTCCTCGTTGCGCTCGCGGGTGAGAAACTGCACGGGGAGTACCGTAGCCGCGCCCGACCTTTCGTGCGCCGTATCGAAGGCGCGTCTACGCGCCATCTCCGGAGGCTCGGCCGGCGCCCCGCCCGACCCTCTCGCGCCTCCGCGTCAGCCCAGCAGGCCGAGCCGGCGGGCCCGGCGCACCGCGTCCCGCCGGTCGTGCGTGCCGAGCTTGGAGTAGATGCTCCGCACGTGGGTCTTCACGGTGTTGACCGAGACGACCAGCTCGTCGGCGATCTCCCGGTTGCTGAGCATCGTCGGGAGGTAACGCAGCACCACCAGCTCACGATCGCTGAGCTCGTCCAGCAGGGGAGGCGTCCCGGCAGCGGACTCGGACCCGGCCAGCGGATCGGCCAGCGCCTGCAGCTCCGCGAGGAAGGGCCCGAACGCGGTGCTCCCCCGGTGATCGGCCAGGATCTGCGTCAGCTGCGTACCGTGCTCCAGGAAAGGCGTCCGCCGGCCGTAGCGGTGCGCCAACGCCAGCGCGCCCTCCACCGCGTCGCGCCAGGCGGGATCCCCGGCGCGATGCCGGACCCGCGCGAGGACGAGCAACGCGTCGAGGCGCACGTTGACCATCGTCGCGGCGTCCGGATCGGCCCACGGGGACGCCAGCGCCGTCGCACGCTCGTCGTCGCCCCGGGCGACCAGCATCATCGCCAGCGACACCGGCACGTGCCCGCCCGCGGCATGCGTGCCGAGCACCGCCTCCAACGCGGCGACCCCCGCATCGGGCTGCCCCTCGTCCAGCAGCGACAGCGCCTCCTCGACGACCAGGTACGACTCGATGGGCGGAAGGAACGGCGTGCCGCGGAGCGCCACCCGCGCGTCGGCGGCCAGGCGGCGTGCCTCCTGCGGCCGGCCGCGCAGCCGGGCCAGCCGGGCCCGGGGCAGGACGGCCTGGCCGCGCAGCGACAGCTCGGTCCCGCCGGCCAGCGCCAGGTCGGCCTGGTCCTGCAGCCGGGCGGCCCGCTCCAGGTCGCCCTCCTCCGCGGCGACGTAGCTGAGCACGGCGATCGCCGTGCCGGCCCGCGGCGTCCCGCGCCAGCCGTGCTCGTCGGCCACCTCCAGCGCGCGGGCCGCGGTGCGTCCCGCCGCCGGCAGATCCTCGCTCCAGCTGTCGACGATGGCGAGCAGCGACAGGCCGTCGAGCGCCAGGAACCCCAGGCCGACGGCCTCGGCGGCCGCGATCCCCGCCTCGAGGTGCTCGCGCGCGCCCGCGATGTCGCCCGTCCACAGCTCCACCGCGCCCAGGTTGACCAGCACGACGGCCTCCACCTCGGGACGGTGCAAGCGCAGGCGCCCGGAGGGCTCGAGGAACGGCCTCGCGGCCTCCACCGCACCCTGCATGTCGCCCGTGATCCGCGCCTCCGAGAGCCGGGTCAGCGTCCGCCCCACCGCGAACGGCCCGCGCCGGTGCTCCGGGATCTCCACCGTCGCGCGGTCGACGAGCTCGAGCCAGACCGCGGCGCCCGGCCCGTCCCCGGCCTCCAGCGCCGCGCCGGCCAGCGTCAGCATGAGCATCGGCTTGGACCGCACCTCCTCCTCGGGGAGCCGCAGGACGATCGCCCCCAGATCGCCGACCTCCCCGCGCGCCGACAGCGCGAAGGCGTGCTCCGCGGCGATGTCGGCCAGCAGCTCCACATCGCCCGCCGCCGCCGCGTGCCGTGCGCCCGGGATCACGCGGCCGTGAGCGACCAGCCAGCGCGCGGCGCGCGCGTGCAGCTCACGCGGGAGGTCGGCGGGCGCCTCCCGCCGCAGCACCGCGCGCAGCATCCCGGAAAGCAGACCGTGGTAGCGGAACCACCGCAGGTGGTCGTCCAACGCGGACGTGAGCACGCCCCGCTGGTGCAGGTCGGCGAGCATCGTCCCACCACCGGAGCCGCCGGTCATCGCGTCGGCCAGCTCCCCGCAGACCTCGTCGGCCAGGCAGGTCATGAGCAGGAACTCGCGCACCTGCGGCGATTCGTCGGCCAGCACCTCCTCCAGCAGGTAGTCGGCCACCGGCGCGATCCCGCCCGAGAACTCCTGGACGAACGCGGACGGATCCGGCCGGCCGTGGAGGGCGAGCGCGGTCAGGGCCAGGCCGGCCGCCCAGCCCTCGGTGCGCTGCCAGATCCGGCGCGCGTCGGCCTCGTCGAGCGCCAGCCCCGCCGTCGCGAACAGCGCCAGGCCCTCTTCCAGGGTGAAGGCGAGCTCCTCGCCCCCGAGCTGCGCGAGCGCGCCGGAGAGGCGCAGGCGGGACAGGTGCAGCGGCAGGTCCCAGCGGGCCGTCGCGATGATGCGCACCCCTCGCGGCGGGGAGCGCAGCAGGCGATCCAGGTCGGCGAGGAGCTCGGGATCGCTCAGCTCGTGCACGTCGTCCAAGACGAGCACGATCGGCGCGGTCCGGTCCGCCACCGCGCCGACCATCTCGGCCAGCAGCTGGTCGATCCCCGCGGTGCTGGAGAAGGCGACGTGGAACGAGTCGTCGTCCACCGCCTCGGAGAGCGCGAGCACGGCCTGACGCCAGAAGCGACTGCGCGTGTTGTCCCCGGGTGCGAGCGACAGCCAGGCGACCGGTCCCGGCGCCCGGCCGGCGGCCGCCCACGCACTGACCAGCGCCGTCTTGCCCGTCCCGGCCGGCGCCCGGACGAGCGTCAGCGCGGCGTGCGCGACCCGTTCGTCCAGGAGATCGAAGAGCCTCGGGCGATGGACGTATGCGGGCGGCGGGCGTGGCATCGCCCGCTTCGTCGCGACGAATCCCTCCTCGGGCACGCTCGCCTCGGGGCGTTGGGGCTCAACGACGCGGGGAAACCGTGCCATCGAGGAACCGTCGCTCTGAACCCGCTCGCTGCTCGTGCATCTGGACCGCCCGATCGAACGCGCATCAACATCCCCGTGCGTCGACGGTAGCAGTTGCCCACCGCAGGCCCAACCGGTTCACCCGTGCGGTCAGTGACCCGCGCGCACCGTCACCACGTGGTTGACGGACGGCCCCTTCGCGGGGGTGAGCGTGGTGCTGACGCTGACGGACGTCGCCCGCCGCTTGACGAACCGGCGCGCCCAGGAGGACATCCGGCAGTTGGTCCTCAAGGTCCCCGCCTGGCGGATCCGCGCCTCGGCGAGGCAGACCCGGACGACGGACGACCCCCGGCGGGCGGTCGTCCGCTGGCGCAGCGAGCCGGCCGTCGTGACCTTCACCGACGTGGAGATGACGGCGGTCGCGCCGGAGACCTTGACGGCCGAGACGGTCACCTTCGGCGCGGGCACCGGGGCCGGCTTCGGGGTGGTGGGCGTGGTCGGGGTCTTCGGCGTCGTGGGCGTGGTCGGGGTGGTGGGCGTCGGGGGTTTCGGAGGGTTCGGGGGCCCCGGGGGCGCGGGCTCCTCCGGCGGGGCCGGCGGCAGCTCGACGTCCGTCCAACGGGGATCCGATCGGCGATCGACGAGGAAGCCCCGGACGACGTCCAGCGTCGCGTCCGCCTCGTCGAGGGTCGACTCGCGGCGCGGATCCAGGATCTGCCACGGCCGCAGCATCGCCGCGGTGTCCCCCGCCAGGCCGCGCAGATCCAGGTCCCCGGCCCGGGCCTTCACCACCTCGATCGCGGACCGGTAACGATCCTGGCACGCCGGGTCGGTGAGGCAGCCGGCGAACAGCCGCCCACCCCCGCCGGCCGGGGCCAGGGACATCCACCAGGTGCCGTCGGTGCCCCACGGCAGCAGCGTGAACACGCCCGCACCGTCGCTGTGGAGGTAGTAGTTGTTCGGTGACGTGGGGCCGTTCAGGTCCGACGCGTAGCCGTCCCAGTGGCCCATGTAGCGCTCCATCGCCCACATCAGGGTCATCTCGTCCAGATCGGCGACGGCGGCGACCCGCTCGTCCCAGCCGAGGCCGCCGCCGGCGGCGCGGTCGACGAGATCCGCCAGGTCGGACCGATCGTCGTCGCCCTCGTCCAGCTCCAGGCCGTCGAGCCCAGGGACGACGTCCGACCCGTACTCGCCCTCGTACAGGTGGCCGGTGGTCGGGTACCAGCGCGCGAGCAGCACGGCGTCGACCGGCTCGAGCGACAGGTAGACGCCGAACGGGTCCCCGTCGACCGTCACGAACGCGTACCCGGTGCGCGGCGCGGGGATGCCGAGCGAGCGCGCGAACGTGTAGGCGAGCAGTTCGCGGACCATCGACGGGTCCTGGACCATGTTGTTGAGGACCAGCGCCTCGAGCCCCAGGAACCGCTGCCCCGGGACGGTGAAGTTGAACTTGACCTTGAAGGCCGCCTTGCCGTCCAGCCCGCGCTGGCTCAGGTGGCCCTTGAGCCGCACCCCCACCGCGTAGGGCCCGTGTACGGCGCTCCCGGCCGTGAGCGTGAACGTCGCCGGCTGGTACGTCCCCGGATCGACGGCCAGGCCCGCGCGCGACTCCGTGGGGATCTGCAGGTCGATCCCGGAGACGGTGGCGGGATCGAGCACCGCCGCCAGCTGCTCCTCGGGATCCGCAGCGCCGTCCGGCGCGGCGACGTTCGGCGCATCCCGGCTGGCCAGCGTCCCCCGCCACGCCCCGGTGCCGTCGGGGACGCGGCCCCACGTCGTGGCCCCGGCCGGCAGGGCGGGGACGACCACGTCGTCGACCGTCGTCGTGGCGGTCGCGGAGGCGGCCAGGCGGATCGTGTCGTCCCCGCACGAGATGCCGAACGGGAAGCCGCCGGCGCCCTTCTCGAACGACCGCCGACCGTAGGCGGGAAGCGTCGTCCCGGCCGGCAGGACGAGCCGGTGGTCGGCCTTGTTCTTGGTCAACGGGTCGTCCGTGAGCAGCCAGCCCGAGAGGTCCGCCTCCACCGACGCGGTGTTGACGAGCTCGACCCAGTCGGTGCCCTCGCAGTTGACCTCGTTGAGGACGACCGCGGCCGGGGCGACGGTCGCCATCGCCCCCAGGCCGGCGGCCACGGCGAGGGCGGCCAGGCCCACGCGGGCGGAGTTTCGGAGACAGCGGATGCGCATCGTCTGCTGAAACGCGAAGTGCGACAAGAAGTTGCGGGAACGCGCCCAGCTCAGCGTCCCGCGGCCGAAGTGGGCAACGGGCCCACTCAGCGGATGGACGCGAGAAAGTCCTCTACGACCTGTGCTGCCGTACCGGTCGTGAAGTAGGGCGAGTGGGTGCGCTTGATGGTCTCGATCGAGTCCGCCCCCACGAGCACGATCTCGAACTTGCCCTTGCTGACGTACTCGTCCTCAAGACGTGTGTAGGCACGGTTGGCCTTGTCCTCGTTCGCGCCGAACTCGTGCACATCAACGTGCCTCGTGGTGAGGTTGTAGACCAGAATGAAGTACTGGGTCGGTCCGTTAGTCATACGATCCGTGCCTGTGGTTGAAGCGCGAGGAGTGGTGCGAGGGACTCGTTGAGCAGGGCGATCAGCTCGGGACGTTCGATATCGCCTTCCTCGTACTGTCGCATATCGCGGGCGGCAGCAGCAACGGCTGCGAGGGCCCAATCGGGTGCCTGCCCTTGCTTCATACCCAGTCCGAGCGCTTTGTCGAGCTCTTCGACAAGCTGTGCCCAGTTATGTTGAGCGGTCGTGCGGAACTGGATCTCGATCTGCAACTCATGCTTGAGCACGATGAGGTGCTTTGCGCGATATCCGTCGACACGACGCTTTTCGTTGACGTAGTCGTCTAGATCGACGATCTCCCAGGTGTCTCCAACCGTCGCGCGGTGCAGGATGGAGTGGATCGCGGCGTCGACCGTATCCTGATCCATGAACACCGCTCGACATCCGCCGAGGTCTTGCATCCGCGCGAGGTTGGTCTTGGGCATCCTCACGAGCTTGTCCCGAATGGTGGCGAACTGCTTGAGTCGCTGTCCGACGTCGTACCATCCGCCATCGGCAGCTTTGCGTGCGTGGTGCCGCAAAGCCATCGCGACACTGGTCAGCGGATAGCTGTGCGCAGCTCGATACTCGCGGACCAACATGAGGCTGCGCTGATAGTCCTCCTCGGTGACGATCCGCTGTCCTGTGGCGGTGTCACGCAGCAACTGACCGGCCTTGTTGATCTGGGTCTTGGACGCCGGTAGCGGCACGCCACGAGCATCGCACATGCATCGACGACCCTTTGAGACCGACGCCGTCACTGGCCCGTCGATCGCCGGACACTGCGGATCCCACTCCAGGCGAACATCAGCTCAGTACCCCCACGGGGAATCGAACCCCGGCTACCAGCGTGAAAGGCTGGCGTGCTAACCGCTACACCATGAGGGCGGGTGCCTGGGACCAGTGTACGAGCCCCCGGCCTCGGTAGCCTCCCCGGTGGGGCTGCTAGCTCAATCGGTAGAGCATCGGGCTTTTAACCCGCTGGTTCCGGGTTCGAGTCCCGGGCGGCCCATCATCCGTCGTCGCCGTCGATGCGCCGGAAGCGGGGGCCACGGCCCTCGGGGCGGTCGACCTCCTCGGTGAACATCGCGAGCGGGCGCACCCACAGCTGGTCGCTGTCCACCGGGCGGTAGACCACCAGCCGCTCCTCGGTCTCCGAATGCCGGGCGACGCCGCGCACCTCGTACTCGCCGCCCTTGAAGTGGCGGTAACGGCCGGGCGCGGGCTCGTCGGAGGCGTCGAAGTCAGGCACGCGCGGATCCTGCCGCGCGCCCCGGACGCTCCCCGGCGGTCGAGACGTACATCACGTCCGCCCAGCGGTCGCGATGTACGCCTCGGTGTGGGGATCAGCCGGTGGGGGCGCCCGGCGCGCCCGGGGCGCCGGCCGCGCCCGACGGCGGGCCGCCGTTGCCGCCGCCACCCGGGAACCCACCCGCGCCGCCCGCGCCGCCGCCGAACCCGCCCGCGCTGACGCCGTCGGCGGTCGCGGTGATCTGGGTGGCGGTCACCGTGCCGTTGGCGTTCGTGGAACCGGTGATGACCACGGTGTCGCCCGGGTGGACGCTGGCGACCTTGCCCCTGGCCGTGCGCGTCACCTTGGAGTTGCCGTTGGTCTTCACCTTCACGGTCGCGCCCGAGCTGTCGGTGACGTAGAGCGTGCCGCCGTCCTTGCTCGCCACCGTCCCCATCGTCGGAGCGGCGCCGTCCGCCGTGCCACCCGCGCTCGCGCCGCCACCGGCCGCACCGGCCGCCCCGCCCCGCATCCCGCCCGCGCCCCCGGCCATCGCCGCGCGCAGCCCCGCCGGGAGGCCGGCGGCGGCGCCGTCGTCCTGCTCGCCCTTCTGGACCTGCACGCCGCCGATGAAGCCGAGCGCGGCGACCAGCACCGCGGCCAAGCCGAGGGTCCAGGGCGTGACCAGCCTGCGCTTCGGGCGCCGCGGCAGCTCCTGCGGATCCTCGTCGGTCCAGGCGTCGTCCACCGCGTCGTCGTAGACGGGCTCGTCGTCGTGGAGGGTGGGCTGCTCGCTCATGTGGTGCTCCGGGAGGGAATCGGTCGTCGGTCGGAAGGGAGGGTCATTCGAAGCGCAGCGCCTCGATCGGGCGCAGGTTGGCCGCGCGGCTGGCGGGATAGGTGCCGAAGAAGAGGCCGGCCAGGACCGAGGCGCCGAAGGCCAGGAAGATCGACGGGGTCGACAGCAGGGGCTGGACGCCGGCGATCTCGAACTGGCTGCCGACGATCCCCACCACCACCCCCACCAGGCCGCCGAACACCGACACGAGGACCGCCTCGGTGAGGAACTGGGCGAGGATGTCCGAGCGCCGGGCGCCGATCGCCTTGCGGATGCCGATCTCCCGCGTGCGCTCGGTGACGCTGACGAGCATGATGTTCATCACGCCGATCCCGCCGACGAGCAGCGAGATCGCCGCCACCGCGGTGAGCAGCGTGGTGAACACGCTGGTGCTCGCGTCGGACGCCTCGCGCACCGAGCCCTGGTTGGTCACCTGGAAGCCCGGGTTGCTCGTGTCGGTCACGTCGTGGCTGGTCGTGAGGATCGACGTGACCTCGGCCTGCGCCGCGTCGAGGGCGCTCCCCGACGTGGCCTGCACCGTGATCGAGCTGAGGCTGCCGTACCCCGTCAGCGTGTCCTGCACGGTGGTGATCGGGGCGATGACGAGGTCGTCCTGGTCCAGCACGCCGTTGGAGCCCTTGGCCTTCGTCACGCCGACGACCGTGAACGCGGTGCCGTTGACGCGCACCGTCTGGCCCAGCGGGCTCGTGCCCGAGAAGAGGTTGGTCGCCACGGTCGGCCCGATGACCAGGTCGTGCGCGTGGTCCTTGACGTCCTTCGTCGTGAACATGGAGCCCTGGGCGATCTGGAAGTCGCGAGCCTCCACGTAGGACGGCGTGGTGCCGACGAACGTCGCCGGGGAGTAGCTCGTGGAGCCGGCCACCAGCGTCGGCGCCGAGGCGGTGACCACCGGGCTGGCGCTCTTCACGTGGGGCGCGTCGAACGCGTTCTGGAGCGCCGTGACGTCCTTGGTCGTGAGCGTGAACCCGCCCGAGCTGCCGCCTCCGCGAGCGAAGCCGCCCGGCCCGCCCGGACCGGTCTGCGTCGACACCAGCAGCACGTTGGACCCGAGCGCGTCGATGCCGGCCTGGACCTCCTGCTTGGAGCCGTTGCCGACCGCCACGAGCACGATCACCGAGGCGACGCCGATCGTCATCCCCAGGATGGTCAGCGCGGAGCGCAGCTTGTTGGCGACGATGCCGCCGAGCGCGATGCGCAGGCTCTCGACGGGGGTCACGCCGAGCGCCCCGAGATCGCGTCCTGGGCCGTCGCCGCGGCGCCCACCCCGCTGTCGTCCGACAGCACGCGGCCGTCGGCGAAGCGCAGCACGCGGGACGCGCGCTCGGCCACCGGGTCCTCGTGGGTGATGAGGACGACGGTGCGCCCCTCGCCGTTCAGGCGGTCGAAGATGTCGAGCACGTCGTCGGTGGAGTGCGAGTCGAGGTTGCCGGTCGGCTCGTCGGCGAGGATCAGCGACGGGTTCGTGACGATGGCCCGGGCGACGGCGACGCGCTGCTGCTGGCCGCCCGACAGCTCCGACGGCAGGTGGTGGCCGCGGTTGCCCATGCCGACCGCGGCCAGCGCCGAGGCCGCCCGTTCCCGGCGCTCGGCGCGCCCCAGGCCGGCGTAGGCCAGGGGCAGCTCCACGTTGGCCTGTGCGCTGGTGCGCGGGATGAGGTTGAAGCTCTGGAAGACGAAGCCGATCTTGCGGTTGCGCAGATCCGACAGGTCGTCCTCGCCGATGTCGCGCACGTCGACGCCGTCGAGCCGGTAGGAGCCCGCGGTCGGCGCATCGAGGCAGCCGAGGATGTTCATCAGCGTGCTCTTGCCGCTGCCGGAGCTGCCCATGATGGCGACGTACTCGCCCCGCTCGATCCGCAGCGACACGCCGTCCAGCGCGCGCACGGTGATCTCGTCGGTGACGTCGTACACCCGCTCGACGTCGCGGACGTCGATGACCGGCGGCCGGCGGGTCACGGCCGGCCCCCGCCCGGGAAGCCGCCTCCGCCCCCCGGGAATCCGCCGGCCCCGCCCGGGAAGCCGCCGCCCGCGGCCCCGCCGCCGAACCGGCCGCCCGCCGCGCCGGCGGCGGCGCCCGCGGTGCCGCCCTGGGCGCCGGACGCGTTGGCCCCCGCGGTCGCGGCAGCGGACGTCACGAGCACCTTGTCGCCCGCCTTCAGGCCGCTGAGGACCTGGGTCATGGTGTCCCCGGCCACGCCGGTGGTGACGCGCTGGGTGACGTGCTCGCCGTCGCGGACCACGGTGACGGTGGAGCCGGTCAGCGCCTGGTTGGGCACGACGACGCCGGACGCGCGGCCGGTGACGATGTCGGCGCTGGCCGTCATCCCCTGCTTGAGCTCGTCCGAGGACTGGTCGAGCGTGAGCGTGACCGGGTAGCTGACCGCGCTGCTGGAAGAGGAGGTCGAGGACGACGAGGAGGAGAGGACCGCGATCGACGTGACGTGCGCCTCGAACTCCTCGCCGGAGGCCGAGTTGACGGTGACCGTCGCGGCCTGGCCCTTCTTGGCGTCGTTGATGTCCGACTCGCTGAGCGAGACCTCCATCGTGAAGCGGTCCAGGTCCACGAGCGTGACGAAACCCGAGGTCGAGGACGAACCGCTGGACGTGCCCGTGGCGCCGCCGGCCGCCCCGCCCGCGGTGTCGCCGCTGGAGGAGGAAGAGGACGAGGACGACGAGCCGGCGGAGTCACCGACCGCGCCGTTGACCGCGGCGACGACGCCCGCCGACGGCGCGCGCAGCTTGGTCGCGGCCAGCGCCTTCTCCGCGTCGGTGACCGCCAGCTCGGCGCTGGCCACGTTGGCCTCGGCCGCCGCCTCGGTCGTCGCCGCCCCGGTGGAGGACGACGACCCGCCACCAGCGCTGCCCCCGGCGGCCGCGGCGCCAGCGCCGGTGCCGGTGGCCGTCCCACCGCCGGCACCGCCGCTCGCGCCGCCCCCGGCCGTGCCTCCGCCCGAGGGCGTGGTCGGGGCGCTCGGCGTCGTCGGGGTCGTCGTCGTCTTCGTCGGGGTGCTCGGAGTGGTCGGGGTCTTCGTCGTCGTGGTCGGGGTGGTCGTGGTGGGGGTGGTCGTGGTGGTCGTCTCGGTGGTCGTCGTCTGCGTGACGTCCGCCACCGAGGCCACCCGGGCGGCCGAGGCCGCCGACGCGTCGTACACGGCGGGCACGATGGTGCCCTCGCCGGCCGCCGCCGAGGCGGTGCTCGTGCTCGACGAGGTGGTCGTGGCCGAGGCGGTGTCGTCCACGCTGTCCAGCGCGTCCTGCGCCGACTCCAGGTCCGCCCGGGCCTTGGCCAGCGTCACCTCGGCGCTGGTGGGATCCAGCCGCGCGAGGATCTGGCCCTCGGCGACGTGCTGCCCCTCCTTCACGTACACCTTGGTGACCTGGCCGCTGGTCTGGAAGTCCAGGTCCAGCTGCGTGATCGGCTCGAGGTTGCCGCTCCCGGAGATCGTCGACTCCACCACCCCCTTGCTGACGGTGACCGTGCGCGTCTGGGCGGTCGTCGCGGACGACGTGCCGACGACGAGGACGGCGACCACCACGGCGGCCGCGGCCAGCCCGCCGAGCGCGAGCACGACGAGCGAGGGACGGCGAGAGGGACGACGGGTCATCGAGAGGTCACCGGGGAGTCGGAGGAGGACGGGAGCGCGGCCGCTACGACGCGTTGGTCGAGCCGGAGGAGTCCTGCTGCTGGCCCTGCGCCGGCGGCTGGCCGTACCCGCCGCCCGGACCGCCCTGGCCGCCCTGACCCTGGCCGGGAGCGCCCTGCGGCCGCTGGGGCATGTCGATGCCGCACTTCTTCATCGCGGCCTGCAGCTTCTGGAAGTTCGCGCCGCCGGGACCCCCCTGGCCGCGCTGCCCACCGGTCGGGGGGCCGCCGTTGGGCGGCGCGCCGTTCGGCGTGGTGCGCGCGCCGGCGGGGGGCGCGCCGTTCGGCGTGGTGCCGGTGCCGTTCGGGCGCTGGCCGCCGGGGCGCTGGCCGCCACCGGGGAGCGTGACGCCCTCCTTCTTCAGGCAGGCCGTCTGCGCCGCGGTCAGGTTGAACCCGCCGCCGTCGCCCGGACGGCCCGTCGTGCTCGCGCCGCCGTTGGCGGAAGCGGAGGACGAGGAGTCGGAGCCGCCGCACGCGACGAGCGTGAGCGACAGGCCGACGGCCACGACCGAGGCGACCCGGGCGGGACGGCGAAGCGCGGAGGGAACGGAAAGCTGGGGCACGGCGGTCTCCTTGACGAATGCGGATACGTCGCGTCATGCGACGACGTCTCCCATTGAGCCGTACGGGCGTAAGCCCCGTTCAAGGACGACCGAAGAAGCGGTGAAGAATCCCCCCGAGAGTCAGGCCGCGGGGGCCGACGCGCCCGGGAGCTTCAGGAGGAACTCGGCGCCGCCGCCCGAGGCGGACTCGACCGTCGCCGTGCCGCCGTGGGCGTGGGCGACCTGGCGCACGATGGCCAGACCGAGGCCCGATCCCGCCCGCTCGCGGGCCAGCGCGCCGCGGGCGAAGCGGTCGAAGATGTGGTCGGCCTCCGCCGGGTCCACGCCCTGCCCGTGGTCGCGCACGGAGAGCACCGCCGGGTCGCCGGCGGCCAGCGTCACCTCGACCGGGCCGTCCGTGCCCCCGTACTTCGCGGCGTTGTCCAGCAGGTTGTTGACCGCGCGCGCGAGCCGGTCGGGCGCCCCGGTGAGCACGCACGGCGCCAGCTCCGCCACGAACGTCACCCCGGGCGCGTGACGCTGGGCGCGCTCGACCGCCTCGGCGACCAGCGCGTCGAAGCGCACGTCCTCGAACTCCGAGCCGCCCGCGCCGGGCTCCTCACCGCGGGCCAGCTCGATGAGGTCGCCGACCAGGTCGCCGAGCTCGTCGGCCTGGGCGACCACGTCCTCGAGGATCGCGCGGCGCTGATCGACGTCGAGCGCGTCGCCCGCCTCCTCCAGCACCTCGACGTTGGTGCGCAGCGCCGAGACCGGCGTGCGCAGCTCGTGTGAAGCGTCCGCGACGAGCTGGCGCTGCGCCGCGACGGAGTCCTGCACGCGGTCCAGCATCGCGTTGAACGACGTCGCCATGCGACCGACCTCGTCGTCGGAGCCCGCGTCGACCCGGCGGCCCAGGTCGCCCGTGGCCTCGATGTGCTCGGCCGCCTCGGTCAGCGCGGTGACCGGCTTGATCACCGGGCGGGAGAACAGCCGGGCCAACAGCGCGGCGGACAGGGTGCCGCCGAGGACGAGGAGGGCGAGCACGAGGCGCAGATCGTCCAGCGCGCTGTTGATCCCCTCCAGCGAGCGGCCGAAGATCGCGGCGCCGCCGCCGGGCAGGGGCACGGTGATGACCCGGACCTGGTTGCCGGCGACGGTGCGGTAGGAGAGGTAGCGCGGATCGTCGCCCGCAGCGACCCGCTTGTCGTGCGCGGTCACCGGGATGCGCTGGCCGTCCGGCCCGCGCAGCAGTCGCAGCACCCGGCCGGTGCTGGAGATCGTCTGGGCCAGGTCGACCGTCTCCGTCTTGCCGGGCCGGGTCGGCACGGTCAGGTCGCCGGGCGGCCGGCGCTCCCCCGGGGGCGGCCCGCCGTCGAACGCCGCGAACCGGGCGGTGAACGCCGCCTGTCCTCGGATCTGATCGTCGACCTGCCCGATCAGCGCGTCGCGCACCGCCAGGTAGGCGAACAGCGACCCGAGCACCAGCACCAGGCCGACGATGCCCGCCGCCAGCAGGGTGAAGCGCGCGCGCAGGCGCAGCCGGCGTCTCACGGCTCCTCGCGCAGGACGTAGCCGACGCCCCGAACGGTGTGGAGCAGCCGCGGCTCGCCGCCCGCCTCGGTCTTGCGCCGCAGGTAGCCGATGTAGACACCGAGCGAGTTGGAGGTCGACCCGAAGTCGTAGCCCCACACCCGTTCGAAGATCTGCGAGCGGTTGAGCACCTGGCGGGGGTGCTCGAGGAAGAACTCCAGGAGGGAGAACTCGGTGCGCGACAGCTCGAGCCGGCGGTCGCCGCGGAACGCCTCGTGGGCGACCGGGTCGAGCCGCAGGTCGTCGTACCGGAGCGTGGAGGAGCCCTCCGGCCCCGTCTCGGGCTCGGCCCGGCGCAGGAGCGCGCGCAGCCGCGCGTTCAGCTCCCGCAGCGCGAACGGCTTGACCAGGTAGTCGTCGGCGCCGGCGTCCAGCCCGGCGACGCGGTCGTCGATCGCGTCACGGGCGGTGAGCATGAGGACCGGGGTGGTGTCCCCCGCGCCGCGGAGACGCCGGCACACCTCGAGCCCGTCGATCTCCGGCATCGACACGTCGAGCACGATCGCGTCGACCTTCTCCTCGGCGAGGAGGTCGAGCGCCTTGCGCCCGTCGGTGGCCAGCAGCACGTCGTAGCGTTCCAGCCGCAGCGCCCGCTCCAGCGCCGTGCGCACGCCCGGCTCGTCGTCGACCACGAGGACTTTCATGGCGACGAGCCTACTCGCGAGATCGGCAAGGACCTCTGAGGGGACGGTAAGAGTTGGTGAAGACCCGGAGGCGCCGGACGGGCGGCGTCAGCGCGCGGCGGAGCGGGTGTCGAGCGCCCGCAGCAGCAGCTCGATCGACTTCTCCAGCTGCTCGATCGTCGCCTTGTCGACGGCGCGGACGCTGGTCGTGCGGTTCAGCCACCCGTTGATCTCCGCGTGCGAGCGACCGTCCTTGCGCGCCACCTCGCCGACCAGCCGCTTGCGCTTGTCGCGCAGCAGCGCGCGCTGCTCGTGCAAGGGCAGCGTGTCGGCGTCGGGCACGGCCGGCGGGCCCTGGAATACGACCGGCGCCGACGTGTGGATCGGCGTGACGCTCTTGGGCGGCGGCCCGCCGCCGAACAGCGACATCTGCGGCGCGACGTTGGCCGACAGCGGCACGAAGTCCAGCTCGGCGTCCGGCTCGGTCTGCGTCTTCAGCGCGCGCTCGACCGCCTCGTCGTCGAGCAGGCCGACCTCCTCGCCGCGGGTGAAGAGCACGTGGCGCAGCTCGCCCTCCACGTCGGTGGCGTGGGCGCGCAGCGTCGGCTCGGCCGGCAGGTAGAGCCAGCTGCGCTCCCCCGCGGGCCGACCGGGCACGGTCCGCACGAAGCGCCCGACGATCTGGCGGAAGATCAGCGGCGTCTTGGCGGCGGTCGCGTACACGCCGACGCGCAGGCGCGGGATGTCGACCCCTTCGCTGACCATGTTCACCGCGACGATCCAGCGGTCCTTGGACTCGGTGAAGCGCCGCAGCTGGTCGTGGGCCTTGGCCTCGTCGTGGAGGACGACGGTCGGCGCCCGGCCGGTCACCTCGCGCAGGATCTTCGCGATGCGTCGCGCGTGCTGGCCGTCGGCGGCGATGACCAGCCCGCCCGCGTCCTTGTGGCCGTCGGCCCGCACCTTCTCCAGCCGGTCGTGCGCGTTGGCGAGGATGCGCGGCAGGCCGTCCTCCAGCTCGGTGGAGATCGCGGTGCGGTAGCGGCGGCTGGACTCGCGGGTGGAGAGGATCTCGTCGAAGCCGGCCTCGATGACGTCGTCGCCGCTCTGCCACTGCAGCACCCCGTCGTACGGGAT
>Ga0247758_1001664_pt1 | contig 15293 bp, 5 predicted proteins | sample UWRJL156409C4_FD_180950 | JGI IMG/M metagenome (GOLD analysis project Ga0247758, IMG submission 180950) | Plant litter microbial communities from Arlington Agricultural Research Station in Wisconsin, United States - UWRJ-L156-409C-4 | ecosystem: Environmental > Terrestrial > Plant litter >...
AAGAGAAATGGTGGGAGCTTGGTAGAAGTGGGGGGGGGGGGGGGTAATCAGCGCCAACATATGTCGATAGAGACAGCCGAAACTCCATACAAACGCGTAGGTTTCCGTTCTTGTGGCGGTCGGCTAACGCAGTCTTCCGTCAATGAGATTGAGGAGTTACACCGAGCGAAGGTATGTGATTGGTGGTTACAGAACCCCCACGCCCTCGTCTGGTCCTTCCCGCCACTGAGTCTGGGGACAAGTGAGGTTGACATGATGGCAGGATGTGCCGCTGGCTGGGGGTGTTTCGGACAGTTGAACGTCCATCTTACAAACTCGACAATTTACAGTCGGTAAGTGACTGTGCTATTTTGGGGTCTGCGAATTGGTTGGCGAGGTGAATTTGGACGGACGGACCCAGGAGATGCGGGGGAGTCGAGCAGATGCAAGAAGCTTGGGCCACCAGGGTCAACGACTCCCGGCCTTTGTCTCGTGAGTTCCCTTTCGAGCTAGGGGCTGAGGTGCTTCATCTGATCTGAACTTGTTCCAAGTTGTCCTAAGGCGGATAATTGGTGTAGGTTGTCGCATCGTGAAGATCTGTTGCGGCACTAGTGTAAGCTGCGTTCTAGTCCCTGCCTAAGCAGTTGGGCGCTGTTCCTAAGAACGGCTGAAGACACCCATGGAAAGCCATCGCTTGGAATTCCTGTGTCGCGGTCGGGCTGCGTTTCTGACTGGTCATCAATACCAATTTCTGATTGGCTAGTCTGATCTCGGCAGCTCAGCCCAGACCTTCTCTGCATACAGCTGCAGGTTCTGAATGCTAAGTACAAAATCTCCCTCTTGCGGGCTTGGATCGCGAAGAAAAAGAAGTCGGAATCCTAGTACTAATGCCCCCCTAGTAACATTATACGATACTGGATTTGTTGTCTCATCGCGGGTGATGGTAATTGACTGCTGTTTCACTGGGATGAGAACACCATTCTGCTGCAATATAGCAGCAGCCCGACTCCGGGTGATCGCTCCTTGTGGACTCGAGATTTCTTCCTCCCATTTCTCTAGCAAAATGTGGTGTTGCTGTTTGTTAAATTTCGCCAGAATAATAATCTTGACCTCGTGGTTTGATGCCTGAAACCACCACCGCATATCTTTATAAAGCTCGGGTAATGTTTCGGAATGTCCAGACTTAATAACTAGTGTTGGCTAATTACCTGCTCCTGCACGTTCCGGCTATGGACTGCTTGTCGAATCACCTTTTCCGCTATCTCCTCCAGGATGACTATGTTCTGCTCGAAATGTAGCTAACCTAATATCTTTCCAACTTTCCTCCCTACCATTCCGGACAAGCTGGCTATAATACCGCATATAAAGTCCCAGGTGAAGGACCTTGTGTAGATCGGTTGGGATTGTGATGATCAAGATCTGGGAATTAGGATTATAGCGGTGAAAACGGAACTTTCGGCATCGTTTCTTTTACCTAGTCTTTCACCCAGTGTCTCGCTCATGCTTAATTTCGGTGAATTGATCAGGAGAGACGTCTAAATAATTAGTATATTATATAGAAATAAAAGGGTAATATCATACTTGTGACGGCAACGAAATCCCCAGTAATGGAATTAATGACATCGAAGAGATCTTGCGTATTGGTAAATCGCACGGTCGGGGGATCGCTATCTTTAGTCGAATTTACCGAAGTTAGCATGGTAGATACCGACGGAACTGCCGATGAAGCCGATACCGACGTAGATGCAGCCGATGGAGATACCGCCGGCGGCGGCCTCGATGCAATTGATGCCATGGCGAAGTGTTGCTGAAGCTGGGATCCATGAAGCGGGATGCGTGTGGGGAAGCTATTGGAGGGGTATATGGGTGCTCAAGCTTGTTGAAAATGGCGGGTCCACAGTAGCCAAAAACGGCACCCAAAACCGCGACACAGACACTCACGGTGGAAATCCTTGAATTGATTGGACGGTGAGATTGGCGGCTCAGCTGCACGCAAGTGCTCAACAGCAGTCCTGCGGGACGAATGGTCCCGGCCTAAACAATTGTGCCGATGTCTCAGATGGCCAGAGTCGAGTCTGCTCGAGGCCAGGATTGCGCCTGCCCTCCTCGTCGCCCTTAGCATTGTTCACCGAGACTTCTCGACTTCCATTCATCGCCGACCTTCTTTATGCGACGGCTTCGGCGTGTACCTACGGCATATCCCGTGCGGGCGCGTTTGGTGCATGTTTCATTATATCGACAGCGGTTGAGCGCGCAGCCCGGCCGACTTCCGTCGCCAACGAGCCGAACGTCGGCGATTGCACCGCGACTGGCTCCGAAAGATGACGTCCCTTCCGGAACACTGGGAGTCGGATTACGACGGCAGTAGATGGTTTTACCGGTACAGGCCGACGGGAATCATCCAGTTCACCTTTCCCAAGCCCGGCGACGAGTATCCCGAGTACATCGATGCCTTTGCCCCGCCCCTCGACCTCCCGCCCGAAGAGAAGCTCGTCAGCCAGCAACAGATGAAGAGGCGGAGCACCGCCGAGCGAAGCGCAAGTTTGGTCTCAAATAAAGCGAAGGATGGCTCGGACGAGGTTACGTCGGCGACGCTCGCGAAGGGGGAGGGCGGCTTCTGGTTCCAGCCCGAATACATGTACCTCGGCGATATCAGCCCGTTGCAAGAGGAGATAGACGAGGAGCTCCGGCTTGTAAGCGAACAGCAAGCCAAGGAGAAGAAAGCCGCGGCCGCGGGGGCCATCCAGGCATCTCCCGGGCAGGACGGAGCGCAGCCACACATCTCGCCCTACACCAGCGCAGGCACCACGCCCCTCACCGGGAACAGCAAGCCTGCTACTGGGACGCCCGAGATCGACGGCGCTGCGATTGCTACCCGTGACAGCCCTGGCAGAGCGGCCACTGTCCAGCCGACACACCAGCCTCCTCTTGGTTTCGTTGCCGAGCTACCCAGTGAAATCACGGCGAAATGTCGAGAAGACACTCATCCGACGCCAGTAGAGTTGCCAGGTCACCGAATGGTGGGAGAAGAGACCCCATCGATGCATTATGTTGATGCTTTCGAGATCGCTCCTGTTGAGCTTCCAGCTCAAACGGCGCCCGCTGGCCGCCGTGAACAAAGTGGAAGGGCAAGCCCGCGGCTGGTTCAACCGGCCCAACCATCAACCCGACAGGTCTTGGCTCCCCAGCATGAGCTTCGCCCGCAACAGCCGTCCCGTGATATTTCGAGGTCGCCGGCTGCTGGCGGGTATCAGTACCAATCTTACAGCACGAATCAACGCGTTGTGTCGGACTATGATTCCAACCGGCGGTCTCAGGTGCTGAGCTATCACCCCGTGCCAGACTCTCAGGATGGTGACTATGCAGGCGCCAGCAAAAGACATACCATGGCCGGTGCCAAAGCCCCAACCCAACCACTAGATGTCCCTTCAGTGTTGAGACCGCCACAGCCCCCGCCAAAGCGGCCTCTGGAAGAAAATGTTCAGAAATCGTCGAGGACCCCATACCAGGGCATGGCTAGTGCTGGTCCTCTAGATGCGGCACGTATCCCATCTATCCTCCAGCCCGCCCGTGGCCGGCCTAATCTTCCCCTCGACACTTCGCAAGACAACCGTCAGCCATCTCCACCAAAAGCATATATGCCGTACAGCCCCCTGCAGGAGCGGCAGGGAAATGTTATTGCCGGCGCTGAACACCTCTCGAGGGCTGGGAATCACCAAAGAGCGGAGTCTGCACAGCCACGGCTGCCCCCTCCTCAGAAGCATGCACAAACATCACAATATGAATCACGACCTATCGCTTCGAGAACGAATACCCTCCCTTCACATATGCATATGCCTTCCCTCCCGTTCATGGGGTTTGCAACACCAACATTTGCCTCTAGACCCAGCCATCCTGCTTCTTTGCGTCCCGAGCAGCCCCCCAGAGCCCAGAGTGATGGCCCACCTGCAGTCGCGTCACAAAATGGGGGAGTCAACTCTGTATCGAAAGAGGAGGTCGATTTATCGGCGTATATGAACTATTCAAACCCGATCCTGCCCGGCGACCCTTACTTGCCAAAGCCTTTGAATGTAGCTCACAGACCGGCTGTGGCTGGAAGGGTGGCCGAGCTGGCAAATGCCACCGCTTCCTATGAACTCCCTGCATCGGCCTTGCCGGACAGATATCAAACAGCCTCCCCTGCATCAACCCAGGAACCTCTACCAACAGAGAGGAAAATGCATAATGTCCCGCCTAAAGCGCCTGAAGCTGCCTCTACCTTTGAGAGGCCGCCCGGAAACAGGCCACCATCGGCAGCCTTCAGCGTAGTGTCGGACTTCAGTGTCACGTCTGAGCCTGTACCATCAACAGCCCCTCAGCGGAGCTTCAAAGATAGAGTCGAGGCCAGCAAGTCTCCTGCACCGAACGCACGCGGACAAGACACCAAAGTACCGACTTCTGATTTCTCGCAGTCACACCACCTACCTTCCGCAGCGTCTGCCCACCGCGTTCCTTCTGGTGGCCCCCAGAGCCAGCAATATGCTCGGGGTCCAGGGACGCCACCCTTAGGTTCTCAGGCTCATCAGCGGCCGCAAAGCAATAGTCGGAGTCCTCATTCCCGGAATTCCTCGCCGTTAGTACAACGGGCATCTGTGTCTGGCACTCCGTTAGGAGATTATAATCGAAGGCAGTCCACGCAGTCACAAAGCAGCGCGCATTCTGTATCCAGCCAAAACCAAATTCTTGCTACGCAGCCACCACGCCAACCATCTGGTGGCCCGCAGACGCTCACAGGGCAGGCACCCCCGAGGCCTTCCAGTGTTTCGTCGTCCATCAATTCATCATCTGGCCAAACCCACGCACTTTCTGCGTCATCATACGGCCAGAGTAGCACCTCAAGACCACCAATACAAGACCAAAACTCACACGGGACTCCACGGCCTGAAGACCTGTGGGCTGGCCAAACCGTGAACCCCTTTTCCAATGTTTCCCAGCAACCACCTGCATCGCATCCGCAACACCAAGCATTTCAGCATCAATATCAGGCGCAGCAACCCCAACACCGAGTTTCAGAGGGGTATGCGACACCATCTGCTGGCTGGCAGCCCCAAATTCCGCAGCATGCACAAAAGCCGCCAAACCCAGCGATATTGAAAACAACAGAAGCCAGTTGCCCGCCTTTACGTCCACAGAAAGAGCCCCTCCATTCCCGAAACTCACATACAGACGCTACCCATGCTGAAGCGGCTCGGAGGCATTCCGCATCGGTAGGGCAGGCGATGGTGCCTCCTACACAGATGTACGTACTCGCCCACGTCCAAGCGGCGCCACAGTACCCTTCTGGGCCATACGATGGGGCAAACCAGATCCCGAGGCCTGGGTTGGTGTCTGTGAAGGCTACCAATCACTCGATGCAGTCTCAGCCCACAATACCTTCCCATGTGTTGCCAGGTCCCGGGGTACCACCATTTCAGCTAGGCTCTTCATATGTTGGCCAGCCTGGGATGCCGGCACAACCGCAGGGCCAGGCATTGCGACCACACACTGTACACCAACAGCCTGTCGCTCAGGCCAGCAATACCGGCCAAAGTCTCGCTGGTCCGCATTTACAGGCGGACGTATCAAGTAAAGAGAAACGGCGAAACAAACTCCAAAAGCCTGGCGCACCAGGAACGAAGCAGCCGCCCCCGGTGGCTGCCTTGTCCGCCCCTTTGCAGATGCTGAGCAAGCCGGACCCGAGTGCCCAGTTCAACAACTCGACCAACGAAACTCAGACACCCGGCTCATCTCAGATGTTGGGTAGTCAGACGAGGCCGGTACAGTCCATGGCAACAGCTGCTCGCCTAACGAGCTCACAACAACCGCAACCGATCTCTTTTGCAGCCCCAACTCAGCAGCCAGTAGCTTCACAGGAGGCACAAAGGCCATCCCTGAGCCAGCAGGCAGGAATTCAGGTCCCCATACAGCAGCATCCACCACAAGCTTGGATGATACAGAACCGGCCTCATCCCGCTCTTAATCCTGGCCCGACTCCTCATCAGCATCAGGCACCAGCGTACCCAGTGGCATACGCCGTACAGGGAACGCAAGCAGGACAACAGGGTCGAGACGAGCGGAGGCAGTCACAAGTAGCATCCATGCCGCAGACAACCCTATTGACTGGGCCAAGTATGCCGCCCAATCAATATTCTACACAGAGCTCTCAGCCGAAGCCTGTTCGGCAGGAAATCCACCAGCAGCAACCTCCCCAGCAGCAACCTCCCCAGCAGCAACCTCCCCAGCAGCAACGTCCACAACAGCAACCGCAGAAAACCCCTCAGCCAAATTGGGGAGGGCAAGTCGGAGTCCAGACTGACCAGCCACCCACACACCAGGCTGCGAGGCAGGAGAAACCCCATCGGATTTCCCAGCCAGTCCCGCCGCAACAGCCTCCTGGCCGGGGAGGACTCGACAAGGACTCGGTAGTTCGACCTCCTGTTGACCCTCCCGTCGACCGGTCTACCCAACATAGGCAGAGCGCGGGACAGATTAAGTCTATTCCACCTACTACAAGCTTCCCGCAGCAGCCAACGCAACATGAAGTGTCATTATCTGGGATCTCGGTCAATCCGCAGCCCGGTCCGCCTCACCAGCATGAGCCAACACGCCATTCTCAAAGCCAGGACATCCATTCTCAACATGCTCGACCCGTGCGTACCGAGGTTCAATCTACTCAAACCCAGCCTGTGCCGGCTCTATCCTCTTACGCCCAACATGCTCCGACTCACCAGGCTTCGGCTCAGGGTTCTGAAACTCGGCATCCTCAGATCCAACATCCGGCGCAGAACCCCCCAAGCCACCGTCCTCCAACAAACAATGTCGAGAACCCATATGAACAGCACCGTCAAGTCACAGAAAAGGCCCAAAGGAAACCGTCTCCCTCGCGGCAAAGTGTGGAGATACCGGCTGCGTCCCAGTCCCAAAGCGCTGCTCGTCCATTCACTGATCACCGGCAAAGCCAGCCGAAAAATGCGCACCGGCAAACAACGACCCAGCCGCAAATGGGCCAGAATCAACATCGGCAAGGCCAAGAAATCAGTAAGGGAGGGCTACCACAGCCGCAACTGTCACAGTCGAAGCCTGCAAAGCCAGAGTTAACGCAGCCCAAGCCAACGCTACTCCAGTTGGCGCAAGTACAGACGCCACAACCGAAAGAGGAGCAGCGGCCCCAACGGGTTTCCGCGAGCGCATTCGGAGGCGTTAAGGACAAAGCTGTTCGCCCTCAGACTCAGGCCCAAGCTCAAAGTCGAGAAGTTGACATTAGTCATACTAAATCTGCTCCCGGTCCTACTAGCTCCCTTCCCGCAAGTCAACCTAGCACTCTTACGGACACTAAGGCCTCAGCCGAGCCCGTTAAGAAGTCAGGAGGATGGGGTGACACAGCCGGCTATGACGGTTCAGGTTGGGGGGACGACGACGATGATTATTACTAAGGACCTGCCTCCAATATGTTTCTTCATCTTGGTTTAGTTAATACCCGCCTGTGTCGACGAAGGACGTTGGTAATCGCAGGATATAGCCGAGTACATGTCTTAATTTACATATTGGTATCATGCTTTATTTCCCCCGCCGAGTCACTGGACGACCCGCGGTAGGCGGACATGGAGCTATGCCACCACCTCTGCTTTGCAACTGCATGTTATTTCCTCAGCCTAACAAGCCCCCGTAACCTCCCCAACACCCCAGCAAACCACGGCGTCGCCCACACGCTGGCCACAATCCGCAACGGAAGCAGCGCCTTGGTCAAAGCATACGCCAAAGCCACCTCCACCACGATTTTATATCGTCCATCCTCTCCCTCCCACCGCCTCAGAACATCCCCTCCCTCCTTTCCATCTCCAACCGCAACTCCCCTAGCACCCTCCCCCTCCCCTTCCCCAGTATCAAACCCAAACCACCCCTTCCGCCGAAAATACCCCTCGAATCGCCCCGCCCCCTCCCGCACCCACGCGCCATAGTGCTGAACCACATACGAAAGCGGCACAAACTCGGTATAATGGAACACCCCGAACAGCGCGACCAGCGGCACAACCGCTGTAACCTCATGTAATATTAGAAATGCCACGATGTGCGAGAGGGGCGCGTTGCGCAAGCGGATAGTGTATCTCCGTAGGGGGCGCGGGAGACGCGATAGGATGCGCTCGACGCGTGAGGTCGAGGAGGCGTCACCGCCGGTGTGGACTGTTCGGGTTGTATTTTGGCATTGTGGCCGGCGAGGGCGGGGAAGAGTTTGGACTTTCCCTCGGCTGGCGAAGCGGGTGAGAAGGTGGCGGAGTGGCATGTTGTGAATGAGTGTTGAGTTTGGGGGGCTCTCGGATGCTTTGCGATCGGAGGGGGATAAGCTGCTTATCGATAAGGCGCGCGTTTTACCGGATTGTTATTATCGGTTGTGTATTTCCCCTTTTCTAGGAGTGAGCCATTCTAGACACAGAGCGGAGACGACTAAATACCTAGGATTGATACCATATCGGTACTGTTTTGGGGTGCTGTCGTAGCTATTGTAGAATTGCTAGACATCGTAGCAAGTCTCTAATGAACCTCAAGCTTCACCCTTGCGGGGTAGGGGTCGATAGCTGGGCAACCGGGAACTCTGAAAAGACGTTAAGACTCCTTGATATCCAATTCGGAGATATGCTTGCTCATAATTCACTCATCATACTGGCAGATTCAGTTGAGGCGCATCCGTTTATTTATTCTGTTCTTTTCATGGGAGCAATCCAGAGATCTAACTGTCAACCAATCAAATCCACGAATTCAGCCACAAGGTGCAACATTCTTTCAGCTTCCGCTTACTCGAAAACCCAAGCCTCCTGAGCGGACTTGTACGAGTTCAGCTCCTCAGGCTTGAACCAGAGTGCAATCTCCTTCTGAGCGTTCTCGACGCTGTCGGAGCCGTGGCAGACGTTGCGGCCAACAGACAAGCTGTAATCGCCACGGATGGTGCCAGGGGCAGAGGCAAGGGGGTTGGTGGCACCGAGGATGGCTGGAAAGAGTTTTTGTCAGTTAAGGATAAAAGTTGTGAGGAAATGGTTATGCATACCGCGGCCAGTCTTGACAGCGTCAAGACCCTCCCAGACCATGGCGACGATGGGGCCGCTGTTCATGTCTATGGCGCAAGTCAGTAAGAAGCTCTGCTGAAGTGATTAGATTACATACACTCAACCAGGCCGGCGAAGAAGCTCTTGGAGCTAAGGTCGGCATCTAGGTGATTGTTAGCAGTGTCCGGTAGTGTTGCCAAAGGGGTTGGTGTAGGGCAACATACAGTGCTTCTCGAGGTGCTCCTTGCCAGGGCTGACGAGCTTGAGGGCAACAAGCTTGAAACTTCGCCAATATGTTAACACGGTAAACTCTTCGACGAAGTGTTGTTTGGGCAAAAATCTCTTACCCGCGGTTCTCGAACCGGGAGAGGATGGGGCCGATCAGTCCACGCTGCGAGCCCGTTAGTCGCGAGCTCCCAAAACACAGAAAAATAAACAACATACCTGGACGCCATCGGGCTTGATGGCAATGAAGCTACAAACAAGTCAAGTCAGTTAAGACTTCCATCATAGCATGGGGCTGTTCGCGGGGTGTTGAAAATTGACAGATGGCGGGGTAATGGAGGGGTACGAAATCGAAAGCGCGATAGGGTGTGCTCACGTCTGCTCAGTCTTGGACATTTTAGCGGTTTTAGGTAGTTGAGAAAGTGGTTGAAGGACGGGCGGTTGACTGGAGATCTGGACGGAGGGAGAATCTTTGTGGTATTGGGAGAAAACAGGATGGTATGGTAGAAGCAGGTAGAAAAGGACGGCAGCCACGAGGATGCCCCAAGTGGTCCCGCCGAAGTGAGGAAACGGCGGGGTCCTTTTTTTCGCTCCCGTTGGCTCGCGCTCTGGGATTTGCGGGCCTGCCGGGTCAAGCATCGTTGCTCGGGCAGCTCTGAAGCTGGCCTGATACCCAACAAGGCACCTTTGCTTCTAATTCTTGGGTCTAGAGTCAGGAGCACTCTTCGTAGGCGGAGAATTTCAGATGTCTTATTTTAAGACCTCTAATGCCTTCCTTTTTGCGCGGTTGGAGAGGTGCGGACGGTGTTGCATCAGAGGAATTTCCGACACGTCTCATCAGAGGAGAAGCCGACCCAGCTCATGAGGCCTGTGTCGTCGATGTTGAATTTTCCGGGGCAGATATTGTTGTCGTTTTACTTCTGAAAAGGATGCCCGATCGCGGGTTTCTGTCCGTCAACTTCAAGCCTGGAATGAGATGAGCTGTACTTCAGTACATAGAGTCGTAACTGCTTCATGCACAAAGAAGAATATCAACGGCTCAATGGCGGTTATGCATGTATTGAGGTGTCGTTAGAGGCGTCGGCTAAAAGAAATTGACAGGGGTTGCAAAGGCCACCAGTGTCGTCTGTTCATACCCCTGTTTGAGACTCGGAGCTTATACATTGGGACAGCTTACCTTTTGCTCCCCCTCAACGAACTTAGTGAGCTTCCATTCTACCACCTCACGAACACTTCCACGGCCCTGGAGGTTTTCTGGATGTGCAGGACGATTTATTAGGCGTCCTTATTTTTCTTCAACTTTGAGCTTTCCCTCCCCCACAGCGTGTTTAGCGAGGGGCCTCAAGATGTTGGCCTCCGGCCCGCTGTCAGGAAGATGGACGACATACGTCTGTCTTCTCTCGACTCTTTCCACACTATTTACGCCAGCAGGTAGGCTATACGACCGATTTCTTGAACTAATTGCTGTACTTCAGGGTGTGGCGCGCTGACAATCCAACAAAGTCTCGGTGAAGGAGCACGACTTCAAGAAGTGCGATCAGTCTGGGTTCTGCAATCGCAATCGAGCATTTGCCGACCACGCGATCGGATCGAGCGCATGGCAATCGCCCTACAACGTGTTGCCTGAATCCGGCGCATTCAAGGACGGCCAATTCCAGGCCACGATCCTGAAGATCATCAACGACCAGGGCGAGACCGTTAGGTTGCCGATCACAGTCTCATTCCACGAGTCCGGCACTGCTCGCGTCACAATTGACGAAGAAAAGCGGCAGAAGGGCGATATAGTGTTGCGACACGATAGCAAGGCCCGGAAGGAACGATATAACGAGGCTGAGCAGTGGGTTGTCGTCGGCGGAACGGCTCTCGACAAGGAGGCGAAGGTCGCCCACGAGGACAAGACACAGATCACGGTTCAATATGGCCCCTCCTCCAAATTTGAGGCCGTCATCAAGTTCTCACCATTCACGGTTGATTTCAAGCGCGATGGAACCAGCCAGATCAAGTTCAACGACCGGGGACTCCTGAACGTTGAGCATTGGAGGCCGAAGATTGAGCCGGCACCGGAGCCCGAAAAGAAGGAGGGCGAGGAAGGCGAGGAGAAGAAGGAAGAGGAGAAGAAGGAGCAACCAAAGGGCGAAGATGAAAGCACCTGGTGGGATGAATCCTTCGGCAGCAACACCGACTCGAAGCCTCGCGGCCCCGAATCAGTCGGGTTGGATATCTCGTTCGTTGGTTACGACCACGTTTTCGGTATTCCATCCCACGCGGGTCCCCTCTCACTGAAGCAGACCCGGGGTGGAGAAGGGAACTACCAAGAGCCGTATAGGCTCTACAATGCGGACGTTTTCGAGTACATCCTCGATAGCCCCATGACGCTGTATGGTGCCATTCCGCTCATGCAAGCCCACCGCAAGGATTCCAGCGTTGCTGTCTTCTGGCTCAACGCTGCAGAGACATGGATTGATATTACCAAGGCCAAGGACTCGAAGAACCCCCTTGCCCTGGGAATTGGCTCCAAAACAACCACCAGCACCCACTGGTACTCCGAGAGCGGCCTTCTGGATGTCTTCGTGTTCCTTGGACCGACGCCTCACGATATTACTGAGAAGTACGGCGAGCTCACAGGCACCACAGCTATGCCCCAGGAGTTTGCTCTGGGCTACCACCAATGCCGTTGGAACTACAACTCTGACGAGGATGTCAAGGACGTCGATGCCAAGATGGACAAATTCAAGATGCCCTACGACGTCATTTGGCTCGATATCGAATACACGGATGATAAGAAGTACTTCACGTGGGATAGCCACAGCTTCAAGGACCCCATTAGCATGGGCAAGCAGCTGGATAACCATGGCCGGAAGTTGGTCACTATCATCGATCCCCATATCAAGAACGTCGACGGCTACTCCGTCGTCTCGGAGCTCAAGTCCAAGGAATTCGGCGTCAAGAACAAGGACGGCAATATCTTCGAGGGCTGGTGCTGGCCAGGCTCGTCTCACTGGATTGATGCCTTTAGCCCTGCCGCTAGAGAATGGTGGGCGACTTTGTTCAAGTACACTTCTTTCAAGGGTACCATGGAGAACACGTGGATCTGGAACGACATGAACGAGCCGTCTGTCTTCAACGGCCCGGAAACAACCATGCCCAAGGACAATCTCCACCATGGAAACTGGGAGCACCGTGATGTGCACAACCTCAATGGCATGACCTTCCACAATGCCACCCACCACGCCGTCAAGTCTCGCAAGCCAGGTGAGCTGCAGCGTCCGTTCGTGCTGACACGAGCCTTCTTCGCCGGCTCCCAGCGTGTGGGTGCCATGTGGACGGGAGACAACCAGGCTGCATGGGATCATCTGAAGGCTTCGATTCCGATGATTCTGAGCCAGGGCATTGCTGGATTCCCCTTTTCCGGTGCCGATGTGGGCGGCTTCTTTGGCAATCCGGAGAAGGACCTCCTGACGCGCTGGTACCAGGCGGGCGCCTTTTACCCTTTCTTCCGTGGTCATGCCCACATCGACGCTCGGCGCCGCGAGCCTTACTTGGCCGGTGAGCCGTACTCGACCATTATCGCCTCCGCTCTTCGCCTTCGTTATAGCCTGTTGCCTTCGTGGTACACTGCTTTCCGCCAGGCTTACTTGGATGGTACGCCGATCATCAAGCCCATGTTCTATACCCATCCGTCCGAAGAATCCGGGTTTGCTGTGGACGACCAGTTCTTTGTCGGCAACACCGGCCTTCTTGCCAAGCCCGTCACCGATCAGGACCGGGAGATGGTCGATATCTGGATTCCAGATGACGAAGTCTACTATGACTACTTCACCTACGATATTGTCCCCAGCTCCAAGGGTAAGACGGTGAGAGTTGATGCGCCGATGAACAAGATCCCGCTTCTTATGCAGGGTGGTCACATCTTTGCGCGTCGAGATCGCCCCCGCCGCTCCAGCGCTCTCATGAAGTGGGATGACTACACTCTCGTCGTTACGATTGGCCGTGATGGCAAGTCTGCTGATGGCGACTTGTACGTGGACGATGGTGAATCGTACGACTTTGAGAAGGGCCAGTATATCCACCGAAAGTTCGTGCTAGAGGGAGCGAAGACCATCTCGTCGACAGACGCCGAGGGCCGCGATTTCAAGAGCATCAAGGAGGGTGACTGGCTGAAAAAGGCGCGCAATATCTTGGTGGACAAGATCGTTGTCGTCGGCGCCCCTGCTTCGTGGTCGAACAAGAAGGAGGTGACAGTGGAGTCGGGCGGCAAGACTTGGTCGGCCAATGTTGAATACTCGCCAGCCGCCAAGGGCCGAGCCGCATTCGCCATCATCAAGAAGGTGGGAGCGAGTATTGCGGCTGATTGGAAGATAGTCGTCGCATGAGCAACATTTTTGGATATGTAGAAATAAGTGGTTGTAGGTATGATATCCTGTGTGGAACGCGGGCGGGATAACAAGGAGCGCCTCAATATACTTAGTCCGACGCAGGTCTGTCCAAGACTGCAACTGTTTTGCATAAATGTGGCTCACGGAGCTGGATTCTATAACTTTGAGTTGCTTGGGTTTTAGCCGTCTTGGGGGCCAGCCAGGCCCCGGTGTGGCCTTTTCGGAGCCAAATTATTGTCCGGCCCAGAACTTTCCATCCCATGTGCCTGTTCCCGCCAGGATTCCTCGGCTGATCCCGATTCTTGGATCGACAGGGCAGAGCATCTTCGCGACAGGACACGGAAAGCAACCACAGCGATCGACTTTGTTACAGGCCGATATTGGAGTATATATGGCGCGTCATAGGTACGTATTGTATCTGGAAGGGGAACAGGTGTCCAGGAAGGCATTCCCTGACGGCAGACACCGCAAAATATGCACAACACGACCTTTCTGACACCCGATCCGGTGTCCCAACGCTTTCCCCGGCCACTTCGCAGTGTAGTGTAATATAATATACCGACCGCCGAGGCGGTTGATAACAATTGACGTTGCTATAGCTGCTATTACCCAACTGAACCGGGGTTGCTGCCAATAAACGTATCTGCCCCCCCCCCCCGCCCCGAGAGCTTCTAGAACATGATGTCGCTCCCATTATGTGCCATTTATAGTCAAGAACTCCCGCCGATCTGGTGTGGTAGTCAACTCACGAACGAACGCAGGTGCTCTTTTCTGCCCCCCTTTTCCCACAAGCCCATCGCTATGAAGCTAACCCTCCTCGCGGCCATCGCGGCCTTTACCTCCCTCTCCTCCGCGGCACCACCCCCCTCTCCTCCTTCTCTCCGTCGCCAAGGCTCTTCCACCCCTTCCATCCAAGCCGGCGGCATATTCACCCTCCCCTCCGGCTCCTCCGATACCATCACATCCGTGAGTACTCAACTAGAAAGGATTTCTTCCCGTTTCGTCCCTTTTCCCTCCGATCTCGAGAGTCCCGAGACACTTGCTGCTCCTCGGGCGAAGAAATATCCCATGGAAAATGGAGAGTATCGGCTGATATCCACCACAGATCACCGGCACCTTCACCGTCCCGCACCTCTCCATCCCCATCTCGGGCCCCCACGCCTTCCGCAAACGCGGCATCTACGCCTTCTCCATCTGGCTCGGCATCGGCGGCACCCCGGGCTACGGGCTGACCACCTCCTGCCCGGGGGCCAACCCGGGGATCCTCCGCGCCGGAATCGACCTCTTCTACAACGGCTTCGACGACAACCCCATGACACCCTTCGCGTGGTACGAAGGCGGACCGCGTGCGGAGAACGGCGCGTTTGGCTATGCTGGTTTCGGGCTGGAGAGCGGGGACCTGATTCGGATCACGGTGTCGGCCGAGGGCAACACGCTGAACGCGCTGATGGAGAACTTTGGAGCCGGGGTGGAGGGCACGGCGGGACGGACGCCGCTGCAGAGGGAGCAGCCTACTTATGGGCTTGGGGCGGGGGTCGCGGGGAGTCTGTGTCGCACGGAGGCGGCGTGGATGGTGGAGGATCACATGACCGAGTCGGAGCCGTCGGTGCCGGTGATTATGCCGAATTTTACGAGCGTGGAGTTTAGGGAGATGGGG
>Ga0247758_1001668_pt1 | contig 15241 bp, 20 predicted proteins | sample UWRJL156409C4_FD_180950 | JGI IMG/M metagenome (GOLD analysis project Ga0247758, IMG submission 180950) | Plant litter microbial communities from Arlington Agricultural Research Station in Wisconsin, United States - UWRJ-L156-409C-4 | ecosystem: Environmental > Terrestrial > Plant litter >...
TTTCTCGGGGGTGGAGTAGTTAGCGTAGATTTGGGAGACGACAGCGAATTGGACGGGTGTGGCGAGGAGGTTTTGCAGCATGGAGATGGGGGATTGTTCATCGCCAGGGAAGGTCTTGTTGTAGGTGCGGTGGATCCAGGTCAATTGGTGGATTAGAGCATTGATGCCGTGGATGTTGTCTTGGTTTTGGGGGGTAGTTGTGTTGGAAGGGATTGGTGAGGGGACGAGTGCGCGGGTAAAGATTTTGGTGAAATCATTGGCGCTGAGGGCGAGGGGGATCGGTTCGCCGAGGGGGTTCATGTCGAGGATGGCTTGGGTGGAGCGGTCGTAGGAGGTTGTGGTGGCGAGGCGGTAGAGGGACATGCGTGTGGTGGAGACGATGGGGTCGGTGCGCCATGCTGTGGGGTTCGGGCCGGAGTTGCAGAGGTTGCTGTCGAGGAGGGACTTGGGGCAGGCGGACCAGCCGACGAGGAGGGAGAGGTTGTCTTGGCGGAAGCAGATTTGGAGGCCGTTGTTCACTTGCTCGCCGGTGTAGATACATTCGCTGGTGGTGTTGAAGGGGAGAACGTTAGGAGGGGGTGGCTCGTATCGGATGACCATGCCAGTGGCGTTGTCGAAGCGGATGGCGCTGCTGTTGGAGAAAAGAGAGGTTGAGTACAGGGAGGAGTTGAGGGCGGGCCCGAATATACGAGCTGTTGTGAGTGACCCAGGGAGGGCAACGGAGCGACATGGTGCCTTACAGTCATCCATAGTGAAGGGGATGGCAAACATGGTGTTGGTGAGCAGACCGTTGCTGAACATGGAAAGATACATGGAGAGGTCTGCGGGGCTGATTATGTCTAAGGCTACGACACTCGGCGGTGTCAGGCCGGCATAGACAGCCATGCTAGTGCCATCTTTGAGGAAGTGGAATCCAAAGTCGGCGTTGACTACAGCTCGTTAAGGGCATGTCCAACGAAAAAGGGGGAGATATCGCCCACATTTCACAATGGAGCCAATACCCAAGCCCAGTATAGGAAGCAGCAGTCTGTGAAACTGTCAGACAAGTCATCGCTTCCTTTCATGACGTTGATGTACGCACCTCACCCAGCAGAATGGGTTGAGAAACCAGTTCGCTGCTGAGACTTGAACAATAGTGTCCCAGCCCGATGGACCCATGGCAACCCACGATGCCCATGAGCTGCCCCGTTTTCGGGCAGCCAGCATTGGCCGAGCAGCAGCAAGGACTGCCTTGATGGTTGCGGCAGTGAGAAAGGCCGATATCTGCGATAAGACACCCACGACATACTAGCAAAGCCTGTCAGTCAACAACTTCCACCCAGCTTGTGGAGAAACTGTGTACATTGGTCTTGGTCGCATCCCAAATGACACCTGGCGATTCGACATGGCCGCGGATGAGAACGAAGAAGACGAAGAGGCAGTTTAGGATAGTAAAGGTGGAGCTGAAGGCGAGAAGGTAAAACAATGAACGCAGATGTTGGACTCTGTCAAGAAATGAAGGTGGTGCAGGGGCAGGAACCTCAGTCAGGGTTGTAAGAGTGCTTGCTGACTGAAGCTCGGAGGAGAAGTCCGAGTGCGCCGGGTCGGGAGGGTATGACTTGACCCGACGCAGCTCGTGGCATTCGCAGACAGGGGTCTTGGTGTCCATGGTGGTCATCGAGTTTGAGCCTCAAGTTTTGGTGAGAATGTTAGTGTGGTAGGACGTTAGACGCGACGAAAAGTCCGATCGCCCCATGGTTCCGAATCGAGAGAAACAGCCATCACTCTTCAGCGGAGATAGCGAGGATTTGAGTGCCAATTTATAGTGGTAAGGTCGCCGCGGCTCTTTGTCAGAGACCGGTCGATCCGAGGGTACCAGTGCTGGTGACGGCGTGCTAGTGTAGGTATCAGTTGAGCTGAGGCGACAGACACGTCGGTGCTATGGCGGTGTGATTGGAGGCTGGAATCAGTCGTGAAGAGCGTCGCGCAACAAACTTTTCGTCCACTGAAATGCAATTTCCCCACACCCTCTCTCTCGGTGTGGGTTACATGTCAACCAAGCGCGACCGAAGAGGTTGCACGAAATGGCGAACAGCTCCTCCAAAGGAGCAGTCGTGGGAGCCCTGATGGGCAGGCGCCTGAATCATGACTCGATTGGTTCGCACCGGCCAGGGCGGCCACCGGACCTAGAGTAAGATGCGTGACACAATCCCACGCTCGGAAGGGGCGTTTCGGCCTAGCGGCCCAGTTAGAGTTACATGTGGCTTGAAAGAGCTGCACGTCTGATTGCTTGGCCGGGCAACTTTTCAGGGCACAAAAAACCGTTGCCCGCGGCAAAGTCGGGCCGAGGAGCCAATTGTAAGTGCGTCTGGCGCTGATTGCTACAGCTGTCCAGTGGACAATGTTCGCGATTATGCCCTTCTTTTGTGATACCGAGGGTTGCCGGCGGCCCCCTCCCAGGCCGGTGTGGGGTTTTGGCAGGGATCGCTGGCGGAGCTTTCCGTGGTTGCAGTCCGGGGCGGCTCCGGAGTGGCAGTGTCAAGAATAGGTCTGCCCAAGAATAATGTACGAAGACGCACCGAAGTTCGGCATCACACCCATTAGGCATTGCACCGCCTCCACCGAACCTCAGGCGGCCCAATCAATGAGCATAAATGCAGGGAATAACAGGCAGAAGGGTAGCATCAGCAGATTTGTGCTCGCCGGCGCACGGGCAATGCCAAGCTTGATGATTATCACAGGATCTGATAAGCAAGACCAATCACATCACCACTTCGTGTTAAAACTTGCAGTTGGATGATAACTGTGAAACATCAAGAATAGGCTGGATTTCCCCAATGTGTGCAGGAAGTGCGAGTCTCCGGAGACAAATAGGTACCCAGTAACGGGAATGGTATTGTTACTCACTTTCAGTATAGCTGGTGTAAATCACGATGATGAGTACCTTCAGATATGTATCTACCTAAAGTACGTAACCCAGGCCCGGTCAAATACATGATAAATTCCCGAGATAACATTCTATGTCTTGAGACAGTAAGCAATGTGTAGCCTGACATCTGCGCCCGACATTTCAGTAGAGATTTGGATCCACTCATCGAACAAAAGGCATCTAATAGGGGGGCACCCCCATTTTCTTAGGGGGGCATCCACGCACGGCCCATTTTAATAGGGGGGCACCCACATGCGGGGTTAGGGTTATGTATGGGTAGAAAATTGATCTAAGTCCGTTTGCATCATTCGCCTTGTGATAATTCTGCCATCTTGAACCAACTTTCGACTTCACTCAGGCACCACAACACCAACAACGGTTTGTCGCATCGCTCTAATATGGTTCATATAGATAATAAAGTGGCCATAAAATGCCCTGAAGCAATTAGAAGCGCCAGAATCCCGTTCGTTGTCGCGCAATCGCGGAGTTCCGCACCTGCAGCAATGTCAGCCAATGCAGGGCGGACCGCGATCCCCGACAGCGACAGCGACGGCGAGCCGTACTACTACAGTGATATTGACGGCAAGCCGTACTATTACAGCGATATTCTCAGTCAAGGAAGCGGGCTGCAACGGGCGTCTCTACCAACGAACAGGTGGGAGAATTGAGTTTGGTCCCTGCAAGGCCTGCGAAGAAGACCAGGAACGGCCGCACGGTCAAAGCCACGGAGAAAGCAATGGGCGCAGTGTAGTGGAAAAACGCAGAGTCTGGGCATTTCGCTGGGGTTGTAATAGTAATACTAGAATAGATTTCAGGCCTCGTGGCCTTGCAGTAATGCTGAGAATCATTTGGATTACAGTTTGGTATCAATAATTGGTGCGAGTTGCCGCAAAAAAAGATCTCACACATTGTTGTAATGGTGGAAGCCATACAATTTGTGGGGGGGTGCCCCCCTATTAGATGCCGAACAAAAATTGGATTAAGGACTCAAAAGGTGCCAAGGTCCACATTCGACACAAAGTAATGGTGATTCGTCATCCGGCAAGATTCGAACTTGCGAGCCCGGAACCAACAGAGATCTTGCAACTGCTCCTTTAAAACCTCTCGGACACGGTGACTACCGTATTATTCCACAAAATTGGCCTTTACTTTTAGTCCGTGCACACTGCAAGAACCCCAACCCCAACCCTTCGCTCCACACATAACCCTGAAGGGGTTAGGGCTGTCTGTGACGGCACGGACCAAGAGCAACGGCCAATATTGTGGAACAATATGGTATTCTTCAAAAACTCCCCTTCATCCTGGAGTTATTCGGTTGGTAAATTGACTCTCTATTCGTGCCTTCTCAGCAGGTCTGAAGATGACATGCACGGGGATCTTCTTCAAAGTGAGATGCTGGGAGTCACGACGTGCACCAACACTTTTTGTCAAATTTTCTACGCTAGCGGGAGTCCAGCTGTTAGCAGGGGCCAAGAGCCACTAACAGTTTGTCATACAAATTTGCTGCATGTGCATTAGTGCCTTTCGGCTTCCTGCATCTCATTACGCGGTTGCTTCGTGGTCCCGTGACATGGCGTTTGCCAGATCTGTTGACGTGATGGATGAAACAGCGTGTTTTGGTTCAAAAGCGCGTGCACGCCGTGTTCTAACTTCTCTAGGACGGTGGCCACGTCAGCGGTTTAGTCATCATCCAGAAAAGCTCCGGTCTAACCTGTTTCGACCGTTGAGGCCCCAACATGCAGCAGGACTGACGTGGCCAACCTCCAATCAAGAGGGGGCATGTACGCCTCAATGTTTCGGCCTCAATTCAGCGTTGCAGTATAAAAGGCACCGCCCCGCCATCCCCGCACCCTTCGATCCTCAGGCAACTTTCGGTTGAGGCTCCGCGAGCGTCAACTATCTTTTTTCCACTTTTCTTCTTTAATACTTTTTTAGCCGGCGGGGACCAGCTACGGCCCCGCCTGTTTCCCTATCTCGTGGCAATGGTCTAATGTCCAGCATGGAGGAGGGCCTCCAGACCACACCCAGGAAGACTTTCCAGGCGATGAAACCCTTGCGCAATCGGGACCCGCGCGTGTTTCTTCGTCAGGTGGTGTTCTTGGTGGGTCCGAAGCCCTTCCCAGTCCTGTGCATTATGGGGGGTTGGAGGATGAGCTGGAGTTTGGGGCTAAGGTCGCACGGTGGCGCGATGAGTTGGAGTTGAGGTTGCAGTTCGAGCTTGGGGTGACGGATGTTGGTGGGAATTCGCGAGACGAGTTGAGGGGTGGGCATGATCAGTTGGGAGGGGAGGGACGTGACTGGGAGCCGGGGTTGAGGTCGCCTGGAGTCGAGTTTGTTTATGGAGGAGACAGTGGAGAGGACGTGGGAGACGGACATCCCCCGGGTGAAGACGAGGTGTGGTGGGAGGATGATGTGACAAGCCGGGGCTGCGGTGACGATCTTCCGCCAACACCTCCCCAGTCCTCGGGGCCCCCGGAAGATTTCCCGTCGCCAAGCCCAGCGGACATCACGACGGCTTCGCAAGGAGAATACAGCGATGGAAACCCCTTTTCACCCTTTCCACCCGGGCTGGGGGTTCCTGCCACCCACTCTCCCGAACCCCTCACATGTGTCGAGCCAAAGTGCAAAGGTCGGGTGTTTCGAGATAGCACAACGTTCAGGTGAGTCGATTCCTACTATTCCACGCCCCAGCCACGGCGACGGCTAACAGCGAGACAGGCAGCACGTAAGATACCACAACAAAAACAAGTGGTGCAGCCAGTGCGGCAAGGGCTTCGCCACGCGCAACGACCTGAAACGACATTCCGCACATCATCACCAACTGTTGGCGATTGCGTGTCCCTACTGCCCACAGAAGTTCAAGGGGGCGAGGGTGGACAACCTGAAGCGTCACATCAGGAACGCGCACAAAGACTCACAGTGATGAGTTCGAACACGAGACACGAAAAAGACTCAAAACACAGGACCCCGAAAGGTCATCACGACGACCCGAGTCAAACGCCGGCTCAACTTACAACGCCGAAGCTGCCGAAGCACACAGTAAAATGCCGGCGAGAGAACAAACTCAAACAACAGTCTCGATCAATCAACACGAACACGAGCACGCTACCCATTGCAAAGGGAGCAACAAAAGCCGCCCATCAAGTATCATGGGCGCCCGACAGAGCATTACCACACGGATTGACACTTCCTTCAATTCCCAATCACAACGCCCATCTCAATGGCGATATCCAACAGCTCGAAATCAGATGTCGGAGATGCTCGATAGTCGACAACGTCAAGTCGACTCACGAGTCTACACCAACTCGAAGTCAGCCACCACGAAGTTCGGGTGTTGCTGAACAGGGCAGCCGCGCGCTCGCTCCGACCATGTCGAGGCGCGAAGAGGCCGCCGAGGCCTGGCCTGGGGTCGACAACATTGCATTTCAGTTGTCTTGACCCATGATGAGTCCCAATGACTCAATGTCCGACGTAGAAAATCCCAGTACGGGGCGTCGATGAAAGGCGAATCCTGAAACAGGGCGCCGACAGGCCAACATGATGAGCCTGATTGAGGTCGACCATTTCGACCGATCAGTTGAGTCCCATTGACTCCGGCTCAGAGCGCAACCCGGAAAGGGGCGCTGAGTGAATCCGATGTGACGGATCTCACAGATGGCGCGCAATCTGAAGGCGCCAGACTCGACCTCATGGTATTACATCCCACCGAATCAAGGAAGCTTGGGAACATGAATAGTAGGTCGAGCATTCTATCAGTATCAGGGCAGAGTGGGGTGCCAGTTGGGTCCTTTTGGCACAATATTTCAAGCACAATATTCTAGCACCCACTGCCTGCCTTCGAAGATGTTGGATTCAGCGAAGGGAATGTCTCCTGATGCACTCTGCTGTGGCTGGTCCCGACTGCGACAGGGTGTGGACGGAGCTTTTTTTCTGCTGGATTCAGATGTCTTGTTGAGCAGGCGCTGTCCATAAAAACGAATACATAGAAAATACAACCATAATCATATAAACACCCGCTCTCATTCTGTGACCCAGCCCTGCCGTGGCTTCCATGTTGTACCGCACCAGCCTCGTTTCTCTCCACAGTGGCCCCGCCCTTGATCACAGGGGGTGCTCGGTTCTCTGCGAGATCCTATTCGGGGAAGGCAACCCGGATCTCTTCGGTATCGGAGTAAGTTCCCCGACCCACAATAACCCCTATTAGCCTTTAGATGCTAGTGTCCGTGCTAAAAGCCAGTGGCGGTTTTCTTGTCCTACATCCTCTCCTTCACCCTAGCCTTAATCTATGGACCCAACCTCTTCATCGCCGTCTACCTCTGGCGCCCGCAAGGACAGAAAGGCCAAGCAGAACAAGAGCCATCGACCAACCCCTTCGCATGCTGGCTGCTCCCCTGACAAGCGCGGCGCGGGTAGTTGTTTCGGAGGAGGACAGCCATGTCTTGGTGCAAAACGCTGCAGATTGATCGAACAGAGGTCATCGTACAGATATCACTTCTCGTATTGCTTTGCACTCAACTACATTTCCCAAGATATGATTAAGCGAAGGTGCCTTGTTCATCTTTAGCTCAAGGTAATCTCCCGTCCTACATTCCTGGTCCAACCAGACGCTTTCCAACAACACTGAGTGCAGGTGCGGTATCGTGGTCGTGAATGAATCCACTTTGCAGGCCTCTGCTGAAGCGCGAGTAGTCCCCAACCGAGTGTCTAGGGTGGCCAGCATTTGACGGCAGGCGATCTTGAGCCCGAGGGAAGCCTGAAACCGCCGGTCCGCTAGAGCTAAGTTGTTCTGCGAGAGACCTCCAACTCTCCGGGTCGTCTTCTTTGCTAATCCAAAACACCTGCGAATAATCGGCACCATGCTGCTTTACGTATTCCAACGCTATCTGGGTCTTTCCCGCCCCTGTTAGCCCGTGCAGAGCAACATTTTGCTTTTTTTGACGTCGTCTTTCATCATCAAGCGGCGGACTTGTCAACGACGCTGCTCCAGTTTGGCTGTTTTCAGCAGTAGCATACTGTCCATTGCTGGTGTACCGAGGCGAAAATGACCGTTCGCGGGCTGCTGGTTGCACAGGCGTCGCGTTGCCAAAGTCATCGTAGTATCTCAGCCCCTGAGGAGACGGCGTCCGCCACTGGATAGGATGTGTGTTGGCGTCAAAGAAGGCCCTGGTCTCCACTTGCGTCTTCCATAGCCTCAGTCGTTCCAATTGCTGGCAGACTGGACAACACAGCTGACCGTAAAAATCCTTCACACACCCACCACACACATCATGACTGCAGTCCATCACGATGATATTCCCCCAGTTCAAAGGTGAAAGGCTCCGGTTACAGCCATCACACCACCGCAAGCGTACTCCATCCGCGATGTCCCCAGTCCGATCAACTGACGTTCTCGGTCTCTTTGATTCCAGTTGGAGAGTTTCATCGTCTGATTCGATGCTGGCATGAAGCACACGCTTCAGGCTCCTCCTGGGAGCTGGGGAAGTGTCGCCTAGCGCACACAAACGCTGGACGTGGACTTTTCGGTTGTTGGTACAGTCTTGCGACACTGTTGAGCTCACAACGTCCCTGCGAGGTAACTCTCGGTCTCGGGCAAATCGCGGTCCCATCCCACGATCAATGAGGCAGATAGCTGGGCCAATCCTCGGCCGAGGTATGTGGGCGGCTGCCATGTGCGCTTGGTACACTTGGTGGTACACGTATGTAGGATCCCTGGGGGCAATCGAGGAGGTAAAACTCGAAGCACTTGGGTGTGATGATGCTGTGGGAGGGGAAAGGCTAGAGATGCCAGTGGAGAGACCGTCCTGAAGTTCAGTGGTAGGTAATGGCGGTCTTCCGGAAGGCGTGGTCAAGTTTTGGTGTAGAAATGCCGTCATGCGAGGAGGCGGGGTACCCAAGTGATCCCATCAGGGCAACGGGGCTCAGCCGCCAAGGCCGCCGAGATGACCATGGAGGAATTGTTACGAACTACCCTAACCCTGAAGGCTCGAACTCGTTAAGAATATTGTGATTGGTCTGATAAGTGGGGAAAACCGTTCAGCTTGTCCCCGTGCCTTCCTCACAAGTGCTAGAAAAAGCAGCCCGACTAAAGCGGCTTAGCTCTCTATCCCCGCGCCAGTTGCTGGCACTTGGTTTGGTGCTGGATTGGTCAACCCCCAGCCACCGTCAACTCCTCTCTCTCTTTCTCGAAATGCGACTGATCAACACAGCAACACTAGAATTCACCGAATTTGTCGGCTCTGATCTTCCAGAATACGGGATACTCTCGCACACATGGGAGCCAACCGGCGAAGCCACCTTCGAGGGCGCGCGGGCCGGGTTGCTGCTCTCAGGAACGTCGCAGGGCATCCAGAAGGTCCGAAAAGCATGCGAACTGGCACAAGGGGACAACCTTGAGTACTGTTGGATCGACACGTGCTGCATAGACAAATCAAGCAGTAGCGAACTGACTGAAGCGATCAATTCAATGTTCCAGTGGTACGCTTCAGCCAGAGTCTGTTACGCCTTCCTTTCCGACCTCAGATCCGATCAGAGCATTGATGCGTTGACGGAGTGCAGATGGTTCACCAGAGGTTGGACATTGCAGGAACTTATTGCTCCGCGTACGCTCCGGTTTTACGATGAGAGCTGGACATTACGTGGCACGAAAGTGGACCACGCAGCGGTAGTGAGCGATATTACCTCAATTGACCAAAGCATCCTCTTGCGGCACAAGGATCTGAACTCCATTCCTGTTGGTCGCCGCATGTCATGGGCCGCTGGACGCCAGACAACGCGCACCGAGGATATCGCGTACTCTCTTCTCGGGATTTTCGGAGTCAACATGCCTTTAATTTACGGCGAAGGGCAGAAAGCATTTATGCGCCTCCAAGAGGAAATCATTCGCCAGAATAACGATCTCAGCATCTTCCTCTGGACATCGAAGTGTGGAAACAAGTACCGAGGGATTCTTGGACAGTCGCCGGACGAGTTCAAATGCGCTTGCAGCATAGTACGGCAAAGCGTCACGCCCAGCCTAGAGAACCCCGAGTACATCATGACGAACAAAGGGGTACGGATCAATATCTCATTGTCCGCAGGCCGAGATGGGCTGTTAGTTCTATGGGCAAACCACGTCGACGACGGCAATGCTTACGGAGTTTTTCTTCGGCCCTACGGAGACGGGATCTACGTGCGAGCCAATCCAGCCAGGCTCGCCGTCGCGTGGTTCGCCGACGTTGCCCTGGAGCTCCATTCCTCCGAATCCATTCGATATCTAAGCAAAGAGGTCCATCCCGAGATGACATATACGATCGACAAAGCAATGGACAACGCGTTCCTTCTTGAAGGCAACCTCAATACGCGCGAATATAGCTACGTCTCAACGACACCTTCGAGCTGGTGGGATCACGACCGGAAGCTATTTTTGAGGGACTGGACCCGGCCGTTTGTTGCTTTTCACATCTTCAAATCCGACTGGGACAATACCATGCGCGATAACCGGTTTGTCGTCGCTTTCGGCATTAACGACGACAGGTCCCCCTGGTTCAGTCTTGGGTCACATCGTCGGAACCCCGGGCTCTTTGACGCTGCGATGCGCGGAGGGTTGGTAAACGTTGAATTTCTCGGTTCGCGGCGAGGAGGCAAATACAGCAGCGAATCCATCCAGCTTGAGAGACGCGCTACAAGGGCGGCATCGAGACTCGGCCCAGGGGCTGGTACATCTGAGGTAGTAGAGGGCAAATGGACAACCATCCTCACCGTTTCGTTGACAGCGAAGACATTGCATGGACACAAAGTGTATTGTCTGTGTCTCGAAGCTACACAACCTGTTCTAGAATCAATTCGGCCTAGTATAACGCTATAGGGGTCACAGAGGAACGTATATACCGATTGTATTTCTGCGCTACAGGAGTGCTCTCGGATCTATTCACTCTCGCCACCAAGTATAATTAAACTAGCCCTATACGCTCCCGCCACTATATGATATGGGTATTTTTCGAAAATATTGAGTTGACCGACCATCTGAAACAGACCGCAGACCGCAAAAAGTCGCTCGCTTGTACACGCACACTCTCTCTTACACTACCTCAAGCTCTCACATCATCTTCATCATCTTCATCGGCGGAACCATCAACGACCCAACGACAAGCGCCGCCGTCAGCAACCCACCCCACAACACTGCATAAAAGATGGTCCTATTCTGCATCGCCCTCAACGTCGGGTTCTGCACCGGCGTAGTCTGGTCCATGATCTTCGAAAAGACACTCCGCTTGCTATACAGATGATACCACTTCATATCGCTGTAGTCGTTCTTCGGCCCAAACGTCCGCATGCTCGGCTTGCGCAGCGGGTCCGAGCCGCCTGGTGTGCTGTCTGACCCGGTGCTATCATTCGTGTTCTTCCGCGAGTGCTGGCCGACGAAGTTGAACCCCGCCACGCCAGACTCTTTATCTCCGGCGGACATGACCTGCGGCGAGGGGGAGTACACATCCTTGACGGCAGACTCGGCGTCCTTGTCGGAGGGGAACATCTCCCAGGGCCGAAGCTCACGCACATCCCGGAGATGCAGCAGCAGGCAGAGACTCTTGCACGCGGCGATGAAGACGGTGAAGCCGGGCCACCAGAAGATGAGGCACAGGATGCGCACGAAGCGGCTCTGCTTGGACAGGATGAGAATGGCGTCGAGGCCGGCGCCGATGAGGACCGAGAGCGCGCCGAGGGTGCGCAGGAAGTGCATGGACACGGGGTTGGCGTTGGAGCGGGTCCAGCGGACGAAGTTGGGGTGTAGGTGGGTGCGGAGGTTCTCTTCGACGGCGAGGAAGGCCGGGAGGAGTGCCGAGGGGTGCGTGGTGTGTGGTGCGGCGGTGAGGCACCATTCGCGGTCTTTGTCGCTAAGGCGGAGGGCTCGTGGAGAGGTACCGACGATGTAGTGCTTGACGACGCCACAGTACTCGTTGCGGAAGGGTTGGACGGTGACTTGGGGGCGGTTAGGGGCTGGTTGGCTGTGGGGTGGGGGAGGACTTACACCAGTCTGGCTTTGGTGGCTCGACGACCTTCTGAGGAGGTGGTGTCCCTGGGCGAGCGAAGTCATCGTCGGGGGAGAAGCTGGTCTTGATCGGCGGGCATTTCCATGCTGTCTCGGCCTCGTCGGGCTTGTCGTCGACGTCGGTCTCTTTGAGGATGGAGAGGATCTTGGACATCTTCTCGCCTCGCTTCTGGCAGTTGAGATGGGGGACCAGGCGGAATTTCGGCCCCTTGATTGCCTTTCCTGGCTCCCAGGCCGGCGACAGGCCCTTCTGCCTCGACGACAATGCCTTCCATCTCGGTATGTAGTTGCTGTACCAGAGGTAGAACTGGAGGTCTTCGGCTTGGTGCTCGACGTAGACGAGGTAGTCCATGAAGTCGTTGAGCGAACATGGCTGAAACTTGTTAGTGTTTGGCCCCGATCCTGGCGGCAACATAACTCACCACCGGCGTCTCGTTCTTGATGATTGCGTCAAAGGCTAGCCCATCCGGAATGAACTTCGGGTTCGGGGACGACCTCCCCAGCGCCGATTCGAAGTCCTCCATGTCGAATCCAGTTCGAGTCGGATCCTGTCCGAGGTGTTGAGAAGTCGTGAATCGAGAAGGTGCCAGCCGTTGGTACCGTAGCTCCGGGCCAGGTAATCAAGGAGGATGAGACGGTAATCGCGATGGAGAGGGAAGCCAGGTTATATCGAGTGGATCTCAGGAACAATGAATGGCAAGGGGTAAGAGCGAGGGCTATCACACTGGCGACCCAATGGCTGGCCGCGGGACAGGGCAGGTGCAAAGTTGGTGTCTTGCATGGAAACAAGCACGGGAAAGGCGGGGGTACGGCTATTGCCGAGTGGGTGGGTAGGAGATGCGCTTACTGCTTCATCGGCACTCGCTTGTCACTTGAGGGTCGCTCAATGGGCCCGCACGCTGCATTTGCACACTAGGCCCGCCTCCAGTGCACCCACACACCCGCTGAATGGAGAGTCGCCAGTGCAATTGTGTTTTAGAGTTGGTAGTACACGGGGTCGAATATGCGGCAGGATTGAAATGTCGGGGTTCGGAATGCGCGCGCTGGGCCACCGACCCGTCGTCGCGGCATCTCCACTGTGCGCGCCGGCGTTTGCCGGCTGGCTGCCAATGTCTTGCCAGTTGCAGGCCTGGGTTTGCTGGAAGCCACGAGGCGATCTGTCGGCCAGGATTGAGCGCAAAACAGACGCGGCGATGAGGCAAAGCAAAATCACATCATCACAGGGCTGCCTGTTGCATTAACGCCGGAAGAGCGACCGAAGATCATGGTGCTGCAATCGTGCATCGTGCCGGTCCTTTTGCACGCCAGTGCGAGGAGGGGAATCTCAAACGCCCCTAACGTCCCGCGCAGTGTGTTGAGTTTCAGATCCTCCACAGCACGGCCAATGAGAGCCAATCAATCCCGCATCGATCGCCAAGAATGCAGAACCCCCTGCCAAGACCTTGTCATCCCAACGATCACAGCCCTGCAGTAACGCGCCTGCCTCGATGTTCCGGAAGCAAAAATGATGCCGAGTCCGACCTTTGTCAGTCGATCTCGGCTTGGTATCTGCCACTCGAATTCGATTCCCAACGCTCCTTCGCGCAAAATATCTCCGTGGTGGCTTACCTAAGGCGATGTTGGACAAGTTTGCTACAAGCTGGCGATCAAAGAGCCAAGCACGGGCATCACGGAGGATTCTGCCGCCAATGCGCCGTCTCCGGATGAAATTGTTGCACGCAACTCTGCGACAGGTGCGGCAGCGTTCTCGTGGTGTTCCCCGGTCTCTGCGGGTGCTACATTCCTGGTCTTTGTCGTTGAAATTCCCCGAGTCCCCAAACAAACCTGCGATTCTCTGCCCGACGCCCGACGCCATTGAAACCAACGGCCCCAACAACGTTTCCCGCGCGACAGTAGGGGTGCGGATTACGACATCTGTCAAAGAAAGGTCTGTGTGTTTGTCTTGTTCCATTCTTTTTTGACAATCGTTTGGCTGAGGACTCGGAGCAGTTGCCGACAACCGTCCACGGAAGTGCGTTTTGCGTGTACCCTAACCCTCAGCATTCCGCATTTCATGTATCTTCATGTATCACGACAATCAAGACATCGAGTGCTGATGCAGAGCCCAAGAGGTAAGAAATATAAATGAGAGAAACTATTCTTTGCATTTTCAAGGTTCCAAACCAGCACTATACCAGCCCTAATATTTGCATTAATCAATCGTGATAAACTTGTCCACAAGAAGTACGTTCACCAATGTACATTCGGTGGCTTACACTTTGTTCATCACGCTCCAAGTTCAATTGCAGATGTACTTCATATTTCTCTCCTGATTTGAGCTCCTTGAGGACGGGGGTGAGCGAGATTATGACAACGGTGTGCCCAAAAGATCAAAGTTCCATTGTAACTACTAGTCAAGGAAAACCTTGTTTTTCAACGCCACACCCGACGTTCTGCGAACTGAAGATGACCATGGCGCTAATCTACCGATACGCATGGGGAGTCTCGTACACATGACTGCCCGGCAACTCTTGGGCTTGTCCCCCCTTCCTAGGAGCCTCGTACGGCATCGCAGAACTCGGTACTTCGTACCTCGGCGTTTCCACACTAGAAAGCTCCAATGGTTTATCCGTAAAGTACAGATTTGTCCTAGAGCCCGAGCTAATCGCTGTGGATGGCCAAGCCGTCGAGCCCGGTAACTCCCCAGCACCATTGTTGCCTCCTTGCTGGCGCTTCTTCCACCAGACGAACACGGCCGCCACGATGAAGCCGACAAGTACCAACGCAATTCCAATGGCGATGCCGGCTATAGCGGTACCCGATAGTCCTGATGATCCTGCAGAAGAAGGTGGGGAGCTGTCTGTGCTCGACCCAGACCCGGAACCCCCTACGCCGTTCCCTGGTGTCCCGCCACCCGTCCCGCCGGTGATCTTTGATGTCAACGTTGAAGAACCGGATATCGAATCGCCTCCCGACGGTGGGCTCCCATCACTTCCAGACGACGAATCCACCACGGATGCTGCGCCCAGCCTCGAGCTCGAACTAAATTTTGTGCTGCTTTTCGTTGTGCTGCTAGTTGTCGCACTGTTCGTGGTTTTGGGCTCTTCCGGCCTGTCGGAAGGCTGCCATGCGATATGGATCATGGGAGCGTAGACGTTGAGAGTCGGTACGCTTATTGCGGGGTTGGGCAGTGTCGCTACGGCGACCCCCCCGGTGGTTCCGCTTTTGCAGGTGGCGGTGGTGACAGTCGTCGAGGTCGCGATCGAGATGCACGTCTGGCCATTCTGGTTGGCGCAGTTGTAGCCCAACGGGCAGCACCCCACGGCAGT
>Ga0247758_1001670_pt1 | contig 15195 bp, 11 predicted proteins | sample UWRJL156409C4_FD_180950 | JGI IMG/M metagenome (GOLD analysis project Ga0247758, IMG submission 180950) | Plant litter microbial communities from Arlington Agricultural Research Station in Wisconsin, United States - UWRJ-L156-409C-4 | ecosystem: Environmental > Terrestrial > Plant litter >...
GGGGCGTGGGGGGGGGGTTTTTGGGGGGGGGGGGTTTTGGGGGGGGGGGTGGGGGGGGGGGGGGGGGGGGGGGGAGTCGGCCGAGGGAGCCATTGTTGGATTGTCGCGGCAAGGTAAGGGGAGAGAAAGGTGTGATAGTGTCGAGAGTGTATCAGGGTGAAGAAGCTGGGAATACCAGAGGGCAATGGATGAGGGGACAGAAGCAATGGCTACGAGAACGCAAGGCACGGCGGACTTATAGTCTCCGGCATCGCAGTCAGACCAGACTTCCCACTCGGATTTGTCTACCTGCCTTGGGTAAGTCTGGTCGCAGCAGGCACACGATGCAGCCGGCACCCGCGCCGTCGTATAAATCCAGGACTGAGAGGTGGGAAAGTGCAGGAACGGGGCGATGCAGTGCAGCACGGGCGTGGGCGTTGGCGTCGTGTCGTGGCCGACGTGCAGGAGATCGCGGGCAGCCAAAAGAGGGGTCCGGCCATTGAGGATCCCAGACAAAGAAAGGTGAGCAGGCACGAGCAAAGGACCTCCTCGGGCACACTTGCGCCGCAAGGAGGGGATCTAGGGACGAGCGAAGTCGGCGCGAGGCCGCGGTTTCAACACCCATTGGTAAGGGGTGCTGTCATAGCATCACCTAACAGGGCTGGGTCCGAACGAGTGGTTCACGTGTACGAAGTACTCATAGCTAGGGAGGGCGGGGAAGGCCAATTTACCTGAGGGAGGCAGGTAGGCGTGTAGGTAAGCTCGAGGGAGGGAGGGAGCCTTGCACTGCAGGTGATTCCTTTGGCTGTCTGGACTGGCGATCTTCGTGAGATGGAATGGGAGGGACGGAACGTGGGAACGGGTTGGCTGGTTTGGCTTACCACTTACACGGCCAGATTGGGACTGGCATCGACACCTCCCACTGGGACTAGCCCCCTCCGTCCCTCTCCGCAGTCGTCTTCGGCCCCCGCTTTTCTTCACTCCCTTGCCGTCCCCCACGTTTGGCTAATGCAGTCGATATGCATTACCCGTCGAATGAGAACGGCTGACCCCAGCGTCCATGCAATGGTTGGCTGGTAAGTAGGCGAGAGCGCGTGCAAGTCATCGCACCCATTGTCTGGGCACCTTAGGTCAGTGGCTCTCTCGGATGAGGGGGCACTGCCACCGGCTGGGCCGGGTACGGGGGGTGTACATTTCCTGCAGGCAGTTCCGAGTCGGCTACATCATCTGAGGTCGGGTGTGGGCGAAGGGGTCATGGAGATCAAATACTGTGAGACGGCCTGGATCGGTGCGCAATACTTTCTGTCGGATTTCCAGAGGGGAATGGCTGGCTACCTGGTTAGACGTCTTAGAAGTTGTCCTTGCCCGTGAAGCGCTCGTTCTGGACGATCTCGACCCAGTATCCATCAGGGTCCAAAACGAAGGCGACATTCTTCATGCGCCCGTCTGCTAGTCTCTTCTTCCAGTTCACACTGAGCGACTCGAACCGCGAGCAGGCGGCGTCAAGGTTGTCAACTGAGACGCCTTTTACGAAAAAAAAGTCAGCATTTGTCTCCGTGTAAGTGTCCCGTCTCGACTCACAGATATGGCCAAAACCCTGGGGCTCTTTGTTTCCATCGTGGTAGCTAAAGGCTTCGTCCTTCTCTGTCCCATAGTTCCACGTCAGCTCCAGTAGGCCCTCCCGATCCGCGGTACCTCCACCCTCAGCAGGCGCGGGTCCATATCCCAAGAAATACAGGTTGAATTCTGCCTTGGCGTTCTCGTGGGTTCTCAGCAGCGTCATGCCAAGCACCTCCTGGTAGAACTTGAGGGACTTCTCCGCATCCTTGACACGAATCATGGTGTGGTTCATGCGGTACGTCTGCAGGTCCGTCTCCTTGACGCCCTCGGTCGCCTCCAGGGCCTTCTGCCCAACGATTTCGACCCAGTAGCCATCGGGGTCCAGAGCGAAGGCAATATGCCGCATGCGCCCGTCAGACAGCTTTTTCTGGAAGGGGTAGCCGGCGTCCTCGATGCGCTGACACGCAGCCTGGAGGTTGTCGACGCTGATGCAGGTGTGGCCAAAGCCGCGGTGGGGCTCAACATTGCCGTTGTTGATCTTGTAGTCGGGGTCGTTCTCGGTGCCGTAGTTGTGCGTGAGTTCGATGAGACCCTCGCGGTCAAAGATGCTGTTGCCAGCCGATACAGCGTTGGGCGAGTCGTATCCCAGGAAGTAGAGGTCAAACTTGGCCTCAGCAAACTCCAGCTTCTTGAGGACCTTCATGCCAAGGAACTCATAAAACTTCACTGCGACGCATGAGCATATGTTCTCTCTCTACGGTGAGGAGCATTGCGAGATATGTACCGGACTCCTTCGGGTCCTTGACCCGGATCCTGAACAAATCAGTGACACATCCAAGCCCCAAATCGCTGTGGGCCACCTTACATGGAGTGATTGAACTTGTAGTTCTTGGTTTCCGTAGCGGACGCCATGTTTGCGAATAGCCGTACGGACGCTGTCACGGGGGATCTCAAGTCAGCGGTCATAGCATTTGGTGATGGGAACTTCTTATGACAGAGTGGACATACCAGGTGTAAATTGTGCTCTTGTCTGTATCAATGAAGACAATTGAAGCAATCTCAGCCTAGAAATTGCACGGAACGAGTTCATGTGGTTGCGCGGTTGACGACAGACCGAACCGATGAGGACTCGAGGAGGGGGAGCGTTTCCACTGCAACCAAGGCGGGGCAATGAAGCCATTCTGAGCACGGCAGTTACCGGGTCGTTACACACGCCAGTACCGAGATTACGAACTCGTTACAGGACTGAGGACCCCGCGCATTGATGGTCCAGATACTTGAGCTCTCTACGTACAAGTTACTTAACTGCTCCATCCCGAAGTCGAGTGTATCACCAAGGAATTTATTTTATTGAGATATTGGCTAGATAGCCATTTACCATTTCTTCGAACTTCAGCTTGATCATCAGTTCATCCCCTCAGCTTCACTCGACCCCACCCCCGCTCTCCAACAGCTTCCCCGCATTCTCGATGGTTGCGACATCTTGACGTCACCCGCGCTGCCCGGGTAGCCAATCAGAAAGGAAACACCCATTTCTTCAGTGCCGTTCATCCTGAGCTCATGCTATCAAAATCAGTCAAGGTCTCCCGGGCGAGGATGGTGAAAACTTATCACGCGCGAAGCGCCATTTGGGATCCTGAGCTTACAATGAAGTGTTTCCGCAATCAATGACCACAACGCTTGCCAACCAGAGGTGCTTATGTTCGGCAGATGTGGGCAGAGTCAAGACAGAGAGTTATCTTCGTGACAGCACTGACAGAGGGGGTTCACAATTTGACCGCTAAGAATATAGAAATAGGGGTTCGAAATAAAATTATTCACCCTTCACGATAGGCTTTTTAACTGATTTGGCCTTTGACTCCAACAGGCGGACTGACACCTGCGTGGCCTTTCCCCTGGCGCCATCCTCGCCCGAAATTCCCCGTAATATACACAGCCTTGCAACCTCCCCTGTCCGTGTACTAACCCGTAGCGATGCTCATATAAAATTCTCATATCCATGCTCATGAGTCAACCAAACTCTACTGTTACACGTACGGAATCCACTCCCGGAGCTCATCAACCTACGACTTGCCGCCCTTGCGTTTCTTTCTCCTGCTCTTCTTCTTTCCTGCTCCACTTCCGCTGGCGTCCCCTTGTTGATCGCCGGCCTCACCCTTCCCAGATGGCCCTTCATCTCCGGCGTCTGATGACAAAACACCTTCTTCGTCCTCTTCTTCAAGCTGATCCGACGCCCCATCCTTGGTGGTGAAGCTGCTTTCGGGCTTTTTCGGAACGGTCTTCGTCTGCTCCGGGGACGGCAATGCCGTTATCACGGCGAACTCGTCGTCATCATTCGAGCTTGTTGTCTCAAGCACTACCTTACGCACACCGCGGGATTCGACCACATTCTCCGTGATGCTGCCACTGCGGACGTATGCTTGCTTCCCATAGATGGCACTGTCCGCACGGAAGCTGTGAGTACTCCCGCCACTCGAGCTAGACCGCTTTCCAGGCCTTTCCGGGCCGGGTTCTGCCCGTGCTGCCTTTGATGGTGTCTGTGTTGACTTGGTGGATTGCTCAACCGTATCTGGCGTCGGCACTGATGATGGCACAGTGTCCTCTTGCTGAGATGACAGCGCTGCGAAGTCCAGGACCGGGCTGGTGGAGCCGTAGGTCTGCGCAAGTATCTGTATCCCGTCTTTCCCAGATACCTGTGGCCTCAGAAGGCTGGTAGTCTCGTCTCCTTCGTCGTAGTGCGATTCGACCAGTCCTTCCGCGACCGAGGCTGGCCTTGGTGGGAGTATTACATGTCCAGGCTTAACCTTGACCGTAGTAGACCGCGTGTTTTTGGGGTTCGTAGCAGGATTCGAGGGTCCGAGGTGTTTGAGATGTTGTTTTAGTTCGTCAAAGTTGGCACGCACAGGTATTGTGGTCTTTATTGTGTGGCCGTCGACTCCAGCAGAGCTCCTTCGCATCATAAAGGTAGTCAACTTCGGGCTACTGGAGAGGCCAGCTGCCTCCTGACCAGCCGTTCCAATCAATTCGAGTGTTCGGCCATGAGAGTCGGGCCCGAGCAACCCGCTCGCGCTGTCAACTATTATTGTATCACCGTCGCCTGACCTCAAATTATGAGGCTCTGACTGCGAATGCTGGCGTTGAATCCTTGCTTTGGGGGCTGGTGTTAGACGACGTATCGCTTTATGAACGTCGATGTAGACATCGGATTCGTCAATAATTTCTCTGTGTTCTTTGTTAGTAACCACAATGTAGGTATATCATGTAGGGAAACGTACTCTCCGATCAGTTCTTCAATAACGTCCTCAAGTGTGACGACACCTAGAGCACCGTGGTCCTCGCCCGGGTACTCTGACACTAGTACCATGTGTGATTTACCTTCTTGGAAGAAGTTGACGATGTCCAGGCAGCTGGTCTCAGGCCGGGTCTCGGGAAGCGTAGCAAGAGGGAACTCTTTGACGAGCTTGGCATCTTCGGGGTCATATGTGATGAGTATTTTGACCAGTAGCATGCCCACAAAGTTGGTTGGGCTACCAGTCTCGTGGATGGGGATTCTCGAATAACCAGCAGACAATATCATATCCATCGTCTCCTCGTCCAAGACGGTGTCCTCCGACATGACGAAGACGTCGTCCATTGGGGTCATCACATTGGCGACAGGCTTTTCCTTCAAGTCCAAAACCGCACTGATGATGGTGACCTCATCCTGGTTCAGGCGTTGAGACACATCGCCCAAGCTCTTGTGCAGAGTGACGAGCGTTTTCAGCCCGCTCTTCTTGTAGACAGTGCCGTGGTCTTCCCCGAGGAGCTTGTCGAGGAGTTTGGCAGTCGGCCAGGCGAGCGGCGCCAGCAGATACATGAGGGCCAGGACGGGCTTTGACATATAGCCACCGATTTGAAGGCCATATCGCACGCAAATAGACTGCGGGACCACCTCACCGAAGATTACTAGGAGGTGATTAGACCCAGGACTGGAAGCGCAGACCGGGATGTATCAGGACGTACCGATTAGGAAAGTTGAGCCTACGACGGCGGCAACCCCACCGCCGAGGCAGCGGTCGAGGACAACAGGCAGCGTTTCGTTGACGATTACGTTTGCCAACAGCAGAGTCACTAATACCCAATGTTTGCCTTTCTGTAGGAGCTCGTACACCCTCCTTGCGTTCTTTTGCTGGGGCTCGCTGGGGTCCTCAGCCACGACTTGGAGATATATGCCATCCTGTCCCATCAACCTATGCTGAGTCAGTTCGGCTCAATTATGAAGTCAAATAGCAAGAGGTTTAGGGGGGTTCTTACGCAATTGTTAACCCAGCAAAGGCGCCCCCAGAAAGCACCAAGATCAAGGATGCCACATAAAGCACCCAAAGGCTTGAGCCTTCCGCCTCAGGCACGTCGTCGTGGAGCCCCGAGACGTGCAACGGTGCAGCGACGGCGGTCGATACGCCCATGAAGAGGACGCGCGAGAGCCCGACGACAAGAGAGCGCGCTGTGAGAAACCCATTGGCGCGTGCGGACGCCGCGCGCGCGGGGGCCCGGACGCCGGATAGCGTCATTGCTCTGGACTCAGTCGACCGCGGATTGCAGAGACCCAGGTGAAGAAAGGTCGGGAATTGAAAATAGGTAGTCGAAAAAGGACTATTGACTGCTGTCAATTCATCGTGTCCGAGATCACAAACTGGATGCGCAGAATCGACGTCGTGGATCAACAGGGACCGCTTTCCACAGGGGCGAAAGAGGACGAACTCAAGCCGGTTGCACTGCTTTGGGCGGTGGGTCCTCATTTATGATTTTGCGAGGCAAGGTGCGGTGTGGAGCTCTGAAGCGTCATCGGGACATTAATGTGCAGCGGTTCAATCCTTAAATTTGATTGGCTTCTTGACCATTTTCGCCAAGCTCGCCGCACCAAAGGCGGGGATGTAACCGCGGAGAAGACCTTATCGAGATAGCTACAACAATGCCAATTGACGCTAGAATCCCACCAGAGCTCATCATCCGTTCGGCTTCTTTCGAGATAACTGGCGGAGTGTGGGTTGCCCCGTAGAGCCTGAGCTTGTGCCCCGTGGGGTTGCATAATGGCGTACCTAGTGGCACCTTTAATAACCCAGACAAGCGTGTAGGCACCTTGATGGCAGCGGACGCATAGGTAGTACCCAAGAATTCTTAGTTTACGTTTCGAAAAGACGCGGCTCTGAAAGAGCTCTCTAGGTAACGCACGACCAGAGCGAGGAAGAGTGAACTTGGGGAGACCACATCGGGCAGGGAAGCCGTGTATAAATGGGTGGCCTCTTCAAGTTGGATAGGATCAGGAATACCGCTTTTAGTTTTGCTTCTCAACTATATGTTGGGATATATTGTTGCAAACCAAGGCTGAGTCGGCTTGCCAGCCGGAGGACTGGAGACGGACATTGTAGGTATCTGGGCCCCGGAAGACTCGAACCCGCACAATGCGGTTGAGCACGTGGGCGCCAAAGATTTGATATTAAAACCCCATCCCGTCACCCTCATGTTGTCGTCTTTCATCCCGAGGGGTGGAAATACAGTTCCCTTCTGTCAGATCGGCGGGGAGTGGGGGGAGGGGCACTTACGAGGGCCCAAGTCTAACAGGGGTAAAGTACAGTACTACTACGAAGGCTGGCGCCAAAAGAAAGGGTCCCCTCAGCCAGTGTGGAACATGGCTTCAAACTGTTAGAGCTACCCATGGGTTGTGTTGTTATCACCCATCTCCAATTCTGAAGACGCCTTCGTACGCTCTCTAGCGGCCTAGGTTTACCACATTACAGGCCTTGGTGGCATTGTGAAAAAGGCCTTTTCGGAACACAGGAAGGCATTTTAAAAATGCAGGAAGGCCTTATAAGAATGCAGGTAGGCCTTTTCGGAATAGAAGATATCTAGGTAGCCTGCCATAGCCACTCTAAAACCATAGTAGTAGGTGGTCTTAACAGTAAGAAATAATCTTTCGCACTGGCTGAGGGGACCCTTGCTTTTGGCCCGAGCCTTCGTACCTGGAGCACAGGCCACCTCGCTTGTGGCGCGTTGGAGAAGCTGAAGCCATTCTTTCGGGTCGGAATGGTATGGGCGTCGGAAGCCGACAGCCCGCCTACCTATGTTCATTTCCGTTTTCTCTCAAATCGGAGCGACTGCGCTTTCTCCTGACTATCTATGAGAAGTCAAGCCCATAGAGCCACAGCCTTGGCCACGCGCAAGGATTGCCAGCTCAGCGCAACAGCATCGGGAAAGCCCGCTGTTGGGCATTGCTGACCGTGAGTTACCCTCTGTTGGTTAAAATCCGCATCTCAAGTATTCTGACAGTTGCAGATAGACCCCGAACTTATTGAAAATTCCAGAATTTTCGCAGAAGCCCTGCCAGGATGGCCAAGCTGCGGAGGCAAACGCGAGCTTCCAAAGCGGCCGCCGACGACAGCTCCAGCTCGTCTGAGGCTGATATTCCGAATGAGGTGGTGTCTTCTCGAACAGCCCCTCCGAGCGCAACTCTGCGTGCCAAACGGAAAGCCGACACAGATTCTACGCAGCCGGCAGCCAAGAGAGTTCGAATGCACCGATTGGAGACTACAGCAAGCAGGGCGGGCCCTTCTAGTGATGCTGAGGACATGGTTGTAAATCCCATCGTCTTAGGTACCATGAATACCGGGCTTTTCACCGGCAGCATCTTTGCCAACTCTTCGCGTCCTGTTAGGCAGCATCCGAACGGACTTCCTACGTTGCTCCCTCAGTTCAACGGCAACCCACACCAAGCAGGCAGTACACGTCACCTCGCCTCGACGCGAACGCGGCCGCGGTCGCGCCTCGATGCTATTGCAGAGTCACCGCAACCGAGGGACCCGGATCGGGCTATTTCTAGTGTGGAACGCGGTGAGACCGGCGGATATGATGATTTGGAAGGAGAGGATGAGAGGCTTTTCGTCAGCTCGGAAGCAGGCAGGGGGCTTTTTGGTAGCCAAGAAGACGAAGATTGGGAGCTTAAAGACCCCCGAGAGCCGGTGAGAACTGTCCCGAACAGGCCAAGGCCAAATCCGACAAGCGGTGCCCCTTCAGCGAGAGGGGGGCCTATAATAAACACAACAATACCGAGCAGACTTGGTGTACCCGATATCGACGACGAAAACTTTGGCTATTCTAGCCGGCTAATGGGGACTGTACAACGGAGACCACTTAGTCCAACCCAAGCATCACCGTCTCGCTCGCTGAGTTCAGACGTACTACCTATATTTACGGCCACGGTACCTACCCGGCATGTGAAAGCAGTTTACAAACTCATGGGCCGGGCGGGCTGGACGAACAAGAAGGAATGGGCAAGAGGGTTAGGCCAGGATGACCCATGGATAACCCCCATCGGCAAGAAGCTATTCAAGTATCTGTCTGCCTTCCGTTCCCTGATTCACAAAGCTCCGAAAGCGGTTTCCACTGAACGACACTACCTCGACGAACAGAATCATTGGCTGCGAGATAGCCGCGATACGCTTGAAAAGTATGTGTCAGAGATCACAAAGCTTGTCAAAATGGTCCGCGATGTCGAGCTTCGCTTGCCGAACAACAACCATGCTCTAGGAACCGGTTCCTTGGAGCGTCGACGAGCCATTATCGGTGAGCTCAGGGGCCAAATCATTCCCCAACTTATCCGGATCCTACGGAGCTTTTTCTCCCTCGGTGGCGTCGATCCTGACGACGGAAATGAGCTTATGGAAGATGTTACCATAACTCCGGACATATTGGCATATATCCGGACCGTTGTGGAGTGGACTCACTCCCTCAGGAGTAAGCTAATTTGGGAGCTTGGAGAGCGGCCCCTCGAAAATCGACACGTCACTGGTGCTCAGTTGAACAAGCTCGTTAAGCAGCAGATGAGCAGTTGGAATCTGTTCAGTGCGGCGATGGATGAGCTGGACCAGATTCTGGACGATGCTGAGGAAGAACACGAAAAGGCCAAGCAAGAAGAGCACGAGGGGGAGCGACTAGCCGAATGCTCACAGAGAGATGAGATTATCCAGGAGGCGCGAGAGCGGGAGGAGGAGGAAGAGCTTGCCATCAAGCAACGGCAGTATGAGGCCGTGGCTAGGTCTGTACAATGGATTGCTAGCCAGCCGAGACCGTTGGCGGAGAAGTGGGTGAAGGCTGAGCCGCACACCCAATCGGTGCGGCACTCGTCTTCAACGCCGCTGTCAGGACCTGCAATGTCCGGTGGAAGAGCCCCCCCGACACCGCAGTTTCCGGAACCACCTGTGATTCTCGATCATAAACCCTGGCACATAGATGACAAGCAGTGGTTGCTCCACCAAATAAAGCGCAAGGATAGTTGGGGGCAGTACGTAAGGCCAACGCCTGACGACTTCCGAACGTTTGAGGAGAGTCTGGACCGCTATCCCATGAGTGAGATCGAGAAAGAAGCAGCGGCTTTTCGGTGGAGCGGCCGTTGTATGGCATGGGAGAAAGGGCTTCCTGTGGAGGATTGGGCAATGGAAGACCCTTGACCATTTTCCCCCTCTGGAGTTATTATTGGGAGAAGCGATCGAGGTTCTGAGCGATTGAGGCTTCGGGCTTTGTTTCCTGCGACGAATTTTATGAGATACCCAAAGTTAGTAGGTAGTTGGAGTTTACTATTTTATTACACCGCAAACATGTTGCACTGTTTCCCAAGAACTAGCAGGTTTTGGTGGCCGAGCTGTGGTGTTCTCCAGACTCCGCATCTGCATTTGACACTAGCACACACATGACACTTTGCTATCATGGCCCCTCACTTTGTCTGAACAACTTGTTGACGCTCAGAACGATGTGTTGCGGGGGTACATGGAACGCTACCAGAGTGCTTGTCGCCCTCACCAACAGCGGAGCGACACATCATCAAAAAGGGGAGGCTAAGGTAAGGTGGCCGGGTGTGTTGTACGTGAGCTTCGTGTGCCTGAGCCATGCATGCAGCTCGCGCAGAAGGTGCCTGACTCAATCGCGAGCTGCAAGATTGCCACGAACAAGCAGGCCGAGTTGCAAAAGTCGCCGCTTGTGAAACTGCCAGCCCAGACATCTTGGTGCTTCGGGATGCCAATGACTTTACCAATGAAACAATTGGTTACTAACATGTTGAGAGTAGCAAAGTAATATTACTTCGGAGTAATATTGCGTAGGAGTCGCTTGTGCCTGAGGCAGGGTGACAGTGACGAGACTCGCATGGCGCAACGTCGAATGTAACCTGTAAATTGGCCAGCTCTGCTCTGTCACGCTTACAGACTTCATAATGAAGGCCGATTATAGGCGATTCATCCCATCCTCAATACCTACATCCTGGTTGGAGATCGATTTTGACACGTCCGCCAGGCGGAGCAGCAGTGAGCAGGCGGAATGCCGAATTGTCGAAACGTCGAGCCCAATGCCCAATCTCGCATTGAGAGACGCCCATTGTGCAGCGCGACCTAAAACGCCCCCGCGACCTCGTCAGATTCGTGCGGTTGCCACCAATGAGATGTGGTCATCCAAGGAGCTCGACTGGCGCGGCTGGGTGGCGGGACGAACAATTGGGCAGCGCACTCTTCGGCCGGGTCGGCGAGGCTTTCGTGAGGGAAAAGGGGGACTGGCCTAGTCAAGATCCCCACAGTCTTTCCGCAGCACCCCTGCCACCCCGTCGCCTTGCTTTTGCTGCACCCACTTTAAGCCACCGCGCTTTCCCAACCCAGGCGCCCCCATGCAGAGAACAGCGCATTGAAACAGGATCTCTCTTTCCTTCACGACTGCTTCCTCGTCTCGCGGAACCAGACTATCCTTCTCTCGCCATCTCCGGATCTCTCAATCCGCCTGCATCTGCTTGCCGGCGAAGCGGAGTTTGTACTTGTTGTTGCACGATTTGTCGGCGCCATTCTCCATTTGGGCACGAGCGTTTTTGATAGCCGGGAAGGGTCCAAGCTCCCCCCGACGTTGCGCGACAGCTTTGACAGGAAATTTGTTGCGGTCTGGAAAAGGAGGCCACTAGGTGAGAGCCAACTGCCTCTCTTTCCGTCTTCGTCCCAGCTCACAGAGAGCTCTTCATGCATTGATCTTCCTGTCGCTCGGTGGGATTGTCTGTGCGAGTTGAAGCTTTAAGCTTCAATTATCTCCACAAGCCCGAGCTTCTGGGTTGTCCCTTGCCGTGACGTTTCCCGACTGACAAGTGCGAAACTTCCAGCCCACTAATCCGAATCGCCTACTATTTACCGCCAAACCCAGCTACCGTTCTATCCATTCTCCCCTTAAACGGTAGCCCATCATGTCTGACGCCGACGGATTCGAAGTGGTTCAGCACGCCGATGCTCCTGCCGTCGAGGTGGAGGCCACACCCACGCCGACTCCATCGACCTCTACCAATGGCACCACCGATGCAAAGCCTGCCGCGGGCGTCACAGCTACCAAGCGTGTCGCGGCCTCTGGAACCGGCGTCCGCCGGCCAGTGGCCGCTGGTTCTACTGCCGCTAAGCCCGCTGCCGCTTCCACTACTCGCACCAGCGCAACCGGCGGCTTGAGCAAGCCTCCAACACGGCCGGCCGGAATTACGACTACGAAGCGTCCGACGACGGCCACCTCGACCGCAACGCACCGCTCCCAGCCTTCCATCTCCGAGGACGAGAAGAAGCCTCGAGCGTCGGCAACTGGTACCACCCGACGCATCTCTACCGCGAACAGCACCTCTAGCTCTGCCTCCGCGGCATCCCCCACTCGAGTGAAGAGCAGCTCCACGGCCGCTACCACCGCGGCGGCGAGGAAGCCGGCTTCAGCGGGTACTACAGCCTCCCCTAGGGCAAGTATCGGTGCCGCAAGATCCACGGCCGCAAGTGGGGCGTCGGCATCCGGCACTGGAGCAACCTCGGGCACCAGCACCCTAGCCTCCCGTGCCACTCGGCCCTCCGCCGCCGTTGGTGCCGTTGCAGAAGCAAAGAAACGCCTGTCTGCCGTCACTGGAAGCACGACTGCCGCGCCCAGACACACCTCGCGCCCCTCATTGGCATCGTCGACATCATCGTCTGCTGCGGCGGCTGCGGCTGCGGAGTCAAACAAAGAGATTGAAGAGCTCAAGGCCAAGGTTACGTCTGGCGAGTCTGAGATCGCGGATCTGAAGGCCCAAGTTTCTGCTGCCGAGGCAAAGGTCGCCGAGCTTACGGATAAGGCCAGCTCTCAGGAGCAGGGCCGCCAAGCTGAAGGTGATGCAGTCTCCGAGCTCGAGACTTCACACGCCACTGCGTTGGACGAGTTGCGCAACCAGGTCACTCAAGCACAGGAGAAGCTCGACTCTGCGGAAACTGACCTTGCTGCCGCGAAGTCAGAGCTCGCCGAGGCCACAAGCGCAAGGGAAGCCGCTGAGTTCGAGATTTCCAGCCTCAAGCACACTCTGGAGAGTCTGCAGGCAGATCATCAGGCAAAGTTGGATGAAACCGATTCCACCCTGACTAAGGTGACTGAAGAGCATGCTTCTAAGTTGGAGGCACTTCAAGTCAGCCTGACCGAGCAGCACCAAGCAGCCATCCAAGCTTTGGAGGCTAAGCACGCCGGGGAGTTACAGGGTGGTAATTCCGCTCTTGTGGCAACACATGAAAAGACTCTGCAAGATCTCAAGTCCGGCCACGAGGCCGACATCGCCGAGTTACAGAAGAAGATCGACGAGTTGACTGAGGCCCAACTTGAACTTGCAGCTGTTCACGAGAAGAAGATCGCCAGCGAGAGCGAGGCCAGCACAGCGAAGCTTGGTGCCCTCGAAGCGGAAATCACCGATCTGAAGGCAAAGCTTGAAGCCGCAGAGCAAAGTGCAGAGCTTGCCAAATCAGAGGTGGAATCCAAAGCGGCATCACTGGCTGCTTTGGAGGCCAAGGTTGCCGAATTGGAGTCCGAGTTGGCCGCTGCAAACGAGGAGGCTGCCTGCGCGAGCAGCTCTCTCGCCGAGCTGCAGAAGCAGATTGACAGTCTCAAGGAGGAGACCAATTCCAAGGAGGCTGTCATTGCGAAACTCAGGGAGGAGTCCTCCGTTTCCGAGACGCATCACAAGCAGCAGCTCCAGCAGGTCAGCAAGGATTATGAGGAGGAGATTGAAAGCCTAAGGGGTGATGCCTTTTTCAAACGCCAATTCCAGGAATTGGAAGTGAAGCACAAGGAACTGGAAGGAAAACACAACGATCTTGCGAAAGCTCACGAAGATGCGACCGGGAGCCATACCAGTGCGTTGGATGCCGCCAAGGCCGAGTACGAGGCCGCCGTCAAGGCTCTGGAGGCTAAGGAGACTGAGCATCAACAAAACCTGGACGCCCTGAAAGCCAGCCATGCGGAGCAGCTGGAAGCAGCAAGGAGTGCGGCCAGACAGGCGGAGGAAGCTGGCACCGCCGAGTTTGACTCGTTGAAAACCACACACGCAAAGGAAATTGACATCCTAAAGGCCGAAAGTGCGTCGGCTTTGGCCAAGGAACTTGAGTCTCTTCAAGCCGCCCACGCCGCAGCTCTTGAAAGTCTGAGCAAAGAAGCCGCTGCCGAGAAGAAAAAGCTTCTTGCAGCTCGTGATGAAGAGCTTGCTGCGAAACTGGAAGAAATCAAGACCGAATTGGGAGCGCAACACGCCGAGCAAGTTCAGAAGCTGACAGCTGATCTCGAGGCTGCTGGTAGCGCCAAGAAGGATCTTGAAGAAGCCCAGACGAAGCTCGCTGAGGCCGAAGCCAGTCACGCCTCTGCCCTTGAATCCGTCAAGAAGTCTATCGAGGATAACCATGCCGCTGAAGTTGAGAAGCTAATCGCTATGAATAACGAGGCTCAGGAGGCCTTGAGGCAAGAGGGCATCACCAGCGCCAAAGCTCAACTTGAGGCACTGCAGGCCAAGCAAGCGCAGGTTCTGGAGGAGCTGAAGGCCCAGCACGAAGCTGACTTCAAGTCTGTCTCGGAGAAGATAGCCAAGGAGGAAGCAGCTAGGACCGAAGTTCAGACAGCTCTCGCTGAGATTGAGGCAAAGCACGCCATAGCACAGGCAGAGATCGATGAGCTTAGCCAGCAGCTAGTCTTCGAGAAGATGGAAAAAATCACTGCCCAAACAGAACTTGATGCGGCAAAGAACGCGAAGCCTGACACCTCGGAGCTGGATGCACTCAAGGAGAAGATCTCCGCCCTCACTGCCGACCACGAGAAGGAGATCGCTGCTCAGAAGGCTAGCTACGACGAGCAGCTCTCCAAGTCTGGAGATGCTTCTGAGAAGGTTGCAGCAGAGTTGGCTGCCATTAAGGAAGAGTATGCGATGGTCCAGAAGGAATTGGAAGCGCACAAGCTCGAGGCCGATGCCAAGCAGAAGACATCTGAAGCCGACTACAAGGACATGCACGATAGCATGACACAGCTGGTGGAGGAGGCGCAGACCAAGGCGGCCGAGGCAGAAAAGCAGAAGGCCGCGGTCGAGAAGGAGAAGAGCGAGGCCGAGCAGAAGATCGCCGAGCTGAATGCGCAGCTCAAGGTGAAGAGTGCAGAGCTAGCAGAGGCAAATGTAAGGGTCTTCATATTCCCTTCGGACCGCATACATCGGCTAACATATGACAGACCAAGGCGGAGACTCCTGATAAGGGCCTTGCGGCCAGCCGGTTCGCCGACACCAACGGGGCAGACGACAAGGAAGCCACCGAGACCGCTGGAGAGGACAAGACCGCGGCGGAAGGTGAGACC